>Ga0302319_10010299_pt1 | contig 17843 bp, 18 predicted proteins | sample Bog_T0_2_FD_203319 | JGI IMG/M metagenome (GOLD analysis project Ga0302319, IMG submission 203319) | Peat permafrost microbial communities from Stordalen Mire near Abisko, Sweden - Bog_T0_2 | ecosystem: Environmental > Terrestrial > Soil > Wetlands > Peat | place: Sweden: Abisko, Stordalen Mire...
CCATGGCTTTACAGACCCAATCCTCACAAGCCGCTTAGACACACTCATCAGGTGTCCACCAAAAAGGTAGTGGGCACTTCAAGGATCACTCCTCAGCCAAGTCAAGAGGGGAGATCGGGACGCTTACCAGCCGGTCACGCTTGGCCTCGAAGAACTGCCGCCGCTGGTCGATGGCGGCTTCTACCACGGGATCGTCGTAGTGCTCGAAGGGTATCTCGGGCCGGTTTTGTTTGAACAGATATTGATAGACGTGGAAGCCGGGGCCGAACGCCTTCAGCGCAGCTTCCAGCCGCTTGATGGCATACTCCTGCTCCGCATGGTCGAGACTTTCGTAGTCCACGCCAGAGACGTGCAACGCCGTCCCAACGTCGCCGCTCTTGGTCAGAAACGTAGTCTCGTTCCAAAAGCCATACAGGTTGATGTGATCGTTAAGCGAAGCCGCTTCCTTCCACGGCTTGATGACCTTATCGAGTCGCAGCATCAGATCACCTCCACACGCGGGACGCTCTGCTTGGCGGCGTCGTAGCGCACGTTGTAACGCTCCGACTTCGCCAATATGCGTAGAAATGCCGGGTCGGTATTCGTGACCCAATGACCGAATGCGAAGCCGCCGATGAAGACAGCGACTCCGGCGAGGAGGCTATTGAAAAGGTTGAACGCTCCCACGGCGCCAACGCAGATGAAGTAGAACAGAGTCCGCTCGACCCCGAGGTATGTGAGGGGCTTGTGCAGGCTTTTGTAGACCCGGTTCCTCCGGCGGGCTGTAATGTGTGTCTGCATCGTCGCCCCTCACAGCTTGAAAAATCGTTGGGCTGTCGTTATTGCACACGGCCTTGGGTTCCGCTTACACGCCCCAAAGCCAGGTCAAAACGTTGGTGGCAAGCACGGCAATCCCCGTGCCGGCTGCGACGCCGGCCAGGGTCTTCTTGGCACCCGGTTCGCCGTGCGCGAACTGGTAGCCGCCGACCACGATTGCGATCAGACTTGCCACCTTGGCAACCGTGCCGGTGAAGAGCGTTTGCATCGCGGTGAATCCGGTATCGAACGGCGACTGCGCCAGGGCAAGCGCAGGGAATAGGATCAGCAGTGTGAAGAGGCTAAGGCTGGGAAGAAGTCGGCGCAGGCTGCCTCCGAAGGCAGCCTGCAACCGGCGGCTGTGTGTAAGAGTGGCGTTCATCGGCACCTCCAGCGGCCCCGATTGGGCCGCGATATGTCGCCAACGTAAGCTAAATCAACGCACTGCGTCCAATAACTTTTTGGAAGTTGGCTATAGCTTTTTGGATTTGAATGGTCGCCGAGAATGGTGGAATGTCCGTACTGAATGCTGGAAGGGGATCATTGCCCGATTGCCGATCCTCCAGGCCGTGCTTTCATTTGCATGAAAAAAAGTGGCAATTAATCTTGCAGAGGATGGGGTACCAATATGAGCCGAACGGTTGAAAATAAAAATATATATCGAATTAGAGGGACAGGAAGTAGAGGGACAGGAAGTGGTTAGAAACTTTCGCGCGGGCCTTCCTTGACTTCGGAGGCAGCCCGCTGTCGATTCTGCGATTCGTGAGTTGGGAAAACAGAAAACCGGTCTAGATTCGGTCGGTCATCCGCGGCAGTTACGACTAAGCCGGAGTATTCCCAACTGAGCTTCTTGTCTGTACAAACCGATGTTAACGCGTGGCCGTGAGACCGGGACTAATCTCGCCCCAGAATCGGGAGGATCGCTTCCAAGTGGCCCAGACAGCGAGCTCGACTGAGGCATCCGTTCGGCTTCCGGTTCTGGCATCACTGGAGACGACACAAGAGGTCCCGCATCGGTCGGTGGAACACGTCATGCCAAAGGGGGCCGAGTAGTGTCGGGCCTATATCTTCATTATCTTCGATTCTTCCTCTATGATCTCAACATGCAACTGATACCTGGCATTCGCGTCATTCCAAATCAGGAATCAATCGCCGATGCGATTGAGGTCAACTCTGGAACGACACCAGCTTCCATGACCGATTACTTGAACCAGTGTTTTGAGCCTGGAGCCATTGTTCCGAATGATGACTGGCGTGGCCTTACTCGCGACGAGCGCGACATCGTTGTTGGTTGGCCAAATGCCTATCGACCAGGAACTTGGATCGCGGTCTATCGAGTTCCAGAAGAATTGCTCAGTCCGTTCGATGAAGCTCGACGCAAGACTAGACAGTCCAATCGACGCGGGGAAGTATTGGGAATTTGGACTGAAAGCGCAAGAGCAGCTAAGCCAGCCTTCGACCGGTTCGTATGGCAAGCCTTTAGTCTTCGTCCAGACCGACCCGACTCAATGAAGCTCTCTGGAGGTATCAGGGTGAATGATCCCGCGATGAAGACAGTCACGACACGTCCCAAAACGTCAGACTTGGTCGGTCTGCATGTAGATGACTGGTACTCAGCGGACGTTGTGGGCCGTGACCAATCGCCGAACAGAATCTCTATCAATATTGGGGTTCAGGACCGCTTCTTCCTCTTCGTCAACCTCCCGGTTAGTGGATTTTTCCAATTGCATCGCGAGGATACCGGAGATCCAGGTCAGCATCGCATAAGCTGCACTCAGTTAGGACGCAGGTTCCTATTGGCGAATCCTAAATATCCGGTCATCAGGGTCCGCGTGAAACCCGGCGAGGCCTATGTGGCACCGACCGAGAATATGCTCCACGACGGGAGTTCAATCGCGATGAAGGCGCCTGACGTAGTCCTTTCTCTCCATGGCGATACGGTTTTGCAAGATCCCATGTTGGCTCGCAGGCATTTTGTTTCGAGTCTCATTCGTTTGGAATAAACAATGTAGAACCTGCTATATCTCGATATGGTACCAACGAGATTTCTCCAAGCTCCCGCCATACTATTTGCGCCGGTCCGCTGAACCTTGAAGCCGAGCGCACAAAAGCGCATCGGCGTGATCTGTCATAGAACCGTAAAAGGTAATCGCGCAACGGCGACAGATCAGGGCCCTCGGTATTGAGCGAAAGCAGCGCGTAATCGGTGTTAAAGACAGAGGGTTGGAGGAGCAACACCGGGATATTTGGCGGAATAGAGATGTTACGTCGGACAAGCCCGGTTGCCTCGTGTACGAAAAGTCCACTTGCTGGGTCATATTCAACCTCGCCAAGGATTGTATCTAGGCACGATATAGCAGGCAACATGCGTACCGACCATCCCTTGGCTCTCCCTCTCACGAGAAGAGCCGCAGATACACTATCAAAAATCAACGGATGGCCTGGAGTGAGCCAGGCAGTAGGCTGGTTCCCCTCCGCTGTACGCAGAACCTCCTCCACAACATCGAGATAGTTCTCAGATCGCCGGCGACCGTCTTGGTACAGCCCCCAAAGGCTCCTGCATTTCGCTCTAATGTCAGTCGGAAACAGGCTGAGATGCTCCTCAGGAAGATTCGTGCAAATAGCAGTGCATCGACCTAAGGCATCAATAGTTTCAATACTCAAATGTTCGGGGAATGCCACCCCTGCACCAAGTATGTAAAGTGAAACAGCATCTTGATTACTGTGCTTCGACGGCTCTGCAGCTTGCATTCGATATCCCCTCTGAATTAAGGCCAAGCTCACGATCTAAGCATTCAATCAAGACATCTGCAGTTGCTTTGATGTGCAATCTACAGTACTGAGTCTCGGTTGAATCGAAGGTACCTGTCTCGGCTAACTTGTTGCTCGGATTTCCGCCGCCGCAGACCGGAAAGTACCCACAGGTCTGTCTGCAACGCTCAATTCCTGCCAATACATCCGCATGCGCCTTTCGAAACTGCAGGTTATCAGTGAATGTCGCCCATGAATCATGATGGACATTGCCCCATGCGAAAGTTCCGTATCGAACGCTCTTGAGGCCCAGCAACTCAGGGGAGAACGTCGAGATATTCCCCTCGACATCAATGTTTATAATTGACCCCGCGCGATTCATTGCGCGCTGTACCTCCCCTCCGAGGGGCGCCGTTAAATGGCGGCGCATGTCATCCAACTCTCGGACGCGGATGGTCGGTGAAGTCCCTTGCAGCTCGGCCAAGCGTGCGAAGAACCGCCTCACCCTCTCCATGTCCCGGGAGTCAGAAAGAGAGGTCTTAAGGTTGGCCCCTTCGACTTCCTCAACGTTGATGCCGACGCAGTTGACGCCGAGCGATTCCCAAAAACTCCACATGCGATCAGCTTGGTCCAGCATCTCCCGCGTTACGACGCAGAGAATTGAAAACGGTATTGCGGCGTCCTTAAGATGCTGTATCCCACGCATCGCCCGGTCAAAAGTCCCCTTGCCACCGCGGTCTACGCGGTGTGCATCATGAATGTCCTTTGGGCCGTCCAGGCTTACTCCAATGCGCACAGACCACTGCTGGAAGAAATGGCACCAATTCTCGTCGATGAGTGTGCCATTAGTCTGGAAGTGATGGTTGAGGTTAGGGCGGGTGCAGTGTTCACGCAATGTTGAAAACGCATCCATGTAGAAGTTGACTGGAACGGCTAGAGGCTCGCCGGCGTGCCAGACCACCGACAACGGGTCCGCCGAAATTTCTGCAGTACCGAGGAAATCTGCAACACGCCTGACTGTTTCAAGCTTCATTCGTGCAGTACTCGAGCGATTGCCAAGATAGCAATAATCGCAATCGATATTACAAAATGGAGAAGCCTGCAGTATCAGAAGCTGGAGCGGAAACAGGGTCGAAACATCACTGTTCAAGCGGTGACCTCCTGCTTGCTCATGCGCGCGAGAACGTACTCTCGCGCAGAAAGAGTATCTCTCCATGCGAGCGACGGAGTAACGCTCAAACTGAGCTAAGAGTTATTGAAATTCTTGAAGTCGTTGAAATTCTGGAAAGCATGGAAGTCATGGAAGTCGTTGAAATTACTGAAATCCTGAATGTCCAGCAATTTTTCTGAGTCAGGAGACAACGAAACCTTCAACTGCCCATCACTGAGAGCCTGCTGAGCCTCCTTGGCCTGCTGCTGCTCGCGTTGAGTGGCAAAAGCATTCCTGATTTGTTCGATTTTAGCGCCTACGTCATCCAGGGGACTCATTGACCTCTCCTTGTGCGTTTTGGGGATTTGTGCGTTTCTGACCTGAATGTTATGTATCACACATTCAGCAAACTGAAAAGAACTTTCGACCAGGGGCCATTTTGCGAGTGCGGGAGGGTTTGCACGCCGGATGTCTAGAGATCTCGCTTATGTTCGCCAGCGCAAATTTCGCCAAGTGGGATGCTGTCGATCCAGGCCTTGAAGAGACCCAGGGACGCCTTTGCGTGGAGGAGTAGTTCGTCCGCTTCGCTAAGAGTGGCGATCGCCGCACTTATATAGCCGATCTCGTCTCGCTCGCAGCAGCAAGCATCGAAGTGGTCGGGGAGATCCTCGGAGGGCCTGCCGATGGACAGCTTAGCTCCCTCGAATGTCAACCGTCACGTCTTGAAACGCTGGCCATGCAGTGGACGGTGACATGATCGAGTTGCTCCACGGTAAGGTCCGTCAATAGATTCCAGTGTTCTGCCAGTTTAGGCCGATGCTCGCGCAGCCAGGCCCGCTCGGCGCGTGTCATTGATTCTCTGCATAGAGTATCTTCCTTCGCCAGACGGGAGGGCTCCAACTTGGCGACGCGGGTGGCCAGCTCTTGTTCCAACTGGGAGCTTCCATCTCTCTCGGCGGCCTGCCCCGCCAGCGTGACCACAAACCCCAAACGGTTCTGGCGATCCCGCAGCTTAGCATTCGCAGTCAGCCATCCCCAGTTCAGGTGCGGATAGGCCAGTGGAAGCCATGCCAGCGCCTCGATGACCCGCGAGTCCAAATCGTCCGAGTCCAGCGCCTCCATTAGCAGTTCTGCTGGATTCTGCCGAGCCGCACCCCGCAGGTAGGCAAAGCCCGGATATCCTAGAGTCCCCAGCATCGCCTGGAAGAAGCCAGCATCGCGAACGTGTGACTGGTACTCCGTAAGAGGGAGCGCCGTGGCGGGAACCTCCAGCACTTCTACAGTCCGCGACGCGAGTTCGGAGGATACTGCCCGCTCCCCGCGCTCGACCATCGACAAATAAGCCTGCGTCACGCCGAGCCGCACTGCGGCCTGGGCCTGCGTCCATGACGACGCCTTGCGGGCGCTTCTGAGTTCGGCTCCAGTCATAATTAAATTATAACATATATTGTTATATTAACGCAGAGACCCAGCAATCCCGTCGTCTTCTATTTACGCGGAATGAGTATAAGCAGACGCAAATTGCGTATGTGTCAGAGGGGCGAAAAGCATGGGTAAAAAGGCAGAGGTCGAATTGACAGAGGTCGTGGGTTCGTTAAGGGTGCAATAAGGGTTCCCATGGGTTCCTCAGGGCGCTATTGGTGTCGTCCATTGCCCCTGTTTTCAATTAGTTACGCGTTTCTTGCTCACTGTCACGGCAGAGGTCGCGGGTTCGAGCCCCGTCGTCCCCGCCACACATTCCAAAAGACTTAGGAGTGTTTGGCAATCAAAGTGACAGTCAAATCTGGGTTCGATATGGGCACAATTAGCCCTTACCTAGCATTTACAGCTACCTTCTCAAAATCAGTTGTGCCCATGTCTGACAAAACTGTGCCCACGTTAGAAACCATCATCCGTACTACCTTGCTCTGTGCGGCTCGCTTGTTCGAGGTCACTGCCTGCGTATAAACGACAAGCATTATCCGACTGTATGCGTACCGCAAAAGCTCCTGCACGGTTTTGATGTCCTCTCCGTTAGCCTTCAGCAACGTGCCGAAGGAGTGGCGGAAAGTATGCCACCCGATGTTCTTGGTGATGCCGGCTTTGCGAGCGACCGGCTTGATGTACCGCTTCATGAGGTTGTCCGGCCAATAGGGCTGCTTGCCCCCCATCGTCGGACTTGCGAAGACCCAATCCGCACCCAGCGGGTATCGGCATCAAGCGCAAGAAGGATGAAGAAGCCGAGAAATACATCCGCACCCAGAATCATGCCGTATTGGTTGGATTCCGTTCGGCCTATGTTTTCGATGTGAGCCAGACCGACGGCGAAGAGCTTCCGGAACTTTCAACAAAAGTAAGCGGCGATGTAGGCGAACGGCGGGAGCGGCTTATTGATTTCATCATCGCTCAGGGAATTCAGCTTGAGTTCAAGGAGTCTATCGCCCCCGCGTTGGGAGTGAGCTACGGAGGAAAGATCGCTTTGCTTCCAGGCCAGTCAACCGCCGAGGAGTTCTCAACCCTCGTGCATGAACTCTCTCACGAAATGTTGCACAAGGCCGACCGTCGCACCGCAACCACCAAGATAGTGCGTGAGACCGAAGCCGAAGCGATTGCCTTTGTTGTCAGCAAAACCATCGGCCTCGACACTGGCAGGGCATCGGCGGGTTCCTTTTGATGATCTGGTCCAGCTTGGGACGGAGACTTTTCCATGCACCTTGAAACTGCTTCTCAAGGGCAAAATGAACGGTCCTTTGCTCGTCGCTTATTTCCAATGGACGTGCGCGGGATGAAAACGCGCGCTCATGCTCGTCTGCTCTGACATAGATATTGTGCCAATCGTAGGCGGATGGAGATTGGTGAAAAGCTCTTACGTGCACGCGGATTACCTCATTTGGAGGCCAGATACAGGGCGCATTAACTAGCAACCGACAGAATCGGCGCAAAAGAGCATCCCGCCGTTCTGGATGGGTCGCAATCGCAACGATTTCATCCGCGCTCATGGCGGTTAAGCGGACATCGTATCCGAGTTCGAGAGCCTTCATCAGAGGCTCAGAGCGCATCCCGCCATCCTCCAGGGCATTGATTACGGAGGTATCCAAGACAATCTTCTGCTTTTGGTCCATGGGACGTATAGCCTCTGCTCTTCGTAGGTGCTCAATGAAAATCATGCGACCTAACCTCCAGGGCACGATCCGACAACGCGGTCAATCGAGTCGCTTTGACATGAATCACGTTGTCCTGATTCTGAAGCGGGCCCTCCACCAGCAAAAACCTGCTGCGGGTGACAACCACCCGATCTCTGTCGTAGAGATCGGGTGTCACAATGACGTTGGCGATGCCGGTCTCGTCTTCCATTGAAATGAAGATGAAGCCTTTTGCCGTGCCGGGTCTCTGTCGCGCGATGATGCATCCGGCAACACGTACGAATTCTCCATCACGGCAACTTCGCAGTTCTTCTGCTGAGAGAATGTTTGATCGCCGCAGTTCTGAACGGCGGTAGTACATCGGGTGTTTGCCCACAGTCAGGCCGGTTCCCGCATAATCTGCCACCATACGCTCCTCTACGTTCATCTGTTGCAGTGGTAGAGCCTCGGAATCTTCACGCAATGATTCGCTGTCTTGTCGAAAGAGCGGCCCTTCCAGCTTGCCCGCTCGCTCCACCTGCCAAAGCGCATCCCGTCGGTGTCGGATGCCGTCAAGCTGATTCAGAGCCCCGATCTGCGCAAGGCGCGTCAATTCTTTTCGATTAAGCGACGGTGTCCGTTGGACCAGGTCCTCAGCGGAGAGGAAGTACCCGCTGTTCTGTCGCGCCGCGACTAAATCCTCCGCCGACTGCTTCGTCAGGCCCTTCGCATAGCCGAGCCCTATACGAAGCGAAAGCGTCTTGTCGCTCTCGTGTTCGACCGTACAGGGCCAATCCGATACCTGCACATCAATCGGTTTTACGCGCAGGCCATGCCGCTGTGCGTCCTTCACCAGGACTGCGGCCGAGTAGAAGCCCATCGGCTGATTGTTGAGGATAGCCGCCGTAAACGCGGCCAGGTACTTCACTTTAAAGTATGCGGAGGCATAGGCAATCAACGCAAAGCTGGCGGCGTGCGATTCAGGAAAGCCGTACAGGGCAAATGAGCTGATGTTCTGCACAATGGTGTCCTGGGTCTTTAGGTCGATCCCATTTGCAGCCATGCCCACGCGCAATTTGCCTTCGAGATTCTTCATCCGTTCCCAGGAACGGCGCATCCCGACAGCGCGACGTAGCTCATCGGCCTCCGCGCCGGTGAAATTAGCAACCACCATCGCCATGCGAAGCAGTTGCTCCTGAAAGATCGGCACGCCTAAGGTGCGCTTCAAAACGGGTTCGAGCAATGGATGCGGATATGTGACTGCTTCTTTCTTCTGACGCCGCCGCATGTAGGGGTGCATCATCTGGCCGACAATGGGGCCGGGGCGGATGATTGCCACCTGCACTACGAGATCATAGAATCGCGTAGGATTATTGCGCGGCAATGACGCCATTTGTGCGCGGCTCTCAACTTGGAACATGCCCACAGTGTCTGCTTTTTGCAGGGTCCGATAAACCTCATCATCCTGTGGCAACTGCGCCAGATCGATCTTTTCGCCATAGTGTCTGGGAATAAGTTCGAGGCAGTCTTTCAGGACAGCCATCATACCCAGGCCCAGCAGGTCTACTTTGATAATGCCCATATCGGCGCAATCTTCTTTATCCCACTGGACCACGGTGCGGCCCGGCATCGAAGCACGCTCCAGCGGTACGACCTGATTCAACTGGCCCTGGCAGATCACTATGCCACCCGAGTGCTGCCCGAGGTGGCGCGGCAAATCTTGAATCCGCATCGATAGTTCCAGATACTTCGCAATGCGCGGATGCTGAATGTCGAAACCGGCGTGATGAAAGGAGTGTGCCATCGTATCCGTTTCCCCGCGCCATTCCCACTGGCCTACCAGACTCGACAGTCGGCCCAGCGTATCTTCATCGAAGCCCAGCGCCTTGCCTGTCTCGCGCGCCGCAGACTTGCCGCGATAGGTGATGACGTTGGCGGTCATGGCTGCACCAAGTTCGCCGTACCGCTGATACACATATTGGATTGCCTGCTCGCGCTTATCCTCCGATGGCAGATCGAGATCGATGTCCGGCCACTCGTTGCGACTCTCGCTCAAAAAACGCTCGAAGAGCAGTTCCATCCCCACCGGATCGATGGCCGTGATTTCGAGCGCATAGCAAACTGCGGAATTGGCGGCACTGCCCCGGCCCTGCACCAGAATCCCATTCCGTTTGCAGAAACAGATGATGTCCCAGACGATGAGGAAGTATCCGGCGAAACCAAGCTTGGCGATGAGCGTCAGTTCTCGTTCCACCTGTTTCTTTGCGCGTTCCATTAGATCCCGGTCGTTCTTTGGTCCGTACCGCCGTTCGACGCCTTCAGCGGTACGCTTGCGCAAAAAGCTGTCCATCGTCTCCCCGTTTGGCACCCGGTAGCGCGGAAACTCGTAACCGAGATCGCTCAACTCAAAGCTGAGACGAGAGGAAAGTTGAACGGTGTTCTCGATTGCTCCGGACACATCGCGGAACAGGGCAGCCATTTCCTTTACGCCTCGTATATGACGCTGACTGTTGATTGCCAGCAGACGCCCCGCTTGATCGAGTTCGACGTGATGACGAATCGCGGTAAATAAATCCTGGACTTCGCGGTCGTACGCTTTGGCATAGCGGACGCCGTTGGTAGCAATCACTGGAAGGTTCAGAGAGCGGGCGATGCGGATCGCCCCCTGGTTCCGCCATTCTTCCTCGCGCTCCTGGTGACGCTGGATTTCGACATAAACATTCTCGCGACCGAAGATGCGCGTCAGTTGTTCAACCGTCTCGCGGCCCGCAGCTTCGCCACCGCGCGTGAGTGCCGCAGCCAGAGGGCCTTCATCGCCTCCGGTCAAGCAGACCAGCCCGGATGCGTATTGGCTCAGGTCATCGAATGTGGCCGCGTCGTCGCCTTTTGTAACCTCGCGCATCTTGAACTGCGTGATGAGCTGACAAAGATTCTGATAGCCGACGCGCGAGGTACATAACAACGGCAGGCGCGCGGGTTCGCTCTTGTGCTGATGCGGTAGCCACGCTGGGGGAATCAGTCGCAACCCGAAGCTCGACGCAGAAATCTCCGCACCAACATGCGCGCGGATCGCGTTGCGCTTTGCGCTGGTATGGAAACGCGCGGCGCCATAAACACCGTTGTGATCAAGCAACGCCATCGCCGGCATCTGCATTTCAGCGGCCCGTTCGATCAAGCCCTCTGGCTGCGATGCGGCCTGGAGAAAGCTGAAGGCGCTGGCGGCGTGCAACTCAATATATTGCTCAGTCATACAGACCCGCCATTTGCCACTCGCTCCGTAGCAAGTCACGAATCAGGCAGCAACAGAGCACTGCACCGTCATGAGCCTGGGCAACAAGATCCCACTGCTCACATCCCCAACACGTCGAACTCCACCAGTCACCTCCGGTCAGCCAAGGGCCGTATGCTCGCTCCACGACATACCGGCGCTCCCTGAAAAAGAATGCTTTAGGTCGTTCGCCCTGCAACGTGACGAAGGTTGCCTCTGCGGGACGAAGCCGACGCATCGCCGGGCGTACGGAAGCGGACGGTATCTGCGATGGTTGAGCGGATAAAATGCTGGACGGCTCCAGATTGAACGGGGCAAGATTGAACGGATCAAGTCGGAAGCCGCCAGGCTGGTGCGTGTCAGTGAGCACAGCGCTGCCGACATTTTTATCGCCGACGATGGCGCGAATGCGTGCCAGGGTTACGTCAAGCCGTGATGGCTCCGGTAATTGTGGTGAGAACAAGCCAAGTTGCACCTTGCTGGTGCTGCCAGGTTCCGCATCGAGCACGACAACCTGAATCGCTGCCTGCGCAGGATGGGCTTCGAGATCGAGATGCAGCAGCTTGAGCCAGAGTTGGCGGTCGTTGCTGGGCAGTGCAGGCCGGACGGTACGAGAGTGCGTTGCGCCACCCTCCTGTACAAGCGCGATGGTGACAGAAGCCAATGCAAGCACGCGAGCCGTTGCACGGCGGATCAGCTGATCCAGCATCAGGTTCACGACGAACAACAGCGCGTCAAGAATTTCTACAGGGCTATCCAATTCCATCCGCTCTGTAAGCGCGAATGCCGGCTCCACAGGTTGAAACAGGTGCGGTAACTCCCCACGCGCCAATTGGCGAAGCCGTTTGCCGGATTGCCCCAGGCGGGATATGAGTTCTTTTTCCGGCAGCGCGGCCAACATTCCCAGAGTGCGAATCCCCCACAATGAAAACGTCTCGCCCTGCTTCTCACTGAGATCGAGCACCGTGAGCGGCAACGCCGCCAGCGCCGTACTCTCCTCACCTAAAGGGATGACTCTCACCGATAACGGCAATGGTGCCTTGGCAACGACGACTGCTGCGTGGAAATTAGCGCTCACGGCAACGCAGGCAGTAATCCCCAATGCCCGTGTACAAGCGAGAAGGCTTTGCGCCAGCGTCTCTGGAGGACCGAAGAGTCCTCTCATTCCGGCAATGTCGATCACACACAGAAACGCGCCATCTTCACACCGATCTTCCACACGCGGCGAGAACCCGCCCGCGCATTCGAGCAGAGCTGCCTTCGCGTTTGTTTCTTGACTTCGCGAGCGGCGCAGAACGGTGACGCCGGAAAAGGTGTCTACCTCTACCTGCGTCATACCGCGCACTACACCGAGCTGACACGCCTTTTTCGTGAGTGAGCAGACTTGTTGCAACGGCGGTTCGCCTTCCATCACCACACACGGTTGCTCGCGCAATTCCGGTCGCAGACGGAGCAATGCCTGGGCGGGAAACTCTGTCGCATAAACACAGCCATATATGTCTGCGGGCTTACTCATCGCGGACCTGCCCAGGTCGCTTCGCTTCTCCAGTTTGCCGCGATCACTCTCTGTGGCGGCTTTCGCAGTGGAATGACATTTGTCTTTGTAGCTGTGAACCGTCGCCGCTCCACCTCCAGGCAATGTTCGATTCCGCTAAAGACCGTGGCCTCGTCATGGCGCGCCACTCCTGGCTGAAACCGGAGCAGCAATTCGCTGCTGCTCTTTGCGCACGGATGCTGCGTCAACAGAAGAACGCTCATTTGGGTCCGTTCCGCAGCAGCTCGGTAGCGAAACCATGTAGCCAGCGGCACCCGCGTCACGTGCTCCGCCGCAATGCTTGCCATGTCGAGCACGATGGCGCTGAAGCCGCCCCCTTGCAATAGCAAATCCGTGACACGCAATGCCTGCTCGATGCGTTCCCACGGCTTGCTTGGACTCGTGCGCGCGTTCCCTTGCCATCTACCGGGCCGCGATTGAGCCGGAACGGCTTCGTGTTCGGTATGAACTCTCCCCAGCGGTTCCGAGCGATGAGGCGCAAGGGCCGCAGGCCGCAGTAGGCCGCTTACAGCCTCAGAGAGTCCCTTGATCTCGTTGCGCGGATGCCCTCCGCAGCCTCCGCCGTGTAGACCCTTTTTGATTGTCCCAGGAACAAGGTACTTGTCAGGTAGGGCAAACTTGTATCCGGCCGGCGCTTGCGATTTCGCCGCGGAAACACCGCATCGCACCCACAACAACCGCGAGAGATCGACGTCTGCTGCAGCGGCCGATTCGGGAGAAAGGACATCCGAAACATCCACCCACGCGCAGACTCTGCCCGCATGAGTGAGATGGCTGAGGAACGAGAGCGCAACCGCAGTTCGTCCGCTCGATTCCGGCCCGACCATCTCCGTGATTGCGCCGACCGGCAGGCCGCCTTCCAGAAGCCGATCTACATCCGCCACGCCGGTTGGCGCAACTGGCCGGATGACCTTCTGCGCGGGGGTAAGCGCCGAAGGTATCCTGTGGGCAAGCGCGGCTTCGATCTGGAGCCGGATTGTGGCGGCGGAAGACATCTTCGCCTTATTTTCGCCTAGACTTACGCTCCTCAGTCAACTGCGTACTGCATCAAAACTGGTGCAAATGTGCGTTAAGTTATAGATTCTGAGTGACTAGAAAAATCCGTTGCATCATCCAGACGCTGCGGGAAGTAGCATGATTTCATGTGCGGCAGATACGGACGGCGGGCGGACAAGCAACGGATTGCGGAATGGTTTCGCACCCACAACACCAATGTCTTCGATGACCCGGAGCTGGCGCCAACCTACAATGCAGCACCGCAGACCCTTCAGCCCGTAATCCGCTTGAATTCCGAAACGGGGGAGCGAGAAATTGTACTCATGAAATGGGGCTTGGTGCCGTATTGGTCAAAGACTGTGAAGCACAAATACAGCACGATCAATGCAAATGCCGACCACCTAACCAGCAGCGGAGTATGGCGCGAGCCCTTCAGGCATCGCCGCTGCCTGGTTCCTGCCGACTGGTTCTATGAATGGCCCGTCGTTGACGGCGAGAAACAGGCGCACGCCTTCAACCTCAAGGACGGTAGCCCTTTCGCTTTTGCCGGTCTATGGGACCGATGGAAGGATAAGAAAACCGGAGAGGTGCTTGAGTCGTTCGCCATCGTGACCGTCGAGCCCAACGAGTGGATGTCGAAATACCACGACCGAATGGGCGTCATCATTGAACCCAGGAATTATCAGCGGTGGCTGGAGCCGGGAGAGGTGCACAGCCTTCCCTTCGATCTGCTCAGACCCTATCCCGAAGAGGACATGAAATCCTGGCGCGTGAGTGACAAGGTGGGCAACACACGCAACAATTGGGCGGAGTTGATTGAGCCGGTTCCTGACGATGCGCCCAAAAGCGAGAAAAAGACAAAACGCACCAAGCCCCCCAAAGAACTCCCCACGCAAAGACTGATCGACCAAGACTTCGAGACGCATAGACCGCTCGATGACTTGCTTCCTTCGAGCTTGGGTGACCAGAGGAAACCAGCCTCCAATTTGGGGCTGTGGGGCTCACCATCCGGCCTTCCATGCCACATGCGCCATCTCTCGATTTCGCTGAGTAATTCGAATGCCGACTTTCTGCGTAACGGGTCGTTCTGCACCATCTCGACGAGTCGACCTCGGATAGCGTTGGAGCTGCGCGGCACCATCGTGAATGGATTGGAGGAACCACGATAGGGCCGATGCTCTACGAAGGACTCTTCAATGTTCTTATGAAATTCATACGATCCGTCTCCGGTGCCATCGTCTCGAAGCAGTTCGAGCGATGCAAGGAGAGCAGCGATCGTTCCGAGATTCATCAACACCTTTCCGAGCATGATCGCGTGCGAGCCTGAAATGTTGTCCTTAGTCAAGTCGAACATCCGCCGCTGCACTGTCGCATCGCGCTGCGTTAGCTCGGCGAGCCTGCGCACCAGTCTGCCATCATGATGGCGGATCAGATCGTTCGATAAGGGTGGGAGGGTAGCTGCGCTACACTAACAACGAAATTGGTACAAAAGATCGGGCAGGCCAGGGCCAGCAAACAGAATTACGAGAATGCGAAGGCTCTTACTTGCGTCCAATCGTTTTCCCAGCCCCCAAGTCTTGTAGGGGTGCCAGCATAGGGCAGACCGGAAACGCCGGCAATAATCGGTATGGCAAATGCGTTGCCACTCTTCTGCGCGTAAACAAGCAAATAGGGCTCATCGCTAAGTTGGAATGTGGTGACCTGAGTATAGTCGGGTTCCCACCCACCGAGCGGAATCGGATTGCCGTTATGGGGGCCTTGTGGCGTTGCGATGATCGGGGATGCGAAGGCCTGACCGTTCTCTCGGTAGATCAACACATACGGCTGACCTTTAAGTTTGAATGCTGTGATTTGCGCCAGGTTAGGTTCCCAGCCGCCTACGCGTGTTGAGGGGCCATTCTGCGGCCCATGCGGGCCGGCGACGATAGGGGCCACGAATGCCTCTCCACGTCTTTCTGATTTAGGAATTTGGGCGTCATACAGATCGCGTACGGCCTGATGAAGTTAGGAGCTATATTCTTTTCGGAACTGCGAAGTACCAATTCCTGCGTCTTATGCTTACCTCTTATCTTTCTGAGCCTATCCACAGAAAAACTAGTCGCGCCATTCTGCACGTGAACATCTGTTAGCAGGCCCCAGTACAACAGGCGGCTACAGTGCGCAGCGTCGCCGAACAGTACAGGCAGATATTTGTTAGCAGCGCGAGCATCATAGAACATTTTCTCTGCTGTCACCCACGGCCTCCTCTCCTCCCGATGAACTTCAAGCCCATCTTCAAAAAGGCGGTCGAGTTGAGAACCTTCGACGATTGTGTAAACACAATCCTTAGTCAGAGAGCGCGGGATAAAACTTTCTATCTGCTCTCTACCCGTTGGCACAGAATCATCTACGGTCGGCTTGTTGAGCCTATATTCGATGATCTTCCAAGGAATAATCTTCCGGATTGCAGCACATCGGGTAGCAGGATTGGGTTGCACAGAACAAGCGGCTTTCTTGGCATTCCGAACTACAGCCTCTGAGACTCCAGACACTTCTCCTAACCACAGAACCATTTCGGGTGCCAGGAGGTGGTTGTATACAAATTGCGCAGTCCGGATGGAATCCTTACGGCGATAGTATTTTGGCTCTTCGTAGGTACCTAGCCAGCCGAGCCATTGTTTCTTTCTGTTGGGAAGTTTTATGCCAGCAGAGTCATTTGGGTCAGGATTCCGCAAAAGACTAGTCAATTCGGCTGTGATTGGGGCTCGATTAGGCAGGTTGGAAATCTTGGAAGCTAGCTCACATGGGGTCATATTTCGTTCACCCTCCAGTTAATGCCACTGCTTTGATTATACGCTGTTTACGGACAAATTAGAGGGCGTTTTGTGGTACTAAAATGAGGCTTTATAAGTGAGCACATAAGGCTGGCCTTCGCAGGTGAAGGTTGTCACCTGCGTCCAGTCATTCTCCCATCCGCCAATCTTGTAAGGAGTTCCGTTTTGAGGCCCGTTCGGCCCAGCGACGATTGGAGAGACAAAAGCTCCACCATCATGCCTGTAGGTCAGCAGATAGGGATCTCCGTTGAACACAAAGGGAGCGACTTGAAGCCAGTCGTCTTCCCATCCGCCGATCTGGAATGGCATCCCGTTGCGAAGCCCCGTGGGGCTCTTCACGAGTGGGGCGACAAAGGCGCGCCCTCCCTTCTGGGAGTAGGTCAGGATGTAGAGTCCACCGAACCAGACGATTGATGCCCAGGGCGAATAGGAATAGGGTTCCTGATAGTCCAATTCATTTGCGTTTCCAACCTCAACCTTGAACACATAGGAGGTGCCTGGCGCCAAGCCTTCGAGTTTGTAGCTTAGATCGCCGGCAGCACCTTGCAGATCTATCTGATTTGGTACATCCGCGTCGCCGGAGGTACCCGGTCCCCAGGCGATCAAGATTTTGTCGCATTCAACGTTGGTCCAGTTCAAGGTTACTGTTCCGTTCACAAACGAAACAACTCTTAGATTGGTTGGGGGTGGCGGGGCGCTCATTAGTGTTCTCTCCTCTGGTAAGTGTTGGCTCTGAGTTTCGAAAATTCCAGGGCGCGGACCTGCGGCTCGGCTCACTGAACCGTGAGTTGCACGGTGCCGGATTGCTGAACGGCGCCGAGGGTTGCGGTGATGGTGACGGTGTAGGACTTGCCGGGCGAGGACATGGTAAAGCCGCCCCCGCATCCGGAGAGTACGGTGAGCGCAGCTATCATCAACACACCAAGGGCAGCCCAGCGCCGGCGCCGCTTAGCGGGAACGAAGAAGAATCCAGCCAGAGCTAGAGTTGGAGCGGCCAGCGGCCAAGCGGAGCCGGCAAGGGCTGCCGCCGTTGTGGAAGTCTTGATCGTCAATGTCGAAGTCGCCGAAGTGCTGCCTGGCGTGACGGTGGACTGCGAGAAGGTCGCTGTCGCGCCGGGCGGTAGTCCTGTTGCCGTGAGGGTCACAGCCGGAATCGTTGCCCCATTCTGCGCGCTCACGATGACAGAGAACTGTGCCGACTCTCCGAGGGAGATTGATTGCGCCGGCGTGGACGAGGCGACAACGAAATCCGGCGTGGTGGTTCCCGTACCGGTAAGGCTGACAGTTTGCGGCGAGCCGGTTGCGTTGTCGGTGACCAGGATGTTGCCCGTAGCACTGCCCGTCGTCACAGGGGCGAAGGTGACCGAGATGGCGCAGCTTGCTCCGGCAGCCAGCGATGCGCCGCAGTTGCTGG
>Ga0302319_10010300_pt1 | contig 17842 bp, 12 predicted proteins | sample Bog_T0_2_FD_203319 | JGI IMG/M metagenome (GOLD analysis project Ga0302319, IMG submission 203319) | Peat permafrost microbial communities from Stordalen Mire near Abisko, Sweden - Bog_T0_2 | ecosystem: Environmental > Terrestrial > Soil > Wetlands > Peat | place: Sweden: Abisko, Stordalen Mire...
CGGTACGATTAACGTCGATGGCACCAGTACTGCCGACTTCAGCTTTGGCAGCGGGGCGTTTCAGAACCTCCAGGGCGGTACGCTGACGGGGGGCACGTACAACATCGCAGGCGTTTTTAAGTACAACGGTTTGGCGATCAATGCCCTGGACCAGGCGAACGTATCGCTTACCGGCACCGGGCAGATGGGCGGCGCACAGTCATTCGCGAATCTCAAGGCCATCACCGATTCGAGCCTGACGCTTAATAACTCAACCGCCGTCCCCACGATCACACCCGCGGGAGGCACACTCGCGATTTCCAGCGACATACAAAACGCTGTGGGACAGACGTCCTCGCTCACCCTCAATGGCGGAACTCTGCAGATCAATGGCAATGTGACCAACACGAACCTGGGCGCCGCAAGTTCGGTCAACGTGCTGGCCGGAGGGTCGCTGACCACTTCAGGATCGTTCACTCAAACCGGCGGCAGCACTTTGGTCGGCAGCACGACATTCCAGGGAACCATCCCCGCCGGCGCAGGTACGCTTACTGTCAACGGCATGTTCGCGCAAAGCGCCGGATCTCTCCTGCAGGTGGAAGACGGAGGCGTGGTTACCGCCAGGGGTCTGAGTAATTCCGGGTCCAGCCAGATTTTCGTCGACGCGACCAGCAAGGCCGATTTCAGCAGCGGCGCCTTTTTAAACCTTTCGGGTGGAACGCTTACCGGCGGATCTTACAAGATCGCAGGCCAGCTCCTCTTTGCCGGCGGCCCGATCACAACCATAGCGATGGGAACGTCGGTGGACCTGAGCGGCACGGGCGCAATGACCTCAGGCGGCGTCAACGCCCTGAGCGGCGTGCTGCTCAATAACGCAGGCACTCTTACGCTGGAGGGCGGGGCTAAGTTTACGACCGGTACGGGTACGTTCAGCAACTCGGGCACGGTAACACTGTTAGGCGGGTCCGCCGTGACTGTCGCAGGGAGCTTCACGAACACCGGTACCCTCAACGTTGGGTCCGTCCTCGAAGCCGCGCCTGGCAGCAAGGAACAATTCACCTCAAATGGGTTCACGAACAACGGCGTGGTGGTGGTGGGCTTCGGAAGCAAGGCGACCGTGGGTACGCTGAACAATCTCAAGAGCGGAACCCTCCAGGGCGGAACTTACGCGATAGACGGAACGTTTAATTACACCGGCACCGGCATCCAGTCTATCGGCACCGGGACAACGCTTACGCTCGATGCGCGGCGCACCGCCACCAACGCATCCATCACCGATACCGCCGGCACAGACGCCATCGCGAGTCTCCAGGATGTTGCCGGAACGCTGGCGCTGAGCGGCAATCAGTCGGAAACCGTCGGAAACGGGGCGGCCGATTTCACAGTAGATGCCAGCGGCGCGCTGCTCATTGGCGCCGCCGGCAGCAACCTGTTGAACTCCTACACAGGCGAGGGCGGCAATGGCACGCTCACTATCGACACCAGCCTCACCAGCGCCGGCGATGTCACGGTGGGGAATGCCTCGCAGCTGTCTGTGGGAACGCTGATGGTAGACGGCAGTTTCACGCAGACCGGCGGCGACACCACTGCCGACGGCTCACTGACCGTGACCGGAAGCTACGACGAGGAGGCAGCGGGCATGCTGACTTTCGACCTCAACACCGCTTCCATTAAGAGCGACGATTTCACGGTCGATGGCAACGCCACTCTGAACGGCATTCTGGACATCAATCTGGTGAACGGGTATACGCCGGCGCTGACTGGAACGCCACTCCTTACACTGCTGACTTTCGGCAGTCTGATCGGGGATTTTTCAAGCCTGGAACTCAGCATCAACGGCGTGCGGGCCAATAGTTTCGGCAACCAACTCACGTTCACCGAAATCAAAACCGCTACCAGCATCGAACTACAGGTGGCGTCGACTCCGGAACCATCCACGTGGGTGCTGTTGGCGCTGGGCCTGGCGGCGTTCGGAAGCCTTAAGCATCGCCGCCGGATACAATAGCCGTTTCACCTCATGGACGAAGACTCACTCGATACCAGCCCCACGCCGAAGCTTTCGCCGACGGCCCTGGCCATGATCGCCGGCTTCCTGCTGGTGGCGGCGGCCATCGTGCTCTACGGGTTCAACCTCTTCAGCCGAACCAGCATCGCGATGACGACGCCTTATCAGGCCGTGCTGCTGAGCAATGGGTCCGCGTATTTCGGCAAGCTTGAAGGGCTTGGGACGGCCTATCCTGTGCTCAAAGAAGTCTTCTATGTCCAGAGCGTGCAGAACCCCCAGACTAAGCAGGTTTCCAACATCCTTGTAAAGCGCGGCAAGGAATGGCATTCGCCCGACCGGATGATCCTGAACGCCAACATGATCGTGCTGGTTGAGCCTGTGAACCCCAATTCGCGCGTTGCACAACTCATCGCGGAAGCTAAGAATTAGCGCTTTGGCCCCGACACGGCGCAGTTCGCTGATCGTTCTGGCGTTCGCTTGCCTGATCTTCATCCCCTCGCTCATCAGCCCGCCGCATCTGATGGACGACGTCGATGCGGCCAACGCCCAGATCCCGCGCAACATGATCCATTCCGGCGACTGGGTGACGCCCCATTTCGATGGCGTTGCCTACATGGAAAAGCCTCCGTTCAAGTACTGGACGATGGCCATTTCGATGGAGATATTCGGCCAGACCGATTGGGCCGCGCGCATCCCGATATCTCTCTCAGCGATCCTGCTGTGCTGGCTGTTGGCGCATATGGCATCGTCGACAATGGGACCGAAGGCGGGGCTTTATGCGGGCCTCAGTCTCGCCACCTGCATCGGGTTATGGCTGTTCACCCGTGTGCTGATTCCCGACATCATCCTGACGCTTTCGATTGCGGCGGCGATGTGGTGCTTCTTTCGGGCTGTCGAGGATTACAGCCATCCGCGCTGGTGGGCTCTGGCGTCATGGGCCGCGGTTGCCGTGGGATTCCTCATCAAGGGCCTGATCGCCATGCTGTTCCCGCTGGGGACCGCGGCGCTGTATCTTCTTCTCACCGGGTTATGGCGGCGTCGCGAAACCTGGCGGCGGCTTTCGATTCTGCCCGGAGCGGCCATTATGTTGGCGATCGCGGCGCCCTGGGTTGTGCTCGCGACGCTGCGCAACCCGCCCTGGTTCGATTTCACGATGCACAGCGAATCCGGATCGTATCGCGGGTTCTTCTGGTTCTTCTTCTTCAACGAACATATTCTGAGATTCCTGAACCTGCGCTATCCGCGCGATTACGGCACCGTGCCGCGAGGCTTGTTTTGGGTGCTGCATCTGGTGTGGCTTTTCCCGTGGAGCGCTTTTCTGGTTCGCGCGGTGACGCTGAGGTACCGTGGCACGGACCGCGCATCGCGGGTGCGTCTTCTGGCTCTGTGCTGGATCGTCATCGTGATCGGATTCTTTTCGTTTTCCACCCGTCAGGAATACTATTCGATGCCGGCTTATCCGGCGCTGGCATTGCTGATCGGCAGCGCGATGGCGGAGTCGGGCGAACGGGCCTGGAAGATCGGGGTCCGCGTCGCCGGGACGATTGCGGCACTGGCGTGTATCGCGATTTTTGGGTTGTATTGGGCAAGCCTGGGCTACGCGACTCCTGGCGACATATCGCAGGCGCTCTCGCAGAATGCCGACGCCTATACGCTGTCGCTGGGCCATATGGGAGACCTGACGCTGCGTTCTTTCGCCTATCTCCGCGTACCGCTGGCGATGGCCGGAGTTGCCACGTCGCTGGGCGCGATTGGGGCATGGATACTGAGGGGCGAACGCGCGGCGATCGCGCTGGGCGCGATGATGGTCCTTTTCTTTCAGGCGGCCCGGCTGGCGCTGATTGCGTTCGATCCGTATCTGGGTTCGTACCCGCTGGCGGACGCTTTGAATCATGCCCCGCCGGGCAAGCTGATCCTCGACGACGCGTATTACGAGATGTCCGGGATCTTCTTCTACACCAACCGGACGGCGCTGATCCTGAACGGGCGGCGGAACAACCTTGAATACGGGTCTTATGCACCTGGGGCGCCGCAGGTTTTTATTGGGGATGCGGAGTTTGTTCGGCTTTGGAAGGCCCCGGAGCGCTGGTATGTGGCGACGGAGGACGCCAAGGCGCAGCATCTGCAGGAATTGGTAGGCGCCGATTCGCTGCATCGGGTTGCCGGCTCGGGCGGGAAGACGGTTTACGTGAATCGGCAGTAGCCCTGGCAAGGTTGCGTGTGGTTCAGAGCGTTGAACCACCTGGCGGCCGACGGTATCGGGCTGTGAGCATTTCGTTTTCAGCGGGGGCTCGTAACAATGACCCGTCTGAAGACTGAACTTCACTGGAACTTACAGGAGACGCCGCGCGGGGCGAAGATCATCGTGATGGCCGATAACAAAGAAGCGCCAGACGCCGTTCACGCGTTCCCGCGGTTCCAGATCGAAGACCACAAAACGGGCGATTGCCCGATGGTTCACTAAACCGCTGTAAACGACGGGCCCGGTGACAAAGCCCCGATAATCCGGCAGTCCGCAATAATTCCTTTGCCCTGACAACAGTTGTTTAAACGGCGCAGTTCCCTGGCGAGACGTTTTAGGTCAGAAATTTTCTGCTCGATCTCGATTAGATGGTGGGCCGTAATGCGGTCCACCTCTGCGCACTCCTCATCTTTCCGGGAAGACAAGCGAAGAAGATCGCGAATCCGATCGAGCGTAAACCCCAAATCCCGACAGCGGCGAATGAACTGTAAGCGGCGCACGTCACAACCCTGGTTCCGGTCCGCTTCGCCAATTCTCCAATGCCAATGTGTTTCTTTCCATTCATCGCTTGACCCTATAGCGACTATAGCCTTTATGCTGGAGGAACGAGAATGAACGCAATCAGATCTCTGTTTTTCACATCACTGTTTTTCTGCCCGGGAAACGTCTCCGCCCAGTCGGTCAATAAAGACCCTGAGCCGGCGGCAATCGTCGAGCTCGGCGGAGCAGTCGGACAGGATCTCAAAGGTGGTGGGTCAAGCTTCGGCGGGGACCTCGCTGTCGAGTTTACGCCGATAGAGAATTGGCTGGAGATTGAAGCAGGCACCACTCCGCTCTTCCGTCATCACTCGACAGAATGGGATACGGACCTTCTGTTCAAGAAGCCCTGGACCCTCTCAGAACGAGTGGAATTTATGCTTGGCGTTGGTCCGGAGTGGATACATGCGAGGGCGTATGGCCTAACAACGAACGCAGTCGGCGGCGAAGTGGTGCTGGACTTTATGTTCTGGCCCTCCTCGAAGCATAGATTCGGCTGGTTCCTCGAACCCGGCTACGACTACAGCTTCGCGCGAGGGCACGAGCGCTCGATCGGGATGAGCGGTGGCCTGCTCATCGCGATCTCACGAAGACGTTAAACCTTGCAAGCCAGCCAGCGTCGCACCAAGGACCCTTTGCGCGACGCCACCCACGCCGCTCTGAGCAGCGCGCAACCGGCGAAAAGCGGAGGAGATAATTGAAAGTCACCATGAAGGCAGCGTCCGGCGCAACCATTTGGGGGATCGATACCCTCCTGGCGTCCGTCGAGCAACTGGAAGGCAGGCTCATCGACGCACGCGCGCAAACGCCGGAAATCCGGTGGTTCCCTTCGGCATTCTGGAGACTCTTTCCCGGCACAGCGGATATTGCTTTGTTAGCAGCCGCGTGGCGAGGCGCGCCCCGGGCGGCGGAGCAGAGTTCGGTCCCTACCCGATCGCCTGGCTTGTGGGCACCGATGAACTGAACTCCGACGACACCAACTACTGGATCTTTTTCCGAACACGGGCTTCGCCGGCTGTGCGAGCGGGCCGTTGGGATATATGCGACTATGCCAGCTTCGGAAATTGCGCCGATTCCGATCCGGTCACGCCCGAGGGCGACGAACGGGCGTGGTGCCTGTTACGAAGCAAGAGGACTCAACAGGTCGACTGGGGAATTCAGTTGTTATCCGGCTGGTATGCGCCCGAGGGTGGCTGGCGCTGGACACAGAAACGTTTCTCGATTGCTTTGAATGGGGCGGCGGGTCGTGTGGTGGAGCTTTCGTTCTGGATCGCGCCGCAGACCGCCGATGCGCTGGGGCCGATCCGATTGAACGCCTGGTGCGGCGGCGCGAGCCTCGCGGAACAGAGTTTTTCCGCTGCGGGATCTCACCAGTTCCGGGTTCGCCTGCCGCTTGATTACCCTGTTCCGCTGCAGATCGATTTCGTCTGCGACAAGGCCGTTGCCCAGCCTGCCGACGACCGGGAACTCGCGCTCGCCGTTACCCGAGTTTCGCTTGCCTGATGGCCACCAAATCGCACTGGCAAGTAGTAGCGCGGCGCAACCCACGACATCGCCAGCGGACGGTGGCTCTAGCGGGCCGCCCTGCCGGACCTGTTCCAGCACGGCGTGACGATAACGCGCCAGCTTGGCTTCGCCGATGTGCAGTGCTGCCATTACTTCCGATCATAACGTTGCGCGTCCCGTGAGAGGTCGAGGCTCGGATGCGAGAAAACTTCTCACGATAATTCGCTTTCGACTGGTGCTGCCGAGAAAAGCAGAGTGATTTTACCGGCGATACTTCGCGGCAAAGAACCACTTTTCGAGGCTTACCCGCAGAGTCGTCGCGCCATGAGGTATCGGTTGACACCGAAAGTACCGAAGATCCTGGGGGTTAACGCACCAGAGCTTACACCACTAGCGGCGCTTTGCACGGTTGCGGCCCCCAAGCTGCTTCAGTTAAAGAACTATGCCGCCAGGGCCACGAACAACTGTTATCGTAACTCGCCACTGGACGAGGAGCCGCCATCGACAAAGAATGCAGAAAGCTCTGCACAGAGCGGTCGCGGCGGGTTTCTGGCTTGTGCTATTGGCTGTGGGAACGATATCGGTGATGGAACTGTACCGTCTGAGCCACCTTCGCCTGGACGCGGAAACGCACGCTGGTCCAGTGCGCGCGGAATCGGCGGTGGTGTCGCCGGCGGTGTGTCTCACGTATCCGCACGCCTTAGTGCTGTGTGGTCTGAGTTCGGCGGACGAGCTCGAAAGGGCGCGTGAAAGCGATGCACAGTTGCGAGACCATTACGCCGAAGTCGGATTTGTGAGGCCGGAAGTATTGAAGTCCGACGAACTCGACTACGTGTCCTACCGGCTGGGTTCGAAGATTGTCTGGACGTCGAAGCGGCTGCCGATCCATGCGGGCGAGATGGTGTTGAAGGATCGATATGGCAACACGATTCGCGGGCGGTGCGGGAACCGCTTATCGCGCGTTCCGATGGTGCCGGCCGCACCGGAGCTGCCTCCGGATCTGGAGTTTGAGAGGCCGTCGATTGCGGGTCTGCTGCCGTTCGTGCCGGAGGCGCCGCCCGCGCTGGCACCGGTAATTCCAGCGGTGCCGATGGATGTCCCGACGTTGCCGCCTTACGTGGTGGAAGCCCCTCCGGAAGAGGCGGGCAGACCTTCGCCTTTCATACCGCTTCTTCCGCTGCTTCCGATTGTTCCGATTGCGGTGGGCTGGCCCGTGAGGGGAACGCCGATTGCCGGAACGCCGGTGGCCCCTGCCGTGCCCGAGCCGGGTACCGTTTGGTTGAGCGTGGCCGGGTTAGTGCTGGTTGTGGGAGGAAGATATCGCCGCTCACGAAGGCGCAGCGGGGTTTAGTATCCATCGCCGGGTCCAAAACCCACCGCCTTTTGAGGTCGTCGGGCTCCAGCGGGTTTCACGTTTGATCTCGAATTTTCTGTGCATGGGTGGCGCGCGCTCTCACCGTGCCATGTCTGCACTCATGCAGACACTTTTGCCGAGGTAGAAAGAAGCGTCGAGAAAGTCTCGACGCGGCACGCACGAGTGCGCGCGCCACTCCCTTCAGCGGCTTTCAGCCGCATTGGATTCTACCGACTTTGAGGCGGTAGTCGTTTAGCGGGCCGCACACTTTTCGACTGCCTCTTCGGCTGCTCTTGACACTGGCGCCGGAACGTGCTAATTTTCCAGCATAGTGCTAAAAAACCAGCATTCGTTGGCACGCCGCGAGCGCCAGATCATGGACATTCTGATTGCCCGCGAAAGGGCATCCGCTTCCGAGGTTCGTTCCGCGATGGCGGACGCCCCGAGCTATTCCGCGGTGCGGGCAACGCTTCGCATCATGGAAGAAAAGGGGCATATCCGTCACGAACAGGTAGGCGCCAGCTATGTTTATGCGCCGAAGGTCGCGCCGGAACGGGCTCGGCGTTCGGCTTTACGCCATTTGCTCGATACCTTTTTCGATAGTTCGCCGGAACAGATGGTTGCGGCGTTGCTGGACAGCAAGCCTGGGCCGGAAGAACTGAGGCGGATCGCCGCGATGATTGAACGCGCCAGGGCGGCGGGGAGATAGGCCATGGCGTCAGTATTGGCGGGCATTACGATCATTTTGGCTCTTGCGTGGGGCGCGACGGCGTTATTTCATCGCGCCTCGGCAGCGTGGAAGCATGCGATCTGGACCTGCGCGATCGCCGCGGTCCTGTTGCTGGCGCCGATCCGATGGCGCATGCCGCCACGCGCGATTACACCTATTTTCGCTGCAGCTACCGTAACGACCATGGCGGCGACGCCGGAAATCAGCGGTGCGCGGCGGATCGACCTGAGGAACGTGCTTTTCGCTTGCTGGGCGCTGGGCTCGTTCGTCATGATACTGAGGCTTGTTCGCAGTTCCCTTCGACTGCGGTCTATCGTCCTCACCGCGTGCGTTGACGGCCCGGTACGGGTCAGTTCGCGGATTCGCGGACCCGTGGTCGCCGGGTTTTTCCGGCCTGTAATCCTGCTGCCCGAGACTTCAGAGTTGTGGACACCGGCGCGCCGCGAAGCGGTGCTGGCGCACGAAAGAGCGCACATCCTCCGCAACGATCCGGCTATTCTGCTGGTGGCTCATCTGGCGACGGCGCTCTACTGGTTCCATCCTCTTTGCTGGATTGGGGCGGCGCGGCTTCGGGCCGAAAGCGAACGCGCCTGCGACGACGCCGCGCTGGGCACCGGACTTCTTGCTTCAGACTACGCCGGGCACCTGCTCGACCTTGCCTGTAGGTTCGACACTCAGCTCGCCATACCCATGGCGACAACCTCTCATCTGGAGACACGCGTGAAATCAATCCTCGATCCGACCACCAACCGATCTATTCCGGCCCGCGCCGCCTGGCTTGCGGCCATCGCTGTTACGGGGGCCATCCTCGCGCCGCTGACAACCCTGACACTGAAGGCGCAACAAGCGAATCCTGGTACCTCCGTCATTGCGGGGACGGTGATGGATCCGTCAGGCGCGGTGGTGCCCAACGCCTCGATGACCCTAACGAATTCGGAATCGGGTTGGGAGCAGGTGGCGTCCGCAAATGCGGCGGGCGCTTATTCATTCGCGGGAATTCCGGCGGGCCACTACACGATCGAGGCCCGGTCGCCGGGCTTCGCGAAGTTTCAGGCAGGGGACGTGGCGGTGGTGAGCGGCGGCAGGGTGCAGATCGACGCACGGCTTTCAGTGGGTCGCGTCAGTCAGGTGGTCACCGTCGCGGGACAGAGCGGCGCGAAGCCCGCTGTCAGCCAGCCGGCGGTTTCCGGACAAAAGCCCATACGCGTTGGCGGCATGGTGCAGGCTGTCAGGATCGTTCGGCAGGTGAAGCCGATCTATCCGCCAGACTTGCAGGCACAAGGGGTTCAGGGATCGGTAATCCTGAACGCGATCATTTCTAAAGAAGGCGTTCCGTTAAATCTCTCCGTGGTGAACCCCGCAGTCAATTCGGCGTTGATCAGCGCGGCGATCGATGCCGTGAACCAGTGGCGGTATCAGCCCAGTCTGCTCAATGGAGAGCCGATTGAAGTCCTGACCACCATTCAGGTGGACTTTACTTTGAAGTAACGCCATTAAGCGCTCGGTCTGCCGCAAATGCATATTTCCGGCATGGCGCTTTCCCGCGAGGGCGATGACGAGCGTCTGTATGTGCCGGACGAAGCGGAGGAGACCCTGAACCGAGCGCTCTGTCGATCAGGTTGAGCGGGCGCCGAATCTTAATCGTCTCCCGGCGATTCGCATGTCTTTGCCTTCGACCAGGAGTACAGTGCGCTCCGCTTCGCGGGCGCGACCAGGCAGGCGGAACCGCCTGTCCCACTTTGACTTAGCGCTTCCATTTTTCATCCTCCTGTCTCACATTAAGTAAGTTTCGACAGCAATTGCCGGATCTGATCTTCCTGAACCTTATTCGGCCTGTCGTTAAGCGCCGCCTGGCACTCTTTGCGGGCACTCTCGCGGTCGCCCTTCTGATTCAGCGCCATCGCGTAATGGTAATGGTAGATTGGATTGCTCGGCACCTGCACCACCAGCGCCTTGAAGTTATCGATGGCATTGTCGGTCAGATTCTTTTTCATATAAATCCACCCGAGCGTGTCGGTGATTTCACTGAAAGTAGGCAACCGCTGCTTAGCGCGCTGCGCATAGGAAAGAGCCTCGTTGAGATCTCCGTTATTCTCAGCCAGCAAATAAGCGAGATTATTCAGAGCCAGAGGATCGTTGGGGTCCAGCTTCAAAGCCCGCTCGTAGTAAGTTCTTGCCACGTCTTTGCGCCCCAGCTCTTCATAGAGCATGCCGAGATCGCGAATCACAGCCGGGTTATCCGGCATGCCCTGGCGCGACTTCTCGAGCGCTTCCACGCTGTGTTGCACATCGCCCATGTACCGGTAACACTGGCCGATCTGTATCAGTAAACCCGCCTGCTGTTTGGGTTCCCTGAACTTGCTCAGCAGCCCCTGATAGGTGGCAACCGCCTGCGGGAACTGCCCGGCCGCCGCCTGCGCATTACCCAGTTCTCTCTGCAGATCCACGCGGTCCGGAAACTTCTGCGCCTCGGCATGGATAATGTCCACCGATTTCTCCATCTGGCCGTCGGCGAGTAATGCGCGCGATTCGCCCAGCAGTCCCCGCATATTGTTGGGATTCGCCTGCCAGGCCTTTTGGAAGATGTCGATGGCCTCCTTATTCTTCTTCTGCTGCAGATCGATCACGCCCAGTTCGAGCATGATCGGAACAGACGTGGGGTTCTTCTGCAGAACCGGCTCGAGCACACTTCGGGCTTCGTCGAACTTCTGAGCGCGCTGCAGGGCCGCGGCCTTCATCACCAGACCCTCGACACTGCCCGGCGACACCCGCAGCAGGTCGTCGGCATCGTGAATTGCCGCATCGGTATCGCCGCGCATCAGCGCCACCTGCGTCTGCGCCAGCCGTGCCATCACATAGTCGGGCCTGAGCTGAACCGCTTTATCGAATTCCTGACGCGCCTGCTCCACATCGCCCTTGCCCAAAAACGCACGTCCGAGATTGAAATGCGCAACATAGTTGCCGGGCCGCGAGGTGACAACCGACTGCAGTTCCGTCGTCGCGCTGGCGTATTCGCCTTTATCGAGCGAAAGAGTCGCTTTCAGGCCGCGGGCTTCGGGATCCTTGGAGTCGATTTTGAGTATTTCCTCGTTCTTCGCCGTCGCCATCTGCATGCGGTTCGAGCGAATGTAGACCTCGACTTCATGCTTCAGATACACGGCCTTCTTGTCGGGGTCTTTGGCGATGCCTTCTTCGTACTGCCTGATCGCTTCGTCGTACTGATTCACCCGCATGAAGAAATCGCCGGCCTGCACATAGGCGTCCGGGAACCGCTTCAGGTCGCTCTTCATTTTCCCGAGTTGCGCGATCAGGTCGTCCCGTTTGTTCGTCACCAGATAATACCGCGCCAGTTCGAGGCGCATTGCGGTATTTTCGGGATTGTTCTGAATCGCTTTTTTGAGCAGCGCTTCGGCCTCGGGCAGCTTCCGTTCGGAAATATAGAGCTGGTAAAGCTCGATATAGGCGATAGTATTCGTTTTCTCTTTTTCCACCAGCCCGGACAGCAGCGACTGGCCCTCCGCCGGTTCGCCATCTAAAACCAGAGCACGCGCCAGCGCGACGGTCGTGAAATAGTCCCCGGGGTTGCCGCTGAGAGCCGCGCGGTATTCCACGATCGCCAAAGCCAGCAATTTCTTCGCATCCAGAGGCTTTTGGGCAGCCGACTGCTTCTTCATGTCCAGCATGTCCAGATCTGCGGCCAGCTTATGGCCTTCCCAGGAATTCGGGTTGGTTTTTACCAGGGCCTCCTCGAAACCTTTGATCTCGTCGATCAGCGGTTCAGGCTTGTCGCTGTGCTCGGCGGCCCCCACCATGATCTCGGCCAGCTTCAAAGTGGCGTCGTTGTAGTCGGCCGCATATTCCTTCTTGTCCTTCAGGAGTTCCACCGCTACGCGCAGCGGGCGCAGCGCGGCCATGGCGGATCCGTCCTTAAGATCGGTCAGCGCCAGCCGGTAATAGGCTTCACCGAACTTACGATCCTGCTCGATCGCCTTTCGGTAATAAATGCTGGCCTCTCGATCCTTCCCGGCCTTGAAGAATTCGTTGCCCCGTTTCAGGTACTCGGCTTTCAGGTGCTCTGGGTTTCGAGTGCACGACACCAGAACCAGTGCCGTCATGACAAGCATTGCGTATCGCATAAATCGGTTGTTCTCTCTATTGTGCTACAAAAGCTCGGGACTCGCTGCGGACAAGATCCTTAGAAATTCCGATACAACCCGCCAGCCAGCACTTTTTGCCGGACCGCAAGCTCTTTACTGAACGGCCACGTAGGGCACGTCCGGGCCGGTCACAGAGCTGTTGACCCCGCCGATTCGGAGGGTTACAGCCAGTGCGTCGCCTTTCTGATGAAACCCAGGAACGGTAATTGTTATCTGATCGATCCCCACCATTCCGGGCACAAGAACGCTTGAATTCACTATCATTTGCGACTGTTTCAATTTGGGATTACCGAAAAAAACCTGAACCGTACCGGTAACCGCGGCCGGACTCGCTGGCACCGCCGCACCCGTCACGATCGTCGCCCCTCTGGTAGCCCCCAGACCCGTCGCGTAGATGAAATATTTCTCGTCGCGGACCGCGGGGTTATCTCTCGTTACATAAGTACCATCCTGGCGTACTATCGACGCCTGAGAACCGTTCATCAGGACTGCCGGAGCGTACTGGCCGACGGTAACCGTACTCGATGACGACTCCGCCTGGTTTGCGATCGAGCGCAGCACCAGGGGATAGCGTCCCGCGGCCAGCGTCACCGGAATTTGCCCGTTAATCTGGCCCGGCGAGGTCAACTCCAGCGGAATAGGCGCGTTGTTCAGTGTCACGCACATACCGCCCAGCAAGGTGGGCAGCGGCGTAGTCGTTGTCGCCGTTGCCGTCGCCATGGTCCCCAGGTTTTTTCCAAACACGGTGATCAACCCACCTGACGCCAGACCGGCCGTGAAATCCGCAAGGTTTACGATCCCGCCCGGGTTCACCGTCGGCTTGATCGCAGCATTCGCGGGGCTCGCTGCCAAAGCCACAATCGACATTCCCGTAGCCGTTAAAACATAAGCCGAAGGACCGGTGGTCGCATCCGTATTTACCGCGAGCGTTCGTGGGAAAGCCGTCACGACGCCGTTACCGATCACCACTGACGAAGGGCCCTCCAGCGCGGGCAGAGTTTCCATCTGTGTGCCTGTCGCAGGATCGTAAATCTCAATCTGGCCGGGATCCGTCACCGTGGATGTAGCCGTGGCGCGCACCGGAGTTGTGAACAATGCAACCTGGGTGGCCGATAAGGCGGTGACCGCCGCGACTGGGCGTCCGCTGGGCGAAAAGCCGTTTGTCGAACCCGCCACAGGCGTCAGCGATGCGTCCAGAAACGTCCCCCCCACGGCAAAATACGTGCCCCCGGGGCCGGCCGTCACAGGGGCGCGGTAGCCTGTTAGCGGGGTGGTCAGGACGTTTTTCACCAGGGTAAAATCATCCACTGTGTAGTCGTAAAGGTAAGCGTTCCCCGTTCCGGTATACAGCATGACGTATTCGCCGGCGGGAGTGGCGCTCAGCGTCCAGAAGGCGGTCGTCGTCGAAGTGCCGCCGGAAACCGATGTCGCAGTCGCCCCGAACACCAGCGGGTTCAGTCTCCGGGGAATAGCCTGAGTTCCGCTGATAGTCCACAAAGTGCCGTTAGTGGTCCCGTCGTTCATCACGAACTGGGTTCCTACCGCGCTGGTAGCGATCGCCACGGGCGCCGAGACCGCAACGGCCACGTTTAATGGCAGCGCCGGAAAGGCCACAAGCCCCGCTTGCAGCCCCGTATTGAGGTTCACGATGCTGATGGATTCGCCACCCGCGTTGGCCACATAAAGAAGGTTCCTGTCGGTGCCGAACGCCATCCCAATCGGCAACTGCCCCACCTTGATCGGCGTGGTAAACGCCTTCGCCGTCAGATCGTAGACATCGATCGCGTTCAGGCCCGAATTAGCGATGTAGATCCTGTTCCGGGCGCTGTCCACCAGAATGTCCGTGAGACCTTCGCTCACCAGCGCATTGATCGCCACCGGAACGATAGTCCCCGAAGAGACCGAATCGCGATAATTCTGGTAAACGTGAATATTGCCGGGAATATTGATCGCCTCAACCGAACTCACCGTGAAATCGCTGGGCCCTATCGTGCCCGGGTTGGTCGAAGCCGCGGGATTATAGGTGAAATTCACCGTCGGAGTGGCCCCGTTATTGTTCGCCTGCGCTGTTGGCGCGGGTGTCGTGATGTTGGTGGTGGCGGCGGGCGCGGGCGGGAAACCCGGTGCGGGCGGAGTCGCGGCAGCCGCTGGCGGCGTATAAGGCGCCACCGAGACCGTGAATCTGCCCTTGCCCGCATTATTCACCGCGTCGCTGCCCGTGGTGGTTTTGAAAGCTCCGCAAACATCGTTCGTCAGCAGGACCGATTGCGCGGAGGGCTGAGCCAGCGGAGATTGCGCGATGTTGCCCACCGGCAGAATCATGATGCCCGAATCGGAAAGCCCGTAAACCACCGTGCCGGCCGCGTTGATCACCATTTTCCCCGCCAGGTTTTCGGGCATTTCAATGCCGAGATTGATCAGCAGATTATCGGGATCGTTGACCAGAAGTTCGGTAATGCTGGGTCTTGTGGCGCCGATGGGAGCGATGTTGAAAGCGCCGTAAAGCACGCTCCCATCGGGCGCGAAGACGCTGCCGCCCTGGTTCGCCTGAATGTTGAAAGTGCCCGGCGAGGCGGACGCGGGAAACGCAAAAGGCGCGTTGGCGGCGTTTTCCTGAGCCATCACCTGAAGCGTGGTCGAATTGAACAGAACCGGTCCCGCCATAAACTTCGACCCGTCCGAGGCGACCGCCAGAACCGTCGAGAGATTAACCACCGTCCGGCTCCTCAGAACCGTGCCGGAAGCGGTTTCGTAAACGAAAACCACGCGGCTGGTAGCGGTCGGATTATTCACTCCGACGATGAACGCGCCGTTACGCGACGTCGCCAGCCGGCTGCGATAAGAGTTGTAAACCCGCCCCGAGGGCGTCGGCAAAACCGGCGAAGTGGCAGCTGGCGGCACCACGGGAACCGCGCTCACAGCCTTCGTCGACGGGTCGTACAACAGCAGGGTATTGGTGGTGCTGGTTCCGGTTCCGACAGCCGTAATCAGCACGCGTCCGTCCGAGCCTACCGCGACACCTTCCGGATTAGTGGGAAGCGAAACACTCGATACGGCGTTCGTAGTCAGATTGACGATATCCAGCACTGCGTCCGTATACGCTGTCACGTAAAGGGTACTATTGTCCGGCGACAGCGCGGCCGACACCGGCTGTTGCCCGGTCGAGTACGACGCCAGGAATGTGCTCGTCTTGTAGTTGTACACATCGACCCGATTAACGGTCGAAGCCACCAGATAGAGCCGCGTTCGCGATTCATCGATTACGATGTCGGACCACGCCGCGCCGCCCGGGGGCGCAATGATCGTTCCGAACGTCGCCGCGCGGGCGAGGATTGAAAAAACAACGAATAAAGCCAGCCGAAGAGGGGTAGACCGCATGGAACTCGATGAGAAGCTATTCATCATACCGCGCCGTTTTGTGAACGGCGGCCTCCCGCGCCCGGTTCTGAGCCGCGATACGGTTTCGTTCCCCGCTGTGTCGAATCTAATTTCTACTGCGTGGACACGGCGATAGTGACCGTCTGGCTCGGGACGCCGCCAATCGAAACCACAACAGGCACGGTAGAGCCCGCAGGGACGCCGGACGGGATTTCGATATTGATCTGAAACAGTCCCGCCACCGACGTCGGAACGCCGCCCACGTAGTCGATTACCGCGGGCACTCCGCCTACGGTGGCTGTAACATTCTGTATCGGAGCGGGGGGCAGACCCGACGCCGAGTTGACCTTTCCGTCCGTCCCGCCCGGCGACGTCTGGCCTTCGCCCGTGCCGTAGAGAATCACGATACTACCGACAGGCGCGGGGTTGGCGATCGAATTCAGAGTGAAGTCCTGATTGAACGCAGCCGCCTCGCCGGAACCGGAAGAATCCGCCGTAAACAATCCCGGAGCAGTCTGAGCGACCGGGACTGTGGAAACCAGGGAGGTGTTGCCCCGATAAGTCACCGCAACCTGGGCTGACGTCTGATAATTCAGCTCATACGGGACAATCGCGGCCACCAGACCCGCGGATGCGTAGATCAGAGGCGCGGCCGTGCCGTTGAACGACACCGAAGTGCCCGAGAGCTGGGTGGGATACAACCCTTTTGTGGGCGAAGCGACGGTCAGGCTCGCCGGCCCGAGCCCCTGGCCGAACAGCAGCACAATTTCACCCGGGGCAACCGGAGCCGAGGAATCGCCCGACCCGGCAAGCGGCGGCGCAAACGCCTGAACGCTGGCCGAGTTGGCCACCGCCCCGATGGAAAATGGCTCCGGAGTCAGTTCGCGAATCACGGCGTTGAACGCATCCGCGACGTACACGTTGCCGGTTGCATCGAGCGCCACTCCGTAGGGTTGATTGAACTGCGCCTGGCTACCCTGCCCGCCATCGCCGGTGTCGCCGCCGATGCCATCGCCCGCAATCACCAGTCGCGTGCCGCCAGGCAGAACTTTCTCTACCGTGTTGTTGCGATAGTTGGTGAAATAAACAGCGCCGCTCGCATCAATGGTAAAATTCTGCGCCGGAAAACTCGTCAGATAGGTGCTGATCTTCCCCGTGAGATCGACCCGCCGGATCGTGCTCGACCCTGTGTCCCCTATGTACAGATTGCCCGAGCTGTCCACCTGCACTGAATAAGGAACCTGCAGGACCGCTTTATTGGCGGGTCCGCCGTCACCGGGTTCGGCCGCAAACGTGGTAAACCCGACACCCGCAATCGTCGTAATGTTGCCGCTGGTGTCCACCTTACGGACGGTGGCATTGCCGGAGTCCGCGATATAAAGGTTGCCCGCCTTATCCATCGCCAGGCCGGTAGGATAGGTGAGCTGCGCGTTCGTGGCCGCGCCGCCGTCGCCTGAATAACCGTAGGTACCGTTTCCAGCGATCGTATTGATGTTCTGATTGGTGTCGATCTTCCGAACACGAGCGTTCAGAGTGTCGGCGATATATACATTGCCCGCCGCATCCACCACCACATCGTGCGGATCCGCCAGTTGCGCACCTACCGAATTGCCGCCATCGCCGCTGTAGCCGAGCGATCCATTGCCCGCAATCGAGTTCACAATCCCGGTCTGGTAATTCACAAACCGGATCGACTGATTTGTGTAATCGGTGATGTACAGGTTGAGGTTCTTATCGACAGCGACCCGGATCGGGTTATTGAACTGGGCCGAAAGCGCGGGACCGCTGTCGCCCGACCAGCCTGGCTGGCCGCTGGTGCCCGCAATGGTGGAAACGAGATACTGTTGGCCGAAGACGGCCGCGCAGGCCGCAAAAAACGAGAGGATTACCTTAGTGCTTCTCATTAATTAGTAAGTTGGTGTAGACGGGATGTCTCGCGCTTGCGTTTCAAACA
>Ga0302319_10010302_pt1 | contig 17840 bp, 17 predicted proteins | sample Bog_T0_2_FD_203319 | JGI IMG/M metagenome (GOLD analysis project Ga0302319, IMG submission 203319) | Peat permafrost microbial communities from Stordalen Mire near Abisko, Sweden - Bog_T0_2 | ecosystem: Environmental > Terrestrial > Soil > Wetlands > Peat | place: Sweden: Abisko, Stordalen Mire...
ATAGCGGGATAAAGGTAGCAGAAATAAGAAAATCCCTCTTAGGAAATATTCTTAGTGGTTCTAATTCGGAATTCGGGGATATGGAGAAAAAAGTTCTCTAATGGTCAAAATATGATAAACTAAGAATGATGAAAATATATCCAATTACAGAGGGCAAAGCATACGATTGACTGAGGAGCGGCGCAAACATATTCTTGAGCATCCTGAAATGAAATCATTGATGCCTCGTATTGAAGAAACCTTAGACTAAAAATGACGCAGTTATGGAGAAAGTTGACAATAGAGGGAACATTCTTGGCTTTTCTGTATTAAATGTCAGCAAGCTTACTCAAAAATCGTTTCAAGTATCGCTGTTTTAATAATAAAAGGCCTGCCAATTAGATGAAGATTAATAAGAAATTTAAATTTTTACGATGGGTGTTTTTGTGTGGCTGTATTCTTTGGGCGTCTAATCCGGCTTGGACTCAAAGTTTGCCACCTGGTCAGCCAAAACTCGGCGCGGCACCCTTAAAATTTGTCAAAAATAATATTAATTATCAGGTGGTGTCTTTTGACGACCTTTATTTTAATTACCAGCCGCCTGTGGATGTTGAACATCCGGATGGCAATATCACCAAGGCTGCTAAAACACCTATGCCTATCCCAAAACAGTTACAGGATTTGAACGGCAAGAAGGTAGCTATCAAAGGTTTTGTTATTCCCTTGGCTAATAGCGACGGACAAACCACCAAGGAGTTTTTATTTGCGGATGAATTGGTGTCCTGTTTGTTTTGCGCCATGTTGGGTTATGACCAATGGATGGTGGGCAACACTGTTGATCCTAAGGGATTCGATATTAAAGATGAGGAATTTGAAGAGCCGATCACGATTTACGGCACCTTTGAAGTGGGGCCCAAGTTTGAAGATGGAGAATTTGTGGGGATCTATCGCATCAAGGCTGATGGTTTTGAAGTCGAAAAAAAGAAATTCCTCGGAATCTTTTAAATGAAAAGAATATTAACTTTATTACTACTTATTGGTTTTCTTCTTTGGATACTTCCATTAGGGTATTTTATAAAACCTTCGCAAGAGAAAATGGTTTGCGATGGGCAGCGGGCTTTTTGCATGTGTTGCCTGATGAAACCAAAGGCTGTGGATAAGGCGATGGAGGCGGGGGTTTCGCTTAAATCAGGAGGTTCTTCGAACAAAGAAAATTCTTCTGGTGGGGCAGGTAATTATTTTGTTTCTTTTAAGCCTACAGTAATTTTAAATGCACACGCTGCGTTTATTTTTGAAAATCAATTCCTTGCCTACAAAAATCCGTTCCTGGCTTCAATCGAATACGTCCCTAAAATTTAATTTATACCAAACTCAATTGCATCGACTCGGTAATCTATTTAAAAGATTGCTTCGTCGCCCTGCGGGCTCCTCGCAATGACACAGAGCTTTCGAAATCGAAGTTATTGGGCCTTTTGACACAGAGCTTTCGAAATCGAAGTTATTGGGCCTTTTGACACGAACCATTCGACGTCAAGGCAATTGGGCCTTTTGACACAGAGCTTTCGAAATCGAAGTTATTGGGCCTTTTGACACGAACCAAACGAGGTCGAGGCAATTGGGCCTTTTGACACGAACCAAACGAGGTCAAGGCAATTAGGCCTTTTGACACGAACCAAACGAGGTCAAGGCAATTGGGCCTTTTGACACGAACCATTCGATGTTGAGGCAATTGGGTTTTTTGACAATGTTGATTATTTTCTCGGGAATGGCAATGCTAATTATATTTCAAGGAGCGTTTAATGCGTAAATTGATTTTTATATTACTTTTTATTACTTTCAGTTATTTTAATCTTCTGCAAAAGGTCAGCTGGGCTTGTGCTTGCGGGTGTGGTGTTTTTGATGTTGGTACTGCGTCTATGTTCCCATCGGGTCAAGGTGGGACAATTTGGGAAGAGTATGATTTCATGGATCAGACCCATAACTGGAAAGGGACTTCCAAAGCCTCTGATGAGGATAACAACGATAAGCAGATCCGTACCAGCTTTATCAACACCGGATTTCAGTATTTTTTCAACCGTGAGTGGGGGGTTTCTGTTGAAGTGCCTTACGATCATCGTTATTTTAAAACAGATAATGGATCTCCAGGAGCTCGGGATATTCAATCTTTTGACCATAGTGCCATAGGTGATATGCGTGTCAAAGGTATGTATACCGGTTTTTCACCGGATATGTCAACTGGTCTTACTTTTGGTTTAAAGTTGCCAACGGGGGATTGGACTTACCAGTATTTTGATCGAGATACAGAAATTGGTACCGGCAGTACAGATGCATTGATTGGCGGATATCACCGTGGTTCTATCTTGTCATCGGATAGTTTTACTTATTTTATTCAAGACTTGTTGGATCAGCCTTTTTTGACCCAAGGAGGGTATCGACCAGGAACTGAGGATGATGCCGCGTTAGGTGCCTATTATCATGGCTTCTCATTAGGGGGTGTTAAGATTACACCTATCGCAGAAGTTGAGAACTCCTACCGGTCCCGCGACAGAGGTTGGGCTTCTGATCCAACCGACAGCGGCTATGAGCGTATTTTATTAACTCCAGGGATTGAACTGGATTATAAAAGAGTTATGGTGTATTTTGATGTAGGATTTCCGGTTTATGTTTTGACGCAAGGGGATCAACTGGTGTCCTCAGCGCTTTATAAGGTCAGTGTTAGTTATATGTTTTAAAAATAAATTATAAATATGTTAAATAATATGTATATGTCATTGCGGGCAAAGCGAAACAATCCTTTTAAAATAGATTGCTTCGTCGCTTCGCTCCTCGCAATGACACGTATATTCTTAATATTTTTTCTGTTTTGGGGGTGTGGGAATGTGTGGGCAGATACGACGAGTGCCGTAGATAAAGGCAAAGCCTTGTATCTTTCTTATGGCTGTGCCTTGTGTCATGGATGGAATGGAGGCGGGGATGGGATCAATTCGCAGAAATTCAATCCGCCGCCGACTAATTTTCACAATCCTAAGGCCTATCTTCATGGGATAGACCAGGACAGTATAAGGCGTTCAATACAGTACGGCATTAAAGAGGACAATAGCATCATGCCGGCTTTCGAAGATATTCCGCCGGATGAAATAGCGCAGATCATTTGTTATTTGCAGTCTTTGCAAAGGGAAGTTAATAACAAAAGTTAAAAGAAAAATTCAATGGACGGCTGACACCGATATATTTTTTCTGCTAAAATTTGCTGTTCCCATTGGTGTGGTGGATTACCAACTGAGAGGTCACGCGAAAAGATTAGCCGAGTGTAGCAGTTGCAAATTTCTCACGCAGAAAAAACATATCGGGATCAGCCTGCGCATGGGAATTGATAACTAAGGTTATTAACTTTTTTGATAGAAGAATAAGTAAAAATAGGAGATAGCTATGAAAATCAATGCTCTATTATATTCTGTTATTGCGGCAGTTGTGATTTTGGGGGTGACGTATGCTCTTGCTGATGATTTGAGCAAGGATATTTTTGTCAGTGATGCCTGGGTGCAGGCTGGACCGCCTTCTCAAAATAATTCTGCAGCATATTTGACTATTACGAATAATTCTTCCAAGGAGGCGATCTTAGTATCTGCGGCAAGCGATATTGCGGGGGCAGTTGAAATTCATCAGATGAGTGATACGAATGGGATGATGAATATGGCCATGGTTTCAAATGTCCATATCCCTGCCATGGGCAAGATCACGTTACAGCCTGGAGGCTTTCATATTATGTTGATTAATCTTAAGAAGCCGGTTAATAAACGAGATATTATTCCAATTACCCTTCACTTTCAAGATGGGAGTTCAATAATGGTCAATGCGGTGGTTAAAATCGAAGAGGCAGATGATTCAGCAAATATGCCGGGAATGGCGATGTGAGGATGTTGATAAAAGATTGCTTCGTCGCTTCGCTTCTCGCAATGACACTTTGTTTGTATCTTATTCCTATTGCTGGATGTGATCATCAAGCGGATCAATCTCCAAGCATGGAGGAAGCACTTAATCCTCAACGGGATTTTACGCTGCATGATCAGGATGGGAAGCTTTTTCATCTGAAAGATCACCGTGGGCAAATCATCTTTTTATTTTTTGGGTACACGTCCTGTCCGGATGTTTGTCCCACAACGCTTTCCAAATTAGCACGGGTGTATGCGCTTTTGGGCCCTTTGCACCTGAAATTATTAACGTTATTTGTCACGATTGATCCGGCGCGAGATACATCAGACAAGCTTAAGGAGTATTTGCAGTATTTTAATATCAATGCGATGGGTTTAACTGGGACAAAGCAGGAAATTGATGCGGTTGTCGAGAGTTTCAAAGCTACATACGTAAAAGTAATTCCAAATTCCTCAGCATTGGGGTATATGTTCGATCATACGGATTATCTTTATTTAATAGATCCACAAGGAAAAACAGTTCATCTCTTTCATCCGGAAGACAAAGCGCAAGACATGGCAGAAATCATAAAGGGGTATTAGTTATGGCAAAAATTAAACTTGATTTACATGACATTTTTAACAAAGGGGCTTCTATTGAATCTGAACTTAATCGAGTCATTCAGGAAGCCGTAGATAAAGGGATTACGCTGGTAGAAATCATCCCAGGCAAAGGTAGTGGGCAGCTCAAGAAACACGTCCTGCGCTTTTTAGAGCAGAAACACATCAAGGCCCTATATCACCGCATTGAAAAGGACGATAAGAATTTTGGCAGGGTTTTTGTCCATTTTAGATAAAATGGATGAAGTTATTGATTTTCCTTGCCCTTTTTGAGTCGAACGGTTAAAATAAATGATTAATTAGGTAGTAACCTGAGTTGGCCAAAAAATAGGGGGTATTGCGGTGGCAGAAACAGTATTGAATCCACAGGAATCAAAAATTGACCCGAGCGAAGATGCTCAGCGCAATAGTAATCAAATTAAGAAAATTGTCGGAATTATTCTTTCTTTGGTGATGATCGCTTTGACTATCTTTGTGCTTAACTTGGAACATCAAAATTCTAATACACTTGCAAAGTCAGCAGAGTTGGCTTTAATTGCCGGCAATCGTGCGACCATTAATTACAAGATTTATGTAGGACGGTATAAGGCTACCAAGTTAAAGTTGGAAGAAACTAAAATACAGTTGGATGAAACCACCAGTAAACTTGAACAGGTCGATCGCCAATTAGATCAGGTGAGCGCAGAATTAGCAACAACCAAAAGCATGCTTTCCCAGACCCAGGGCATGTTGGTTTCTGCTCAAGATGAAAATACAAAGTTAAAGCAGGATTTGCAAGGTTTAGATGATTTACAAAATTCAGAAAATGTCCAGAATATTGGAGAATTACAGACTAAAATCAAAACTTTGAAAGATAAAGATTCTCAAATCAGCGTTCAATTGGATGATTTAAAGAATCAAATGCGCATTTATGCGGCTGAATTTTCGAACCTTGATGAAGGCAAGTCTTTGATTGTACTATTCCAGAGTAAGATAAGATTGGTTAAAATGCGTATGCATCACTTGAAACAGGAAGCCTTTTTAGCCAGGGTCCAGGCTCAAAAGGAAAAAGACCGGATTGCCTCCTTAAATGGCAATAGTGGTTTTGTGTTGCGTAATGGCCAGGTGCTAAATCCTAACAGCACCAAGAAGTCTTTTGCTATTGATGTTAATAACGTGCAATAATTGCATTGGTTCAAATATTGTTTTATAACTAGGGACGTATGAGGAATTTTATACGTCCCTGTTTATTTTTTTACGAAGTTGAAATTTTGTTATAAAGTCGTTAATATACTTTGTTTGGAATTCTTTAAAAGATTGCTTCGTCGCGTCGCTCCTCGCAATGACACTAGTTTAGGACGTCGAAGCAATAGGGGATTTTGACACTAGTTTAGGACGTCGAAGCAATAGGGGATTTTGACACTAGTTTAGGACGTCGAAGCAATAGGGGATTTTGACACAAGTTTAGGACGTCGAAGCAGGCGTGGCTTGAGCCTTTTGACATTACCAAATATGTACATGATTTTAAACAGGAGGAAGTATGTCATTAGAAGAAAAGATCAGTCAGGATTATGTGTTGGCGATGAAGGCTAGGGATTCATTTACTTCATCGGTGATGAGTTTTTTGCGCGCTAAGATCAAGGATGTCAAGGTTGAAAAGCGTATTGAACAAGTGCCGGACGAAGATGTTATTGCTGTTATCAAAAAGCAGGTTAAACAACGTCAAGATTCAATTTCACAGTTCAACGCCGGTGGACGTGCTGATTTGGCTGAAAAAGAAGAAAAGGAATTGGTCTTATTAAAGAAATATCTTCCGCCTGAAATTTCGCCGGAACAATTGAAAATTGTCGTTGAAGAAGTTATAAAATCTACAGGAGCGACTTCCATCAAGGATATGGGCAGGGTGATGAAAGATGTTTTAAGTCGACTGGCGGGACAGGCGGATAATCAAACAGTGGGCGCTCTGGTTAAAGAATATTTATCTAAGATATAAGGATGTATGCGGATTTTTAAGTATATTTGTTCGGCTTTGCTAGCGATATTTATTATTGGGAGCATCGGTTATACTTTTTGGTTAAGAGACCGGTATGTTGTTCCGATATTGACCTATCATCACGTGGGAATCCCATCAGGCAAATGGCGCCTTAATGACGTTAGTTCTAAGTCATTTGAGTATCAGATGGATTTTCTGAAACGTCATGGTTTTGAGGTTATTAGTTTTGATGATTTGGTTGAAGGGATTAAACAAGGCCGTCAGTTTGCCCGCAACACTGTTGTGCTTCAGTTTGATGATGGGTATGAAGATAATTATAAGTATGCTTTTCCTATACTGAAAGAATATGGTTTTCCAGCGATCATATTCCTGGTTTCTGATAAAATTGGAACACCTGATTTTCTAACTTGGGATGAAGTCAAGGAAATGGAAAAGAGTAATGTTGTCGCCGGGGCGCATACACGGCATCATGTGTATTTGCCAAGGGTAGATTTAGCAAAAGCTCAGGATGAAATAGCGGGGAGTAAAAAAGTGATAGAAGAGCACCTGGGCCACACGATTGATTATTTTTGTTATCCCACGGGTGGTTTTACCTCTGATATCAAGCGTTTGGTTAAAGAGGCAGGGTATAAAGCTGCGGTAACCACAAATAGAGGTAAGGATCATTATAATTTAGACTTGTATGAAATTAAGCGTATCCATATGAATAATACCGATGATCAATATTCAGGATTGATCTTATGGTTTAAATTATCTGGTTACTATAATACGTTTCGCCATTTTAAAAGAGGCAGTTTACAAAAAAGGAATTTGTATGATTAAGCAGTATTATTTAGACCGTGATGGGGCCTTTGTTATTGAAGATTTTCAACATGCAAAATTATTTGCCGATTTCTTCCCTGGGGTATCTGGTTTGTATGGGATCCCTATGTGGGCATTTTTTGTCAACCGGGGACAAGCGGTCAGTTCTTTTGGTATTGAATCTAAAGATAAAGCCATCCTTGAATTTCAACCGGCAAACAAAGCCTATCGTTTATCATCTATCCAGGGTTTCAGGACTTTTTTGAAGATTTCAGAAGGCAAGTCTCAGAAATTTTATGAGCCATTTGCCAATAGCCTGGCTTCTGCGTATAAGGTAAAACAGCGCATGTTGATTACCAGTCATGATTTGACAATAGAAGAAATAAATACGACACTTGGTCTTAAGGTCACAGTCAATTATTTTACGATGCCTCAGGAGCCTTTTGCAGGATTGGTAAGGCGTGTTACCGTTGAAAATATTGGCCGTAAGAAATTAGATATTGAATGTGTTGATGGTCTTCCAGCCCTTAATCCCTATGGGCTTAAAGATTGGTTAGGGAAGCACATGAGCCGTACTGTTGAGGCTTGGATGACGGTTGATAATCTCAAAAATAAAGCACCTTTTTACCGCCTAAAAGTTGAAGTGGCAGACACTCCTCAGGTGACTCCCATCAGCGAGGGGAATTTTTATTTTGCTTTTGACGCAGATTCTCTTAAGCTTCTTGATATGATTGCTGAGCCTTCATGTGTCTTTGGTCGCGCGAGTGATTTTCTGGTGCCTGAGAGTTTCTTTGCCCAATCAAAATTCTCAGTGCCTGCCCATCAGGAAACGGCCAATCGTACGCCTTCGGCCATGAGTTTTGCGCGCTTTCCGCTTGCCGCTGGGAAGAAGTGTCGCTTTACTGCTATTGCAGGATTTGCGCATGATTTAGCTGAACTTAAAGCCGTGGTTAAAAAATCCACGCGTAAGGGATATATTGATGAGAAAGCACAAGCTAATCACCAGATTATTAATCAGATCAAGGGTTATTGTTTCACTCACAGCGCTTCCAGTGAATTTAATCAATATTGTGGCCAGACTTTCTTAGATAATATTTTACGGGGTGGCTTGCCCATATCCCTTCAGACGGCAGAAGGGGCGGTACCATTTAATGTTTACAGCCGCAAGCACGGTGACTTGGAACGTGATTATAATTTCTTTATGCTGGCACCCACCTATCTTTCCCAGGGAAACGGGAATTACCGCGATGTGAATCAGAATCGCCGCAATGATGTGTGGTTTAACAGGGATGTTAAGGATAGTAGCATTGTCAATTTTTTAAACTTGATTCAGGCGGACGGGTACAATCCCTTGATTGTTAAGGGAGCTATTTTTGTCGTCAAAGATGAAGCCTCTATTGATGGTATTTTTAAGAATTTTGGGATTGAAACTGGTGCTGATAAGCTAAGAGAAATCCTTAAAAAAGGCTTTATGCCTGGGGATTTATTAAAGTTTGTTACCCGTGATATTACAATTAAGGGGAAAGCAGATGATTTCCTCACCAGTGTATTGGGAGTCTCGGCAAAACACGAATCTGCAGAACCTGGTGAAGGCTTCTGGAGTGATCACTGGACGTATAACTTGGATTTAGTTGAAAGTTATTTAAGCCTCTATCCTGAAAAGCTCAAAGAAATTTTGTTAGAAAAGAAGGTCTTTAATTTTTTCTTAAGTGATTTTTATGTTCTTCCGAGGGAAAGCCGTTATGTTCTAACACCTTCCGGTGTGCGCCAATATCATTCTTTGGCTGAACATGATAAAGAAGTAAAGGCCAAGGCTAAAGGGTATAAATTAAGGGTGAAAGAAGGTCAGGGGGATGTTTACACGACCAACTTATTGGTGAAATTGATTTGTTTATTGGCTAATAAAGCTGCCACTCTTGATCCTAGTGGTATCGGTATTGAAATGGAAGCCAATAAACCAAATTGGTATGACGCGCTCAATGGCTTGCCGGGCCTGCTGGGGTCATCGATCTCGGAGACTTTTGAACTTAAACGTTTTGCGGTATTCTTAAAAGAATCATTAGAACAATTAAAAACTGATAATCAATCTTCTGTTTTGGTTTTTGAAGAATTGTCGGATTTTATTCAAGGGTTGACTCATCTTTTGTCTACGGAATCAGACGCGCTTAAATATTGGCAAAAGTGCAATGATTTAAAAGAGCATTACCGTAAGAGCATCCGTTATGGCATCAAGGGACGTGAGAAAGCATTATCTATAGGTGAGATTAAAAGATTCCTTGACGGTATTATCGAAAAATGCAACGCGGGGATTCTTCAGGCTCAATATGAAAACAATCTTTTTGCTACGTATTTTTATCATGATGTGACTGCCTATGATCTCTTGGGCAAGTCCAGCCACGGACAAGACCATGTGAGGGCAAAGGCATTTAAGCGGCATGATCTGCCTTTATTCTTGGAAGGTTTTGTGCATGCGCTGCGGGTTGAAAATAACCCTAAACAGGCAAGTGTTCTTTATAAGGCGGTTAGGTCAAGTAAGGTCTATGACCGTGCCCTGGGGATGTATAAGGTTAATGCGAATCTGTCTAAAGAATCTGATGAAATTGGCCGAACACGGATTTTCCCCTCAGGATGGCTGGAGAATGAATCCGTATGGTTGCACATGGAATATAAATATTTTCTAGAACTTTTGCGTGCTGGATTGGTTAAAGAGTTTTTTGAGGAAATTAAGGGCGCCATGATCCCATTTTTGGATCCTACCGTCTATGGGCGCAGTATTTTGCAAAATTCCTCCTTCATTGCCTCATCAGCGCATGAAGATAAAGATTTACATGGCCAAGGATTTGTGGCCCGTCTTTCCGGGAGTACTGCAGAATTCCTTCATATGTGGCTCGTGATGAACATGGGGCTCAAGCCTTTTTCACTGGATGCCCAAGGTCATTTGAGTTTAAGTTTTAAGCCGTTATTGCCTTCATGGTTGTTTACCGATAAGGCCCAGGCTGGATTCCCGGCACGTAGTTATAGTTTTAAGTTGTTTGATAAAACGATGGTTACTTATCATAATCCTCAATTGAAAGATACTTTTGGGCCGCAAGGAGTAATGGCGCAGAAGATTGTTTTGAGCTATCCTCAAGGCAAGAGTGTTGAAATTGCGAGTGGGATTTTAAATGGATCTTATGCCTTGGATGTGCGCGAAAGCAAATTAAAGACCATCGATGTGTTTTTAAACTAATATGTTTAAACGTCATCTAAAATTAGGGCTTATTAAGGGTGGGCAATTGGGGAAGATGATGCTCCAGGTTGCGCCTAGCTTTGATGTGCAAAGTTATGTGATGGATGATGATCTTAATTGTCCTTGCCGTCACCTGTGTTACGAATTTACACAGGGTGATGCGATGAATTTTGATGATGTTTATGCTTTTGGCAAAAAGGTGGATGTCTTGACTTTTGAGTATGAACACATCAATGTTGATGCCCTTAAAAAACTGAAAGCCGAAGGCTCGACTATTTATCCCGACCCTGATATCCTCGAGCTTGTTCAAGATAAAGGCCGTCAAAAAGAATTTTACCGTCAGCATGGTATTCCTACTGCAGATTTTCAGATTGTTCCTAATCGACTGGCTTTAAAAGCCTGTATTGATTTTTTCCCGGCTGTGCAAAAAACATGCAGGGCGGGTTATGATGGTAAGGGTATTTACAAATTGAAAGATGAGCATGATATTCCTGATGCTTTTAATGAGCCCAGTGTTCTTGAAAAGCTTATTAATTTTGATAAAGAGATAGCTGTTATCCTGGCGCGAAATCCAGACGGTGAAATAGCTGTTTACAAAATTGTTGAAATGGTTTTTCATCCAGAAAAGAATTTAGTTGAGTTTTTACGTTGCCCGGCTGATATTTCTGCTGATATTGAAAAAAAAGCAACGGCTATTGCCATATACCTACTGCGTGAGTTAAACTTGGTAGGTGTATTGGCGGTGGAAATGTTTGTCACTAAGAATGGCGAGGTCTTGGTCAATGAAATTGCCCCGCGTGTGCATAACAGCGGGCATCATACCATTGAAGCAGCCCTTACCTCGCAGTTTGAACAGCATTTACGCGCGGTGATGGGTTTGCCGTTAGGTTTAACCGATATGACTTTACCTTCGGTGATGGTCAATCTTTTAGGGGATGCCCATTGTGATGGCAAAGCGGTTTATCACGGGGTAGAAAATGCGTTAAGTTTGGAAGGTGTTTATATTCACTTATACGGCAAATCACGCACTAAACCCTTTCGTAAAATGGGGCATGCCACGATTGTAGATCGGGATCTTGATAAAGCATTTGAACGTGCAAAGGAAGTAAAAGAGTTAATTAAAATAAGGGCTTAATTGTTTAGCAATTTTATAAAAGATTGCTTCGTCGTTTCGCTCCTCGCAATGACACAACCTTGGGACGTCGAAGTAATTGGTTCTTTTGACACATAGACTAGTACATAAAGGCATAAGATGAAGAAACCTTTAGTCGGTATTATCATGGGGAGTCAGTCGGATCTGAATATCATGGGTCCTGCCGCTGATATTTTAGATGAATTCGCTATTCCTTATGAAGTGACCGTAGTTTCGGCGCATCGAACACCTAAACGCATGTTTGATTATGCTTCAAAGGCAGTCAAACGCGGTTTAAAGGTCATTATCGCCGGTGCCGGTGGGGCGGCTCATTTGCCTGGGATGGTTGCTTCCATAACGATATTGCCGGTTATAGGCGTTCCAGTTAAATCTTCCAATTCTTTAGATGGGCTTGATTCCTTATTATCTATAGTGCAAATGCCTGAGGGGATTCCGGTGGCGACGGTGGCTGTTAACGGGGCTAAAAATGCCGGGATTCTTGCTGCCCAAATCATCGGGACCTTTGATTCAGGTGTTGCCGCTAAAATCACAATTCATAAAGAAAATTTAAAGAAAAAAGTAGAAGCGTCGGTTAAAATAATGGCCAGCAGAGGACACCGCTCTATGCGCGGTTTAAAAAATGGATAATGTTTAGGTGTTTTAAAAGATTGCTTCGTCGCTTCGCTCCTCGCAATGACACAACCTTTTGACACCGAGACAATTATAAAAAATGTTTAAAGAAGAAATCATCCCACTTGCCCCTTCACAAAATAAATTACGACAGGATATCCGCTTTTTAAGCAAACTTCTTGCAGAAATTATTCGAGAGCAAGAGGGGGGAGATCTTTTGCTAAGAATTGAAGAAATCCGCACCTTGGCCCAAGGGATACGCGAATACCATAATCCCCTGATGATTGAATCCCAGAAAAAACTGATCCGTTCTCTTTCCTTGGATGAGGCGTATAAGGTTGCCCGGGCATTTACGATTTATTTCCAGATGGTCAATATTTCTGAGGAAGTCCAACGGGTGCGTCGCTTGCGGGATTATGAATGCTCTCCAGAGGTGTTTCAGGAGATGTCCTTAAAGAAATTGTTCAAGGATTTAATGGATGAAAACTATACCCCTAAAGAGATCATGGAGTTTTTAAACCAGTGTGATATAGGCCCGGTGCTAACGGCACATCCTACCGAATCAAAACGCCGCACGGTATTAGATCATCTTTTTTTTATTTCCAGTCAATTGGTCCAGTTGAACCGGCAGGATTTGACAATTGCTGAGACAGATGCATTGACTAGTCGTATTAAAGAAACCCTGGAAATCCTTTGGCAAACTTCGGAAGTGCGCAACCGTAAGGTGGAAGTCCAGGATGAAGTTGACCAGACCTTGTATTATTTTGAACGCACCATTATTAGTTTACTGGCCAATATTCATGACAAGATTTATAGGGAGTTTGAAAGCCTTGGTGTGCACATTAAGGATGATATTGACCCTTTTATTCATTTTGGGTCATGGGTGGGGGCTGATCGTGACGGCAATCCGAATGTCACACCTGCGATTACTGTCACCACCGCTAAAAAGCAACGGAAATTAATCATTAAGTTTTATTTGTTGGCGGTAGAAAAGTTTATAGGAAAGTTTAGCCAGTCGACACATTATATCGATGTAAGTAAAAAATTTCTTGATTCACTCGAACAAGATAAAAAATACCTGCCTGACCTGGCGGCCGAGTTAGATCGTTACGAAAGCACAGAAATTTACCGCAAGAAGTTTTCATTCATCCATCGCCGATTGGAATATGTACTTTCTGATAAAAAGGGCAAGTATAAGAATGCCGATGAATTTATTTCAGATCTTTTGATTATTCAGGAAAGTTTGAATAAAAATCAGGGCTATAGTGCTTCCGGCGGAGATTTAAGGCGGCTCATTGTACAGGCCAAAGCCTTTCGGTTTTATTTAGCGCGACTAGATTTTAGGGATCATGCGCAGAAGGTTCATACGGCTATTGAAGAGCTTTTAGGGCCTCACGGCATGGAATCCCAAGTATTATTGAATAAAATTGCTTCAACAGGGCCCCGAAAGTCAAATGTCAGTTCCCACGATGCTAAGGATATTTTAGCCCAATTCAAGACTTTCCGTCAGCTTAAGGAGCTTTTTGATCAGGATATAGTTGATACTTATATCCTTAGCATGACACAAAAGCCTGAGGACATGCTGGCTTTATTGTATTTGGCTAAAAATGAAGGGTTAGTGCACGTAGCGCATAAAAGGGTCAAAAAGGCGGCTGTAGGGATTGTGCCTTTATTTGAAACTATTCAAGCCTTGCAGAATTGCCATGAAATCATGGAGGAACTTTTTAGTATACCTTTATATAGGTCCTACCTTAAAGCCCGCGGAGATGTCCAGGAAATCATGCTGGGATATTCAGACAGCAGTAAGGACGGCGGGTATTTGGCTGCCAATTGGCACTTATACCGCGCGCAGCAAAATTTATATAAGACGGCGGAAAAGCATGGCGTGAAAATTAAATTATTCCACGGCAAGGGCGGCACCATTGATCGGGGCGGCGGAGAGTCGCATAAGGCTATTTTGGGACAACCTTTTTCTGCGGCTGGTGGCCGTATCAAGATTACCGAACAAGGAGAAGTTGTCTCTCAGAAATATGCGACACCCATGGTGGCTAAACGCAATATGGAACAATTGATTACGGCTGTGGTGTGGACAAATCTTGTGACTAACCGTGAGGTTAAAAAGAACTTAAAATTAGCGGGTTGGGAAGATTTATTATCCAAACTTTCTAAGTATTCATTTACTTTTTACCGCCAATTGGTTTTTGAGACTCCGGGATTTTTGGATTTTTATAATCAGGCCACTCCTATCAATATTTTAAAAATCACCAAAATCGGCTCACGGCCGGCCGCCCGCAGCAGCACTCAAAGTTTTGAACAGTTGCGGGCCATTCCATGGGTTTTCAGCTGGGTGCAGTCTCGGTATATTATCTCTGCTTGGTATGGGGTGGGTTATGCGTTTCGGAAATACATGGATGAACATCCGGATGGCCTTGAACATTTAAGGCAAATGTATAATGAATGGCCATTTTTTAAATCGATCATACATAATCTGCAAATGTCTTTGGCAAAAGCCGACCTTTATATTGCCGAGTTATATTCCGGGATTGTTTCCGATGATGATTTAAGGAAGAATATCCATGAGGCTATTGAGCGTGAACAACAATTAGCCGTTGATGCGGTTCTTCAGATCTCCGAACAGAAGGAATTGCTGGATTATCATAAAGTCTTGAAAGATTCGATCAAGCTTCGTAACCCTTATGTAGATCCTCTCAATTATATCCAGGTCAGGTTCTTGCAGGAAAAGAATCAATTAGCCAATGTGCAGGGCCATGACGTCAAGAGGGCCAAAATCGACGAGATTTTACTGTTGACTGTCAATGGCATTGCTTCTGGCATGAAAAGCACTGGATAGTCTTGAAATTTTTTTCTGTTTTTATATAATATTCTACTGCAACATTTCCTTTTGGTATTTTTAAAAGATTGCTTCGCCCTTCGGGCTCGCAATGACACCTAACATAGGAGACTAAAATGACAAGCACAGGCGTCAGTGTGATTAATGAAAAGGTGAAAAAAGAATCAGGGGTTATTGATGCGATTCGTTTTGAAGCATCGAAGGTTATTGTCGGTCAAAACGTGTTAATTGATCGACTTTTAATCGGGATTTTGGCTAACGGCCACGTTTTAGTTGAAGGGGTGCCGGGGTTGGCTAAGACTACTGCGGTTAAGACTTTAGCGCAGACGATTCAGGCTAAATTTCAACGGTTGCAATTTACTCCGGATATGCTGCCTGCTGATTTGACGGGGACCCTTATTTATGACCAACGCACCGGTACTTTTAATGTCAAAAAAGGACCGATTTTTGCCAATATTATCCTGGCGGATGAAATTAACCGGGCGCCTGCAAAAGTGCAAAGCGCCTTACTTGAGGCCATGCAAGAGCGGCAGGTAACTATTGGAGAAGAAACTCTAAAATTAGATGACCCATTCTTGGTTTTAGCGACCCAAAATCCCATCGAGCAAGAGGGGACTTATCCTTTGCCTGAAGCCCAGGTGGATCGTTTTATGCTTAAGGTTCGCATCACTTATCCCACTAAAGACGAAGAATTGAAAATCCTCAAACGCATGGCGATAACCAAGCAGACTTTCACGGTACAGCCAGTCGCAAGCCCGCAGGATATTATTCGGCTGCGTTCCGTCGTTGATGAAATTTATATGGATGAAAAGATTGAAGATTATATTGTTCAGATTGTCGAGGCAACTCGCAATCCTGAGGCGTATAAACTTAATGATCTTAAAGGATTAATTCTTTATGGGGCGAGCCCAAGGGCTACAATCAATCTAGCGCTAGCTTCTAAAGCCCATGCGTTTATTCAGGGACGAGGATTCGTGACGCCGCAAGATATCAAAAGCATCGGCATGGATGTTTTGCGCCATCGCGTGATACCTAGCTATGAAGCTGAAGCCGAGGGGAAAACGCCGGAAGATTTGGTTAAACGTATTTTAGATGAAGTTGAAGTGCCTTAGGATAAGCTGGTGTTAAGATTCCCTGTTTCTTGGATGACAACAGTTGTGTCTTTGCGAGGAGGGCGTGAGCCTGACGAAGCAATCTTAATGATTTCAAAATTCACAAATTAGTTGAGAATGATAAGGGTAATATCGAAGTTAAATATTGATCCGCGCGGTATTGAGGAGTGGGTTAAGAAAAGAAGAGTGGCTGAATATAGTAGCAGTTAGTGTCCCAAAAGTAAAAATGATATGAGCTAAAAAGGAGTAAAAAATGTGGGACTATCCCAATCGTATCGTTTTTGTTATTGCTGAGTTAATTGGCGTCTCATTAATTGTTTTTTTGGTAATTTATGTAAAAAATAATCTGAGGAATCAGTCTCCTGAACTTATTGCTGTAAATATCAGTAAATTATTTGATGCAATTCAAAATAGAAACAAGGCTGATGCGTATATTTCTTTTATAACAATCGCGTCTAAATTTGGCAAGAGATTTAGTTTTTGGGATCTTGGAACATATGGATTAGACGCTCCATATGGTATTTTTAAAATTTTTGGGGCCAACGTTTATGAGGTTGATTGGACGAAACTTAAAAAAGAATTTCTGGATATCCTTAACCAATATAAAACTTTTGAAGTTAACAAAAGAATTTTATCCATAGAACAAATAGACCAAATGTTTAAGGAATTTAATTCATAATGCTTGTTTAGGAATCGAGTCCTCTTGTAGACGTAAGTAATTTAAAGCATTTTAATAAATTATTTACTGATCTGCGAGATGTCGGTTTAATTTAAGCATGCTTACTAAGCAAGCCTTTTGACACGAACCGTACGAAGTCTAAGCAAGCGAGGCTCAAGCCTTACGAGGCAATTTTTTAAGAGATTGCTTCGTCGCTGAGAAACGCTCCTCGCAATGACACTTGTATGCGAAGTCGAAACAGGCGAGGCTCAAGCCTTTTGACACGAACCGTACGAAGTCGAAGCAAGTGAGGCTTAAGCCTTTTGACACGAACCGTAGGACGTTGAGGCAATTGGGCCTTTTGAGACTTAAACAATTACAAGTATGCTTACTAAGCAATATTATGTTTATTTCTTAACAAATTTTAATAATAAAGTTCTCTATGTGGGTGTTACGAATAATTTAAAACGTAGAGTTTATGAACATAAGAATGCTTTGGTTGATGGATTTACGAAAAGCTATCATGTTAATAAGCTGGTTTATTATGAGGTTGGTGAAGATATAGAAGGGGCAATACTTAGGGAAAAGCAAATTAAAGGTGGTTCAAGAAAAGATAAAGATGATCTCGTTAATCGATTTAATCCTGAATGGAAGGATTTGTATGAGCTGTTGTAAAAAGATTGCTTCGTCGGGCTAAAGCCCTCCTCGCAATGACACGAACCGTACGAAGTCGAAGCAAGTGAGGCTTAAGCCTTTTGACACATGTATGCGAAGTCGAAGCAAGTGAGGCTTAAGCCTTACTAGGCAATTTTTTAAGAGATTGCTTCGTCGGGCTAAAGCCCTCCTCGCAATGACACGAACCGTACGAAGTCGAAGCAAGTGAGGCTTAAGCCTTTTGACACATGTATGCGAAGTCGAAGCAAGTGAGGCTTAAGCCTTACTAG
>Ga0302319_10010303_pt1 | contig 17838 bp, 10 predicted proteins | sample Bog_T0_2_FD_203319 | JGI IMG/M metagenome (GOLD analysis project Ga0302319, IMG submission 203319) | Peat permafrost microbial communities from Stordalen Mire near Abisko, Sweden - Bog_T0_2 | ecosystem: Environmental > Terrestrial > Soil > Wetlands > Peat | place: Sweden: Abisko, Stordalen Mire...
TTCCGCCGTACAGCGTTGTATGGTTCTCCTTTACAAAGGTGGCCCCCGCCGGCTGCTGGAATTCAAAGTTCAGGGTGCCGCTCGGGACATCGCCATAATTAAAGATCACCCACGTGATATCAAAAGTGCTGCCCGAGATTACAGCCTGAGGAGCAACGCGCAGAATTCCCACCTGCGAGACTGCGGGCGAAGCCGTCTGCGGTTGCATATCGGAGGGCCGGCGGATTGAGATCTCACGTGTGTTCTCCGCTCCATTGATGGTACCCACCTGCAGCACCGGGATGTAGGCTTTGTTCGAGTGGGGGGGAGTTTTCGCAGGTGGCGTCGGCGTGTCCTGGATCGCGACCAGCCCATCGCTTTTCCCGCCAATGTAAGAGCCCGTTTGCTGCAGCGCTCCGGTCGTCACAATCACCTCGACCATCGCGTAGCCAATGGTCATCGGCGCCAGCTTCCCGATGACGAACGTCGCCGTGCCGCCAGAAGTGAGAAACCCGCCATTGGCTCCCGCCGGCGGAAGAATGTTGTCCGCGGAGGGCGTCGCAATCAGGTGCGCTGGCAGGAAGCCCGCCTGCGTGGGCGCCGCGGCAAAAGACGCGCGGTAGAAGACCGTATTCGCGGGAATCGGAAATTTGACGAGCGTATTCCCGGAAGCCGGGACGGTGCCAATATTCTGATACTGAATGTAGAATCGTTCCTCACCCGGGACAAAAGAGGTCGGGTTCGTCCCGCTGGTCAGCGGCACATCGCTCCCGGGATAGAGATCTGTGCTGGTCGCAGCCCTGCTGTAATAGGTCGTCAGGGTATTTGCCGTCGTGTTTACATTCGTGCTCACCACCGGATCTGGCACCAGGGTGGAGATGAGCGGCTGCGCGAAGCTTACACTGCCGATGACCTCGATATCTCCGCTGAGATAGAAGCCCGCCGGCGTGTGCGGCGTGCTCGAGGAGCCTATGGCCGATTCGTCGGAATTGATGATCGTCCCATTGGCAGGCGCGCTCGCCCCCCCATCCACCTGGACGGAGTACTGCACAAACACGGAGTCGTGTGGCTCCAGCTTAAGCCCACCGAATCGGACGTGGTGATGATGCCCATCGGCCCCGACCGCATCTTTCACGGAAACCAGTTGGCATAGCTTGGAGCTCGTGCTGGTGCTGATCACCTTTGCCGAGATAAAGGAACTGCTCTCCGGAATTCCATCTTCGATGTAAACATCATCCGCCTCGGTGGCGCCGGTGTTGGCGGCACAGAGCAGGAACGTAAGTAAGCCGCCGGGCTGCACAAAGTTCGCCGTATTGGTCCCATCATCATTGGTGGAAGAGGCCTGATTGCTCACCGCCTTGACAAGCGCAAGCTTCGGCTGCGCCTTCAGACTTCCGGCCAGCGTCACTGTGACGTCCCCGCTTTGGTTTTGACTTACGACCGCGTTTTGGCCGCCGCTGCTCAGGAAGGAAAGGAAATTGGTCTGTCCCGGATTCCCCGCGGTTGAAGTGCGCGACGCGTTAAAATCCGATAGAAAGGTGGCGTATTCGGAGGATGAAGGATCAAAAAACTCCGCACCGTAATCGATGGATGTGATGGCCGGCATGGTCGTCGGATCGATCCACTCAGCCTGGAAGGTGACGTCCAGTGATACAGAATCGCGCCCTTTCGAATCGCCGTGCGCGTACAGGCTGCCGATATCGATTACCACCTGTGGGTTCGGACTGCCGTACCAGAAGTTCTGGATCGGGGCCGGGGCGGGCACAAGGCCCGTATTGGCCCACACGACACTCGGCACTGTGGCTGTCCCGGAGGGGTAACTGCTGGCAAAGCGCATCCCATCAGGAACGACAACCATCGCAAAGGCGTTCGCCACTGCACTGCTGCCAAGGTTTGATAGCTTGCATACGTAGGTGATCAATCCCCCGGGCGCAACGGTCTCTGTCTTTGGCGTCATCGTGAAGGAAATGGGTCCGTCGACCTGCGTCCCAATGTTGGCCGCGCCGCTGGTGTAGCCCGTGGCAACCGTTGGCGGCTGATGGATCGTGCTATAAACTTCGTAGTTATTCCCGAGCCCAAGTTGCTGATCGATCCGGACCTCGGACCCGACATGGACGGTGAGCGTGAGCGATTGCTGGTAGCCCGGGCTCAGGGCTGCCACATTCCAGATCACTTTCGCGTTGTTGGTCCCGGTACTCGTCGCCGCGTAATAGGTCCCGTATTGATTGAAAGTCAGCGCGCTCTTGGGGAATTGGTAGATGAGGTTGCTGGTGGCATCGATGTAAGTCGGCACAGGCGTCTCGACCTGCAGATTTTTGGCAGGCGCGTTCCCCTGGTTCACCCAGGTAAACGTGTAGGTCAGATCGTCTCCGATATGCGTGGTCGCCCCCGCCGCGGGATCTGTAGTGGAGGTAAGCGCGACGGAGATGGAGAGATGCGCCTGATCGAGGGAAAGAGGTCCCAACACATTGGAAATGCTGTCCGTGTATCCGGTCTCGGAGGCAATCGCGCGGAAGTAAACAGCACTCCCCGCTGGATAGTATGTCGTGCCGGCGGTCCCGGTGGTGTACACACCTTTGCTTCCTGTCAGCGCCCCGGCATGCCCATCCGCAAGGTCACTCCAGCTGGCCTCTACTGCCGGAGTAATGGAATATTGCACTCGCACCGCTGCGCCGGCCTGCGCCTGCGTCGCGGTAAATTGAAGTGGTCCGCCTGCAACCGCGGTCCCGCTCACCTTCAGGACCGTGGCGGGAAGCTTGGAAAGGACGGCCGCAGCAGGGATGGCGGCAATCGCCTCCGGATATCGAATCGCGACCATGTTCATGTTCAGCGCGACCCCGTTTAGCGTATACGCGCTTACCTCATACCGGTCGGTGTCGGCGACAAAGAGATCCGTTCCCGAGGTTGCGACAAATTGCGGAAAATTCAGCGCAACCAAAGGAACGTCCACGGCGCTCGCCGTGGATCCCGAGAAAGAGTATTTGTCCACGGTCCCACTCTGCGGGTCAGCAACGAACAGGAAGTTCCCGGATATTGCCATGCCTGCTGGATCCTTGATCCCCGTGATCAAAGACGCATTCACTGCCGCGCCGGAAGTGGTGTATTCGCCCACAATTCCCGAGTAGACATCGCTGACGAAGAGATTGGTTCCCGTTACTGCGATGCCGTCGGGATCGCTCAGCCCCTTGACGAGCGTTTTGCTGATCAGCGTTCCAGTATTGCTGTATTCCATCAGGTACGCGCCTCCCACTGTGCTTTGGCAATTGTTGGACAGGAAGATTGTCGTTCCGGAGGCTGCAATGGCTCCTGGAAGCTTCAAGCCGCTGATGAAAGCAGCCTTTGTCAATGTGATCGAAGTCCCCGAGATGGTATACTTGTCCACTGTTCCCGCGCTCGTATTCAGCATGTAGAGATTCGAGGCCGTAGCGGCGATCCCCATCGGCGAAGGTGTCCCTTGAGGCTCTGTAACCAAAGTGCGGACCGCAGTCGCGTTCGTCCCGGATACCGTGTATTCGCTTACGATGCCGATGTTACTGGTGGTATACTGCGACACGAAGATTTGGGCGCGTGCCGCTGTCGCCATCCCACATACCGCAATCAGCAGAACGGTTCGGAAGAAAATGCGCGCGGTTGCTGGGGTGTGGGGCTTGGAATTCATCGTTATGTAGCTAATGCTTGTTGGGGGAGGGGGTGGTCACGGTTTACTGAGCGGAACCGATTTTACCTCAAAAAAGAAAGCATTGATACGTAAACTTGCGGTTAATAACGCGGCAGTGTATGCCCAAACTGGCGATTTCCGTAGCCAAGACAATGATTCCGGCTAGACCCGATTTTATCCCATGGTGAGCACATGCCTCGGACGGTTCGGCCCGCGTAGTGCCGGCGCCGTCCGGGAGTTCAACTCATACCAAACCCAATAATTATCTGGCTTGAACGATCGCGGGTGACCCGTCAGGCCGCTTGCCGTGGGGCGGTGACACAGGGCTGAAGGCTGTGCTTTGCGCGGGCGGACTTTCAGCCCGCGGAGAGGCCGGATAATTACTGGAATTGGTATTACTGCCGTTTTTGGCTCTTTTTCCGCCTTTACGAGACTGCCGCGGCCTGCGGCTCGGCCAGCGCGCCGCGCAGGATCTCCGCCAGCATTGCCGAGTTGTATGGCTTTGGAAGGTAATTGACCCCCTCCTCGAGCGCGAGGCTCCCATCGAAAAGATCCGGGCTGTAGCCGCTGGTATAGATGACCTTCAGGTCCGGCCGCTCCTCGAGCAACCGCTCCGCCAGTTCCCGCCCGCTCACGCCCTTGGGCATCACCATGTCCGTCAGCAGCAGGACGATTTCATGGCTGTACTCCCGCGCCAGGTCCAGCGCCTCCTCGCCATCCGCGGCCTCGATCACCTTGTACTCGTGATGCAGCAGGATGTCCTTGACCAGGAAACGTACCGCCGGGTCATCCTCCACCACCAGCACCGTGCGCCCTTCGCCCGCGGGTCCCGCGGAAGCCGGGGGCGCCGGCCGGGCAGCCTGTGCCGGACGCTCCTCGCATACCGGCAGGAAAATCTTGAACGTCGAGCCCTGGCCGGCCTCGCTCTCGACCTCCAGCCAGCCGTCGTGTTGCTTGACGATGCCATACACCGTGGCCAGCCCCATCCCGGTTCCCTTGCCAATATCCTTGGTCGTGAAGAACGGCTCGAAAATGTGGTTTTTGGTCTGGAGATCCATGCCTGTGCCAGTATCGCTCACGCTCAGGCACACGTACCGCCCGCTCACCGCCTCCGGAACCAGGCCGAGGTGCTTGTTGTCGATCGTCACATCCTCCGTGCTCACCGTCAGCGTCCCGCCACCGGGCATCGCATCCCGCGCGTTGACCGAGAGATTCAGGACGATTTGTTCCATGTTGCAATCGTCCGCGAACACAGTGGGCAGATCCGGCGAAAGGTCGGTCACCAGCCGGATATGCTCGCCAATGAGCCGCGGCAGCATCGTGCTGATCTGTTTCACGAGCCCATTCAGGTCGAGTTGCCGCTGCTGCATCACCTGTTTGCGGCTGAAGGCCAGCAACTGCCGCGTCAGCTTCGCAGCCCGCTCCGCCGCGGAAGCAATATGCTGAAAGGAATCGATCACGTCATCCGGCAGCCCCTCGAGCGCCATCTGGAGGCTCGCGTGCCCCTGGATGATCGTCAGGATATTGTTGAAATCATGGGCCACCCCGGCGGCCAACTGTCCCACCGCCTCCATCTTCTGCGCCTGGCGCAATTCGCTCTCGAGTTTCCGCTTGTCCGTCAAATCCTCGGCGATCATCAGCACGTGCGGCTTCCCGCCCAGGGAGAAAAGTTCCAGGGAAACAAGGGTCTCGCGCACCTCGCCCGTGCTCGCCGTGACCTCACACTCGACATTCCGCACGCTCTTTTGCGTGTGCAGGAGCGGCCACGCCCGCTTCTCGATATCCGCGCACAGCTTCAGCTCGCCCGCCGTGCGCCCGATCAATTCCCCCGGCTTGAATCCCGTCATCCGCTGGAATGCCTCATTCGCATCCGCGAAACGCCCCTCGTCCAGCGAGTGGATTGCCATCGGGAACGGGCTCGCGTGAAACGCCTTCGAGAACCGCTCCTCGGAGCTCCGCAGCCCGTCGTGTGCCGTTTGTAATTCTTCGGTCCGCTGCCGCACCATCGCATCCATCTCCTCGATGCGCAGCGCCGCCTGCCGCGTCACCTGCCATTTCTTGGTCAATGCGTGCGCCAGTTGCAGCACCTCCACGTTGTCGAATGGCTTCTTGAGAATCAGCAGATTGTCAGAGCGCCCGAACCGCCGCATCATCTCCTCCCAGGAGTAATCCGAATAGGCCGTGCAAATCACGATCTGCAAATCCGGCTGCACTTCCCACATCCGCGCCACCGTCTCGATCCCGTCCCAGCCCGGCGGCATCCGCACGTCCACAAATGCCGTGGCGTAGGGGCGCCCGGCCTCGATCGCCTTGCGCACCATCTCCAGTCCTTCCCGCCCCTGCATTGCGGAATCCAACTCGAATGCCTCCAGCTCGCTCGGCCCATCGTTCACATCGCCAAAGAGGATCGCTTCCGCCGTCTCCAGATGCCCGGTCCGGTTGCCTCCCTCGTGGAGGATCTTGTTGAAATCGGTGTGGATGGCGGGGTTGTCGTCCACCACCAATATTCGGTTGTTCTGCATCAGGTTCATGTTGAAAAACTTTCGGAGACCGGCAGGTCCAGCGTGAACGTGGCGCCTCGGCCCGGCCCTTCACTCTCAGCAGACAGGATGCCGCCCATCTCTTTTGCTGCATTTGCACCGCTATGAAGGCCAAATCCGTGCCCATCTTTCTTGGTCGTGAACCCGTGGGAAAAGATCCGCGTCAGGTTCTCCGGCGCGATCCCGCATCCGGTATCCCGCATGATCAGCCGCACCGCCCCCTCGTCCGTCCGGCGGATGGTAACGTGGAGCCTCCGCTCCTCTGTGCTGTCCATGGCATATTTGGCGTTTCGCAGCAGATTGACCAAAATTTGCAGCACCTTGTGCTTGTCCACCCTCACATTTGGGACTGTCGCATAATCCCGGACGAGCCGGACGTGATGCCGCTCGAAGGCCGCCGCGTTCATCTGGATGGCATCCTCGACCAGTTTCTCCAGCGGCAGGATCTCCGTAAATCCGGACACCCGCGCGTAGTTCTGCTGCATCGCGACGATCTCCTTGATGTGCTCCACATTTTTCACCAGCAATTCCAACTCCGCAGTCATTTCCGTGTGTTCCGTCGAGAGATGCTTGCCCAGCTCGGCCAGGTAATTCGGCAGCATCTTCCCCCGTTCATCCTCCGTCAGCCAGCGGGCCAGGTCCCCGTTGCGACCTAGTAGCAGTTCCGCCGCTCGTGCCACGTTTACCGCACGCGATTTCCGCAGCCGGTCCGCCAGCAGCGTCGAGGAGACGTTCACGCTGTTGAGCACGTTGCCCACGTTGTGCAGCACCCCCGTCGCCACCTCCGCCATGCCCGCATGGCGCGACGCCTCCACCAGTTGGTTGTGCAGCGCCTCCACCTCCTCCTCCGCCCGTTTGCGTTCGGCGATCTCGTGTTGCAGCTCCTGGACCTGCTGCTCCAGCGTGTTCTGCACCGCCTGCAGCGTCGCGTCCTGGTACTGGATCTGTTCCAGCATGTGGTTGAACGTATCCGTGAACCCCCCGATCTCGTCCTTCTCCATCTTCTCCGCCCGCAGCGAGTAATCATTCTTGTCCGCGATCACCCGGGCCGTCTCAGCCAGCTTCTGGATCGGCACGGAGATCACCCTCTGGAGTTGCGAGGAAATCGCGAACGCGATCCCCGAGGAGAGCGCCAGCACCGCCGCCAGCGCAAAGAGATAGAGATGCAGCAGGTCCCCGTACATCCTCCCGTAGTCCGACCGCAGGTAGAGCGTCCCGATCTTCTCGTTATCCAGGATGATCTGCTGCGTCTGAAGCAGGTCCCCGCCGTGGAACTTGAACCCCGTCACCGCCGGGTACGCGGAGACCGGGACCGCCACCCCGGTCCCGCCCACCCGCGCCAGGGTCTTTCCGTTCGGCAGCACGATCAGCGCATCCTGGATCTGTTCCTTCACCTTCAGCCCCGTCAGGATCTCCTTCGCCGCATCGGGGTCGCCAAAGGTGATCGCCGCCGTGCTGTTGGACGAGATGATCTCAGCCAGCGACACCAGGTCCCGCATGAAATTCTGGCGGAACGTATAGACTTGAAAGGCAAACAACGCCGCGCTCGCCACCAGCAGCGCGGCCGTGGATGAGACCAGCACCACCAGCGTCAGCTTTCGGCGGATTGGGATATTGCGTGGGAACCAGATCATAAGCGTGGGGTGTCTATTGGGATGGAAGCGCAAGGCTGGAGAGCTTCGAGCTGATCTTCAGCCCGGCATGCCTCGCCGCGGAGTCGTTGATTTGGAAATGGACCGAACTGCCGATCATCACAAAATTGATCATCCCTCCCTTGGAGATGAACTTGTCCGTCTCACCCACCGTCAGCACATTGTCGCCCCGCACCTCGCTCAGGATCGGCCCCAGGCGTTCCTCTTCTGAGCGGCACACGAAGATAATGTGGCATTTTCGCAGTTCCTCCATCGTGTCGATATGCCGGATCGCCACCGCCCGGTCATTGATCCGCTTGTCCTGCACCGCCTCCTCCAGCAGCCCGCCAAACGGGTCCTCCCCCACGATGCCGATCAGCAGCGGCGAATCCGGCTGGGTAAACTTCCGCGACGGCCAATCCACGAATTTCGCAAAATTGAAAAGAAACGCCGCCTTGATCTGGTATTCCATCCCCATCTGGCTGTCGTCGTCATCGGACGCGCCAAATGCCCACGCCACGGGCCCGACCGCCATGAGGAGCGCGACCGCCAGGAGCATGCACGAGCGAAAGAGACGGCTGCTCATGAAGGCTGGAAAAGCGGGGTGGGCTCGGATCGGGGTAAGGGTTGATTCGCAATTGCCGCGTTCAATCCGGCCACACGAATCCCCGTGCGCGCGGACCGTCCGGGAGACTCCCTCCCCTGAGGGTGGGAAACGCCCGGCGACCAGCGCGGGTGGAGCTGGAAGCGGAGAAGTTGCATGCGACTTCGCAAATTCAAAAATAAACCCTGAGCAGGATTCGCGCCCCCACCCTCCCGGCCCCCTGCGTAATCCGGCCCGCGCGAGGGACATGCGAGTGCTCTCCCCGCACCCCCAACGCCTCCCAAACCGCCAAGTCCTTTGCCCTCCTATAGGCCCTATACGCCCTATCCCCCTGCCGGCCCTCCCGGAATTTCCGGCGCTCCCAACTCCGCGACCACCTGCCTCATCTTAGGAAAACTCCCGATAGACAACGCCTTGTCCACGAGCACATTACCGAATTGCCGCGCCCCACCTTACACTCATTTTGGTCCGTTACGTCCTTTTCGTTACTTCCCCCATCAGTTCCAGCACCCCGATGGACCATCCTGCCTACCCGCCTCCTACACCCCGTTTCCGATACAGCACATGCGGCCTCAGCGGCTCTCCTCCGATAGCAACGGGTATCCCATTGCAGGAGCGAATTCAGTCCGTCGCCGCCGACGCCGATTTGGAGGAAGTTTACAACACGGAGCGGCACATGCTCTACGTCGCGTGTACTCGTGCCCGCGATCATCTGCTCGTTACGAGCGTTGAACCAGCATCCGAATTTCTGGATGACCTGCGAGCATGAATTGACCGCCGGATGTCGTGGCGCTAGAATCCAAACCGATGAGCGTCGCTGAGATCGTCAAGGAAGTGCCGAATCTTTCCCTTGAGGAGATGAAAGAGGTTGCTCGCGCTTTGCGCGACGCGATGGAGGATGCCGATGACCTGTCCGATGTGCTGGCGGTTCTCAATAATCCGGGGACGCCTATCCCGATGTCCGAAATTCGGAAGAAATACGGCCTTTGAAATGGAAAGTGGCATTCGACCCGGCCGCGGAGAAGCAGTTCTCGAAGCTCGGTAACGCGGCCCAGCGGGAAATTGAACGATATATCGCCAAGCATCTGGAAACCGATGAGGATCCGCGGCGGTTCGGCAAACCATACCTTTCAATCAAGAATGCATGGCGGTACCGGGTCGGCGATTACCGGCTGGTGGCCGCGATACAAAACCAGCAGGTGACTGTACTGGTTCTTAAAGTGGGTCATCGCCGAAACGTTTACGACTAGCACGGTCGATTGCCGATCACCGCGACGCTGACGCGGCCTCCCCCCACCCCCGTCTTCCGATAAAGCACATGCGGCCTAAGCGGGCTCTCCTCCGGCAGCAGCGGGTAAAGAAAATCCTCCTTTGGATCCCTCGTAAACCCCAGCCGTTCCATCAGCCGGCGCGACCGTATATTCCCGGCCGTCGTGAACGACACCAGTTCCGCCAGCTTCAGCCTCTCGAACGCGAACCGCTCCGCCATCCGCGCCGCCGCATAGGCAATGCCCCGCCCCCAATACTCCCGGCGCAATCGCCATCCGATCTCCACGCAAGGCGTGAAATGCGCCGTAAACGACGGCACCGCCAGCCCAGTGAATCCCGCCAGCACCCCGTCCACATCCACCGCCCAGAGACCCCACCCCCGCTCATCGATCCACCCCCGGATCCGCGCCAGGAACGCCTCGGATTCCTCCCGCGTCAGCGCCTTCGGTAAAAACTCCGTCACCTCCGGGTCCGCATTCATCGCCGCGAACAACTCGATGTCTTCGTCTCTCCACCGCCGCAACCCAACCAATTCCCTTCTCACGGCACCCTCACCCACGCAGAGCCTCCTCGTCATCCAGCCATCGAAACGAATCCGCCGCCAGTGCCCGAACCAGGTCCGCAAGCAGCTCGAATTCGTTGCGCATTTGCGTAACCGCTGGTGTCATGCCGGCAGGATACGAGTCAATTCGAGGTGGGCAAGCGCTCGATAGCATCAGGGCGGTCAGTATTTATCGCCTACGGTTAGGAAACGGCGACTCCCTCCACCATTGGATAGTCATGGGTAACCAAATCGTGGTCTTAACTAACCGCGGAATCTGAAGCCCAAACGCTTAAAAATTCTTTCCCATAAACTTTTTTCACTTTCCCGTTGACACCACAGTGCGCGCACAAACCCCAACACACTCCAAAAAGTCAAGGGAAAAGAAAACACTAACTGACGCACAATAAAAGATGGTCAGGATGGGTATATGCGACACACACGATACTCATCTCGCAGCCCGCTACTTACGGGTTTCCAACCTCTCATCGCCCGCGTCGATGCCTATCTCGAAAGCATTTCCGGCGAGGACGAAGACGCCAAAATCGAGGTGGTCCAGCGCCTCATGTTCGGCGAGCCCCCGCAGTTCACCAAATTCGAAACTCGCGAGGAGATCGACGCCTATTACGCCAAAATGGGCCGCGGCCCTCTCATTTGGACCTATGACAACGGCCATTGCTGTTACCACGAAGCAACCCCGGAAGAACTCGAATCTACTAACACATCCAACTCTTAAATTTAATCATTCCCATGACACGCATCGGCAAAATCGCCCGTCTCCCACGGGACATCCGTGACCAGCTCAACCGCCGCCTCTACGACGGCGAATGCGGACGCCATCTCCTCGAGTGGCTCAACGCCCAGCCCGCGGTCCTCGCACTTATGCATCGCGACTTCGCCGGCCGCGAAATCAGCGACCAGAACCTCAGCGAATGGAAACAAGCCGGTTATCGCGATTGGGCCATCCAGCAGGAGGCACTGGTCCAGATCGCCGAGCAATCCGCCAACGTCGAGGAACTCGCCAGGGTCGGTCGTGGCCGCATATCCGACAACGTGGCGACCATCCTCATGGCCCATTACGCCGTCGAGATCGCCACCTTGACCGGCGAAGACAATCCCGAGTCCCGCCGAAAACTCCGCGTCCTCCGCGACCTATCCCGCCAGGTCGCCCTCCATCGCCGAGGCGACCACAACGCCGCCCTTCTGTGCATCAAACAAGCCCGCGAAGACCGCACCCGCGAGCAAACCGAAGAGGAACTTTCCCATCACTTCCAGCGCTGGCTCAAATTCACAAAAGTCCGCGAAGCCATTCGCAAGGAACCCAAATCCCCCGAAGCCGAACTGGCCCAAACCCGCAAAGCCCTCGGCCTGACCAAAAACGCTAAACCCGCCTCCGAATAGTCCGATCCCTCCCCATCAAAATGAAATCACTTCGATGCGCCCAGGCGCATCACCTTGCACTGACTTCCGCCAAAGGACAGATCTGCTTCAGGCATGACCTTCACTTTCACCTGAACCCCTTTCGTCCCTTCTGTTCAATGCGTATCCCTATCGCCAAACGATATAAATTCAAACCAATTCAAACTAATTCAAACCAAAAATTTCCGCTTTTGTGTTTCAGCGCAGCTCCGCCCTCACCGCCATCCGTGAAATCCGTGTCATCCGTGGTTTGAACCAAGCACCCCACTACTGGACGCCCTCCATGCCCGCGACACCCGCCCGCTCCCCCCATCAGCGTGCATCCGTGTCCATCCGCGGTTCAGGCCGCCCCCACCTTCCGCTCACTCCTCAATTCCTCACTCTTCCCAAAACTCTCCGCGATGCTCGGCACCGGCACGGGATTTTTCGTCCCCATGATATCCGACCGGTTGCTCGAATCCTCCCGGTGCGCGAACCGCACCCCGACCAGCTTCGAGACCCCATGTTCCTCCATCGTCACCCCGTACAGCACATCCGCCCGGGAGATCGTCCGCTTGTTGTGCGTGATCACCACGAACTGGCTCTGCGCCACGAACCGGTCCAGGATCTTCACGAATCGCATGATGTTCGATTCATCCAGCGGCGCGTCCATCTCATCCAGCACGCAGAACGGACTCGGCTTTACCATGTAGATGGCAAACAGCAGCGATACCGCCGTCATCGTTTTCTCCCCGCCGCTCAGCAGGGTGATCGATTGCAGTTGCTTGCCGGGCGGCTTCGCGATGACCTCGATCCCGCTCTCCAGCGGATCGGTCTCGTCCGCCAGCACCAGGTTCGCCTTCCCGCCGCCGAACAGCTCCGTGAACATCTCCTGAAAATTGACCCGGATCTTCTCGAAGGTCTCCGCGAACAGTTTCCGCGTCGTCTCATTGATCTTCGTGATCACATCCAGCAGCTCGAGCTTCGATTTCGTCAGGTCGCCCAGTTGCTGCTCGAGGAATTGATACCGCTGCTCCAGCTCGTCGTACTCCTGGATCGCGTCGATATTGATCGGACCCATCCCATCCAGCCGCTGCTCCAGCTCCCGCACCAGCTCCTCGATGCGCGCCCAGTCGATCCGCTGCTCGCCCTCCGCGGCCACGGCGGCCGGGGGCTCGGCGATCCCAATCTCCACGGGCGCGGCCTCGATGGGCTGCGCGGCTTCAGCCAGTTGATCCGGGGTGCCATCGTCGGCGCTTTTCCGTTTCTTGTTCAATTCCCGAAGGCTGGTCAGCAGCATGTAGGTATCCGGCTGGAAATCGCGGATCTCCACCTGGTGGCGGCGCTGCATATGCTCGGCCAGGTTATCGATGCGGAGCTGAAGCTGGGTCCGCCGCACGTCGTGCTGGCCGCGTTGCTCCGCGCATTCACTCAATTGCCGGCGCAGGATGCGCAGCGTGGCCTCGATCTCCTCGGCCTCGCCCACCATGGCCCCGCGCTGTTCGCCCAGGCGCTCGACTTCCCGCTCCCCGTCGCCCAGCCGCTCGCGCGCGGCCTCGATCTCCTCCTGGATGCGGCCGGTTTCGGCTTCCAGGCTGTCGATCCGGCCCCGGTATCCGTCGATGTCCCGTTTCCGGTGCTGGATCAGTTCGCGCAATTCGTTGAGGCGCGCGGTCATCGGCGCGCGCTGGTTGTTGAGGCTGTCGTGGCGTTGCTTCTCGGTGGCGACCTTGATCCGCAGCTCGTTCAATTCGCCGATCAGCCCGGCTTCGCGGGCCCGCAGTTCGTCCAGTTCCCCGGCGGCGCTATGTTGGCGGCCCTGGAGTTCGGTCAATTGCTCGCCAAGGTCCCGCGCCTCGGTCTCCCGGCCCCCGATTTTCTCAACTGCCTCGTCGTGCCGGGTCCGGACGTTCCCCTGTTCCCATGTCAGCGATTCCAGTTTCTTCGCCTGGTCCCGTTCCTCGCGCTCGAGCTGCTGCAGTTCGCCCCGGCTCGAGGAGACGGCGACGGTCAGTTTCTGCGCTTCCTCGCGCGCCTCGGCCAGGCGATTGCGCGCCGCGTCCAGCCGTGCGGCCGATTCCTCCCGGGTGGCGGTAAGCCCGGCGATCTTTGCGCGGATTTCGTCCGCCTGTTCCGCAAGGGCGGCGACCTGGTTCTTGCGGTGCAGGACGGATGCCCCGGCGTTTTCAGCCTTGGTACGGCCACCGGTCAGGATGCCCTGGCGGGTGACGAGTTCACCGGTCACGGTGACGAAATCGCAACGCGTCTCCGGGGGCGCCTGCAGTTGCTCGCGGCCCAGCCGCAGCGCCGTCTCGAGGTCGGGCACAATGGCAAATCGCCCCAGCAGCAGCGCCACCAACGGCGTCAGTGCCCCGTCGGTCTTCACTCGCTCCCGCGCCCAGCCCAGCGTGCCGCTGGGCGCCGGCTCATCGATACGTGCCGGATCATTGGCAGGGGAGGCGGCGCCTTCCTGCAGCTCACGCAGAATCAATTGCGCACGGCCCCATTGTTTTGCCGAAAGTGTCTTCACCACCGATTCCGCCACCATCGCATCCTTCATGACGATGGATTGCAGGTTCTGCCCAAAGGCCGCCTCGACGGCCGCCACATCCTCGGTCTTGACCCGGATCCGGGAGGCCAGCACTCCGGCGATGGCCGGCTTGAAAAATGGCGCGTTGTCCAGGCCCCGGAGCACAGCTTGCGTCCCTTCGCCCAGGCCTTCGCCGGACTCGATCATCTGCTCGAGCGCCCCGGCCCGCGATTCCTTCTCCGCCAGCAACCCGTTTTGCGCTCGCAATTCCCGGTCGGTTCCGTCCAGCTCCGCGCCGATCGCCCGTGCCTCGCCGTCGGCGTCCCGGGCCTCCTGGTTGCGTGCCTCGAGCTCGCGCGATTGCTCCTCCAGCCGTCCCCGCACGCTCTCCAGCCGCTCCCGCACCTGGGTGGTGCCCATGCCCAATTGCTCGATCTCGCCCTGCAAAATGCCGAGCCGCGTCTCGCTGCCATCCCGCTGGCTCGTCAACGTGCCAACCTCGTTGCGCAAGGCGCTCAGGCGGTTCTCGATGCGCGCGATCGAGGCGAACACGTTCTGCAACGCCCGCTCGGTCTCCAGCCGCTCCCCGGAGAGCGCGTGGACCTTGGCGGTCTGGTCGGTCAGCCGGGTCTGCTCGCTCTGCAACTCCTCGCTGATTTCCGCCAGTTCCTGGTTGTTGTGCTCAATCTCGCTCTGCTGGATCGCCAATTTTTCCTCCGCCGCCGCGATGTCCCGCCCGTACCGATCCATCAGGCCACCGAATTCCTCCATCCGTTCCGCGTTGAACCCGATGCGTCCCTCGGCGTTCTGGATGTGGCTGCGAAGGTCCTGCACCACTTGCCGCGCCGCGGTGAGGCCCGCTTCCAGTTCCTCGATTTTCGACCGGCGCGCCATGACGCGGGTCTCATGGGTCTCGATCTCCTCCTCCTGCGCCGCCTGCACTTTCCGCAGCCGCTCGATCTCCTCGCCGGCGGCCTCGATCTCGCCGTTCAACTCGGTGAACTGGCGATGCGCATGGTGGGTTTCCAGCGTCCGCAGGTCGGAGATCATCCCCTGGTACCGGCGCGCCTTTGCCGCCTGGCGCTGCAGGGAGCCGATCTGGCGTTTGACCTCCCGGATGATGTCGGTCACGCGCAGCAGGTTCGCCTCGGTGGCCTCCAGCTTCCGCAGAGCTTCCTTCTTCTGGGACTTGAATTTTGTGATCCCGGCCGCTTCCTCGAAGATGGCCCGCCGGTCCTCCGGGCGCGAGGAGAGGATCTGGTCGATCTTCCCCTGTTCCATGATGGAATACGCGCTCCGACCGATGCCGGTATCCATGAAAAGCTGGTGGATGTCCTTCAGCCGGCAGGGAGTTTTGTTCAGGAGATACTCGGAATTGCCGTCGCGAAACACCCGCCGCGTCACGCACACCTCGTTCCAGTCAACCCCCAGCTCCTGCTCGCAATCCGCGAACCGCAGCGAAACCTCCGCCATCCCCAACGCCTGGCGGGAATCGGTCCCGGAGAAGATGACATCCGCCATCTCGCCGCCGCGCAGCGCCTTGGCCGATTGCTCGCCGAGCACCCAGCGCATCGCGTCCAGCACGTTCGATTTCCCGCACCCATTGGGTCCGACGATGGCCGTGACCCCCTTGTCGAACGTGAGCACGGTCTTCACCGCGAAGGACTTGAAGCCGAGGATTTCGAGCGATTGGAGGTACATAGGCTAAAAAAAGGAGGGATTTCTGTGGGGATGTTCCCGGACCATACCCCGGCCAAATCCGGAGGCAAGCACTTTCTGATGTGGAAGCTAATTTTTCGACCACAATATGTAGTGTGCCATCGGGGCGTCCTCCACCGAGCGCCATTCTCCATATTGCGCTGCCGCTCCGCTTGCTGCTTCCGTCCAAATTCACATTTTTCCGCCATTTCCTCCTCCGCGTCTCTGCGCCTCTTGTTAAAAAATCCCCTTTCTCTCCCTTTGCTATCCCGCCATTGCGGGACTGCCTTCTGTTCAATTAACCTGCCTCTCATGGACGCCCAACTCGCCCAACTGTTCGATTTCCTCCGGTTCCCAAGCATCTCCACAGACCCGTCCTGCCGGGACGATGTCTCCGCCTGCGGGCAATGGCTTTACGAGAAATTCCTCAGCATCGGCCTTAACGCCCAGGTCCACGGCACCCCCGGCCATCCCGTCATCTTCGCCCGCAGCCGGCCGGTTCCCAATCGCGCCACTGTCCTCATCTACGGCCATTACGACGTCCAGCCTGCCGACCCGCTCGACCTCTGGACCTCGCCCCCCTTCGAGCCCCGTCTCGCCGATGGCATCATCACCGCGCGGGGCGCTGCCGATAACAAAGGGCAGATCATGGCGCACATCCTGGGCGTCGAGGCCCTACTCGCGGCGGGGGGCGATCTGCCGGTCAACGTCCTGTTCGTCGTCGAGGGCGAGGAAGAGATCGGCAGCCCCAACCTCGCCGCATTCCTGACGGAACACGCCGCGGAATTGAAGTGCGACGTGGTCATCATCTCGGACAGCACCATGATCGGCCCCGGCGTGCCCACTCTCACCTACGGCCTGCGCGGCATCGGCTGCATTGAAGTCCGCGTCACCGGCCCCGCCATCGACCTGCACTCCGGCATTTACGGGGGCGCCGTCCAAAACCCCATCACCGCCCTCGCGCGCCTCCTCTCGACCCTGCACGACTCCGCCGGAAGGATCGCCGTTCCCGGCTTCTGCGACGCGGTCGAGCCAATGCTCGACTGGGAACGCAACGCATGGGCCAGCCTCCCGCTCAACGAGGCGCGGCTGCTGGAGATCACCGGCGCCCCCGCGCTGGTCGGCGAGCCCGGTTACCGCCCGCTGGAGCGCATGTGGGCCCGTCCCACCATGGAGATCAACGGCATCGGCGGCGGCTACCAGGGGGAGGGGACCAAGACCGTCATCCCGCATTCCGCCTTTGCCAAGCTCACCTTCCGCCTCGTGCCACGCCAGACCGCCGCCGAGGCTATCGCGCAGGTCGTCGAGCATCTCCGCAAAAACGTCCCGCGCGGCGTGCAGGTCGAGATCATCGAGGGTCACCGCGGCGACCCCTACATTACCGATCCCTATTCCGGTTTCGGCAAGGCAGCCCAGCGCGCCCTCACCGGAACCTTCCAGCGCCCCGTCGCCATGATCCGCGAAGGCGGATCGATTCCCATCGTGCAAAGCTTCAAGGATATCCTCGGCGTGGATACTCTCCTCCTCGGCCTCGCCCTCCCCGATTGCCGTGCACATTCCCCAAACGAAAATTTCCCCGTAGCGAATTTCGAAGCCGGCATCCACCTTAACCAGGCATTGCTAAAAGAGATAGGCAAAATGCAGTGAGGATTCCGCCTACCCTGGTGGACCCGTTGGGGGTTAATCCAAATATCACCGACATTTACGCAGACGGCATTTCGGGCGCCGGCATCGTCGGAACGTTCATGGATGCCAATCTCGGCAACCATGGTTTTCTGCTATCACGGTCCACTTATAGAACCCTTGACGACCCCTTGGGCTATTCGACGGAAATTCGCGGCATCTCCGGCAATCGCATGGTCGGTATTTACTATGACAGCTATGTCGAGTATGCCATGACTCATAGTTTCGTCGCGACTCCGGGGCCTGTTGTCGATGGCGTCGAGACCGGCGAATACACATTTTTTCTCACTTCCACAGGCACGAGCCC
>Ga0302319_10010304_pt1 | contig 17832 bp, 15 predicted proteins | sample Bog_T0_2_FD_203319 | JGI IMG/M metagenome (GOLD analysis project Ga0302319, IMG submission 203319) | Peat permafrost microbial communities from Stordalen Mire near Abisko, Sweden - Bog_T0_2 | ecosystem: Environmental > Terrestrial > Soil > Wetlands > Peat | place: Sweden: Abisko, Stordalen Mire...
ACGTCGCCATCTATCCGATCGACGCGCGGGGTGCCATCGCCGGCGCTGCCGCCGCATCGGGCGCAGGCCGCGGAGCGCAGGTTGTACCCGCCCCCGAAGGCCTCTCGCAGGAAGAATACAACCGTCGGGTCGCGGAAGCGCAACAGAAATTCGGCGCCACCAACGCCGCGATGAGCCGCACCTACATACGCTACGGCCCTCCCGACCAGATCGACAGCACGAACACCCGGCCCCCTGGGCAGGTCTGGCGCTACAACTATTTGCCGAACTTCCACAGCAGCGTGGAATTTGAGTTCACGCCGGGGAAGAGCGGAAACGCCCTCGGCATGAAGATCAACTATCCGCTGCCAATCGAGTATTCAGGCACGCCCGCCGTTGACACTACGCTGGCGGAAGCGCTGAATGGGGAGAATCAGGGCCGCGGCCCGGCGCCGCCGGCCACGAACGTCACCGCAGGACTTCCCGTCCGGCACACGTCTATCGGCGTCTACCCGATGGGAGAGCAAACCCGACTGTCTGTGCCGCTCGACTCGCTGTCGGGCACCATCGATATCCTTGCCCAGGTCAGGACGCGGCCAGTTGCGGGGACGGCAGATCGCGTCGTCGGAAGCTTGCGGGACACTGTGACACTCGCCGGAACCTCACAATCAGGCATGTACCAGGCGGAGTTCATGTTCGATGCGGGCTCGTACATCTGCCGCGTCCTGGTCAGGGAAGCGTCCACAGGCCGAGTCTTCACCGAGACCATCAACTTCGACGTGAAGTGAACAACACCAACCGCAGGACCCGTGGCCGCGGCGTTTGACCTCGCGGCCACGGCACAAGTGTGCCCATTGTTCTTGCCTTTTCTGATCCGCGTGCATCTGCGTTCATCTGCGGCCATTTCTTCCGTTATCGTCGATTTTACTCAATAAACTCAACAACATAACACTCCAGCTCTCCGCGCCCATGCTAAATCTGTTCACGGAGAACGAAACATGGCAACCGAAAAGCAGATCGCAGCAAACCGTCGCAACGCGCAAAAATCCACCGGTCCCCGCACCGAAGAAGGCAAATCCAAAACCCGCCTGAACGCCCTGCGCGACGGCTTCACCGGCCAAGTCATCACCCTGTCCGCCGAAGACCTCCCCGTCTTCGAAAAGTTCAAGTCGGACCTCATCAAAGATCTCGCCCCGAAAACCACCATGGAGCTCAGCCTGGCCGACGCCATCGCCTGGGACACCTGGCGTCTGAACCATCTCCGAGCCGTCGAAATGAACATGTACGCGCTCGGATCCAGCGATGCCGAGACAGTCATTGACACAGCGATGTCGGCAGCCGCCACCTTCGAGAAGGAGGCGAACAAATTCGCGCTCATGAGCATCTACGAACAGCGCATGAACCGCAGTCTGCACAAGAATCTGGCGACACTGCGCGACCTCCAGGCCGAACGCATCCGCAACTACAAGCGCGATCAGGCCGAAGAGATTCTCCTCGCCCGCTACAGCGATATCAAGGGATTACCCTACCAGGCGCCGTCCACGCCGACCTTAAATGGGTCGGTTTTTTCGAATCCCGAAGTCTTCGCCGCCACCAACCGCCTGACCACCCTGCGGGTAGCGAAAAACGAGCTCTGGAAGCATCCGGTGAAGGTCCAATACGCCGGCGCGGCATCCGGCGCCCCGTCAAATGTGGTGAACTGGCGGGAACCCGATGCCGCATAGCGCATCGACAACCCTTGAAACTCCACACTCAAGCCCAAAGTGTCTTTCTCAGAGTTTTCTCCGCGGCCCTGTGGGGCAGGCGATCTCTTGTCGCCTGCCGGGCCGCACCGCGGCCCTCAGCGCCCTCCGCGCGAACCGTCTTTCCGCGCCCCTGCTATCCTGAAAATTCCCATGGAAATTGAAAAGGTTTACGAGCCCGGGCGCTTCGAGCCCCGTTGGGCTCAGTGGTGGGTCGAATCCGGCATCTATCGCGCTGAGTACACGCCAGGCAAGCCCACATTCTCGCTCGTCATCCCGCCCCCCAACGTCACCGGCGTCCTCCACATGGGCCACATGCTGGAGCACTCCGAAATCGACGTCACCGTGCGCTGGCATCGCATGCGCGGCTTCTGCACCCTCTGGGTTCCCGGCACCGACCACGCCGGCATCGCCACCGAAATGGTCGTCGCCCGCCAGCTCGCCGCCCAGGGCATTCAGTATCGCCGCGACCTCACCCGCGAGCAGTTCGTCGAACGCGTCTGGCAATGGAAAGCCGAATCCGGCGGCACCATCAGGAAGCAGATGATTCAGATCGGCGCGTCCTGCGACTGGTCGCGCGAGCGCTTCACCCTGGACGCCGGCCTCTCCCGCGCCGTCCGCGAAGTCTTCGTCACTCTCTACGAGCGCGGCCTTATCTACCGCGGCGAGTACATGGTCAACTGGTGCCCCTCCTGCAACACCGCCATTTCCGACCTCGAAAGTATTCACGAGGAAATGCCCGGCAGCATGTGGCACATCAAGTATCCGGTCATCGGCACTGACCGTTTTCTGACCGTAGCCACAACACGTCCCGAGACGATGCTCGGGGACACCGCCGTCGCCATCAATCCGCGCGACGAACGTTACCTCGACCTCCACGGCAAGACGGTTCGCCTCCCCCTGATGGACCGCGAGATCCCCATCATCCTCGACGAAATGGCCGATCCCGAATTCGGCACCGGCGTCGTCAAAATCACCCCCGCGCACGATCCCAACGATTTCGAGGCGGGCAAGCGCCACTCGCTTCCGCTCATCGAAGTCATCGGACGCGATGCAAAGATCAACGGCAACGGCGGCGTCTACGCCGGCCTCGACCGCTACGACGCCCGCAAGCGAATCGTGGCCGATCTTAACGCGCTCGGCCTGCTCGAACGCGTCGAAGACTACAAGGTCAACCCCGGCAAATGCCAGCGCTGCAAGAGCGTCGTCGAGCCTCTGGTCTCGAAGCAGTGGTTCGTCCGCACCCAACCGCTCGCGGAAAAGGCCATCGCGGCGGTCGATGGTAAGTGGGGTGACAAGCGCATCGATATCGTCCCCGAAGTCTGGCTCAAAACCTGGAACGAGTGGATGCACAACATCCGCGACTGGTGCATTTCGCGCCAGCTCTGGTGGGGCCATCGCATCCCGGTCTGGTATTGCGACGCCTGCGCCGAAACAGTCATCGTGCGCGAAGATCCCACCGCGTGCCCGAAGTGTCGCGGTCCGCTGCGTCAGGACCCGGACGTGCTCGACACCTGGTTCAGCTCCGGTCTCTGGCCGTTCTCCACTCTCGGCTGGCCCGATCAAACGGAAGACCTGAAACATTTCTATCCGACGACAACGCTCATCACCGGCTTCGACATTCTCTTCTTCTGGGTCGCGCGCATGGCGATGCTTGGCATCGAGTTCATGGGCGACGTCCCTTTTCGCCACGTCTACATCCACGGCCTTGTGCGCGACGCCGACAAGCAGAAGATGTCGAAAACCAAGGGCAACGTGATCGACCCGCTCGTGGTGACCGAAGAATACGGCACCGACGCGGTGCGCATGGCGCTGCTGATGGGCGCGGCTCCGGGCACCGACATCGTCTTCAGCAAGGACCGCCTCGACAGCGCCCGTGCATTCGCCAACAAAATCTGGAACGCCTCGCGCTTTCTCTTCATGAACATGAACGAGGACCGTTGCGCGGTCGACCCATGGATGGTTGAAATGACGGCGGAAGACCTGAACACCTGGCTCCCAGCCCCAACCGCGCCCGCCGGCGCGCCCGACACCGCCGCCCGCCCGCTACAGAGCCGCGACCGCGAGGGAGCGGTACTCCACTCCCCTCCAGCACACGACACCGCCGCGCACCGCACCGCCTCCGCGCACGATACCGCCGCGCCCACCCTCGCCTCCGCGCACGATACCGCCGCCACCACCACGGCGCGCGATACCACCGCCGCGCCCGCCCCCTCGCGCAACGCCACCCCAGCGCCCGATACCGCCGCGCCCACCCTCGCCGCATCCGCACACGCCCCCGCCGCATCCGCATCCGCGAGCCGCGACCGTGAGGGAGCGGTACTCAACTCCCCAGTCCTACCCACCCTCGAAGACCGCTGGATCTTCCACCGCATCAACGAATGCGCCAGAGAATGCAATCGCGCCATCGAACAATTCCGCTACCACGAAGCCGCGCAAAGCGTCTGGCATTTCTTCTGGGACGAATTCTGCGACTGGTATCTGGAACTGAAAAAGCTCCGCTTCACCCCCGGCTCCGGACTCAACGACGACTGGCGCAACCTCCTCGCCGCCTTCGAATCGGCCTTACGCCTTCTGCACCCGTTCATGCCGTTCCTGACCGAAGAACTCTGGCATCGCATGGGCGGAGCCGACGGCAAATCCATCTCGCTCACAGCCTTCCCCGAATTCCTCGAAGCGCGCAGCGACCCCGATGCCGAACGCGAAATCGTCCAACTGCAGGACGTCGTCACCGCCCTCCGCAACCTCCGCGCCGATCTCGGCCTCGACCCCAAAATGCCCTTCGACGGCGTCTCCAGTCTCGACTTCTCCGCGCATGCCATTGCCATCCAGAAGCTGGCGGGCGTAACTCTCCGTCAGGGCGAAACCCCGAAAACCGGCGCGGTGAAATCGGTATCGGGCTTCACCGTTTCCATCGACGTCCCGCATGCTCTGATGGAAGCCCAGCGCAAGCGTCTCGAAAAGGAGAAGGACCAGCTCACAAAGAACATCCGCAACTGCGACCGTCAGCTTTCCGACGAAGTTTTCCTCGGCAAAGCGCCGGCGCACGTTGTGGATTCAATCCGCCAGAAGCGCGCGGAATACGCAGCCCAGCTGCAGAAGATCGACGACAACCTCAATGACACCTGATCCCCTGGTCCACCTCGCCCTCACCGAAGACATCGGCACGGGCGACGTCACCACTACGTCCTGCGTACCGGCTGATCGCCAGGCCACAGGTGTCTTCCTCACGCGCGAACCGCTAACCCTGGCAGGCACGCGAATCCTCACCGAAATCTACGGCGAAGACATCCAAATCCACCACAACGACGGCGAAACTCTGCCGCCGAACACGACCATAGCCACAGTCCGCGGCCGCGCACGCACGCTCCTCGAATGCGAGCGCACAGCCCTCAACTTCCTCCAGCACCTCTCGGGCGTCGCCACACTGGCCCACGCCTTCGCGGCGCAAGTAGCCCACACGAACTGCCGCATCCTCGACACCCGCAAAACCACTCCAGGTTTCCGCCAACTCGAAAAGGCAGCCGCCGCGGCCGGAGGCGTCACCAACCACCGCATGGGCCTCTACGACGCCATTCTGATCAAGAACAATCACATCGCCGCGGCAGGCAGCGTGACCAACGCAATCGGAAGCGCACGCACCTCGGGTCTCCCGATAGAAATCGAGGTCCGCACACTCTCCGAACTGGACGAAGCGCTGGCGGCGAAAGCCGACCACCTCCTCCTCGACAACCTCACTCCGCCGCAGGCGAAGGAATGGATCGCCCGTATCGCTGGCCGCGCAAAGGTCGAACTCTCCGGCGGCATCACGCTCGAAACCGTTCGGGCCTACGCTGAAACCGGCGCCGATTTCGTATCCGTCGGCGCCATCACGCATTCCGCGCGCGCAGTGGATATCAGCTTTCGAATGGAGCAGCTGGCATGATCGTCAGGCTCCACGAAACCACCTCCACCATGAAGGACGCGGCGGCCCTCGCCCAACAAGGCAAACCGCACGGAACCGCCGTAATCGCCGACATTCAAACGGCGGGCATCGGCCGCCAGGGTCACACCTGGCATTCCGCCGACCTCGGTGGTCTCTACATCTCGATCGTCCTGCGCCTCGAAATCGCGCCGGTCCTGACCCTGGCGTTAGGTCTCGCGGTCCAGCACGCCCTCAACGACCTCGCTCAGGTTTCAGCCGACCTCCGGTGGCCCAACGACGTGATGCTCAACGAACGCAAGCTCGCCGGAATCCTGGTCCAGGCGGCGGAAGGCGCGCTGATCGCAGGCATCGGCCTCAATGTGAACCAATCGGCATTCCCGCCGGAGTTGGGCGAAATCGCAACGTCGCTGAAAATCGAAACCGGCAGGGAATACCCGAAGGACGCGCTCGCCGACAGAATCGTAGCCGAATCCCTGCGCTACGCGGCTCTGACCAAACAGGAAATCCTTCGCCGCTTCGACCAGAATTCCACCTGGTCGCGCGGCAAGGCCGTTGAAGTCGATGGCAAAATCCGCGGCGTCACCGCGGGCCTGGACGATAACGGATTCCTGCTCGTCCGGACTGCCGAAGGAATCGAAACAATCGTAGCGGGAGGGGTCCGGGCGCCGCAGACCCACCCCCAGGGAGCCCTATGCGAGTAGCAGGCATCATGAGCGGCACATCGCTCGACAGCATCGACGTGGCCATCGCCGACATCTCCGGCAAGCGCGTGAAGACGGTCGCGCACGCCAGCGTACCCTACACGCCCAAAATGCGCGCCCGCATCCTCTCCGTCTCCAACTCGGAATGCCGCACGGCGACCATTTCGCACCTCAACTTCGAACTCGGCGAGCTCTACGCGAAGGCAGTCGCCGAGACCTGCCGCCGCCATAACGTTCCGCTCGAATCCCTCGAACTCGTCGGCAGCCACGGCCAGACGATCTATCACAAGGGTAGTGGAGAGACGCCGAACACGTTCCAGATCGGCGAATCGTCGGTGATTGCAGAACGCCTCGGCATTCCGGTGGTCTCCGATTTCCGCACCCGTGACATCGCCGCGGGCGGTCAGGGCGCGCCGCTGGTGCCGATCGTCGACTACATGCTGTTGCGCAGCGCCACGAAATCGCGCGTGGCGCTGAACATCGGTGGCATCGCCAACATCACGGTGCTGCCGCGGAATGCGGTGCCCGAAGACGTCATCGCCTTCGATACAGGGCCCGGTAACATGGTGATCGACCAGCTTGCTTCCATATTCACGGACGGCAAGGAAGCTTTCGACCGCGACGGCGAAATCGCCGCGGAGGGTTACCTGAACCGCGCTCTGCTCGGCAAGCTTCTGAAAGACGGTTACTACTCCGCGCCGCCGCCCAAGACGGCCGGCCGCGAGCAATACGGCAGGGATTTTGTCGGCAAGCTTCGTTTCACCGAACTCCCGATCCCCGACCTGATCGCCACAGCGACCGTTCTCACCGCCGCGACGATCGCGATCGGTATCGGGCAATTCGCGCCCGGCACCGAGGAAGTCGTCGTCTCCGGCGGAGGCGTCCACAACCGCCAGCTGATAGTGCAGATCGAAGCTTTTCTGCCGGCCTGCCGCGTTACGACCAGCGCGGAATTCGGCATCGACCCCGATGCCAAGGAAGCGCTGGCCTTCGCGGTGCTGGCGTACCGGACCTGGCGCCGGCAGACCGGCAACCTCCCGTCCGCAACCGGCGCGCGGCGTTCTGTTCTACTAGGCAAGGTGACCTTTGGAACCAAATAAGATCTCGGTCGTGATCGTCTCCTTCAACCGCGTGGAACGATTGCGGGAATCGCTGGCGGCGTTGTGCGGAGCCGACAGCGGCCTCCAGGTGATCGTGGTCGATAACGGATCGCGCGACGGCGCCGCCAGTCTCGACGACGAATTCCCCGGCGTCCGGTTCAGCCGTCTCCCGCGCAACTTCGGCCTGACGCGGGCGCTGAACATCGGCATACGAGCCGCCAACGGCGACTACATCCTCCTGCTCCACGACGATGTGCGGATCGAAAGCGCGGCGGTGCATGCGCTGGCGGAGTTCCTCGAAAGTCACCCGGATGTGGGAGGAGTCTGCCCCGATCTCGGTGGCCCGCAGGTGCGCCCGCTCCCGACACCCGCCAACCCGGATCCGCCTCTGCAGGCAGCCACCGGAGGCGACGAGGGCGACGAGATAGTCGCCGAATGCGTTTCGGGCGCGGCCATTCTGGTTCGCGCCTCGTTCCTGCGCTCGATGGGCCACATCGACGAGCGCTACGGCAATTACGGCAGCGACATCGAGATCTGCTCCCTGACGCGTAGTTCCGGCCGCAAACTGATCGTCCTGCGCACCGTTGCGGCGTCGCACGGCACGGTGCCGTCGCCGATGCGCGAGAGCGATATCGACGCCGACCGCGCCGCCGGCACGATCGCCTTCATCGGCAAGCATTTCGGTTTCGGCGCGGGGCTGATGTGCCGCCTGAAGACGTCGCCGCTGGGCGGGACGAAGATCGACGGCGCGGGATAGACTATGAAAATGGAAGTAGTCTGGTGGATCGTCGCCTCGGCCTTCTGCGCGGCAGTGACGGGGGGGCTTGTCTACTTCGTGATGCAGGCGCGCACCGACGTCCTGCTCGCCCGGCAACGCGAGAAACTGGCGGCCGCGCACGCCGCGCTGGGGGCGCAGAAAGAGGCGATGCTGGACTCGGTGCGCAACGCCCAGGAGTCGGCGCGACGCCAGGCGATGGACGATTTCATCGCCGATATCCGCGTCGAGGAGCGCCACTACGTCCGCGAGCACAAGGCGTTGTTCCTGACCCGCAAGTGCGTGGTGCGGCAGGAGCGGATCTTCTTCCGCAATCTGCCTCTGTCGAACTGGATCGAGCAGGAGATGCCCTTCGAGGAAGGCGCGGATATCGATCAGCTGGCGAAGACGATGGCCGTTTTCGTCCCCGAGGGACTGCTGGCCGATCCCGAACCGGGCCCCCGCAGGCTCTTGCGGCGATGACTGTGACTCCGGATCACAGCTGAATCAATATCGGCGCACCCCGGCGTCGATCTCGAGGCTCCACCGGTCGATTCCGCCCACCAGGCTCTGGCAATTTCCGACGCCCTGACGCCGCAGCCAGTCGACGACGTTCAAACTCCTGACTCCATGATGACAAAACACGAGAATCACCGGGTCCGCCGGGCCGCCGCCGTCCAGATCCTGAAGGTGTTGCGGGATCGTCCGCATCGGGATGAGTTCCGCGCCCGCGATCTGGCAGATGGCGTGCTCTTCGGGTTCCCGAACGTCGATCATCCGGATATGTTCACCACGGTCCAGTCGTGTCTTCAGCTCCACGGGAGTCGTTTCCAGAGGCAGGTCCGCCATGCCGCGAGTTTACCAGCCTTATGTTTCCGAAACCCTCCTCCGGCGGTAGCGCGTCTAGTGTCCTTGCTATACTTACGAGAGATTCAATCGCCAGTTCTCATGGAATCCTTCTAAAGATGAAGTCGTTTTGTGCCCTAACTTTGCAGGCCCTCGCGGCGTGCGTGTGCGTCGCATTGTCCGCGAACGGACAAACCCCCGCGTTCAACACCGGACAAGCCGCCCATCTGGTGATTGGCCAGACGAGTTTCACCAGCGGCAACTACGGAGCTTCGAACATGCTGCTGGGGTCTCCGAGCGGTGTCGCCTACGCGAACGGGATCCTCTGGGTAGTGGATTCCAACCGCCTCGGCGCCACGCCCGATAACAACCGCGTGCTCCGTTTCAGCGACGTCAGCAGCTACCCGTCGCTGACCGATCCTCCCGATATACCCGGCAGCACCTGCGGCGCGTGCCGCGGCACCGCCAGCCTCGTTCTGGGGCAACCGGATTTCAACACTTTCACGCAGGGCCTTTCCGCCAGCGGACTGCGCAATCCGACGTCGGTGGCGACGGACGGAACCATCCTCGCTATTGCCGATACGGACAACAACCGCGTTCTGATCTGGCTGCATCTGCCCACGGTGAACGGCCAGCCCGCCGACGTAGTCGTGGGACAACCGAATTTCACTTCCAACGCGGCGGTAGCGCCGTCGCAGACCTCTCTGCGCGCGCCGTCCGGTGTCTGGATCTACGGAGGCAGGCTTTTCGTCGCGGACACTTACGACGACCGGATACTGATTTACAACAAGATTCCGACCACTAATGGCGCTCCGGCCGACCTGGTCGTCGGTCAGGTCAGTTTTACCGCGTTCGTGCAGCCCGATCTTACGCAGGTATCGGGAGTGGCGAGCGCGAGCACGATGCAAACACCGGTTTCGGTGACGACCGACGGCACGCGGCTATTCGTGGCCGACCTGGCGGAAAACCGCATCATGGTCTGGAACACCATTCCGACCTCCAACGGCGCCCCGGCCAGTTACGTCATCGGCCAGCCCGATTTTATCAGCGCGGCGACTAATAACAGTTATACGATCAACACCAACAGTACTAACGACACGGACGGTAATCCGACCAGCGTAACGCCCGTCCTTTGTCAATCGAACGGCACGGACACCGTAACGATGACGGCGCTTTATCCTGCGCGCTGCGCCTCGACTTTATCGTTTCCCCGTTTTGCCTATTCCGACGGTACACGGCTGTTTGTCGCCGACGGCGGAAACGACCGGGTACTCATCTTCAATAAGTTCCCCACGGCGAACGGCGCGAAGGCGGATATTGTCCTGGGCCAGCCCGACGAGTTCAGCGACAATACCGGCGATAACCCGGACGGCACCAATGCCTTCGAAAACCCCTCGGCCATCGCATACGACGGCACGAATCTGTACATTACCGACACTTACAACCGCCGCGTGATGGTGCATACGCCGGGTATTGCCAACATACCGCTGAACGGAGTGAACAACGCCGCCAGCCTTGCGATTTATGCGGTCGGCACGGTCACGATTTCCGGGACCATTACCGCCAATAATACGATTACGATCAAGATCGGATGCACGGGCGGTCCGCCGGCCTGCACGGTCGCTACCGCCAGTTACATGCACACGGTAGTGACGGCCGATACGCTGACCACGATCATCCAGGATCTGGTCAAGATGATCAACAAGACCGATACCAACGTCACCGCGACGTACGATACCACCGACAACGAAATCGTTCTGACGGCTAAATTTCCGGGAGCGCCCGGCGGCAACGTCACACTTTCCACGACGACATCGAGCGGGGCGACGATCCTCGGAACTGCGTCCGGCGTCACGCTCAACATATATCTGGAAAATCCGGCGCAGATCGCGCCCGGCACGCTGATTCAGATCATCGGAACCAATCTCTGCGATTCGACGGGCTCGGCCGATTACTCGCAGACTTATCTGCCCTTCACGATGAACAACTGCTCTCTTTACGTGGATGGCGTCAAAGCCGCGCTGACCTATGTTTCGCCCACGCAGATCAACGCCGAACTGCCGATCGAGTTTACGGACCGCACGAGCGTCAGCCTCTATCTGCGAACCACGCACGCCGACGGATCGGTGACCGCGACCACGCCCATCGCCACGACGGTAGTGCCTCAGAATCCCGGTCTTTTCGCGCTGGGAGGCAACGACCCGCGTCCGGGCATCGTCTATCACGGGTCGTCACAGGCCTTCGACATCGTGGATTTCAACGGCATCCCGCAGACCGGCGATACCGCGACCATTCAGATCGGTCCGGCCGCGGCCACTTACAACTCCGGAAATATCAACGTGGTTATAAATACGAACACGGTGATCGGCGTCGGGACGGCCTGGACGCAGGCGATGGTCGGCGGAGACATCGTTATTTCGGGCGGGCTGTATACAATCCAGGCCGTGACCAGCGCCACCGGCATTACTCTTACTTCGAATTACCTCGGACCGACCGGCAACGGGTTTACCCACGTGATTTTGTACGGAGGGAAGAATTACTCTTATACCGAGACGGCGACCGATACGATCGCGACGGTGGTGTCGAACATGGTTTCGGTTATCAACGCGGGACCGGATCCCTATTTATATGCGGTCCAGGGTAACGAGTACAACCGTATGATTCTGTATTCGTACGTCGCCGGTCCGGCGGGCGAAAACGTCATTATTTCCCAGCAATCGACGACGAACATCGTGGCGAACACGACCGGAGCTAATCTCAGCATCACAGTTTATAATCCGTCGACCTGTTGCGATGCTCCGGCGGGTCTGCAGGTGACCATGGAGAATCCCGCGATTCCGGGTGAGGCGCTTTATACCTTTTCCACGGGTATCGGTCCCACAAATCCCTCCAACATCCCGTCCGGTTTTATTTACCGGGGCGGGAACGACAACCCACCGGCGGTTTTTGTGGATTCCATTCTGTGCCAGGGGCTGGTGGCAACGCCGATGAATGTGGCACTGGTTCCGGATACGGTGGGAATTTACTATGTGGAGTTCGCGCTGAACGCCGGGTTAACCACCGACGCGTTATCGCAGTTGACGATCGCGCAGCAACTGTTCGTGAGCAACGTGGTTACGTTTCCGATCGTGATACCGGGGACGTCGATCATACCTCCGACCGTCAGCAGCGTGATTCCGGCGACCGGTCCGCTGACCGGCGGCAATACCGTTACCATCAGCGGGACGAACCTGAGCGAGACTCAGACCGTGGCGTTTGGCGGGGTGGAGGCGGCCAGCTTCATTGTGGACAGTGCGACGTCCATTACAGCGACGGTTCCGCAAGGCACGACGGTGGGACCGGTCAGCGTCATTGTGACGACGTTTGTGGGCAGTAATCCGGCTAATACGCTGTACAAGTATGTCCTGGTTCCCGTGTTCACGAGTATTAGCCCGAATACGGGGCCGGTTGCGGGCGGGACGGTGGTCACGATCGCGGGTTCCGGCTTCACCGAGGCGTCGAGCGTGACTTTTGCCGGAGTGCCCGCCCAGGCAACGAACGCGTTTCCGCAGGGCTTTGCCGTCGTCAGCGATACGACGATCATGGCCGTTTCACCGATGGCGTTCGAGCCCGGACTGGCACAGGTCGATGTCACCACGCCTGGCGGCGTGGTGTTCGGGTACTTCACTTACGGGACCGGGGCGTCCGACAGGCCTGGTGTTGTGAACGGGCGACGGACCGGAGATACAGGGCTCAATCCGAAGTAGTGCGCGGGATGCGGCGGGGGGACACCACGCTGTCCCGCGCCGGACGCCACATGGTGCGGACATGGGGGCGCCCGGCGAGATACACGCGACTGGCGTCGAGTTCGATACGGGTTGCGAGCCCGTTTCTTGCAGGATGTCAAGATCCGTGGAGCTTGCCTTCGAACGCGTTGCGGCGAAGAAGGCTGGCTTCCCGATCAGATTAGAACATGCGCCCGAGGCATGTTCGGCCAGCCGGAAGCGTAAGTTACTGAAAACGGGGATGATTGAGTGGTATTAATATACTTGCGTAATACAAGCTAGCCTGCTACCGTTGTAGTGGCGTGACAGGCCGAATGGTGGGGTTCAGCACTTCAGCAGTTCGGCACACAAAGCTGCCAATCTCTGATAAACTCTTACCCTGGAATGTACCAGCGAGAATATGAGGACATTTGGCGCTCGCCCGATAAGTGTGTCAACGACGATATTGCTTTTGCGCCGCGACGTGGATGTATCAACATTTTCGATTTCGACGGGATTGAAGTGATAAACTCTACCGTCGAAGGGCTTTTGATCGGGGGCCACTACAACTGCAATACGGGAGCGGTTACGTTCAATATGCATATTCGTGGCGTGGGCGCGATTTCTCGGTACTGCGTCGGCGGAACTCGCCATGGCGACGTGGGTAGGTATCATCAGCACTCTATCCGAAAAGACGAGGATATACGTCGGCATCTTCCGCACGCCGTGAGGCGGGACGATTTGCGTGGATTGACTGCGCGGAGGGTATGGGAGACACTGTGTACTGAGGCGTGCATTACCCACGTCGGTACATTCTTCGATCCGGAGGAGATGTGCAAATGACCATGGATTGCTCGGATCTCAAGAACATCGTCCATTTGTTGCCTCTGGTAGAGGAATGCGATGTCGTGCGCAGCGGAGCACTTCGGATGTCCACCCCTTTCGTCTATCCGAACGGCTCACATGTTGACGTGTTTTTGGAGAAACGGCCCTTGCTGTACGAGTCCTATCTGCTTTCCGATTGCGGGCAGACCGGCTTGTATCTTCAAGACGCTCAGGTGAAAATGGATTCCACCGAGCGGAAGCGGCAGATTTTAGGTGATATCTGCGCTGAGCATGGGATTGCTTTAAGAAACGGATGCCTTGAGCTGGAACTGTCTGGGCAAGATGCCGTTAACATAGCTACCGCCATTTTCAATCTTTCTCAGACGTGTGTGAGAATTGCCGATTTCGGGATTCACCAGCGCCTCCGTTCTCCGAATCCATTCAGGGACGACGTGGAGGAGTTTCTGGAGGCAAGCGGGCTGAGATGCAAGGCAGATGTGAGAGTGCCTGGCCTATATGGACGAGACGTGAAAGTTGATTTTGAGGTAGAGCATTCGTACATTCTGGTCTTGGCTGCAATCAACGAAACAGCGGCTCATTCTTCGGCCAACGAGATAAACAGGAAGTGGCACGACCTTGCGTCTCACAAAACCGCGCTCAGAAAGTTTGTTACCGTATACAATTCTTCTTCTTCAGCAATAAGGGCCGATGATCTACAATATTTGAGCGAGTCCTCTGAGTTAGTTTCCTATCCTGAGCAGGAAGACATACTAGTTGGCGTTATCAGGGGAACACAGACAACGATGGAGAACAGCAGAATCCAATGAAGGCATCCGCTGAAAACTCGTGCGCAGAAGGCCCCGAAGTTTGGGAGAGATTTAACGCGCTCGTGAGTCGCGTGCTGGCTGTGCCGCATTCCGTCATCTTGGAGCGCGAGGCGGAGTATCAGCGACAGTCCAAACTCAATCCGAATCGGCGCGGGCCGAAGCCAAAGGTCAAGGCTTCGGCTTCGGACCACGGGGCAACGACCAGCTAGAAAGCTTCCGCCGTCGCCCCCTCCTCCTTCCCGATGAGTTCTGCGTAAGTCAGCCGCTTCCCAACGATCTTGCGGACCAGGTAATTGAAGCAGTCGCCGTCGCTCATCGGCTTGCGGTTGTTATATCGGAACGCCGCTTCATCAACGTATCGAAACAGGTGGAACGGTTCGACGCTCACGTATGTGCCCTTGACGCTGCGCTTCAATTGCGTCCAGAAGTTCTCCATGCCGTTGGTATGGCAGTTGCCATCAACGTACGACTCCAGGTGGTTGATGATCTTGTGTTCGTAGTCGCTGCCTTCCCACCAGCCGCTCTGCCATTCGTCGGTCATCAACTGCGATCCCTCCGCAACATTCTCACGGACGATTGGCCCCATGGTCTTTTTCTTGCGGTCTTCAATCACGGCAGTGCGAACGGTACCGGCGCGGTCCAGAATGCCGAGCACGATGGTTTTGTTGCCCGCGTCGGCCCCGCCGCGCTTACCCTGCATCTTGCGAACCTTGTCGGACTTCCGCATGAACCGAGCAGAGCCACCGATGAAGGTTTCGTCGATCTCGACTTCCGCACCCGGCCCACCGAGCTTGCCGCCGTGGGATTCGTCCTGCATAGACAGCCGGATTCTGTGGAGCATAAACCAAGCGGTTTTCTGGGTCACGTCGATAGCGCGGTGCAGTTCCCAGGACGAAACGCCGTTGCGGTTGCTGGCGATCAGCCACATCGCTGGCAACCACTTATCCAGGCCCAAGGGCGAATTTTCGAAGATGGTGCCGACCTTGATGGAGAACTGGCGCTTCGGGTGCCGGGCAGAGCACTGCCAGCGCCGCTGCTGTGCAAGGTATCCAGCGCCTCTGCGGCCACAGATCGGGCAAACCGCGACGCCATCGGGCCAGCGCTTCTCCGCTAGGAACTTTATGCAGTTGTCCTGACTGGTAAAGTATTGAACCGCTTCGATTAAGGTCTGTGGCCCCGTGCTCATACATCAACTATAGCGCATCGCGATGTATTACGCAAGTATATTATTACGGTTGAGTTTTCACTTTCCTGAAACGGCCTTCCGTTCCGGGGAGGCACCCTGTTCAGCCGGGGAACATGGGCACCGTGTTATCAGCAGCCGTTAGCGAACCGCAGGCGCGTTGCGGCACGCGATCGTGAGATCGGCGTTCCGAAACCCGACAAAGAAAACGCGTATACTGTAGAGCCATGAGGAACAACAATCTCATCGCTTCAGCATTCCTTGTTCTGGTTGTCATACCTGGCTCAACCTCTCAGGCGCGAGCGCAGGCGCAGAAGACTCCCTATCCCGCCATGGCTACCCTCAGTCAGTATCTGATGCCCGACGAGAAAGCTGAAATCGCGCTGGCGCGGAGTGCCGCTCCGGCTTCCATTTCCGATGGAGCCGAAGTGATGGTGCTGGGCCGCGCGGGATACAGGACCGCGGTGAAAGGCAGCAATGGTTTTCTCTGTATCGTGGAACGATCGTGGGGCAACGCCACGGATCATCCGGATTTCTGGAATCCCAGGATTCGCGGCGCCATTTGCTTTAAAGCGCTGATTTTCCGCACGCGACCGTTCCAGCGGGGTCTCCATCCGGCACGGGGGCGTAGGGTCCAAATAGCGGCCCAAAAATGTCATTCGGGGTCTCGATGCGGCGCGTCGTTGATATGAACTGTCCGCCCTATGTTCTGGTGTGTTCCCGCAGGCGTCGGAGCACCACGCGAACCCGCGACTGGCTCGCTGGATCGGGTCGAAGGTGCCCCGGTAAAGCATCCAGAAATTGCGGGGTTGCAAGCAGCCCGCTGATTTCGGTTCGACGATAGCTCGCGTAACGCCGCGTCCTCCGCGTGAACTTCAGTCGCGAGCGTCTCGCGCCCATCGACGACGTTAATAAGGTCTTCGAGATCGTGGCTGAAGAATTCGCCATTCCCTCGTCCCTTAAACGCCTCCAGTTTCGCGGCAATAAAATAGGGATCGGTAACCACGCGCACCACGAGTTCATCGGCAAGTTGATGACGAATTGCTGCCGCCATCGCGGCTGCATACCAGCGATTCGAAAATCCGAGGATCTCTTCATCGAGTGGCATCACGTCGAGCACCGTTGTCCCGTTCACCCAGCGGCAGAGGGGTGCATCATCGCTGGCATCTTCTGCGAATCCCAACGCGCGTAAGCGTTCCCCAAAGGTGACATATGCCGGATAGGAGGTTATCGCGGCAATGGCGTCGACGTCGCGGGTGGCACGAGGATCGCCGGCTGCGGAATCCGTAATCAGCAACCCTGTCACAGAGCCGCCGACAAATACCACTTCATCGAGCAACGGGCGCAAAAGTCGTGCCGCGTTGATGAGTTGTATCCGGTTCGAGTCGGGCATTGGTGCTTTCCAGTCGCCTGTGCAACTCGTTTTCGGCGATCTTGCGTTCGCGAGCGCGCCCATCCCGCAATGCGTCGGCGAGGGCGAGGAATTCGTAAAATGCCGGATCGCGTAATGCCGCGATCGGCGCCGTCCTGTACAGCGGCGAGAACGCGACGCCTCGCTCCTTTCCTTCGACGGACGGCCAGACCGGGATCGGATCATTGCCACGAGCGATCAACTTGCGGAGCGGCTCGGCGGCATACGAGGTCGCTACACCACGAGTAAACTCGCCATGTTCGGCAGGAAAGGCGTAGCGCAACCCGTGGACCAGAAACTCCTCAAGCGCCACCGGATTCGGACGGTGTTGCATTTCCGGCCCGTGCAGGAGATGGCTTTGTACGGCACGCTGGACGCTGGCATGGGCCTCCGAAGCGCTCATCCCCAACGTGTCAGCGAGCTCGGCATACGGCGCACGCCGCGAGCCATTGGCCACAATTTTGAGCACGACGAAGATATCTTGCGGCTTAAGCGCCATAATCCATTCTATATTCGCGAATCGCGAATAGCAAATGCGGTATGCGGCATTCCGCAGCTTTGCTGGCGGACAGGTGGACCGGTGGGTATCCTGACGCTGTGAAGATACCTCGTCAGCCACATCTCGTGATTCCGGCCGGAACCGGGGTTCTGACGAGACCAGGCGCCGCATAGGCGTCATCACGAACGCGCCTTCCGCACCCGGCCACGGTTACCGTGTTCGATTTGCGGACGGCAAGGAGACCACATGCCGCCGCAACGAGCTCAATATTTTCAGGCATACGGACGCAGGGATTCC
>Ga0302319_10010305_pt1 | contig 17832 bp, 9 predicted proteins | sample Bog_T0_2_FD_203319 | JGI IMG/M metagenome (GOLD analysis project Ga0302319, IMG submission 203319) | Peat permafrost microbial communities from Stordalen Mire near Abisko, Sweden - Bog_T0_2 | ecosystem: Environmental > Terrestrial > Soil > Wetlands > Peat | place: Sweden: Abisko, Stordalen Mire...
TCTTCCTTCAGTGCCACTGGAATCATGCGGATACCGTATTCCTCGCAGATCCTGAAGTGCCGGTCGTAGCCGGGTACGGGACACAGGAAAGCGATTTCTCCCTGCTTCGACCATGGCGCAGTGCTGTCGCACATGCCTTTGAGCAGCGCAAAAACCACGGTGTCATGCATCAATACGAGGCTGGAGTTACCAGCGACGACGATCTGTTCCGCCGGGGCTCCGATGATCCCGGAAAATAATCGGCGAACCTCCACTAATCCCTGCAGGCCACCGTAGTTACGGCAGTCGACTGCGCTCTCGGCTATATAGTCCGGGGAGCCGGGAAGCGACAGCATCTCAACGGTTAAATCGAGCTGTCCCGAGGACGGTTTACCTCTGGTTAGATCGAGTTTTAGGCCCTTTGCTTTGAAAGCATCGTAGCTCTCCTGGAGTTGCTGCCTGACTGAGGTGACGCCTTGCGAACCGTGCTGAGTAGAATTTGTCATTGTGAAGCGAAAGTCCTTATCAAGTTTATCTTGTGAGTAGGCCGCATACCCGATCGGAATCTACCCTGTATTTCCATTATCCATCATGGCCTTTTGAAATGGCGTATTTACATGTCTCAAGTGAGGGGGTAACTTAACTCACGATTGGAGGCCGCGATGGAACCATTCCGTTTTCACCTCTTCGTCTGTACACAGCAAAAGCCGGAAGGCGTGCCCTCATGCTCGGCACACGGATCGTCCGCCGTGCTTGACGTGCTGGATCGCGAGATTCGCGCTCTGGATCTAGACAACGATGTCCAACTCACCACCTGCGGGTGCATGGGACTCTGCGACGAAGGGCCCGTGATGGTGGTTTATCCCGCAGGAGTCTGGTACCGGCGCGTGCAGCCGTCGGATGTATCCGAGATCGTTGCCGCGCATTTGCGCGACGGCAAGCCCGTTGACCGTCTCGTATGGAATGATGCTGCTGCGATGCGAGCCATGTCGATGGAACACCGGGCAAAATTTCGCGCAGCCATGGCCGCCCGCGACAAGGCGGGAATACTGCCTGAACGCCTCGACGAGATGATCAAGGGATTCATGCCAAGCCGCTGCATTCTGACGGCGATTGAACTCGACATCTTTACCGCCGTTGGTGACGGAGCTAACGCCGAGCAGGTCGGTACGAGAATCAAGGCAAACGCCCGCTCCGTGAGCATGCTGCTGAATGCTCTCGTTGCCCTGGGATTGCTCCAGAAGAAAGATGACGTTTACGCGAATACGCCTGAATCGGCGCGCTACTTCGTCCAAGGTTCCAAAGACAACCACCGTAACGGCTTGCTGCACTCGGCCAACATCTGGCACCGCTGGAGCACGCTGACCGAAGCCGTGCGCAGTGGAACCCGCGTTCCCATTGATCGCGGCGGCACACCCGAGTGGACGAGCAACTTCATTGCAGGCATGCAGCGCAACGCTAAGGATCGAGCCCCGCTTGTGGTGAAAGCTCTGGGCACGGAAGGCGTTCGCCGCGTCCTCGACCTTGGTGGAGGTTCCGGCGCGTACTCCATTGCTTTTGCAAAAGCGTGTTCCGATATTCACTGCGAAATCCTCGACGTGCCGGAAGTCGTGCCGCTCACCACCGAATATGTCGCCAAGGCTGGAGCCTCTTCACAAATCGGCCTACGCGCCGGGGACATGCTCCACGACGACTTTGGCTCTGGGCACGACGTCATCATGCTCAATGCAATCTGCCACATGTTTTCCGAAGAGCAGAATCAGGAGATCTTTCGTCGTGCATGCCATGCACTGGCGCCAAGCGGGCGCTTAGTCGTACAGGATTTCATCCTCAATCCCAATAAAACCGGACCGCAACAAGCGGCGCTGTTCTCATTGAACATGCTAGTCGCAACCGATGCAGGCGCCAGCTACAGCGAAGTCGAGTACACGCGATGGATGAAAGATGCGGGTTTCACCGAGGTATGCCGGATCAACATGCCCGGGCTGAGCGATCTGATTGTGGGTCGCGTGAAACGCGCGTGAATTAGGTAGCGTGCGCGAGGGGCGGCTCACGAGTGCCGCGTCTCGCGCCCCAGCTCATCTCCAAAACCCCGCGATTGTTCCGCTTTCATCCCTCTGTTCACAATTTTTAACTGACATAGGCGTGCCACTCCGGTATGTTTTAGAGATACATCCAAAAGCTCTGCTCCAGCAGTTGGGAAATCCAAGATGTGGATTGTTCGACTAGCTCTCCGAAGACCGTATACATTCGTCGTGGTTTCGCTGTTGGTATTCATCCTCGGAATATCGGCGATTGTCACCACGCCCAAAGACATTTTCCCAATCATTGATATTCCGGTTGTGAGCGTCGTCTGGAGTTATAACGGACTCTCCCCGGAAGAGATGGCGAGCCGGATGGTTACCATCTCCGAACGCGCCATGACGACCACCGTCAATGATATTGAGCACATCGAATCGCAGTCTTATCAAGGCGTTGCGGTTATCAAGATATTCTTTCAGCCTGGCGCCAAGGTAGAAACCGCGCTCTCGCAGGTAACCGCGCTGGTGCAGACGCAGTTGAGAATCATGCCGCCGGGCACGACTCCCCCCAACATCGTCAAGTACGACGTTTCGTCAGTTCCGGTTCTGCAGATGGGCCTCTCCGGCGAGGGTTTGAGCGAACAGCAGATCTTCGATTTCGGCTTGAATTACGTCAGAACGCAGTTGGCGACCGTGCAAGGCGCGTCCGTGCCGCTACCGTACGGCGGCAAGCAGGCGCAGATCATGGTCGATATTTTTCCCGACCAGCTTTACGCCAAGCATCTGTCGCCCGCCGATGTCTCGAATGCAATTTCGTTTCAGAACCTGATCTTGCCGGGGGGAACGGTCAAGATGGGCGACCGCGAATACAACGTTCACATGAACAGCAGCCCGTTGACGATGGCGGAGATGAACGAGTTGCCCATCCGGGCGAGCGGCGGGGCCGTCGTGCTGATGAAGGACGTGGCCCAGGTCCGTAGCGGTTATCTGCCGCAGTTCAACGTGGTTCGCATCAACGGCGAGCGCGCCTCGCTGATGACGATCCTGCGCAATGGGCACGCTTCCACCCTGGACATCGTAAGAGACGTGAAAGCGGCTTTGCCACGAATTCTGGCGACGCTGCCGCCCGCGCTAAGAATTACGCCCCTGTTTGACCAGTCGATCTTCGTCCGGGCGTCGATTTATGGCGTGCTGAAGGAGGGCATCCTCGCGGCTGTGCTTACGAGCATCATGATCCTTGTTTTTCTGGGGAGCTGGCGCAGCACGCTCATTGTTTGTACCTCGATTCCGCTCTCCATCCTGACCTCGCAGATCATCCTCACCGCGCTCGGGGAAAGCATCAACGTGATGACCCTGGGCGGCATGGCATTAGCGGTCGGTATCCTGGTTGACGATGCCACGGTCACCATCGAAAACGTGCATCGCAACATGGCAATGAAGAAGCCCCTGACGCGCGCGCTGCTTGACGGCGCACAGCAGATCGCAGTGCCAACCTTTGTTTCCACGCTATCCATCTGCATTGTTTTCTTGCCGGTAGTGCTTTTGACCGGAGCTGCCAGATTCCTCTTCACCCCGTTGGCAATGGCGGTTGTGTTTGCGATGCTCGCCTCTTACTTCTTTTCGCGGACACTGGTCCCAACCATGGTGCATCACATGCTGGGGTCTGAAGTGCCAATTTATGCGGTCGCGGAAGGCGAGCATCCCAACCACAAGTTAAATCTAGGCTGGGTTTGGCGAGTGCATTTTGCGTTCAACGATTGGTTTGAGGGGATGCGCGAGCGCTATCGACGGTTGTTGGAATGGAGCTTGTATAACCGTCGCCTGGTGCTGGGACTCTTCGCGACCTTCGTGGCCGCTTCCACTTTGTTGGTGTTCGTCATCGGGCAGGACTTCTTCCCCTATGTCGATTCCGGCCAGATGCGCTTGCACGTGCGTTGCCCAGCGGGCACGCGAGTGGAGACCACGGAGCAGATCTTCACCCAGATCGACGAAGAGATTCGTCACATGATCCCGCCGGAAGAGGTTCAACTCATTATCGATAACATTGGCCTTCCGGTCAGTGGCATCAATCTTGCGTTCAGTGATACCGCCAGCATCAGCTCCGCGGACGGCGACATTCTGATTTCGCTGAACCCAGAGAAGCACGGCGCCACCCGCGAGTATATGCGGCGTATCCGCGACCAGCTGACCGAGAAATTTCCGCAAGAAACCTTCTTCTTTGCGGCTGCCAACATGACCACGCAGATTCTGAATTTCGGGCTTCCAGCGCCCATCGACATTCAGGTCGTAGGCCGCGACGCAAAGCAGAATTACGCAGTAGCAGAGCTTCTGCTAGCCAAGGTTCGCAAGGTTCCGGGAGTGGTTGACGCGCGTATACACCAGGAGGTGGCGCGTCCGCAATTCGATGTCAACGTGGATCGCTCGAAAGCGCAGGAGCTTGGGCTCACGCAGCGCGACGTCGCGCAAAGCATGTTGATTTCACTCAGCGGCAGCTACATGGCGGCACCGAATCAGTGGCTGGATCCCGCGACTGGCATCAATTACCAGGTTACGGTGCAGACTCCGCAGTCCTTGATCAACTCCGTGGATGCCATTCAAGCCACGCCGATCAACGGTCCGCAAAATATCCAGGCATCGGCCAAGGACACCCATCTGCTGGCAACCCTGGCGAACATCAGCCGCTCGACCGCCCCAACCTTGATCAGCCACTATAACGTGCAACCGGTCTTCGACGTTTTCTGCGATGTCGATCGGCGCGACCTGGGCGGAGTGGCTCACGATGTCCAGAAAATTTTGGACGATGAAACCGGCTCGGGAAAACTGCCGCGCGGCTCCTGGTTGATCTTGCGCGGGCAGGCCGAGACGATGCACAATTCTTTCGCCCGCCTCGGATTGGGCATAGCTTTCGCGGTGATATTCATTTACCTGCTGATGGCGGTCAACTTCCAATCCTGGCTTGATCCGTTCATCATCCTGATGGCTCTGCCTGGCGCATTTGTCGGAATTCTGTGGATGCTCTTTGCTTCCCAGACGACTTTCAACGTTCCTTCCATGATGGGTACGATCATGGCGATTGGCGTCGCGACGGCGAATAGCATTCTCGTCGTCAGCTTCGCGAACGATGAGCGAGCGACCGGCAAGGGACCGCTGGAAGCGGCTCTTGAGGCTGGTTATGTTCGCCTGCGCCCGGTCTGCATGACCGCATTGGCTATGATTATCGGTATGGTTCCCATGGCCTTGGGGATGGGCGAAGGCGGCGAGCAGAATGCGCCGCTGGGCCGCGCGGTCATCGGCGGCTTGATTTTCGCCACTGCGGGGACGCTGTTTATCGTGCCGATTTTCTACACCGTTTTCCGCAAGAAGGCCCCAATCGATTGGGACAAAGAAATAGACCTCGAGTCGCATGAGGAACTACTGGAAGAAGGGACGCAACTTAGTTAGCTATGACCCAGATAAATTCCAATGACCCCATGGATGGCCCGAGTGGCCCAAATGCCGCGCAAGCTCAGGTTGAAAACGGCCAGCGGACGGGGCTGAATGCTCCCGAGCATCACCGCGATTCGCGCTACTCCAGATCCGTACTCAAGCTCGGCGTGTTGATGCTGGCCGTCTTCGGGCTGATTCTGTTCCTGGGCTATATCCCGCGTTTCATCAACCGGGAGGCGATTGCCAAAGCGGCGAAACGCCAACAGGAGGCAATCCCGTCGGTCGTGGTGACCGCTGCCATCCGGTCGAACTCCACCGCCCAACTTTCGTTGCCGGGGTCCACTGCCGCCCAGGTCGAAGCGCCTATTTACGCGCGCGCTTCGGGATACGTCACCAAGCGCCTGGTGGACATTGGCGATCGCGTAAAAGCCGGGCAACTGCTCGCCGTCATCGATGCACCCGATCTCGATCAGCAGGTGGACCAGGCCCGTGCCGGTCTGCAACAGAGCGAATCCGTGCTGCGCCAAACGCAGGCGCAGGCAAAGCTGGCGAATCTGACCTGGGAACGCTACAAGGTGTTAGTCGCGCGCGGCGTGCTTTCCAAGCAGGATGGCGATACGCAGGACGCAAACTACAATGTCTCCCTGGCGAATGTGCGGGCCGCCGAAGATACGGTGAACGCCAACCGTGCCAACTTGCAGCGCCTGGTCAAACTGCAGGCTTATGAGCGTGTGGTAGCGCCTTTCGCGGGTGTCGTCATAACCCGGAACATTGACATCGGCACTCTCATTTCATCCGCTGGCGGTAGTCTTGGAGGCGGAGTGAACACTGCGGGAACGGGAAGCGTCACGATTCCGGTTACGGGCAGCGCCACGCTGGGTGCGGAGATGTTTCGCATTGCTCGCCTCGACCATCTGCTCGTCTTTGTGAGCGTGCCCGAGAGAAGCGCACAGTACGTCGCAGTTGGACAAACGGTGAATCTGCAATTTGATTCCGTCCCCGGCAAAACATTTCAGGGCAAGGTAGTGCGGACATCGAACGCAATCGATTCCGTCACTCGCACCTTGCTGACCGAAATACAGGTGGAAAACCGCGATGGCCAATTGATGTCCGGAACTTTCGCGACCGTAACCTTCAATAACATTCGCGCACTCCCGCCGGTGATCGTTCCCGGGGACACGATTATCACCCGTTCCACCGGGGCGATGGTTGCGCTGGTGCGCGACAATACCGTGCATCTGCAACCTGTAATCGCAGGGCGCGACTACGGCGCGAATGTCGAAATTCGCGAAGGGCTCCAAGAGGGAGACCTCGTCGTCGTGAACCCCGGCGATTCGGCGAAGGACGGAGCCAAAGTAACTACCCGGATGCTTACCGGGCATCATTCCGAGAGCGAGAAATGAGATCTACCCCACGCTTATTCCGGCTCGGATCTTTCCTGCTTTGCGCAACGTTGCCGCTAACCGTAGCCGCGCAGGATCTATCCACCGCGCTGCAGAAGACGCAAGAGACCGTGACGCGTCCGGTTAGTGAATCCGCAAAGGGACTGGGCCGCCCTGCGTTTATCGGCGCATACTCCGCCCACTTCGTTCCTCCCTTGAGTTTGCAGAATACCGATCGCCTGACAAATCTTATCCGCCAGAAAATCCTCCATCTATCGTTGCACGATGCGATTCTGCTAGCGGTGGAGAACAATCTTGACGTCGAGCAGCAGCGATATCAGCTCGCAATGGCAGACACCGACTTGGTGAGGGCAAAAGGAGGCGGGACAATCCGTGGCCTGCCACTTACCGTGCTGCAATCGCCGGTCGGCATCGGCGGTCCGGGCAGCCCTCTGCTGAATAGTGCGGCCAGTACCGGTGCCGTGAGTCCGACCGCTTCCACGGTGGCGAACGTCTTCGACGTGAACCAGCTCACGGAGGCACAGACGAACCTTTCCATCCAGGGCGCTACTCCGTTCTCGTCCGGGCCGCCGGTACCAGGGTATGATCCAACCCTGGTTGGCCAGTTGGCGTGGATGCATCTGGAGTCGATCAATACGCCGCCGATCAAACAGGTCATCACTAACAACGCATTCGGCAATCTGACCCTGACCCAGGGATTCAGCTCGGGCACTCAAGTTCTCGCTGGCTCCACAAACGCTTCCGACATCCTCAACCTTGACGCTTCGAGCTCCGATCCGTTTCGCCGTCCCAACGTAGTCGGCGGCATTACCCAACCGCTGTCGCGCGGCTGGGGAACGGGCGTCAATCGGCGGTACATCCGCATCGCGGAAAACAATCTCAAGGTATCGCGGCTGGTTTTTCGCCAGCAGCTCACCGATCTTATCTTCGGCATCAGCCGGCTTTACTACGACTTGGTGAGCCTGAATGAAGACGTTAAGGTAAAGCAGGAAACGCTGACGGCGGCGCAGCAACTCTACGAAGACGACAAAAGCCAGGTTGAGGTCGGAACCCTTGCTCCGCTCGAGCTGACGCGGGCAGAGGCGCTGGTTTCGGCAAGTGAACTCGACCTCACTCGCGCCCAAGGACTAGTGTTGCAGCAAGAGGCGGTCATCAAGAGCATGATTTCTCGAACCGGAACACGCGACGCCGCGCTATCTGGAGCACGAATTATACCAACGGATACGATCGTCGTTCCCGCCGTCGAGGACTACCCTCCGATGCAGGAACTGATCACGCAAGGCTTGGCGAATCGCGCCGATTTGGCCCAGGCTGCCATCCAGGTCAAGAACGCTGAAGTCAGCGTGAAAGCCTCGCGCAACCAGGTGCGTCCGGAAATCGATCTCATTGGGTCGGTGATGACGCGCGGCAACATTGGTAGCAGTTCCATCATCAGCGTGGCTCCGGTCGCGTTACCGCCTTCCACGCCTGCCGGCAAGCAGACCCATGTGTATGAGGCGGGCATTCAAGTCAATATGCCGTTCCGCAACCGCGTTGCTCAGGCCGACGCAGCGCGTGACGAGATTCAGCTTCGGCAGATGCAGGCGCGGCTACAGCAACTGGAAAACCAGGCACGCGACGAAATCGAAAACGCCTCCACGGCACTTCAGGTGGCGCGGGCTGCCTATGTTGCCGCAGGCCGCAGCCGTCAATTCCAGGAACAGCTACTCGATGCCGAGCGCCAAAAGCTTTCGGTCGGAGCCTCGGTCAATTTCTTCATCGTGCAGGATGAAGGCTTCCTTGCACAGGCACGCTCGACGGAAGTGGTAGCCCGCAGCACTTATATCAAGGCCCGCGTTTCGCTGGAGCGCGCGCTTGGCGTACTGCTGGAATCGCACAACATTCAGCTCGACGACGCCATCCGAAACACCGATTGAACTGCTGATCAAACAGAGCCGATCGGCGTGCGACCGCGCGGTGCCAGTTTCTACCGTCGCTTATCCTTTGGCTTCGCTATGCCGTTTGCTGTCTTGCCCGGGCCGGTCCATGGACGCTTGGCACCGTGCGTCTTATTCGTTGCACCGTATGTCTTTTTCGCCCCGTACGTTCTTTTGCCGGTTGCAAGGCTTTTCTTTTTGAGCCGCGTTGGTTTTCTGTATGTCCCGGGATCCTCCAATACCTCAGGTGCGGGCAGCAGTTCACGGCGACTGCGAACGAGAACGGCAGCAATTTGCTCTGCACTCCGCTCCCCGAGCAGGACTCTTGCCGCCGCCAGATCGTCTTCCGCAGGAGCGTCTGCCAATGCGAGGATTTCGCGCACCAGGTTTTCCTCGTCGCGTGTACGGATCGCATCAGCCGAAGGCGGAGTCGTCCAGACGGCCCTGATCTTTGCCGAAGCCAGCAACCGCTCTCCGGCGCCCCGATGTTGCACCGGCACGATCATTACTGACAATCCCTTGCGGCCCGCGCGTCCTGTGCGGCCGCTGCGATGCAACAGCATTTCCTTGTTCTGTGGCAGGTCGGCGTGAATCACTAGGGCGAGCTCGGGCATATCCAATCCGCGTGCGGCCACATCGGTTGCAACGCAGACGCGAGCTCGCCCATCGCGCAAAGCCTGCAGTGCGGTGGTACGTTCGTGCTGCTTCAGTTCTCCTGAGAGCGCGACCACGGAGAATCCGCGTTCCCGAAGATTCGCGTGCAAGTGCCGTACTGCCTCTCGTGTCGAACAGAACACCAGCGCACCTTGCGCGTCGAAGTATCGCAGCGAATTGACCACGGCATGTTCCGCATCACGCGGACCGGTGAGAAAAGCGCGGTATTCAATGTCGGCATGAGGCCCGGTTTCCGCCGATAACGCCATGCGCAGCGCATTGCGCTGATAAAGCCGGGCAAGCCCCAGGATCGCCTTCGGCAAAGTTGCCGAGAACATCATGGTGCGCCTTTCCGGGGGAGTGGCGTTCAGCAATAGTTCAAGTTCTTCGCGAAAGCCGAAATCAAGCATCTCATCGGCCTCATCCAGCACCACCTCGCGAATCCCCGACAGATCCAGGTATCCCCGGTTGAGGTGGTCCGCCAAACGGCCAGGCGTGCCGACAACGACATGGGCGCCCGCTTCGAGTGCGCGCTGCTCGCGTCGAATATCCATGCCACCCACGCAGGAGGTCACGCGACCACCCGCGTCACCAAGTAACCATGCCAACTCTCGATGCACCTGTAGCGCCAGCTCGCGGGTTGGCGCCACAACCAGCGCAAGTGGCTGCTTCGGCCGACCGAAACGTGGCTCCTCGCCAAGCAGCGCTTCTCCTAACGTAAGGCCATAAGCTGCCGTTTTTCCCGAACCTGTCTGCGCCGACACCAGCAGGTCGCGACCTACTGCTTCAGGCCGGAGCACGGCTTGTTGAACGGGTGTAGGTTCTGTGTAGTTTTTGGCTGCAAGCGCACGAAGCAAGCTGGGATGAAGTTCAGGAAAGGCCATGGTTCAAGTATAAGGGACTGCCGATCTTCTTTTCGCCTTTGCGGTCAGACTGATTGAATCCTCACTGGCGCAGACCTTGCCTGAGGCCCGATCAACAATCGGTTCAGACGCGAAGTCAACCTACTATCGACTGCGCAGTTTGCCTTGACTTCGTCGATCCGTTGAGATACAAAACTCGCAATTCCATGAAGCTGTCTTGATGCGTTAATCAAGCTTCCCGGCAAGGAGAAATAGTGACCAAGCCTAAGGTGCTGCTGATCTCTACCGGAGGTACGATCTCGTCTAAGTTTGACCCGGCCAAGGGATATTCACCTGCCCTCACCGGGGCTGATTTCCTGGCCGACTTTCCCATCATCGGCGAGTTCGCCGATATCGAAATCATGCAGCCTTGCAACGTTTTGAGTTTCGCCCTGTCGCCCGCAACGATCATGCAGTTTGTGGACACGGCGAAACAAAGGGTCGCGCAAGAGGGCTTGGCAGGCGTGGTCGTCACCCAGGGAACGGCGACGCTCGAGGAATCCTCTTACCTCGCCGACCTCTTCTGGGATGTAGATGCGCCGTTGGTGTTTACGGGCTCAATGCTGAATTCTTCCGAGAGAGATTGGGACGGCCCGAAAAATATCATGAACTCCGTCATCGTAGCCGCTAGTCCAGAGGCGCGGGGCAAAGGTGCAATGATTTGCCTTGGCGGAGATGTTCATGCGGCTCGGGATGCGACAAAGATCCACAAAACGAGTTTGGCTCCACTGGCCTCGCTGAACACCGGTCCCTTGGGCATGGTCATCAACAAGAGACAGGTTGTCTTCTATCGTGCTCCGTTAAGAAGGAAAACATTCAAGACCAACACTCTGGAAATGGCAGTCGACATAATCAAAGTTGGAATCGGCGATGATTCGCGTCTCCTCGACGCCTCGATTGCCAGTGGGGCGCGCGCCATTGTGTTGGAAGCGTTTCCCGGCGGCGGCGGCGTTACACCCGAAATGATGGTGTCTGTAAAAGAGGCAAGGGCTAAAGACTTCATTTTCGTAATGGCCCCCCGATCTCCCATTGGCTCCGCTGCCCTCGCCGGTGCCAGCGGAGGGTGCGGGCCCTTCGATCTGAGGCAATGCGGGGTCATACCCGCGGGCGACCTTGCGGCCATAAAAGCGAGAATTGTCTTGATGGTTGTGCTGCCTTTGATAACGAATGCCGAGGAAGTTCGAAACATCTTCAGCGAAATCGCGCCGTAATGAAAGGACAGGCAATGTTCGATACAGCGATCTCCGGTGCTCAACTGGTATTCCCTGGTGGCCCGGTTCATGCGGGAAACATTGGCATCAACGCCGGGAAAATTGCGGCAATTACCAGCAACGACGTCCCGCTCGAAGGTAAAACCAGAATCGACGCTACTGGGAAACACCTCTTCCCCGGAGTCATCGAGCCGCACTCCCATCTAGGCATTGGATGCGGAGCTGAAGAGCTTGATATCGACACCAAGGCCGCAGCCCAAGGCGGCGTGACCACGGTTTTGTTCTTCCTCCGCCAGCCGACTGCCTACGATTCGATTTACGCGGAGGTGAAGGAGCTCGGGGAAGCGAAATCGGTGATCGATTTTTCTTTCCATATCGTGCTGATGACAGACGAGCATATGCAGGCAATCCCCAAGTATGTAGAGGAATTCGGGGTCACCTCGTTCAAGTTCTACATGACATACCGTGGGCGGGATGCAAGGATGGCTGGCTTCGGCGGACAGATGCTGGAGTTCACCGGCATCGACGACGGATTCATGCTCGACTGCTTCAAAGCCATTGCCCAACATCCCAAAGCCGTGGTCATCGTTCACGCAGAAGACATTGAAATCGTAAACAGGGCCAAGAAACGCCTGATGGATGCAGGCCGCGACGATATGGAAGCATGGGCTCTCTCTCGGCCAGTCTTTGCCGAAGTCGAGGGAGTGCGTCGAGCGTTGTCCTTTGCAGAGGAAGCGGGCTGCAGTATCAATATTTTGCACCTGACGTCAAAGGCCGCCTTGAAAGAAGCCGTCTCGTTCAAGAACCGAAATTCGAGGATGTTCGTCGAAGTTTGTCACCCGTATCTGGTTCTGAACGAAGAGACAGGTAAGACGAATCTCTATAAAGTACGGCCACCGCTTCGAAAGCCGGAGGACAACGAGGAACTGTGGCGAGGAGTCGCGGATGGCCGGGTGTATACGATCGGCTCCGACCACGTCCCCCGAAAGCTCGAGCAAAAGATGGGGAGCGTCTGGAAGCCGGCGGCCGGTGCGGCTGGGACTCCTTTCATTCTTCCCATTGTGTTGACCGAGGGCTACCACAAACGGGGGTTGAGTCTTTCCAGGATTGCCGAGGTTCTGTCCTTGAATCCCGCGAAGCTCTATAACCTGCCATCCAAGGGCGATCTGAAGATCGGCTACGATGCCGATCTTGTCATGGTGGATTTGAACAAGGAATACGAGCTTAGCGCGAAATCGATCGAGCAATATAGCGACCACATCATCTATGAAGGAATGAAGGTCAAGGGCCGTCCTGAGATGACCATGGTCAGGGGAAAAGTTGTCGCCGAAAACGGCGTCATCAAATCCGAAAATGGGTGGGGACGATTCGTATCCCGATAGGTAAGCAGCGTCCTCGGAAGCCGAGTGTCGATAAGCAACCGCAGGCTACGTTATATCTGGTGAAATAGAACTTGGCCGCAACATAGTTTCGAAACCCATGGTCTCGAAACCCGGATACTAGTCTCCAGCGGTTCGACCTTACGCGCAGTGTGAAGCTCCCGCGCTACAACATGCTGAATCCTGCTCTTCGCGGGGTCCTTTGCCACTTTTGACTTGAAATACCGCTCACTTACAGTAAGAATCGAAGTCATTCAGAGCTGACGAGGAAAACCCCAGACCGGTATGCCACGCCATACCCCTATCTTGCCGACTTCTACCCGGAGTACAGAATGTATGCACCAGCTTAATAGATTTGGTTCGACGAGAGTATTACCGTTCATTCTTGTTGCTGCCCTCGCCTTGGCAATCGTCGGATGCGGACGAACCCAGGCTGCGGCGCCGGCTGCACCTCCCGAAGTAGGGGTGGTCGGCGTTATCCAGCAAGATGTTCCCACGTACAGCGAATGGGTGGCGACTCTGGACGGCTATGTAAATGCGCAGATTCGTCCGCAGGTCTCAGGCTACATCATCAAGCAAAACTACCAGGAAGGTTCGCACGTCCACAAAGGCCAGGTGTTGTTTGAGATCGATCAGAGGCCCTTCAAGGCGGCGCTGGACCGTGCCAAGGGCGACCTTGCCCAGGCGCAAGCAGCGTTTGGCAAAAGCGCCCTGGACGTGGAGCGCGATACCCCGCTTGCCGAAGCCAAGGCCATCGCCAAGAGCCAGTTGGATAACGAGATTCAGGCCAAGCTTGGTGCCCAGGGCGCCGTCCTATCATGCAAGGCGGCGGTGGAGCAGGCGGCACTCAACCTCGAGTGGACGAAGGTTACCTCGCTGCTGGATGGAATTGCCGGGATCGCACAAGTCCAGATCGGCAACCTGGTGGGTCCAGCTTCAATTTTGACTTCAGTCTCGCAAGTCGATCCACTGAAAGCCTATTTTCCGATTAGCGAACAGGAGTATCTCCACGCCCGGCAAAAGAGCAGTGCAGATTCCAAGAGCATCAATCTTTTCGGAAACTCCCTCGAGCTAATCCTGACCGACGGAAGTGTTTACGCTCATAAGGGCAAAGTCCTGCTAGCGGACCGGCAAGTGGATACCATGACGGGCACGATTCGCATCGTTGCCGTTTTCCCGAATCCTGGCAACATTCTGCGCCCCGGCCAGTATGGACGCGTGCGGATCGAAACCGGCATGAAGAAAGGCGCGCTACTTCTACCCCAGAGCGCAGTTAGTCAACTTCAGGGGAGCTACCAGGTAGCGGTCGTGGGCACCGATCACAAGGTCAATATGCGCACCGTGAAGGCCGGAGAAAAAGTCAAGACGATGTGGGTGATTGACGAGGGCCTCAAGCCGGGTGAGCAGGTTGTCGTCGAAGGATTGCAAAAGCTCAGGGAGGGACTCCTGGTTACGCCCAAACCCGCACATCTTTCCGCGGAAGGAAACTGAGCTATGTCGAAGTTCTTCATCAACCGCCCGATCGTGGCGATGGTGATCTCCCTGCTTATGGTGATTATTGGCGCGGTCACCATCGCGACCCTGCCGGTATCCCAGTTCCCCGCCATCGCGCCGCCTGAGATCAGGCTGCAAGCCACCTATGCAGGCGCGGACGCGCAGACCCTCGAGCAGTCCGTAGCCGCGCCGGTCGAGCAGCAGATCAACGGCGTCGACAACATGGACTACATGTATTCGTTGAACGCCACGGCCAACTCACAGACGACCATGGCCGTTACCTTCGATCTCAAAACAGACCCGAATATGGACCTTATTCTCACTCAATCGCGTGAGAACCTGGCCTCTACTCAACTTCCCGCGGAAGTTAACAACTATGGGGTCACGATCAAGAAGTCGACTTCCGCGCCGCTCATGCTGGTCGCCTTATTTTCGCCGCACGGCACTCACGACGCAAAGTTCCTGGCGAACTATGCCTACATCAACCTCAATGACCCGGTCGCACGCTTGTACGGTATCGGCCAAACGCAGGTTTTCGGAGCAGGCCAGTATGCAATGCGGATGTGGGTGAAGCCTGACCAACTGGCGAAGCTGGGCATCACCGTCACCGAGATGGTCAACGCAATCCAGACGCAGAACAGGGTGAATCCGGCGGGTCAGGTTGGCGGCGAACCAGCCCCCAGGGGCCAGCAGTTCACATACTCCGTTCTCGCCCAAGGCCGCCTTACGACCCCGGAGCAATTTGGGGATGTTATCGTCCGCGAAACTCCAGATGGTGGAATCGTTCGCGTAAAAGACGTGGCCAGTGTCGAGCTGGGCGCGCAGGATTACAGCATCGTCGGCCGCTTGAATGGCGCGCCTGCGGCAATCATGGCGGTTTACCAGCTACCCGGCTCGAACGCGGTCCAAACGGCTGAAGGCGTTCGTAAGCTGATGACCGAGATGAAGCAGCGCTTTCCGCAAGACGTTGATTACGTCGTATCGCTGGACCAGACGCGCGCCGTGACCGAGGGCATGAAAGAGATTATCTGGACCCTCTTGATCGCCATCGTACTGGTGATCCTTGTGGTGTATCTCTTCCTGCAAGACTGGCGTGCCACCTTGATCCCGATGCTCGCCGTGCCCGTCTCGCTGGTCGGCACGTTCGCTCTTTTCCCGCTGTTCGGCTTTTCCATCAATACGCTCTCGCTGTTCGGACTGGTGCTGGCCATTGGCCTTGTGGTAGACGATGCCATCATCGTCGTCGAGGGCGTGCAGCACCACATCGAAGAGGGATTGGCACCCAAGGCCGCGGCTCAAAAAACCATGGAAGAGCTTTCCGGGCCGGTCGTCGGTATCGCTCTGGTCCTCTCGGCGGTCTTCGTCCCGACGGTGTTTATCCCGGGCATCACCGGGAGGCTCTACCAGCAGTTTGCTTTGACCATCGCTATTTCGGTGGTCATCTCGGCTTTCAACGCGCTTACCTTGAGCCCGGCGTTATCCGCGCTGCTGCTCAGGCCCAAGAGGGATAGCCGCGGGCTGCTGGCCAAGTTCTTTGCCTGGTTCAATCGCATGTTCGCCGCTGGCACCGGAGTCTACCTGCGGATATCCGGCGCGCTGATCCGGAAAAGCGCCCTGGCTCTTGCGTTGCTCGTGGCATTTGGCGTAGCCGGATTTTTCTTTGGCCACCTTTTGCCAACAAGCTTCCTGCCCGATGAAGACATGGGCTATCTCTACATCAACATGCAGTTGCCAAACTCGGCCTCCCTGGAGAGGACGGCAGCAGCGTCGCGAGAGGTCGAGAAAATCCTGGGCGCTACGCCCGGGATTCAGTATTACAACAGCGTCGTCGGCTTTAGTCTGCTCAGCCAGGTTCGTACCAGTTACGGCGCCTTTTACTTTGTCACCCTGAAGCCGTGGAACACCCGCGAGAAAAGAGAGGAACAGCTTCAGGAGATCAAGGTAGCCTTGAACCGGCAACTGAGCAAGCTTCCCCAGGGAACCGCCTTCAGCTTCTCGCCACCCGCCATTCCTGGCGTTGGCACGTCCGGCGGATTTCAATTTGTGCTCGAAGACCGTGCCGGTGGAGACATTCAATTCCTGGCAGATAACCTGGCCAAGTTCACGGCTGCAGCCCGCAAGCGCCCCGAGATCGGGATGATCAACTCGACGTTTCTCCCGAGCGTACCGCAGAAGTTCGTGAGGGTTGATCGGGAAAAGGTTCTGAAGCAAGGGGTGGCACTCGGCGATGTTTACCAGACCGTTCAGGCTTTCATGGGCGGGTTGTTCGTCAACTACTTCAATCAGTTTGGCCGTACCTGGCAGGTGTGGGTGGAAGCCGAGGCTCCTTACCGGTCGGATCTGGAAAACGTAGGACAGTTCTACGTGCGTAACAGCCGGGGCGACATGGTGCCGCTTTCAGCGTTGACGACGTTCGAGTCGCGCGAAGGTCCCGAATTCACCATGCGTTATAACGAGTACCGTTCAGCGCAGATCACCGGCAGCGCCGCGCCGGGTTATAGCGCCGACCAGGCCACGGAGGCCTTGGAAGAGGTTTTCAAGGAGACGATGCCAAGCGAAATGGGCTTTGACTACATGGGCATGTCGCGCCAGGAGCAGAAGGCGCGTCAGGGACTCCCAGCTTCGGTCATCTTCGGCTTCTCGCTGTTGTTCGTGTTCCTGATTCTGGCGGCCCTTTATGAAAGCTGGTCATTGCCTTTTGGTGTTTTGCTGAGTACGCCGGTCGCCATCTTCGGCGCATTCGGAGTGTTGTGGCTGCGCCGTGCGGTACTTAGCGCTTTGTATCCGGCTTACATGGTGCAAATCGAGAACGACGTCTACTCCCAGATCGGCATGGTGATGCTGATCGGCTTGGCGGCCAAGAACGCCATCTTGATCGTGGAATTTGCCAAGAATAAATATGAGCAAGGAAAACCCTTGGCTGACGCTGCGCTGGAAGGAGCCAAGCTTCGGCTACGCCCCATCCTCATGACATCGCTCGCATTCATCCTGGGATGTATCCCACTCTGGGTAGCAACGGGCGCGGGCTCAGTGGCGCGGCAGATCATGGGCACGACTGTAATCGGCGGCATGGCAGCGGCCACTGCGATCGCTATATTCATTATTCCGGCGCTGTACGTCTTGGTTGAGCGCGTGGCGAAGCGTTGGAGCGGCGGCGAGCCCAAGCCCGACACCGCTGCCGTTCCGGCGCCGAGCATGGTTGAGGGAGACTGAAGTGACAAAACTAACAGCCCTTTTGCTGGTTGTGCTCCTGAGTGCGGGCTGCGCCGTGGGGCCGAACTATAAGAGACCGGGCGCAAGCGTCCCGGGCACCTACCGTGGAGCCACGCCGCAAGATGCAACACAATCTGCAACCCAGTCTTCGGTCGAGTCGCTAGCCGACCAAAAATGGTGGGAAGTATTTCAAGACAAGCAGTTGCAAGACCTGATCCGCACCGCCCTCCAGCA
>Ga0302319_10010309_pt1 | contig 17830 bp, 15 predicted proteins | sample Bog_T0_2_FD_203319 | JGI IMG/M metagenome (GOLD analysis project Ga0302319, IMG submission 203319) | Peat permafrost microbial communities from Stordalen Mire near Abisko, Sweden - Bog_T0_2 | ecosystem: Environmental > Terrestrial > Soil > Wetlands > Peat | place: Sweden: Abisko, Stordalen Mire...
GCGCGTCTGGCGCTGCATCGAGCGGTGGTCGATGCGCCGGCCGCGTCGCTGCGGCTGGCGGGCGATGAAGACGTTCTCGGCGACCGAGATGTCGGGGAACAGCGTGGGCTCCTGAAAGATGATCGCGATCCCGGCGTCGCGCGCGGAAGCCGGGCCGGTCAGTACGAGCGGGTGCCCGTCGGCGTCTACGAGCGTGCCGCTGTCGGGCGGGTGAACGCCCCCGAAGATCTTGACGAGGGTTGACTTGCCGGCTCCGTTCTCGCCGACGACGCCGTGCACCTCACCGCCGTAGAGGTCAATCGAGACCCCCTGCAGCGCGTGGACCGCACCGAACGCCTTCGTGGCATCGCGGACGCTGAGCACGGGACGGCCGCTTGGCGCCTGCACGGAGGACGGCTGCTCCCCCCCGGCCTGCTCGGCGCGCAAGGCCGCTTGGCGCTCGCTGCTGTTGGAAGCCTCGCCGACCCTGTCGTTGGGGTTTCCCTGGTCGCTCACTCCTGGCACGAGGCTCGCAGTCTGGTCGTTGGCACGGCGCGGGCGGACCTTCCGCTGCGCCCTGGCGCACCGCGACCCGGCCGTCGCCGCCTTGATGGACCGGCGGGTCGCCGGCGTTGCGCCGGCGACCCGTGGCCCGTTACTGGTTGGAGCTTAGAAGCTGAACTGACCGACGTTGGCCTTGGTGAAGACGGTCGTCGGCCCGAGCAGGATCGTGTGGTCCGCTCCGACGGTGAACTTGCCGAGCTTGCCGGCGGTGAACGACTGGCCCGTGGCGTTCGTGATCGTCTTGGATGCCAGGTTGACAGCCGCGTACGCCGCGAGGTAGCCGAGGTTCGCCGGGTTCCACAGGATGACCTCGGGAGAGGTGCCGTTGAGGATGTACTTCTTCATCTCAAGCGGCGTACCGAGCCCTGTCACGAACACCTTGCCGATGTCATGAGCAGCATCGACGGCCTGTGCGGCCGCGAGGATGCCCACCGTGGTCGGCGAGATGATTCCCTTCAGCTTCGGGTACTTCTGCAGCAGACCCTGGCTGACCTGTGTAGCCGTCGTCGGGTCGTCGTTGCCGTAGACCGTGGCGACGAGCTGGAGCTTCGGATACTTCTTCAGCTCGGTGTGCATGTAGCTGATCCATGCGTTCTGGTTGGTCGCGGACGCCGCGGCCGAGACGATCGCGATCTGGCCGGAGCCACCGATCTCCTTGGCCATCGCGTCGACCTCGCTCTCGCCGATGTTCGCGGTCGAGGCTTGGTTGATGAACAGCGTGCGGCAGGTCGGGGCGTCGGAGTCGTAGGTCACGACGGTGATGCCCTTGGCAATCGCCTGCTTCAACGTCGGGCACAACGCGGTCGGATCGGTCGCCGACACGAGCAGGATCTTCGCGCCCTTGGCGATCGCCGCCTGGATGGCCGGCAGCTGTGAGGCTGCCGTCGCGGCGGAGCCGCTGGTCTCGGTTCCGTTCTCGCCGAGCGCCTGGAACGCTGCGAGAGCGCCGCCGGTCTTCACGCTGTCAGCGGTGGTGAAGTAGGAGTTGCCGAGGTTCTTCGGGATGACAAAGGCCTTCAGGCCCTTCTGCAACGAGGCCGCATAGGCCACGCCACCGATGATTCCGAGCCCGCACAGGGCGGCCACGGCCAACGCCAGTGTGCGCTTGCTCAAGCGAGACGTCATGACATCTGATCCTTTCGAAGGATTTATTGATTCCCTGGCTGAACTCAGCGCAGGTTGCCCGGGCGCCGCGAGCCTTCGGCGACCGGTTGGCTGCAACGACATGCTGAGTTGGGGGCTGTCACATGGGGACGACGACCGTCGGCGCTCACTGTGCTCATGGTGAGACGACCTCGACCATGGCGAGATACCGGCGCCCCAACGCGCCGTGAACTCGCCAGCGCGCCGCGTCGCGCACGCCAAGGCGCACGCCGGCGACTGCCGACTGGATGAGGACCACACGCCGGTCGCCGCGCAGAGACAGCCGCGACGCCATCGCCGGCACTGCCGCGAGCCGCGACCGCGCTGCTCCTCGCAGCACGCCCGCCACCACCGCAACGCCAGTGTGCTGCCAGGACCTCCCCGGGTCCCGCCAGCTCCCTCTCCTCATCAACGAACAACTCCACCTCGAAACACGGCCGAGCGCTGCCCCAGGGCGTAGCCCGACAGTTTCGACCGGTCATTTGTGGTGGAGTGCAGTGAGCAAACACGCGGCGCGATCATATCCGAACGTCGATCGATTGTGCGAATTATCAACTGAGCCCACCCCGAACCTCGGGAAACCCTGTAGCGGCGGGCTCAAACGCCACAAATTCGGGGTCGCTCCCCTTGATCGCGGCGTGCCACTACACTGTGCGCGAACACCGGCTGCGGCCGACGCTAATCTGATCGCAAGCTCGCCCTAACCGCGCTCCGCAGAAGCCAAACACGATGACCCAGCCGACGATCGAGCAAGGCCCTGCGCAACCCGGCCCGGAGGCGGCCGAGCTCGGCGCGATCCCGGAGGACCGCCGGCGCTCGATCGCGGATCTGCTGCTGGCCACGGGCGCGGTGACCGTCTCGCAGGTCGAAACCCGCTTCGGAGTGTCGGCCATGACCGCCCGTCGCGATCTCGGTGAGCTGGAGCGTCGCGGGCTCGCCCGCCGCACCCACGGCGGCGCGGTGCTGCCGAACACCGCCGGGCATGAGGACTCCTTCGACCGCCGCCTGAACGTCGCCGCCGAGCCCAAGCGCCTGCTGGCGCGGGCGGCCGTCGAGCTGCTGAATCCGCACGAAACCGTGTTCCTTGACTCCTCGACCACCAGCTACTTCGTGGCGCGCGAGATCGTCGCCGTCGGCATCGCCGCGACCGTGCTCACGAACAGCCTGCCGATCATGACCCTGCTCGCCAGCGACGCCGGCCCGAACGTGGAGCTGATCGGGGTCGGCGGCACGCTGCGCACGCTGACGCGTTCGTTCGTGGGCGCCGGCGCGACGCGGACCGTCAACGAGCACTACGCCGACCGGCTGTTCCTGAGCGTCAAGGGCGTGGTCGACGGCGACACGCTCACCGACGCGGACTCACTGGAGGCCGACGTGAAGCGCTCGATGATCGCCCACGCGCGCGAGGCGGTGCTGCTGATCGACGGCTCCAAGCTCACCGAGCGCGGGCTGATTGCGATCGCGCCGCTGTCGTCCGTCGCGATCGCCCTGGCTACGGACATCGACTCCCAGCAGGCCGTGACGCTCGGCCGTGCCGGCACCAACGTGCGGATCGTGCGCTCCGCCGAGTCCGCCTAGCGCGGCGCGCGGTTAGACGCGAACGCCGCCGCGCGCCTGCGCGGTGCGCGCCACATAGCCGGAGGCGCGGAACACGGCGACCGGATCGCCCGCGCCGCCCAGCTGCTCGCGCACGCGCCCGCACAGCGGCCGCACGTCGGTCTGGTAGGCGCGCAGCAGCACCTCGTGGCCGCCGAGCACGTCGCCGGCCAGCTGCGCCGCCGTCAGCGCGCCGCGATCGACGATCAGCGCCTTCGCGTAGGCCTCCTGGAGATTGGCGACGCTGAGGATCATCGCCTCGACCTTCTCCTCGACGTTATGGGACTGATCGATCGTCAGGCGCGGCAGCGGGCGGCCGCTGATCACCAGCTCGCAGAACACGAGGAACAGGGCGAACGGGTTGACCGAGCCGACCAGCAGGTCGTCATCGGCGTATTTGCGGTCGTTGAAATGGAAGCCGCCGAGCCGCCCCTGGGCCGAGATCAGCGCAACGATCATCTCGACGTTGGTGCCCTGGGCGTGATGGCCCATGTCGACGAGCACCCGCGCCCGCTCGCCAAGCCGCTGGCAGATCGCCATCGCTGTGCCCCAGTCCGGGATGTCGGTGGCGTAGAACGCCGGCTCGAAGAACTTGTACTCGACCAGCAACTCCTGCTGCGCCGGCAGCGCGGCGTAGAGGTCGCTCAGGCAGTCGACCATGCGCTCGTGCCGTGCGGCGAGGTCGTCCTGCCCCGGATAGTTGGTGCCGTCGCCGAGCCACAGCGACTGTGCGGTCGAGCCCAGCTCGGTCGCGATCCCGACGCACTCGAGCAGGTGCTCGAGCGCCTTCGCCCGAATCGCGGCGTCGGGGTTGGTGATCGAGCCGAGCCGGTAGTCGGGATCCTGGAACAGGTTGGGGTTCACGGCGCCGAAGCTGAGGCCGAGCTCCTGCGCGTGGGCGCGCAGCGCGCCGAGATCGTCGACCGCATCCCACGGGAAGTGCAGCGCGACCGCCGAGGCGGCGCCGGTGAGCCGATGCACCTCGGCCGCGTCGTCGAGGCGCTCGAACACGTCGCGCGGCCGGCCGGCCTGCGGGAAGGTCGCGAAGCGGGTGCCGGAGTCGCCGTAGCCCCAGGAAGGCGTCTCGATGACCAGCGCGGCCAGCGCCGCCGCCACCGCCTCGACATCGCAGCCGTCGTCACGGAGCCGGTTCGCCAGGTGGTCGTAATCGTGACTGGAGTCCGTCATGGAGATGCCTTTCGATTCTTTTAGGAGCCGACTACCGTCGGCCTGGATGACTTCTCGCTGTCGAGGCCGGTCACGGCGAGGAAGCGGGCGAACGTGGCGGCGCTGCGGCGGTCGCCGGCGGGCTCATAGACGACGGTTCGCGCTGAGGCGCCGGCGACCTCTCGCAGGGCGGCGAGCGCGCCGCCCAGCGCGCCGGCCGCGCGCGCCTGGATCAGCACGTTGCCGAGCGCCGTCGCCTCGTCGGGACCGGCGAGCAGGGGACGCCCGCAGAGGTCGGCGGTCAGCTGGCACAGCGGCTCGTTGCGCGCGCCGCCGCCGACCACGTGCACCCGCTCGACGCTCGACTGCGTCACGTGCTCGAGGCGCTCGAGCACGAGCCGGTACTTGCAGGCCAGAGAGACGAGGATCGAGCGGACCATCTCGCCCGGCGTTCCGGGCGGCTGCTGGCCACCGCCGCTGCATAGCGCCGCGATCCGCGCCGGCATGTCACCCGGCGTCAGCAGGCTGTCGTCATCGGGATCGAACAGCGCGACGTCCGCCGGCGCCGATGAGGCGAGCGCGTGCAACTCGTCGTAGTCCCACGGTGTGCCGGCCGCCGCCCAATCGCGGCGGCACTCCTGCAGGAGCCACAGCCCCATGACGTTGCGCAGCAGGCGTGTCGTGCCGTCCAGGCCGCGTTCGTTTGTGAGATTCGCCGCGGCCGCCTGCGCGTCCAGAATTGGCTCCGAGACCTCGATCCCGAGCAGCGACCAGGTGCCGGAGGAGAGCACGGCGTCGCGGGGGCCGAGCAGCGGCGTGGCGACGAACGCGGACGCCGTGTCATGCCCGGCCACGGTCCAGACCGGTGTCGCGCCGGCGGCGCCGGCCAGCACCGAATGCAGCGGCAGGACCCGGCCGAGCAGGGTGCCGGGCTCCACCGGATCGCCTGCGAACGGAGCCGCCGGGAAGCCCAGGCGCTCGATCAGCGAGCGTGCCCAGCCGCCGCTTCGCGCGTCGAGCAGGCCGGTGGTCGAGGCCGCGGTGACCTCGTTCGCCAGCACGTCCGTGAGCCACAGCGCGAACAGGTCCGGCACCAGCGCGATGCGCTGAGCCTGCGCGAGCACGGGGCCGTCGGACTGCGCCATCAGCTGGAAGACCGTGTTGATCGCCATCGTCTGGATGCCGGTGACGCTGTAGAGCTCCTCGCGGCCAACGCGTTCGTGGACGCGGTCGACCATGCCGTGCGTGCGCCCGTCGCGGTAATGGAACGGCAGGCCGAGCAGCTGCGAGGAGCCGTCGAGCAGGGCGTAGTCGCAGCCCCAGGAGTCGATCCCGACGCCGCTCAGCGGCGCCTTCGCGGCCGCGAGCGCGAGTCCGTCGAGCGTGTCGGCGAACAGCGCGAGGAGGTTCCAGTGCAGGCCGTCGGGGAGCCGGACTGGCCGATTCGGGAAGCGATGGACGACCTCGAGCGAGACCGCGTCGTGCTCCAGGCGCCCGAGCACGACCCGTCCGCTGTCGGCTCCCAGATCGACGGCCGCGAAGGCCCGTGGAGCGCTCAAGACCGGGATCCGCCCGGAGTTCGCCGGACGGCCGCTTCAGGAGTTTGGTTTCGTTCGAAACGGCGCCGGTTTCTCACCAAACAACCGTAGTCGAGCAGGATCGGCCGCGTCAAGTCACGCCGCGCAGGGCTGCGCCGGCATGACGTAGGATCCCGGCGATGGAGGCCGATCAGCCCGCAGGCGCCGGCTACCTCGACTGCCATTGCCACGCCTGGAGTCGCTGGCCCTACCTCCCGCCGGTGCCGGACGCGGACACACGCGGGGCGGTCGAGCTGCTCATGTTTGAGATGGACCAGCACGGTGTCGAGCAGGCCGCGGTCGTCTGTGCGGCGATCGAGCACAACCCCGACAACGTTTTCTACGTTACACGCGCGCGCGTAAAGCATCCTGGCCGCCTGCACGTCATCGCCGACCTCGACTGCACCTGGAGCGACACCTACCACGTACCGGGTGCGGCGCAGCGGCTGCGCGCGCTCAGCGACCGCCACGAGCTCGTCGGCTTCACCCACTACGCGGCGGCCGACAACGACGGCTGGCTGGCGAGCGACGAGGCGGAGGCGGTGTTCGCAGCGGCCGAGCAGCTGCGCCTGATCGTCAGCCTCGGCGCCGGACCGGCGTGGCAGGCCGACCTTCGCGTACTCGCGGCGCGCCATCCGAGCGTGCCGGTGCTCTGTCACGCCCTCGGTGTCGTCAAGGCAGCCGAGGGCCCGGGGTCGCCCGGCCTCGCGCAGGTGATCGCCTCCGCCGCGGTCCCCAACATCTACATCAAGGTGTCGGGCTTCCACTACAGCTCGGCGCGGCCGTGGGACTACCCGTGGCCTGACGCGGTGGCGGTGCTCGAGCGGATCTTCGACGCCTACGGCCCGCACCGGCTCTGCTGGGGCTCGGACTTCCCCGCCAGCACGCGCTACACCACCTTCCGCCAATCGCTTGAGGTCGTCCGTTCGCATTGCCCGTTCTTCAGCGAGGCGGACCGCAGGCTCGTGCTCGGCGAAACGCTGCGCGGCCTGCTCGCGACGGGTCAGGCGAGCGGCTGAGCGCAGCGGCGCTGCGGGCCTGGCCCTTGGGAACGGCGTTCAGATCGACTGGCGTTCTCAGCCGGCGAGCGGGCTCTGGCGGACGTTCTCCGGCGTCAGCGCCGCCCACGGCTCCAGGCCCGCGAAGTGGCGCAGGCACTCGTCGACCATCAGCGTGAAGAAGCGCCGCCTGCTCTCCTCGGTGTAGCCGGCGATGTGCGGCGTGAGAAAGACGTTGGGCATGTCGCGGATGGGAGAGTCAAGCGGCACCGGCTCGGGGTCGAAGACGTCGAGTGAGGCGATCACGTCGCCGCGCCCCAGGCGCTCAAGCAGCGCCGCGCTGTCGATCACCTTCCCGCGCGAAACGTTGACCAGCACCGCGCCCGGCTGCAGTCGCTCGAGCTCCGCCGCGCCGATCATCCCCGCCGTCGCGGGGGTCAGCGGAACGAGCACGAACACGACGTCGCAGGCGAGGATGTGGTCAAGCGGTGCGAAGTCGACGCCGTAGGCCTGCGCGAGCTCGCGCGGAGCGTGGGGATCGAAGGCGCGGACAGCGACGCCGAACGGGCGCAGCAGCTCGACGAGGTGGCGCGCGAGGTGGCCGAAGCCGACCATGCCGACGAGCTTGCCGCTCAGCTCGGCGCCGTCGTAGCCCGGGCCGGAGCGCTGCGCGTGCGGGGTGCTCGGCTCGTGGGCGATCATCCGGCGAAAATCGGCGCCGGCGTTGCGCAGGCCGATCAGCGCGAGGCCGAGCGCCCACTCGGCCGTCGGCCACGACGATCCGTGTGTGGTGTCGACCACCGTGACCCCCTGGCGGTGAGCCGCGGCGACGTCCAGGCGATAGCCGAAGCGGTCGCCGTCGAGCTCGCCGAGCAGCGTCAGCGACGGCGCGGCCGCGAGGATCTCGGCACTGACGAACGGCGCACCGTGGCAGACGACCAGAACGTCCAGGGTCGCGGCGAACCGCGCCAGCTCGGCTTCGGCCGCCGCGTCGCGCGGCGCCGGTCCGCTCAGGTCGGAGGCGACCGAGAAGGCGTGGAATGAGAAGTCGGCGAACGGCTGCAGGCGGGCGAGATCGGCGTCGTCGACGTTTCGCTCGCGTATGTAGTCGCTGCACGCGAGGCCGACCTGCCGGCGCCGCACAGCCTGCGATCCGTCGCTCACCGGACCCCACCGAGCCGTCCTCGCGCAGCGGCGGATCCGTCGCTCACCGGACCCCACCGAGCCGTCCTCGCGCAGCGGCGGATCCGCCACTCACCGGATCGCCACCGAGCCGTCCTCGCGCAGCGGTGGGTCCGACAGGTCGACCGACACCGGCGGGTGCCCGGCGAGGCCGGCGTCGTCGAGCTCGATGCCGATGCCGGGCCGCTCGGGCGCGATCAGGTAGCCGTCACGCACCTCGATCACGTGGTCCACGAGGTCGGTCCAGCGCGGGGCGTCCTGCGGCACGTGCTCCTGCAGCTCCCAGTTCGGCACGCACATCCCGAGCTGGACGTGGGCCGCGACGGCGACCGGTCCTGACGGCACCGAGTGGGAAATGATGCCGGCGTGGAAGGCCTCGGCGAGCGCGCAGATCTTCTTGACGTGCGTGAAGCCGCCCGCGGTCCCGACGTCGGGGCGGATGTAGTTGACGCCGGGGCGCTCGAGGTACTCCGCGAACTCCCAGATCGTCGTGTTGCGCTCGCCCGCCGCGACCGGGACCGACACCCTGCCCGCGAACGCCCGCATCGCCGCGACGCTGTCGGGCGGGATCGGGTCCTCGACGAACAGCGGCCGCAGTGGCGCGATCTCCTCGCACAGCATCACGGCATCGCCGGCGCTCATGTTGCGATGCAGCTCAACGCCGACATCGATCTCCCAGCCGACGGTCTCGCGGATCGCGGCGAAGCGCGCGACCAGATCGGCGATCCGCGCCGCCTGGCGGACGCCGTGGTGGTCGTGCTGGAAGAGGATGACCTTCAGCGCCGTGTAGCCGTCCCGGTGTACGGCCGCGCGCGAGGCCTCCACCACCTGCTCGAGCGTCCCGGTGTCGAGGACGCGCATCGCACGCACCGCACGCCGCGCGCGGCCGCCGAGCAGCTGCCACACCGGCACTTCGAAGTGCTTGCCCTTCAGATCCCACAGCGCCTGGTCGATCGCGCTGAGCGCGCCCGTCACGGCCATGCCGCGGAAGCTGAAGGCGCGGTAGAGAGCCAGCCAGTGATGCTCGACATCGAACGGGTCGCGTCCCTGCAGGTAGTCGCCGAAGGACCGCACGATCTCGCCGACGGCGGTCGGCCAGCCGAAGAACGTCGACTCGCCGACGCCGGAGGTCCCGTCGTCGGCGGTCACTCGCACGTAACAGGCACTGCCTGCAGGGATGGCCTCGACGGTTTCGATCTTCATCGCTTGGCGCTCCTACCCCGCTGGCGCACTCGCGCGCGCTCAGCCACTGCTTGCAGGGTAGACGAACTCCGGCTCGATCCGGACGCGGGGCGCTTCGATCAGCTCCACGATCAGCGCAACGTCAGGGTGCTTGAAGTAGGCGAACGCGCCGTCGCCCTCGGCCCCGAAGCCGCGCGCGCTCTGCAGCGCCACGAAGCCGGCGGCGGTCGCCTCCGCCACGGCCGCCGGATGATCGGCGACGTAGCGGCCGACGTGGTGCAGGCCCTCGCCGTGCGCCTGCAGGTGATCGGCGAAGATGCTCGGCCCGCCGAGTGGCTGCACGAGCTCGAACTGCATCTCCCCCTGCCAGGCCAGCGCGTGGCGCAGCGAGAACTCGACGGGCTCGCCGTGGTAGAGCATCTCCTGTAGCCGCGGCGCGGCGAGCCGGTAGGCGGTCCACGGCCCGATCGCAAGCTGCTCGCTCCACCGTCGCACCGCCTCGTCGAGGTCGTGCACGACGATCGCGCACTGCTTGATCGGCGCCGCCAGGAACGCGGACTCGCCGGCGCTCATGCCAGCAGCCCGATCGCGGCGTCAACCGGATCCTGCGACTGCGACAGCGTCCCGTCGGCGACGTCCGCGACGCGAACCGCGCAACCAAGGTCGCGTGACTCGCAGATCGCCCAGACGCCCGCGACCGCCGCCAGCCCGCCGCGGCCGTCGACCTCGGGCGGCCGGCCGGCCGCGACGGCGCCGATGAAGTCGTCGAGCTCGATCGCGATCGTCGCCGCGTCGACCTCTTCGAAGGGCAGGTCGTACTCGGTGCCGGACGCTCCGAAGAACTCGGCCGCGACGCCCTCCAGCTCGAATCCGCCGAGCTCGGCGCGCAGCTCGGCGCCGCTGAGGCGGCGCGAGCCGAGCTCGACGACCACGGCTTGGCCCGTGCGGTCGCGGGGGACGCTCATCGAACCGTGGCGACCGTGAACGCTGCGCTGCGTCCACTGGTGCCCGGGGCCCGAGGGTATGTAGCTGAGCTGGATCGGCACTCCCGCGGTGGTCTCGAACAGCGCGACGAGGGAGTCCTCGCCGGTCGCCGTCATCACCCCGGGGGAGGGCTGCTCGATCGCGGCGCCGAGCGCCATCCCGGGTGCAAGGACCCGCAGCGGTTCGGCGATGAAGGCTGTTCCCGAGACGGACTCGAGCTCGCCAAGGTAGTAGGCGAAGATGTCGGTGTAGTGCGCGCCCATGTCGAGTGCGATCGAACCAGATTCGCGGATGTGGCGCCATGGGCTGATCACGACGCGCTCGTCGCCGCCGACGTTGATCTCCATCATCAGGTGGATCTCGCCGAGCAGGCCGCGCTCGAGCACCGCGCGCGCAAGCCGGTTGGGGCCGTCGCGGCGATAGTTCTCGGCGGTGGCCAGCACCGCGCCCGAGCGCTCGGCGGCGTCGACCATCAGCCGGCACGCACGCACCGTGACCCCGAGCGGCTTCTCCGAGATCACGTGCAGGCCCGCCTCGAGCGCCGGGACGGCGATCAGGTGGTGCGTCGGCGGGTCGGTCACGAGGTCGATCGCCTCGACGGCGGCGCTCGCGATCAGCTCGCCGTGGTCGGCGAAGACCGCCGGCCGCGAGCCGAGCAGCTCGGCCGCGAGATCCGCGACCTCCTGCGCGGCCGACACCCGCGGGTCGCAGACGGCGGCGAGCTCGAAGCCGCCAGGGCGCACCCGCGCAAGCGCGGCGTAGGCGCGCAGGTGGCGGCGACCCATCCCGCCGGCGCCGACGAGCCCGATCGACAGGCTCACCGCGGGGACTCCACGCAGCTCGAGCGGGGCGGTGCCCGCACTAGTACATCACCGCGCCGGCCGACACGTTTATGTCCTGGCCGGTGAGGTTGTCCGCTGCCGAGGAGCAAAGGAACAGCGTGGTCGCCACGACGTCGGCCTCGGTCACGGTGCGCTTGAACGCGGTGCCGGCCGTCATCTCGGCGCGCAGCTCCTGCGGCGTGAGCCCACGCTGGGCCGACATCGAGCTGACGACGTCCTCCAGCCGTGCGCCCTCCACGAGCCAGGGGGAGATGACGTTGACGCTGATCCCGCTCGGGCCCAGCTCGTGCGCGAGCGTGCGCGTCAGCCCGACGACGCCGAGCTTGGCGGCGGCGTACGGCGTACGGTTCGGCAGCGGCTGCTTGCCGGTGACCGACCCGATCGTGACGATCTTGCCGTGCTCGGCCCGCTCCAGGTAGGGCAGCGCGGCCTTGCAGGCGAGAAAGACGCCGGTGAGGTTGACGGCGATCGTCTCGTTCCACTCCTCCAGGCTGACCTGTGCGAGCGGCGCCGTGGGGCCGGCGATACCGGCGTTGTTGACCAGGATCTCGAACGCCCCGCGCTCCCCGGCCGCGCTGGCCATCAGAGCCTCGAGGTGGGCGGGATCGGTGACGTCGCCGGCGAAACAGTCGGCCATGCCGCCGCCGTCGCGAATCTCAGCGCAGACGAGCTCCAGCGTCTCGGGCCGGCGCCCCGTCAGCACGACGTGCGCGCCGTAGGCCGAAAGGCCCTTGGCGATCGCCGCCCCGATCCCCTGTCCGGCGCCGGTGACTACGGCCGTTGTGCCCGCGAAATCATGCCCGTAGCCGTTCCTCACGTCGCCGCTCCTGCGCCCGCCGCCCGGCGCGACGGTCGCCCCGCGAACGAGGCGGCCATCCGTTCCAACGACGGCGCCGGCGCTGCGGCGAGCCGCCCGCAGGCGAGCGCGGCTTCAGTGTGCCCGGGCATCACTACTCCACGCCCGATCCCGTGAGGCCGCGCACGAACGCCGGCTGCACGAGCAGGAAGGCGATGACCATCGGGACCACGGTTATCACCGTCGCGGCAAACTGGGCCGGCACCGAGACGTTGTAGCCGAAATTGTCGCCCTGCCCGATCGCAGCAACGATCTCACTGAGCGTCTCCACATGCGGAGCATTCGCGGCCAGCAGCGGCCACAGGTACATGTTCCACGCGGTGATCACGGAAATCGCGAGGTAGGCCGCCGTCGCGGGCCTCGCGAGCGGCACGACGAGGCGGCGCAGCAGCAGCCACCAGCCGGCGCCGTCCATCCGCGCGGCGTCGAAGAGCTCCTGTGGCATCGTGACGATGTATTGGCGGAACAGCAGCGTGCCGAAGCCGGTCTGCGCCGCGATCGGGATGATCAGGCCCGGATAGGTGTTGATCAGGCCGAACTGGTTGGTGACGACGAACACCGGTATCACGGTCGTCACGACCGGGATGAACAGCGACACCGCGAACATCGCAGTGATCGCGGTGCGCCCGCGGAAGCGCATCTTCGTGATCGCCAGGCCGCCGCTGATGCACAGCGCCCATTGGATGCCGACAGCGAAGACGACGAAGATGACGGAATTGAGGAAGGTCCTCGCCTGCAGGACCTGGTTCCAGCCCTGTACGTAGTCGTCGAAGTGAAACGAGCTGGGGATGAACTGCGGCGTGGCGGCGTCGACCTGGGCCGAGCTCATCAGCGAGCCGGCGATCAGATAGATCAGCGGGCCGGCGAGGACGATTCCCACGGCCGTGGCGAAGAAGATCCGGACCGCCTTGAGCGTCCGCCGCGACAGCCTCATGGCCGGCGCACCAGGAACCGCCGGGCGCTGGCCAGCAGGCCGAGAATGCCGACGATGATCACGAACTGGAGGACCGAGAGGGCCGCCGCGTAGCCCCATTCGGAGTTGTTGACGGCGGAGAAGTAGATGTAGTAGATCAGCGTCTCGGTGCCAAAGATCGGCTGCCCCTTGGTGAGGATGTTCACGAGGTCGAATCCGCTCGCGGTGAAGGTGACCAGCGAGATGATCGCGACCAGCAGCGTCATGTTGCTAACGCCCGGCCAGATCACGTAACGCACGCGCCGGAACCAGCCTGCACCGTCGAGCGTCGCCGCCTCGATCACCGACTCGGGGATTCGCTGCAGCGCCGCGAGGTACAGCAGGATGCCGATCGGCAGCGCCGTCCAGATGCACACCACGTCGAGACTCGGCAGCGCCCAGCCGGGGGTGAAGAGAAAGCCGTCGAGCGGCGGCGTGATTCCCACCTGGTTGAAGAGGTAGCTGAGCAGGCCAAGCTTTGGCGCGTAGATGTACTGCCAGATGACGGCCGAGGCCGCCAGCGAGACGGCGGCCGGGACCAGATACAGCGAGCGGACGATCGTGATGCCGCGGAAGTTGAAGTTGATCAGCATCGCCAGCCCGAGCGAGATGAACACGGTGGGCAGAACGCCCATCGCCACGAAGTAGAGGGTGTTCTTGACCGAAATCGCGACGAGCGGATCCTTGAACATTGCTGTGTAGTTCGCGAGCCCGACCCAGGTCGGGCTGCCGCTGAGCGTCCAGGCAAACAGGCTGAGCGCGAAGGCGCCGAGGATCGGGATCCCGACGAAGATCGTGAACAGGATCACGTTCGGCCCGATCATGAAGAGCGCGGAGCGCCCGTCACTGCGCCGTCGGCGGCGGCCGGCCCCGGGCAGGGCGACGCCTGGTTCGACGAGCGGTTCTGGCATCAGCGTCGCCACGGTGTGTCTAAGGATCCCTTCCCGGAAGTTGAGGTGCAAGGCCAAGCAACTGAACTGCGCAGGTAACGGGAACGGCCGACTCAGCTTCGAGCCGGCCGTTCCCTTGCGCTACCTACTCACTCACTGACGCATACTTGGAGCTAGGTCTGCTTGGGGATCAACGCCCCCGCGTAGTCCGCTTGGGTCTGCGTCTGCAGTGCCGCCATCGCCGTGCTGATCGGCGTGCCCCCGAGCACTGCCTCGATCGCGTTCGGGATGTTGGTCTGCGAGTCCGAGTACACGGTACCCGGGGCCTGCGGCGCGATCGCCTGGACCGTGTTGGCGGCGATCGTGTACGCGGCGTTGTTTGCCGGGTTGTTCGGCAGCGTGGCCCAAACAGCCTTCGGGTCTGCTGCGATGCTCGTCACGGCAGGCACGATCCCGTACGTCTTCTCCGCTGCGCCGTAACCGGCGGGCGAGTAGAAGTAGTGCAGGAAGTCCAGCGCCGCGGAGATGTGCTTCGCCCCGGTGCTGATGCCCCAGCCGACGCTACCGCCGCCGGTCGGACGCACCGAGCCCTTGGCTCCCGTGATCGTCGGGATCGGCAGGACGGTGAGGTCGGACGCGCCGAGCGCGGCCTGCAGCGAGGGCAGGTCGCCGCGGACGCCGATCGAGAACACGGCCTGGCCGGCGGTGAAGGACGGATCGCACTGGTCGCCGTTCTTCTGCAGCGTCGCGAACGGAATGCCACTGCCGTTCTGCTCCGGCGCGATCAGCAGTGCCCACGCCGCGAGGGCGCCGGCGCCGTTGAGGTCGGCCTTCGTCGCGCCCATCGCGGTCTCACCCTCGGCCGTGATGAACGGGTTCCACTGCGCCTGCCAGTCAGGACGCTCGCAGACACCGTAGACGCTGCCCTTCGTCAGGGCGGACCAGACCGTCTCGGCCTGCGCCCAGGTCCAATCGTCGCCGATCGTCCCGCCTGATGAGGTGACGTTGGTGGTCGCGCTGCCGTTGATCGTGAAGTTGCCGAGCAGCTTGTTGTTGACGTAGAAGACCGTCGCGTCAGCCTCGATCGGGACGAAGAACTGCTTGCCCACGAACGAGGAGGGCTGTGCGCCCTTCGGCGGGATGTAGGACTGCGACATGCCCTTGAGCCAGTAGCTCGCGGGGTAGAACGACTTGGCGTTGAGGTACTTGTTCAGTGGCGCCACCACTCCGTCGACCTCGAGCGTCGGCGAGAGCGAGTCGTAGGTCTCGATGATGTCGGTCAGCTGACCCGAGAGCTTCTGCGTCTGCAGGGTCGTCTGGTAGGTCGGAGCGGTCGTCTGAATCGCATAGGTGACCTTGACGCTCGGGCAGTACTTCTCGAATCCGGCGAGCGCCCCCTTGAAGGGAATCTCGGAGAAGTTGAACACCGTCACCGTCAGCTTGCTGCTCGTGCAGAACGGCTTGCTCGCCGCCGCCGCGGAACCCGTGCCGATACCGGCGGCAATGCCGGTAACGAGCGCCGCGGTGCCCGCGAGCGCTACGACCTTCCTGCCGAGCCGCGAGGTGCGGCTCTTCTTGGCCTCGAAACGAGGCACGTGAACTGTCATTCGGATCTCCTCTCCCAACAAAGTCGGGCGCCGGCGGGTCTCACTCGCCAGCGTCTGTGATGGACAAACGTCGGTCCTGCGTGCTGCCGAAACGACCGCTTTCCTAGCCTCAGCGTCTGCGTTCGTCGTCCTGTTGTAATGTTTCAACGTGAAGCGTTCGGCGAAGCTACACCAACCCCGGTGCAGCTGTCAAGCGGCAACTGTCGTGGGCGACGCGGAGGCCGGAGCCTCCAGTCAGCCGCACCGTGGCGCTTGGAATCGCCGTTGAAAGCGGCGTTCCGGGGCGAGGCGGAAAGCGTGAGGGAGGGGCAGTTGTTGCACTTGAAGGCCGTCGCAGGAGGGCGATCGATGCAAGGCGTCTTGCGATCGAGGGTCGCCGTGCGAGCCGCCGGAGTCGGCCGCCCGCCGCAGCGATCCGGGCGGCCGGGAGCGGTCCACATCCCGCCGCCGCGCGCTGCACGAAGTCAAGGTCCGCCGCCGTGGTAGCCGCGGGCTCGACACGCTGGCGCATCGGGTCGCCCGGCCCGCTACCGTCTGTCCCCGGTTCGGAGATGGGAGGGCAGATGAAGATCGCGACGGTCGAGGTCTTGGCGGTCGGCAACGAGCTGACCGGGCAGCACACGTTCGTGCGGCTCGAGACCGACAGCGGCATCAGCGGCCTCGGGCAGTCCGCGTGCTGGGGGTACCCAAAGGGCGTGGCCGGCGTGCTCGGCGAGCTGACGCCGCTGTTGATCGATGCGGACCCGTTCCGGATCGAGCACATCTGGCATCTCGTATACCGGGCGCGTCCGTTCCGCAGCAACCTGCTCGCCGCAGCGGTCTCCGCGATCGACCTGGCGCTGTGGGACATCAAGGGCAAGGCGCTCGGACTGCCGGTCTGGGAGCTGCTCGGCGGGCGGACCCGCGACCGTGTCCGCCTGCACGTGCTGGTCGGCGGCGGAACCCCGGACGAGATCAGCTCGTCGGTCAACTGGGCGGCCGGAGAGGGCTTCACGGCGGTCAAGTTCGACCCGCTCGTGCACGGCTACGAGGACCTGCCGATCGGCAAGCTCGTCAGTTCGGCCTGCGCGATGGCCGCCGCGGCGCGAGAAGCGGGCGGGGATGAGGTCGACCTGATCTTCGAGTTGCACCGCAAGCTCGACCCCACCAAGGCGATCGTCGTCTGCAACGCGCTCGCGCAGTTTCATCCGCTGTTCATCGAGGACCCGATCCAGCTCGACTCGATCGAGACGCAGGCCGAGATCGCCAAGCGAATCGACGCGCCGATCGCGATGGGCGAGCGGCTCAGCTCGATCTGGGAGTTCGAGGAGTTGCTCTCGCGCAACGTGGCGATCCTCGTGCGCCCCGACGTCGGCCTGGCCGGCGGCCTGTCGGGATGTCGCAAGATCGCGGCGATCGCCGAGGCCCACCACTGCGGTGTTTCGCCGCACAACTTCCTCGGCCCCGGGCTCACCGCCCCGACGCTGCATCTGTGCGCAACGATCCCGAACCTCGTGACGATGGAGTTCCTCCCCAGCGACGAGGATTCCGCCACCTCCTCCGCGGCTTTCGTCACCGACGTGGTCCGAAACGGCGGCTACTGCGACGTGCCCGACGGGCCCGGGCTCGGCGTCAGCCTGGTGGACGACTACGCGAAGATCGCTCCGGTCGTCGAGCGCCCATTGTCAAGCGAGAGGTTGCTGCGGTCAGATGGCTCGGTCGCGACGGCCAACTGAGCGCTCAGCCGGCCGCGGGGTCGGCGCCGAGCGCAGCGGGCAGACCGCGGCACGCGGACGCGACCGGATGCCTCGCGAGCGGCGTGACGGCCACGTCCATGTAGGGCCACAGCGGCAGGCTGACGAGCGCTTCATGCAGCGCGGTGGCATCGGCCGCGGACCAGATCGCGCGGTTCGCGAGGCGCCCAGGAACGCGCCAGATGGCCCGCAGGACACCGGCCTGCGCCAGCGCGCTGCCGCGTTCGAACTCCGCGGCCACCAGCGCCGAGCGGCGGTCCTCGTCGAGATCGGCGGGCAGGGCGACCTCGATTTCGACCAGAAACTCCATGCGCAAAAACTTACACGGCAGCGGCCCGCGCCGCACTACGATTGCGCCCGCCGGACAGGCGAGCAGCGGCGAAGCGCCGATTCCACCAAACCGTTCCTGCATGCGGACGCACGTGACGCGCCCGCTCGTGAGCACCAGAAAGGATCCAGATGGCCACTGTGACGTTTAGGGGCGCGACGCGGATTTATCCGAAGACGAAGCGCAAGGCAGTTGACCAGTTGAATCTCTCGATCAGGGATGGCGAGTTTCTCGTGCTGGTCGGGCCGTC
>Ga0302319_10010312_pt1 | contig 17827 bp, 18 predicted proteins | sample Bog_T0_2_FD_203319 | JGI IMG/M metagenome (GOLD analysis project Ga0302319, IMG submission 203319) | Peat permafrost microbial communities from Stordalen Mire near Abisko, Sweden - Bog_T0_2 | ecosystem: Environmental > Terrestrial > Soil > Wetlands > Peat | place: Sweden: Abisko, Stordalen Mire...
TTTCGGTGTGGGCGCGACCCCGCTTCTTTCTTGTGGGGGGGGGGGGGGGGGGGGGGGGGGGGGGGGGGGGGGGGGGGGGGGGGGGGGGGGTGTCGCGGGGGGGGGGGGGGGGGCGCGGGGGGGGGTGGTGGAGATGGGGGATTTGTCGGGGTTGATGGGGTGGCTGGAGGGGATTTAGGGCCTAAGATCCACTCAGATGCACTAAGATCAAAGGCTTTTGGGCGCACGGGTGGCTTGGCTCTGGCCGGGCGTTTTAGTTTGGGCAGGGTTTCGGGGCCCTAGGCGGCCTTTCCTATGCAGCAACGCTTGAATTTCAGCCCCGATTGGCAGGGGCAGAGGGCGTTGCGGCCGATTTTGACGGTTGGTTTGGGGGCTGCGGGGGCCGTTTTACAATTCGAAGCCAATTCTTCGGACGGGGCTTTCGCTGTTTTGCAATTCGAAGCCAATTCCGCTTCCTTCGCTTGTTTGGCGGCCTGGTCGGCGAGGTATTGGCGCTCGAATTCGTCCCAGTGGGCGGGGCCGGGGTCGTTCATGATGGATTGCAGTTGGCGGTCCAGTTCGTCGGCGAACTGGTCTTCGTTGCTGCGGGGTTTGGGTTCGGTTTTCGTGCGGTCCTTCTGGATTTTGCGGAGCTGATTTAGATTGCGGTGGAAGATGCTGGTTGAGTGTGCTCGTGCCCTTTCGACGGAGCGGATTTGTTTTTCGAGGGTGGGGTCGAGGAACGGGTCGGCATCGCATTGGGCGGCGATGTCGCCGTCGACGAGGTTGCAGCGGCGAAGTCTCCAGGCGGCGCTGGTGATTTCGTGGGCGAGACATTCTTCGATGGCATCGTCTACTAAGTTGCAGGCTTCGTCCATGTTGGAGCAGAACTCGCGGTAGGTATCGGCTTCTTCGGGGAGAACGAAGTCGGTTTGACTGAAGAGTCCGTTCCTGAAGTGGTTGCGGGAGGAGGTGGCGCGACCTTTTTCGGTGCGCGGTCCTGTTGATTTTTCCGCGTTGCGGCGGTTTGCGTCGATTTGCGATTGTGTTGTCATTTGGGTGATGCCTTTACGGCCATACATTAGCGCGGGGAATGGCGATGGGTGGCGGAAAATCCTTCCAAAGGGCTGAAAAGGCGGGGAAGATTTATTTTCAGCGCGCGTGACTGAGTTGGGGGAATGCTTGAGTGGAGGGCGAAAGGTGCTTGCGCATTACGATGAGCAGTCGCAGGATGAGGCGTTGGCGGAGGATGAAGCCGGTTTTGGCTCTTCTGCGACGGTGATGACTGTTCCGCACGATCTTGTTTCGGTGGTTCGGGAGTTGATCGCTAAGCACCAGGACCAGGGTCAGGGCGGGTGAGGGGTTCTGCGACGTGATTGAGCTGTTGCGATCGAAGCCTGGGTTCATCGAGATGTCCTCGAACCGGGAGCACGTCCAGCGTGAACCACTTCAGCGAGTCGCGTGTTTCTCGTCAAGTTGCCGGGACTCGGACGTCACGGGATTGATCTCCACCGACTGCGCCGCGCGGGCCACGTTCTCCGAGCGGCCGACAATTCGGCAAAACCGCAGGGCTAAGACAAATTGGGTCTCACTCAACCTGGTCCTGAGTCGTTTCGCTGTGCGTGAGCAAATTATTACCGCCCAGACGCTCGATGCTGCCTTGTGGGAACGGAACGCTGAAGTGCGCGCCGAGAAAATTCGCTTGTCGTGGAATCAGGAGTGGCAGCTCACGCAAGCAGCGGAGGGAACGGGAGCCGCCCCCCGGGAATCGCACCTACTTACCAGAACGCAGTAAGTCGTGGAAAGGGTCGTAACTTCCCAGCCGACTTCTGGGGAGCATCATAAGCTCACCTCTATCTCGGGCTTCGAAGGCGGACCTCAAACTTCTTACTCCGTGTAAACTTTAGATATGAGAGTGTTTACCCTCGGTTTGGCAAACACCTCCGCGCCATTGACTCTCATCTCGCTTTACCGGCCTCCATCCAGCGCCACTGTCCCCGGCCTCGTCCACGCAGAATGCCTAACCCCGATGCTGCTGGGTTCGCCAATCTTATCGCCCAAGCGGCTGCAGCTTCGAAAAGTCATCATGTTCGCCGCATGGGAAAGCGAAGACGCCATCGACGAGTTCATGAGCACATCTAAGCTTGGCCAGGCGATCACCGCCGGATGGCATCTTCGAATGACCTTTCTTCGCCGATGGGGATCAGTGCGCGAATTCGGCTCTCTACCTGAGTCCATCGGAGAATCTGACCCGCAGTCCCCCGTCGCCGCATTCACCCTCGCACGGATGAGGTTCCGGGAAATCCCCCGCTTCGTCCAGTGGGGCAGACCGGTGGAAACACTTGTGCGAGACAACCCCGAATCATCTTTTTCTCTCGCGGCAATCCGTCACCCAGGGACCATCGCCACGTTCTCAATTTGGAACTCCCAACAGGCAATGATCGACATGGTGAGGGGTCAGAGCGCGGTTGCTCGACCCAAACGCCATATAGCAGCCATGAAAGAGCGGGAGCGCCGTGATTTTCACCACGAATTCACCACCCTCCGCTTTAGGCCGCTCGCTGAATTCGGAACTTGGGACGGTCGATCCACGCTCTTACCGAAGGAAGCGGACAAATGAGCAAATCGATCTACGCGACAGTTTTAGGTGAAGATTTCCAACGGCTTCATCCCAAAATCCAGGAGCGTTTCGGGTTTGACAGTAAATCTCGCAAGCGAGCCATCGGGCGCGGCATCATGGATCGGGTTTGGCGCGGTAAGTTCTTCACAACCCCCTTTCTCATGGTCGGCAACGTGGCGCAACATTATGTTCCCGGAAAAAGGCGAAAACGTCCCGTTTACCATCGAAAACTGGGCTTACGTCGACACTCTCGGCCGCGAAACTGTAACCGAGCTCCGCACCTTCAAACTAGGAACTAGGGCGCGAACGCCGATTTGACGCTTACATGGTGAGAGATCCTGTTCGCAACCAGGTCGTCGACTACATGGGCACGCACCAGCATTTGGCCGTCGATCTCCACCTTCGTGTTGCCGACAATGGCGGCCTTCGTATTGAGTCTGGCGAACAGCGGTTCTACGAAGGCCGTATCGCTTTCAAGTTCCCCATGAGCTTCTCCGGGAAGGCTTACGTCTACGTCTGGTTCGACGAGGCGATCGGCAGATACAGAATTGAATGTGAAGTCAAAAACGAGTTCTGGGGACCGCTGTTTGGCTTTGTCGGGACGTTTGATGTTGAGTGGGAAGAGGTTGACCCGGCTAACATTCCGAAATCAATCATGCCAAAGCGCGAGGAATCTCGGAGATAGATTCGCTGAGTTTGACTGTAATTTGCGTCCGTAATCTTAAAACTGGCAGAGGGGATATCCGTTCTTTCACGCTCGCGCAGCGGTTCCGCTTCCGATATCCGGGCGTTAGTTTAGTTAGCCTGGCCTGAGGGCCGCGAAACGACCTTCTGGGAAGTTTGCAATGCGCGTCGGGCGTCTGACGTGCCACTCGGAGAAGGCTCTGGATCTTGGCTCGAGCTGTGCACAAGGGCGGACACATGAACGTGTAGTCTGCATGTCGCTGAAAGGCCACGCCATAATCGCAAGACACGACGGGAGTTCTCCGGGTGGGTTCTCTTAGTTCGGTTACGTTGGGAGGCTATGAAGAGGGTGAACTGGTGAGTGGTCATTGAGATTCAGGATAATTTATTGGGAGGTCACGCCTCGCGGCCTACTGACCTGGCAAAAACGAGGGGAGATCTACTTATGCATTTAACAGAGGGGACCGCGCGTCGCGTGCTCAGCGATGCGCAAAAAGATCAGTTCCTTCACGAAGGGTTCGTGAAGCTGGCGAACGCGTTTCCGTCCGAGACCGCAGCCGCAGCGCGCGCCATTCTATGGCAGGCGACCGGCTGCGATCCGGAAGACCGAACGACGTGGACTCGGCCCGTGATCCGACTCGGGGATTTCGCAGAGGGGCCATTTCGCGAGGCGGTAAACACCGAGGTGTTGCACTCTGCTTTCGACGAGCTGGCCGGAGAAGGCCGCTGGGTTCCCCGAGCGAGCGTCGGAGGATTTCCCATCCGATTTCCGCACCCCGGCGACGCCGGCGATACGGGGTGGCATGTGGACGCGAGTTTCGCGCCGGAGGGAGCGGATGAGTTGCCCGGCCGGTACTTCGACTGGCGTGTGAATCTGCGGTCGAGAGGACGTGCGCTGCTCATGCTGCTGTTGTTCTCGGATGTGGGGGAGGAAGACGCGCCCACGCGAATTCGAGTGGGATCGCACTTGCCGGTTGCGCGGTTGCTGGCCCCGGCGGGAGAAGACGGCCTTCCGTTTATTTATGGAACTGGGACCGGCCGCCGAACGTGCAACGGCCGGAACGGCAGAGATCACGGCGACTGGAGCGGCAGGGACGGCCTTTCTGTGTCATCCGTTTCTGGCATTCGGCACAGCCGCATCACGGTCTGACGCCGCGTTTTCTTGCTCAGCCGCCGCTCTACCCCAGGGTGCCCATCGAACTCATAAGGGGAGATGGCGACTACTCGCTGGTTGAGCAGCCCATTCGTCTGGGACTGGGGCTGAGTCCGGAATGACTGTTTATGCATCAAGGAACGCATGTCCAGCCTGACAGAATTCAATCCGGTCGAGGCGGTCGCGCTTCTGAACCGAACTCCGGCTGCCCTCAACGCGTGGTTGCGCGGGATGCCCGACATCTGGGTGCGGCGCAACGAAGGACGCAACGAAGGAAAGGATACGTGGAACGCGGTCGATGTTGTGGGCCATCTGGTTTTTGCGGAGCGTGTGGACTGGATGCCGCGCGTGCGGATGGTGCTGGAGAACGGCGAGGCGCGGGCTTTCGGTCCCTTTGACCGCTTCGCGCAGTTGAAAGAGACGGGAGAAAAGTCGATGGAGGAGCTTCTGGACGAGTTCGCAGAACTGCGCACGGATAGTCTAAATGCGCTGCGTGAATTGAATTTGCAGGCGGAGGATTTGACTCGGCGCGGGAGGCATCCCGCACTGGGAGTGGTAAGGTTGTCGGAACTTCTGGCGACCTGGGCCGTTCACGATCTCACTCACATGCATCAGTTATGTCGCGTGATGGCCTACCAGTATCGAGAGGCGGTTGGTCCCTGGAGCGCCTATTTGGGCGTGCTGCAATGTACCGGCCATAGCGTTCCGTAGGGCGTGAACGCGCGCTGAATTGCCACGGTGCTACTGGGCGAGGTCGGGGTCTATGTAGAGTTTTACCCGATTGCTTTCTTCTCCGTTCATTACGATGCGGAGTTCGGCGGCGCCTTTGTTGACTATGGCGGGGATCTGGAGTTCTACCAGGTAGTAGCCTACGTAACCTGGAGCTAGCGTGGCCTTAGTGACCTGGACGGGCGAGCCGTCTAAGAAAGCTGCTACCGCGCCTCGTACGGTGGGCGGGGTGTCTAACGGGGCCGGTACTCCGGTAGGCCAGTCGGGGGTCACCTTCCCTAATCCCGTTGCCATTACCTGGATCGATGAGCTCGCGTGGATGCCTGCCTTGGAATCGATGACGAAGCCGCTGGCGGCGTCGAGGATGAGCGGGGCTCCGTCGGCGTCCACGAAGAGGGCGGGTGAGGCGTCCTTAATAATGAGCGGCACGGTCCATTGGTCGGTGGCGCCCTGGAGAGAGATGCGGTAGAGGCCGGCGGAAGATTCGAAGGGGACCTGGAGCTGTGAGCTTTGGTCGGCCGATGCGATGACGGGGAACTGGGTTGAGCCGGTGGCTCCCTGCTTCACGCTGGCTCCGAGGATGCTGATGAGCGAGCCGGGGGCGGCGGCGCGGTCGCTGAGGTCGGCTCCGTTAACGAGGCGGATGTTGCGAGTCTGGTGCGGCGCGGGGGTTTCGTAGACTCCGTAGCCATCGAGGGCGGCGGTCAGCGTGTTATCGGAATTGAGGCGCACGTCCCAGGCGGGGGCGGCGGGAAGGCCGCGGGAGATGGTTTTCCAGTCGGTAGCGGCGGGCCCGGCGTCGTTCAAAGAGACGGAGCCCTGATAGACGCCGCGGTCGGTGGCGAGGTAGACCACGCCGGCTGAGCGGTCGGCGGCGATGCCGTGGATGGCGGTAGCGGGCAGGGTGCCGGTAACTTCAGTCCAGAAAAGGCCTCCGTTGACGGTGCGGAGGAGGTGGGTTCCTGCGGCGGCGAGGGCGGAATCGGGACGGTCGGGATCCTGCCAGATGCGGTTGATGGCGACGGTGGTGGCGGGGGGTGCTTCGGACCATGTGGCGCCCTCATCGCGGGAGACGAAGAGGCGGCCGTCGGCGGTTCCGGCGTAGGCGATGGGTCCGGTTTTCGCGGCGGCGGTGAAGGCGATGGCGGCGCGTCGGGAGAGCTGCTGGCGGAGGGCGGCTTCGGGTTCGACAGTTGCGGCGGCGATCCAGCTCCCGGAATCGTACTGGAGCACGGTTCCGTCGAGCAGCGCGGCGGCGCGGCGGCCCGGGAGGGTGCGGACGGGAAGATTAGGCAGGTCCTCATTTAGACTGTGCCAGGAGAGGCCGCCGTCGAGAGAGCGCCAGACGCCGTACTGATTAGCGGCGGCGATTTCCTGGGAATTGACGGGGGAGACGGCGAGGGAGGTGAAGCCGCCGCCGAGGATGGAGCGGTCGTTGAAGCCGGTGAGGTTGAGCCAGGTGCGGCCGTTGTCGTCGGAGGCGTAGATGTTGTTCTGGCCGGTGGCGTAAAGGCGCGGGCCGGCGGCCTGGGTTCGGGCTCCGGGCTCGGGCAGGCGAAGGGCGGCGGCGGGGATTGCGAGGGAGGGCGTGGAATCGGTTATATTAAGACGCCAGTGCTGGAAGTCGTTGGTTTCAAAGACTCGGTTGGTCGCGGTGGCCGCGAGCAGGCGGGTACCGTTGGAGGCGTACCAGACGTTGTTGACGGCCCCGGTGGCAGGTCCGGCGAGGTTCTCCTGGACAGTGTATCCAGCCACGCGCTTCCATGCGGGTGCAAACTGGGATGGTCCGGGGGCGGTTTGGGCTGCCAGAGAAAAGGCTGAGGCCAGGTAGACACCTGCCAGCAGCGCAACTGTTTCACAGCGACACATCGACGTGTCTCAATTCTACCGCAAAGGTGAGCCTGGCGGGATGCGAACTCTTTGAAGGCGTTCCACTTAGGGACGGAAAAACGGTTTGGCGCGCAAATTCCCTGCACTTATGATGCTATTCTTTAGAGTGCATAATGGCACGGTTTAATCGGGTTCCGAGATACGGGGTGAGGACTGCGGCAGCGATGCTTGCGGTGGCTCTGAGCCTCGTCTCGCAGACTCCGCCGATGCCTTCCGCTGTCGAGACCGAGGGCGCCGCGAAGCTGATTAACTTCACGGGGCAGATTTCGGTGGTTCGGTCCGGGTACCAGTGGGCTTTGAACGCGGGCAGTATTGTGAAACGCCAGGAAGTAATTGTGACGGGCCCGGATGGCTGGGGCGTGTTCGAAGTGGCGGACGGCAGTAAGTTCGAGGTGTTCAATAATTCGCGCGTGGTGTTCCGGGCGAATCAGGGCGAGTGGCGGGAACTGCTGGAAGTATGGCTGGGCAAGGTTCGGGTGCAGATCGAGCATTTTGGCGGGTTGCCGAATAACAATAAAGTTCATACGCCGACTGCGGTGATTTCGGTTCGCGGGACGATTTTCTCGGTGGAAGTAGAAGACCAGACCGAGACGACCACGGTGATCGATGAAGAGGGGTCCGTGGTGGTTCGGCATAAACTGCAGGCGGGTCAGGATCGGATCCTGATGCCCGGTGAGTATGTGCGGGTTCTGCGGAATGAGCCTTGGCGAAGGCGCTGCTGGATAAGGGCGGGGTAATGCAGAAGATGCTGCATGCGGCTTCGGATGCGGCTTATCAGGCGGCGGTGAATGCTCGGAACGGGACCGGGGCTATTGGGAAGGCCGGGACTGTGGCGACTGGGAGCGGAACGGCCGCGGATAAGAACAATGGCGGGTCTGCTCCGGCTCCTCCGCCCACGCCTCCACCGCCTCCTCCTCCGCACTGATAACGCGCGCCAAAGTTCTGGTAGGCTGGGGTTGAATGCTACAGCGGCTGGCGTTTTTTGCGTTTGTGTGTCCGGTGTTCGCTCAGCAACAGGCTGATCCGCAGGTGCTTGGTGCGATGCACGGTATCGCGCAGCATGCGTCGCGATTGCTGCCGATGCTGGAACAGGTGCGGGCTCAGGAGTGGGTGGCGCAAGGGGCTCCCGAGACCTATGCGCTTCAGGTGGCGACGGCGCGGCAGCAGATTCAGGCGATCGGAACTGAGATGGATGCGCTGGCGCAGCATCCCGAGGGCATGCAGGCCTGTATTAAAGCGCTGTTCCGCGTGCAGACCTTTCATGGAGGGCTGGATTCCCTGCTGGGCGGATTGCGGAAGTATCAGAATTCGGCGCTGGCCGATTTAATTCAGTCTGTGGCGGCAGAGGATCAGGGCGATATCGAGCGGCTGCAGAGCTACGTTTTGCAGCTGGCCGATGAGAAGGAACAGGAGTTTCAGGTTGTGGAGCACGAGGCGCAGCGGTGCCGGGCGGATTTATCGAAGAACCCGAGCACAGTGAAGAAAGCGTCGAAACCATAAAGGGGCCATGTCTTTTTTCTGTACGATTTGCGAAGAAGAATCCACGCGGATTTGCGTGAACTGCACGAAGGATACGTGCGGGAATCATCTCTGCCCGAAGTGCTCGCGATGCAGCGATTGCTGCAGCTGTGAGGTCGCGCTGGACGACCACGAGTTTCACCCGGAGGTGGTTGGGGGACCGGGCCTGGTGAACGGGTCGGGGACTATGGAATAGCGATTTGCCGGATTGAGCTGTGGTCGAAATCGTTGGCGAAGTCGATGAATTCGTTGGTGACGATTTCAGAGGCGGGAATGGCGGCTTTGATTACGCCCGCGTCGGCCATCAGTTGAATGTAGGCCTGCATCCCGTTCAACGTGATCGCGCCGATCCGTCGATTGTCGGGATGGGCGGCCGGAAGATCGTCCTCCCAGGCGGTGAGTTCGGCGGTTTTGCGCTGAAGGTCGGCGTCGGTGAAGGGTTTGCCATCGCCGATGAGCAGGGCGCGGGCGGCGAGGGCCGGGTTGTAACGAACCAGCAGCGAAGCTTTGACGATGGCGCGGGAGAAGTGTTTGAGGGCGTCGGATTTTTCGGCGATCACCGCGGGCGCGGCGGCATAGCCGGAGTTGGGGACGTCGCCCAGGGTGGGGTGTCGAAAAATGCGGAGCTTCGTGCCCGCGACCATGAACGGCAGCATTTCGTAGAGGGGTAATGCGGCCGCGTCCACCTTGTGGGTGGTGAGGGCGTCGAGCGCGGCGGCGTCGAGGCCGATAGTGACGAGTTCGTAGTCGGCGGGCCTCAGGCCGGAAGCGGTGAGAGTGGATTCGGTGGCGAAGCTGGCCGAGGTTCCGTTGGCGGAGTGGACGCCGATTTTCTTCCCCTTGAGGTCCGCGGGAGTTTTGATCGGGCTGTTTTCGGGAACTCCGATGACGTATCCGAATTTCGACATGCGGGCGAGGAACATTTTGAGCGGAACGTTGCCAGGGGCGGGCGGGGCGACGAGGGGTTCGATGCCGACGGGGCAGATGTCGCCTTTGCCGTTGGAGCACATGCGTCGGGCGTCGACGGGGCCGTCGCTGGCGATAGTGGTGACGGTGAGGTTTTCAGCTTTATAGAAACCGGCCCCTTCGGCGATGAGGTTGAGTGCGTTCATCAGGGGAGGGGTTTTGGCGTCTTTGACTACGGTGAGAGTGGCGGCCGTGAGCGCAGCGTGCGCGGCGAGGAGGAGAAGGGTGCAGAGGGGTTTTCGGGACATTCAGGAGTCATCATATTCGATTTCAATGTGTCTCAGGCGCTGCCGCCAGGCAAAACCGGCTGCCCTGGTCACGCTCGCGGACCGGAGCAGTATCTCGACGCATGGCTTGCTCCGTGGCGTTCGTCATTTTTCCGCGTCCCAATTGGGTCGCCTATACTGAAAAACAATGGATCGGCAAAGAGAAACCCTCGCGGGCGTCGTGACGGTCGACAAGCAAGTCCTTCACGGAACCCCGTGCTTCGCCAACACTCGCGTTCCGGTTCAAACGCTGATCGACTTTCTCGAAACCGGTGAAAGTATCGACGATTTTCTGTCGGTTTATCCCTCAATCCCACGCCAGCAGGTCTTCTCCTTCCTGGAACTCAGCTGCGATATAGCAATTGACCAGCTGCTATGCGCGTCGTAATCGACGCCTCTGTCGATCCCGTTCGGGTTTGACGAAGCCTAATAGAAGCGTTTCCTGAAGATGATGTAGTCACCCTCTTCGACCTCGGCTGGCAGGCGCTGAAAGACCATGTCCTGATCCGACGTCTGGACTGCGAAGTCTTCGTTACCGCTGACCGCGGCTTTGAATTTGAACACAATCTCGCATCCGTAACATTCGGTATCGTAATCGTTCACGCCGCCCGCAACCAGATCGCTTACTACCGGCCGCTCTTCCCGGAACTGCGACAGGCGGTGGCGGTCGTCAAGCCTGGCGGCGTCCTGCATGCAGGTAAGAATCCCGCCACCGTACAGCCGGCTGAACCTGGTCCGGATGCGCAAATCTGACCGACGCCCCGCAAAGGGTACGTTTTGAACCATCGCCGGAACGCCTGAAAACAGGCCACTTGACGCGTGTCAAATGTCAGGGTCAAATCGTATTCGGAAGCGCTGAAACCGCACGCTAATTCTCGGTGGGCGTTTTCTCTATGTGGTCGATGACGATAACTTCTACAGGTCTCTTCGCCGCATCCAGTTTCAGTCCGATGGACTGGAGTGCGGAAGAGATGTCGGGGAGATCACCCGTCTCCGGCGTCAAGTCAATCGCGGTTCGACGAAACGTAACCGTGAAATCGTATTTTGCCTTTAGCCCCGTCGCATCGGTCACAGGGCGCTGAGTTTCTTCGGTCAACTTCTCGGCCAGTTCGGCCATTGTAACCCGCAAGCCCGTCCACGTTACGCTTCCTGCCGCGGGCCCCGCGTCTTGCAATAACTGATCCGCTACAGTCATTGGAGCGCCGTTCGGACCAATGCTGCCGCCCACTTGAATGGAACCGGCACGGCCAAGCTGTGGTCCGTTCTTCGCCACCACCAGCGAATAAGCTGAGGTCTCCCGTTTCTCCCGGTGGGTCTTCAGTTTGAACCGTTCGGCCAGCAGATTCTGCAACATCACCCGCAGTTGGTCCTTAGTGGTTGCTGGTGGCATGGTGGCCTCGATGGCGAACGTCTCGGCATCCATCCAGTTCGGTCCGACGAGTTCGTATTCCTTCGCGGACAAGGCGGTTTTAACCAAATCCTTCAGGCTGATGTACGGATAGCGGATCCGACCGGGATCGTTGGTGCCAGGCCCGCCGCTGGGCCTTAGAAGTCGGCCAGCTTTTTTGGCCGTTTTCCTTTCCGCGCCGTTTGAAAATTCCTGTGGTCCTGCCTTCTTTATAGAGGCTGCATCGAAAGTCAAAGTGGTTTGGCCGCAGACCATGATTGCAATTGCTTGAGTAAAGCAAAGGCTGCAAAAACGGCTTCGGAAAGTCGGATGCCTGGAATATATTCGCCTCATATTCCGATCCTCTCGACCTCGCCCACGCTGATGTCATCGTTTCGCCGGTCGTACAGCCCGGTGGTTTTTGCATTCGAGTGCCCGGCCATTCGCTGCGCGACCTCGATACGCCCGCCGTTCTTGAGGTAGTCTGTTATCCCCGTGGCGCGGAAGGTGTGGCAGCCGATTGCCGTCTCAATTCCGACATCGGCAGAGCGGCGGCGCACCATGCGCCAGACATCCCCGCGCAGCATGGGTCTGTCGGAGAGTTTCGCCGTCTTGCCGATTGCCGAGCGGAACAGCGGCCCTTTGCGATCAGCGGCAATGCCTGCTGCCGTAATGTAAGCATCGAGATATTCTTCGAGCTTGTGGTGGCACGGCATTTCGTTCAGCTTACCGTTTTTTTCGTGGAGGCGCAGCCACCAGCGCTTCTTCTGCGAAAAGTAATCCTCGACCGCCAGCGCAACCACAGCCCCGACGCGGGCGAAGGTGTACGTCATCACCGCGATGATGGCGCGGTCGCGCAAGCCGACAACGGTTGAAACGTCCATGCCGGTGAGCAGCGCCGTTGCTTCTTCCGATGAGAGCACCGGCGTAACGCCCTTCATCACGGAATGACGCGGGCCCCGAACGGAGTGCGCCGGATTGGTCGGCATTACCTGACCAATTACGAGCCAGTCGAACAGCATCCGAATACAGGCCAGATGTTGCTTGACCGTGGGGGCCGAGCGCGTCCCCTGCAGGAGTTCGACATACGCGGCTACATGCATCGGCTGAACCCGCCCCAGCTCGCTAATCCCCTGCCGTTCACACCAGTGCATAAAGTCAGCAGCCGCCCGCGCATAAGCCGCCCGCGTGTTCTTGTTGCGGATGTTGACGGTGAAGTATTCGAGGAAGCGCAGCGCGGCCCGATCCCCGGCACCGGCAATTAGCGCGGGAAGAATATACGATGCTTCAGTGACTCGGGGGACGGCGGCAACGGTCATAAACACTGAACACCGAGGGCGGTCGCTGCATCTCGGTGCGCCTGATCCAGAGTTGCCAGCGGACAGCCCGAACGGTGAGCCAACTCGATGTACAGGGCGTCGTATGGCGTCAGCCGATGGTCTCTGCAGATAATCTGGACAGGGCCTTCGACCTGTTCCAGCGTTGCGTAATCGAGAGCGGGCTTCAGGATTTTAAGAGCGTCGAGAAATGCAGCGGTTTGCTCCGGCGCGATTCGACCTTTGCGCTCGCCCACCAGCAAAGAGTTAAGAACCTCAATCGCCCAGAAAGCCGGGACGACTGCCTGCACGCCGGATTGCAGTTGATCGAGCACGCTCATCGAAGCGGCCGTCTGTTCGTCGGGAAAACACCACGACAGGGTCACTGAGGCATCCACGACGATGCGATTCAAGGGCGCGCCTCATGACGGAGTTCGCGGATCGTTATGCCACCAAGCGAGAGGCGGTGAGTTTTTCCAAAGCCTTTAAGAATCTCGACGGCTGCGAGCACTTCGCCGGAGGGCTTGGGATTGTCAGCCACTGAGACGGGGGCTTCGCGAAGCCGGGCGGCACTCTCAATCAGACTGGTCGCATACGCGTCAAGCCTAACTCCATGGGCGGCCGCCTGACGGGCAAGTTCCAGCTGCAATTCCGGCGCGAGATCAATCGTTATGGTCATTGGCAAACAACTCCCTACGTCCACCATATCTTCGCTCTCCCTTCGAGTCAAGATAATAGCGCAACATAACGTCCTTTATGTACCTTGACTTGAGTCGGCCGCCGTCGAGTCACAAACTCCAAAAATAATTCTTCCCCATCCCCTCAATGCTTTGGAAGGATTTCCCGCCACCCAAAGCCATTCCTCGCGGTACCGTATGGCCGAAAGGCATCCCCGCAAATGGCAACACAATCACAAGTCAACGCAAATCGCAGCAACGCGAAAAAATCTACAGGACCACGCACCGAAACCGGCCGCGCCACCACCTCCCGCAACCACTTCCAAAACGGACTTTACACGCAAACCGACTTCGTTCTCCCCGAAGAAGCCGAAACCTACCGCGAGTTCTGCTTCAACATGGACGACGCCTGCAACTCAGCCGACGATGCCATCGAAGAATGTCTCGCCGCCGAAATTACCAGCGCCGCCTGGAGGCTTTTCGAGTGTGGGATCGATGAAAGGGTCGGCATCGCACTGGGCTGCGATGTCGCCATCGACGAGGCAAATCCGCTCCATCGAAAGGGCACGAGCACACTCCACCAGCATCTTCCACCGCTCTCTCAACCAACTCCGCAAAATCCAAAAGGACCGCACGAAGACTGAACCCAAACCCCGCAGCAGCGAAGACCAGTTCGCCGACGATCTGGATCGCGAACTGCAATCCATCATGAACGACCCCGGCCCCGCCCACTGGGACGAATTCGAACGCCAATACCTCGCCGACCAGGCCGTCAGGCTGGCAAAGGAAGCAGAAGAGGCAGCCGAATTGGGTTCGAATTGTAATCCGGCCCCGCCCACAACCGAAGAATTGGCTTCGAATTGTCAAATCGCCCCCACACCCGCAAGAACCCGCCCCTGCCCTGGTGCGGTCAGGCCTTATCCCCACGAAATTGATCCGAAGACGGATGCCAATGGTCAGCATTGCTGCGGAAAAGACGCCCCGTGGCAGTCCGGAGGGACCCAATAACCGCCTGAACCGTTCTCAAAATCAACCGAAGGCCCGCGAGCCCAACCCTAAGTGTCCCTGAAAGCAACAGTTGCTCACGCAAGGATATTCGGGAGAGGGCCAGTGCTGTCGGCGAAACTCTCTACGGGGGTGCCAAACGCGCTGAGTACAGAGAGCCATAGGTTGGCTAGTGGCGTGTCGGCGGTGTAGTCGAGGGCCTGACCGGAATTCAGGCGTCCACCGGCTTTGCCCGCAAGCACAATGGGAAGTTTGTGCGGGTTATGGCTGTTGCCGTCGCTGAGGGCTGAGGCGAAAACGATTATCGATTGATCCAGAACGTTCGTGTCGGCTTCCTTCGCTTCGCTGAGCTTGTTCAGAAGATACGCGTACTGCGCCACGTGCCATCTGTTGATGAGCTGATACTGGCGCAGCTTATCGGCGTCGTTCGAGTGGTGCGACATATCGTGATGCGCGCCGGTGACGCCTTCGAGAAAGCGGAAGTTCACGTTGCTGACGGCATTGCCGAACATGAACGTAGCAATGCGCGTGGTATCGGTGCGGAAGGCGAGGGCGATCATGTCGAGCATGAGACGGACCTTGTCTGGATATTCCTTTGGGTCTTCTTCCGGCGGAGCGGTGGCGGCGATGGGAGCGCGGCGCTTCCATTTGAGGCCGGTTTTTGAGGTGCTGCGCTGCGTGCGCTCTTCAAGCGACCGAACTGTTGTGAGGTATTCGTCGATCCGATGCCGGTCGGCCTGGCCGAGGTTCGACTGAAGGGATTTGGCGTCTTCGAGAACGCGGTCGAGAAGCAAGGCGTCCTGTCTGGCGGCGCTGGTTTGAGGGTCGGCCGCGTGGAAGAGGCGTTCGTAGACGGAACGCGGATTGATCTCGCGCGCCAGCGGCGTGGTGGGGCTCGCCCAGGCGATATGGCTCGCGTAGAGGCGTGTGTAGCCGACGTTGTTATCCACGCCGGTGGCTTCGGGCGCGATGCCGAGTTCGAGGGAAGGGATCGGTGTTGCGGCGCCAGCTTTCTGAGCGGCGATCTGGTCCATGGAAATGCCATGGCTGTTGATGTCTTCGCCGAGAGTCTTGCTGATGCGGGTGGAGGTGAGGATGGCGGATTCTTTGACGTAATGGCCGTCGCCGTCTTTCGCGGCGGCGTTCCAGAGGCCCTGCGGAACGATGAGCCGGTCTTTGAGATTCGCCAGCGGTTCCAGGGTGGGCGAGAGTTTGAAATCGCGGCCCGTGCCTTCAGGCGACCAGGCGTTGACGTTCACGCCGTTGGGCATGTAGAGGAAGGCCAGGCGCACGGGGAGTTTAGGGGGCGCGGCCGCCTGCATAACTTCAAGCCAGGGGAGCGCGAGGGATGCGCCCGCGCCTTTGAGCAGCGTTCTGCGCGAGATTCTCATTGGTTCCTGAAGACCGAGCTCATCACTAAACCTTCAATCAGGGTTTGCGACTTATAACCATTGTCCTTCAATTGGCGCGCAATGTCGTCGACGGTGCAGAAATCGGACGGAGTGAGGCCGCGGCCCAGAGCGTAGCCAAGCATGCGGGCGGTGAGGTTGCGGACGAAGAGGTCTTTGCGCTGCATGAGAACGGCTTTGAGTTCTTCGGGGCCGCTGAACCTTGTGCCGTCGGGAAGTTCGCCGGTGTTGTCGATCGGGTTGCCCGCGTCTTCGGTGCGCCACTGGCCGAGCGCGTTGTAGTTTTCGAGGGCGAAGCCGAGCGGGTCGATGCTGCTGTGGCATCCGGCGCAGACGGGATCTGCGCGGTGCTGGGCCAGGCGTTCGCGCATGGTTTTAGGATGGCCCTCTTTATGTTCTTCGAGCGCCGGGACATTGGGCGGCGGAGGCAGCGGAGGGGTTCCGAGCAGGGCGTCGAGCACGAACTTCCCGCGGAGCACTGGGCTGGTTCGATAGGGATAAGACGAGACCGCGAGGACGGCCGACATTCCGAGCAGCCCGCCGCGATGCGAGTCGGGCGGGAGTTCGACGCGGTGCGGTTGCTCGCCTTTGTCTTTGGGGACGAGCGCGCCTTCGAAGCCATAGAATCGCGCGAGTACCTGGGTAACCATCGTCCAGCGCGAGTCGATCAGGTCGGTAAGAGGATCGTTGGCCGCGAGCATGTTCTGAAAGAAAACGGTGGGCTGGAGGCGGATGTCGCCCTGAAGCTCGAGGTTTTTGGCGTACTGGGGGAAGACGGTAGGGTCGGGAATGAATTCGCGGCCGAGTTCGCGGGTGCCGAGCCATTGGGTGACAAAGCGGTCGATGAAGTCCATCGATTTGGGGCTGGCGAGCAGGCGGGCGGTTTCTTTGCGGAGGGTATCGGGATCGTGGAGTTTGTTTTGGGCGGCGGCTTCGAAAAGCTTGTCGTCGGGCATGCTGCCGAGGAGGAAGTACGAAAGGCGGGAGGCGAGCGCGTAGTCGTCAGGGCGTTCGAGCATGAAGAGGAATTTGGGGGACATGAGGACGCCGCGGAGCATGTAGGAGACGGAGGCGTCGAAGGTTTGCCTGCGGGTTTGGGCGTCGCGGAAGAGGGCGAGGAAAGGGTCCATTTCGGCGTCGGGCACGGGATGCCGGAAGGCGCGGGGCAGGAAGGCGCGGAGGATCTTGCGGGCGGCGTCTTCGGGAGGAAGGTCTGCGGAGGGTTCGACGATGCCGATGCGTTTGCGGGCTTGCGGATTCCGGACGGCGAAGTCGAGCGACTCTTTGGCGGCGGCCAAATATTTTTCGGCGAGCACGGGGGAGATGACGAGCACTTCGGCGGCGTTGTCGAAACCCTGGCCGCCGGCGGCATCGGCAGGGAGGTCGCGTCCGGCGTTGGTGTGGGTATCGAGGAGGTCGCGGATGGTCGCGGTGTACTCGTCGCGATTGAGGCGGCGGAGCGGGGAAGCGATGGGGTGAGCGGGCGCGGCGCAGGCTTCGGCGTGGAGGGCTTCGTCGATAGTTTTGAGGAATGCCTGGCGTTCGTTGAGGGGCGGGGCGGGAGTGCCGCGCGGGGGCATCTCGCTATTGCGGACGCGGGCCGCGAGACGGGGCCAGACGTCGGGTTTTATTGAGTCGATGTTGAGGTGGGCGGCGGGTTGGGAGCCGGTGTGGCAGGGTTGGCAGTACTGGTGAAGGAAGGGGCGCGTGGCGTCGAACGAGTCGGCGGCTTGCAATGAGACAGCGAATATCAGCCAGCCAAGGTGCTTGAGCATTGAGGCTCGCTATAAAGCTGTAGCCGCGACGAGCCTCTTAAGATTCTCGCCGCAGATCTTACTGCCGGCCAGCTTGTCGCCATTGGGTCCGCCCCAGTGCGTCTCCAGATGAATGTAGCCGTTGTAGTCGTCTTCCGCCAGCGCGTCGACCTGACCTTCCCAGTCGACATCGCCTTCGCCGAGCGGGCACCAGATTGGCTTATGCCCTTCGAGCGTGCAGTCCTTGGCGTGGACGTGCGCGATGCGGTTGGTTTCCAGCAACAGATAGCCGGAAGGAAAAGGTTTCTCGCCCGACACGTAGGCGTTCGCCGGGTCCCAGACGACCTGGAGATTGTCGTGATCGATCGCGGCCAGCACGCGCGCGGTTTCCTGGGCGGTAGCGATGTTGCAGGCGTGTTCGTTTTCGAGACCTATGATGAGGCCGTGTTTGCCGGCTTTATCGGAAAGCTCCTG
>Ga0302319_10010313_pt1 | contig 17826 bp, 21 predicted proteins | sample Bog_T0_2_FD_203319 | JGI IMG/M metagenome (GOLD analysis project Ga0302319, IMG submission 203319) | Peat permafrost microbial communities from Stordalen Mire near Abisko, Sweden - Bog_T0_2 | ecosystem: Environmental > Terrestrial > Soil > Wetlands > Peat | place: Sweden: Abisko, Stordalen Mire...
GTTCGTCGCCTTCGTTATTCTGATGTGCTACGGAGGCGGCTTCGGCACCATGCCGGCCTTTGCCGCCGACTATTTCGGCCCTCGCTATGTCGGCCCCATTTATGGCCTGATGCTCACGGCCTGGGGCTTTGCCAGCGCCTTTGGGCCGCTGATGATCGCCTACATGCGCCAGGCCAGCACCAACTACGCGAGTGGGCTCCATGTCCTGGCTGCCATTCTGCTGGTATCCGCCCTGTTGCCGTTCCTGGTGCGTCCCCCCAAGAGCGCGCCGGAACCATAGAGGCCGTCCGAAAAGATTGGTCGCGCTGGAGGAGGACTTTCCTCTTTTGCACAAATGAGGAATTATGCCACGTTAGCCTCCTGCCATGACACCCCTAGCACGCGCCCAATACGTCCGCGATCACCTGCCCGCCGAGGGCCTCTTCGCGGAAAAGACCTGGCGCATCGCCCCGCAGCCCTTCGCGCTCAGCCCCGCGCACGCCGAACTGCTCGAAAAACTCGGCATCGTCCTGCACCGCTTCAATACCGCCTGCAACCTGCTTTATCGCCAGAGCGCCGCGGGCAAAGCGCACCCGTGGGTCGCGCCGCTCCTTGATGCCGGCAAGCCGCCGGAACTCATCGCCCTCTCGCGCCACGACAAGGTCAAGGGCCAGGTGCCCGCCGTCATCCGGCCTGACCTGATTCTCACGGAAGAAGCTTTCGCCATGAGCGAACTCGACTCCGTGCCCGGCGGCATCGGACTCACCGCCTGGCTCGGCGAAACCTATTCCGCCCTCGGCGACAACGTGCTCGGCGGCGCGGATGGAATGCGCAAAGGATTCGAAAGCATCCTCAACAGCGGCGAGGTCCTCATCTCCGAAGAAAGCGCGGGCTACCGGCCCGAAATGGAATGGCTCATCGGCAGGGAACGCGTCCGTTCCGTCGAAGACTATACGCCGAGCGACAAGCCCGCCTACCGCTTCTTTGAGGCGTTCGATTTTCCCAAGCTCACCAAATTCCGCGAATCGTGGCAGCCGGGCCGGGCCCTCACCGCACCGCTCAAGCCCTACCTCGAGGAAAAATTGTGGCTCGCCCTTTTCTGGTCGCGCCCGCTCCAGGAATTCTGGCGGCAGGAAATCGGCGAGAAGGGCCAAAAACTCCTCCAGCGCATCATCCCTTACTCCTGGGTGCTCGACCCCACACCGCTCCCGCCCTACGCCGTCATTCCCGAACTCAACATCCAGTCGTGGTCCGAAATGGAACGCTTCAGCCAAAAGCAGCGCGACCTCGTCCTGAAAATCTCCGGCTTCTCGCCCGATGCCTGGGGCGCGCGCGGCGTCTACGTCGGCTCCGACATGTCCGCCGAACAATGGACCGAACAGGTGCGCCGCTCGCTCGCCGAATTTTCCGAACACCCGCGCGTCCTGCAACGCTTCATCAAGGGCTCGATGGCCAAACAAGATTACGCCGCCGAGAATGACGAAATCGTCACCCTCAATGGCCGCGCCCGCGTCTGCCCCTACTACTTCGTCGTCAACGATCGAGTCACCCTCGGCGGCGTCCTCGTCACGCTGGTGCCCGCGGATAAAAAGCTGATCCACGGTATGCGCGATGCGATCCTGAGTCCCGCGGTGGCTCCGAAACCGCCTACTGCTGAATAACCGTCGTCCTCGTCACCTGGTCCGGCGGCTGCGAATCGGGATCGGGGTTCGGCGTCGGATTATTCCGCGGCGTGTTGTTGATGTTCGCGTTGTCCTTCGTGCTTGTCGCCTCGACCGTGCCGGGAATGGGGCGGTTGTCGTTGTCGGACGCACAAGCCACCAGGCTCAACATCGAACCGACCACCAAGACGGGAAAGTAGGTCTTTAAAAGCGTGTTCATACTTGAGAAAACGCATCGCGCGTGCCATCAGGCACCGTCAGCCCCAACTCGTTGCTGATCCAACAATTGAGCCGAACACAACTTTTCCCAATATCATGCGTTTTGCGCGCAACGCCGTTTAAAAGGCGCGAATCGCCAGCGTCCGCGCACCAGCATCAAACTCCGCCTGCACACCCTGCGGAACGACAATCTGCTCCGGAAAATGACCGATCGGCGCGCCGGAAATACACGGCAAGCCGATGGCCTCCGCTTCACGTTTCAGGCAGAGGGCTACGCGCTCCTCCTCGACCGCATCGGCGTGATCAAACTGGCCGAGAACGAGCCCGCCGATTTGCCGAAGAATTCCCGCGAGACGCAAATGCGTGAACATCCCGTCGACGCGATAAGCTTTCTCGCCCGTATCTTCCAGGAACAAAATTGCGCCGCGAAAATCGGGCGCATACGGCGTCCCCAGCAGCCGCAGCATACAAGTCATGTTGCCGCCCCAAAGCCGGCCCTTCACCTGGCCGGGAATGATGGTTTTGATTTTGGCATCGTGCGCGGCGGAGAAGAGCGACTCCAATCCGCCTTTCGCCGCCCGACCGCTGCCCGCCGTGCGGTGGCTGCTGCTGAAGGGCACATCATCGCCCGGTGCGCTGTCGATCCCCTCGCTGTTCACCAACATGTGCCCCATCGCGCCGATATTCCCCGGCGTGAAAGCGCTCGACGCATTCGACCCATGAAACGTCACCAGCCCCGACTTGGCCAAAATGGCGAGGTGCATCGCCGTGATGTCGCTGTAGCCGATGAAGGGCTTCGGATGCGCGCGAATCACCTCGTAGTCCAGCAGCGGCAGGATGCGGCACGAGCCGTAGCCGCCACGTAGCGCGAAAATCGCCTTTACCTCGGGATCGGCGAAGAGGGCGTTGATATCGGCGGCGCGATCGACATCGCTGCCCGCGAGATAACAGTCGCGCTTGCGCAGATGCTCCGCCGTCTTCACTTTGAACCCCAGACCGGTAAAGCGAAGGATCGCCTCGTCGATAATTTCCGGCTTCTCGGGAGGACTCGCCGGTGCGGCGATGGCAATCGTGTCGCCCGGCGCAAATCGCGGTGGAAAAAGAAGAGTGGGCGTGCTCATGAATTCGACCAAGAATTAGCCGCAAAAGAACGCAGAGAACACAAAGATTTGAAAAGAAAATTGCGCAGCTGAAATCCCCTCTTCCGTCCTCCGCGCGAAACCCTTCCCTTTTGCATTCTTTGTGTTCTTTCGCGGCTGATTCTACAGCATCCCCCGCTCGCGAAAATCGCCCATGTTGCCTGGCGCGGAAGCGGAAATCATATCGATCATGAACTTCAGCAGGCAAACTTCCCACCCGTCGTCCACACCGGTTAGAAGCGCCGTCAGCGGCTCGTTTTTCAGCAACAATTCCTCCTTGAGCTTGCCCGCGACGTTCTCCAGCGATTCGTGAACGTCATATGATCGGATGTCCGATTTGCTCACGCGGAACCCGTACTTCAAAAACGCGAACCGGGCCCCCTGCGACGAAAGTTGTTCCGCGAATTTCTGCCCCTGGTCGCCGAAGCCTTCGAGGAACAACCCGGCGATGTTCTGCGGCGTGATAATCTGCGGCCGCTCCGCGTGGATATGCCCCTCGCGCACGCGGGAAAGATTCACCTTGTCCATCTCTTCCGTCACCAGGAAATAGTTGAAAAGCGACGTGCCGAACGTATCGAGCCGCTTGGTTGGCGTCAGCAAAACACGCGTATTTTCCAACGCGTAAGTGAAATCATCGGGAGAAAGCATCCGCATCAAAGTGTCACAACTTGCCCTCGCGCACAATAGGAGAGAGGCTATCGAAAAATTTCGGTGGCCCGATGTGAATGGATATTTCACTCATCGCGATTCAGGCTGCGGGAGGAGAGCTTTACCCGTTGCGACAAAGTGCCTATCTTTCTTTATGGCCAAGTCTTCCTCCGGCAAAAAAAAGCCGCTTTCGAAAATCTCGTCCTCGATTCTTCCCTCCGCTCAGAGCCAGCCTTCGCCAGCACCGGCCGAGCCAACCGCTCCGGAAAAGGCCGCCGCCACGAAATCAGCCGAGCCGAAAACCCGCGCCAAAAAGAAACCGGTCGCTGCGAAAACAAAAGCCCTGCCCCCCGTTTCGCCGGAGGCTCGCGTCCGCATCTCGCTCGCCTCCGCTTCCGCCGCCAAAGTCAGCCGCTCCATGCTCACCACGACCGGCGGGACCATCGCGACTCCAGGCGCCGAAAAAGCCGCCGAGCCCCCCGTTCCCGAGTCAACCTCGTCCAGGCGGATCTTGTTCGTCACCTCCGAATGCACTCCGCTCGCGCAGACCGGCGGCTTGGGCGACATGGTTTCCGGCTTGAGCAAGGCGCTCAAAAAACGCGGCCACGATGTCCGCATCGTCATGCCGCTTTATCAGGGCATCGACCGCGCTAAACACGGCATCAACTATTCCCGCTCCTGCTGCGTCCACTTCGGCCTCGGCGAGGAAGTCTGGGTAGGCATTTACGAAGGCAAGCTCGACGGCGAAGTCCCCGTGTGGCTTATCGACTACGCCCGCTATTACGAACGCCCCTACATCTACGACGACAAGGAAGACTCCTACCGCTTCGGCGTCCTGAGCAAAGCCGCGCTGCAGGTCTGCAAAGACACCGCCTGGTTACCGCACGTCGCTCACGTCCACGACTGGATGACCTCGATGTCCGCCGTCTTTCTCAAAACCTGGGACCGCGTTCTATCACCGCTCTCACACACCGCCAGCGTGCTCACCATTCACAACATCGGCTACCAGGGCAAATTCAGCCCCGCCGTGCTTTCCTTCTACGGTCTTGGCGGCGACTACCTGGCACCCGACCGCTTCGAGGATTTCGGCATGATCAACCTGCTCAAGGCCGGCATTCAGTACGCGGACGCCGTCACCACCGTTTCGCCAACCTACGCCAACGAAATCCGCGGGCCGATAGGCGGCATGGGCATGGCGCCCTACTTGAACAACCGTTCCGAGCATGTCTTCGGCATCCTCAACGGCGTCGACACGCAAGTCTGGAATCCCGCCACTGACAAGTACCTGCCCGAACGCTACAGCCGCGACAACCTCGCCGGGAAAACCGCGTGCAAAAAAGCGTTGCAGGAACGCTTCGGCCTCACCGTCGATCCGCGCATTCCGATCTTCGCCGTCGTCTCCCGGTTCGCTCCGCAAAAAGGCTTCGACCTCATCCGCGGCGCGCTGCCCCAAGCACTGCGCGACATGATCATGCAGGTCGTCGTACTCGGCGCCGGTGATCCTTTCACCGAAAACTTTTTCCGCTGGCTCCACGGCGCCTTCCCGAAAAGCGCCAATGCCCATATCGGTTTTTCTCCCGAACTCTCCCACCTGATCGAAGCCGGCAGCGACTTCTTCCTCATGCCCTCGCTCTACGAACCTTGCGGCCTGAACCAGATGTATTCCTCGCTCTACGGCACCCTGCCCATTGTCCGGGCCACGGGAGGACTTGACGACACGGTCGAAAATTATAGCGAAGCCGCGGGCACCGGCACCGGCTTCAAATTCTGGGATATCTCGGGACGCGCCCTTTTCTACACCATCGGCTGGGCCGTCTCCACCTGGTACGATCGCCCGCACCACTATGCTGCGATGCAACAGCAAGGCATGGCGAAGGACTTCACCTGGGCATCCTCGGCGCGCCAATACGAACTGGTCTACGAACACGCGATCGCTCATCGCGCCGCGCTGTGACTTGGGCAGGGCCGCGAGTCCCCTCGCGTCCGTGGCCAAGGCGTTTGTCCCGAATAATTCGACGGACGGCAGGGACTGCCGTCCCTACCTGGATCATCCGCGGAATCAACCTATCCGCGGCCACAAAAAAACACGGCGGCGGTTGCAAGCAACCGCCGCCGTAAAACGAAAACTTACTTAAGCCTTCAGATGACCTGAGACGTATTTGTTCATCTCGAACATCGTCACCGACTTCTTGCCATCAAAGATCGCCTTGAGGGTGTCGTCAGCGTTGATCTGCGTCTTCACCTTCTTGTCCTGAAGACCGTTCTTCTTGATATAGACCCAGAGCTTGGAAACAATCTCGGTGCGGGGAAGCGGCTTGGCGCCGACGACTGCCGCGAGTTTGTCATCCGGAGTCACCGGTTTGAGGAAGGCTGCGTTGGGTTTACGTTTAGTGGTTTTCTTGGGTGCTTTAGTTGCCATGGGTTGTTGCTAGCGAGTCGCACCTCAGAGGAAAAGCTTTTTTCTCCTCTCAAAAGCGCTTTTTTTTTCGAATTTTTACCACCCGAAGACGAGATTGATACCTTTTCGCAATAGGCGTATAGTAAGTAAGCAATGAAAATAGCCCGATTCCTGCCCGTTTCTGTCATCGGGCTGGTCGTCTCAAGCGCAGCGGTCGTGGCCGATCCGCCGCCCGTTGACTACACCGACACGGCGCCTAATCCGTACCTGGTAACTGATCCCGATGGCGTCCCTCTGAACTTGACCCAAAAGCATGACCAACCTCTCACGCAGGATCAGCTCGATGCGCTGCACAAGGAGCAGCAGCGAGCCCAGCAGGACAAGAACTGGCTTCTTCGCAATTACGAACGCCAGATGCAAACCCACTCGATTTTGTCGCAGGGCCAGCAGTCCAATATTTATTACGAGCTCGGCTCTAATAAAGAGCTGGCCAAGCTCGCCGGCGTTCCCCTTCTCGATGATGACGGGCAGGCCAACTCCAGCACCTCCCAAACCGGTATCTCCCCCGCCGTAGCGCCCTCCGTCGCGTTGCGCCAGGATGCCTCCGAAAAAACGGAGGGCGGTTTCTCCCCGCGCACCGACATGCTCTCACCTCTGGTCAGGCCCCTGACCGGGCCGGGCTCCATGCAAAGTTCCTTTTCGGCGCTGCCTTTCGCGATGCCCTCGCCCTTGTCTGGCAACTATCTTCCCCAGATCGCCCCGGCACCTGCGCGAACTCCCGACGAGTCGCTGGACTCATCGGACCTCGCCATGCCCGGCATGGTCGCGGCGAAAAACAGCAGCCTGACAGACCCAACCGACGACAACCTTGACGTTCTTCCCGGCGAAACGCTCGACCACGCGCGCGCGCATCAGGACAACAACTCGCTGCTCGAACTTCCGCTGCCGATGGATGCTGACCAACTGCACAAGAGCCAAGCCGAGGCCCTCAGCGTGGCCACTCCCGACAAAGGCCCCCAAGCCCTCAAGGCGACTCCGCCTCCCAACGTCAACGCCAAGCCAATCGAAGATCCGGAAGCTCCCATCCCCGTCAGCAAATCGCTTCCGATCAATCCGGTGCGCGCGCCGATTGCCAATCCCTACGACATTTTGAATCGTTGAATGCAGCCGCCGTCGCGAGATGGCGGATGCCTTTTAGGTAGCTGGCGAAGGCTCTCGCGCCGGTCCAAGGCGCGGAAGCGCAACGGCCACCAGGCGCGCGACAATTTGAGTTACTCTAAATCTCCCCCGGCACCGGCGGCGGACCTGACGCCACCAGCGGTGCCTTAACCACTCCGCCACCTTGGACCGCCTGACCCGCCGTCAGAAATTGCGTCAGCCCGTCGCCGCGCAAATCGGGCGGAATCAGCGTCACGTTCACATTGCCTTCGAGCATCCGCTGGTTCTCGAGAATCTCGAACATCACCTCCGCCACTTCCTTGTCCTGCGCAATCGTATTCAGCGCGCTGCCCACGATGAATGGACGCATCGCCGCAGCCTTCGCGAACTCCACCGCCGCCTGCCGCTCCGCCGTGCTCGTGATCAGGTTCACCTGGTTCGTCCCGTCCTGCCGGATCGCCGAAGTCACCTGCCGCAGCCGGTTCACCACCTTCTCCTCGATCTGCTGAATCATGCTCACATCACGGAAGTGAACCTTGCGCACATAAACCGTCCCGAGCGAATAACCCCAGTCCTTCGACTTGTCGCTCACCTCGTCCCGCACCAGCGTGCTCATCGAATGGCGGTCCTCCAGCATGTTCGACAGCTTCAGGTTGCTCAAGTTGCGCACCGTCGCGTTGCTCACATTGGCTCGCAGCGAGCCGCGCGGATCGGCATTCTTGAATAAATAGGCGACCGGATCGCTGATCCACATCTCGTACCAGACCCCGATCCCCATCGGCGCGCCCTCCTCTGAATTCACCGGCTGGCTCCGCAGATACTCCTGGTCCAGGCGCAAATCGACCACGCGCACATCGCCGAAGAAATTTACGAAAAACGCGCGCCAGCTCAGCGCCGTCGCGAAAGGAAAATGCAGCCCCGGCTCATCCAGCACCAACCGCACCTTGCCGAAAAGCACGTAAACCAGGCACTGCCGCTCCTCGACAATCACATAGAAACCGAGAAAGCGCAAAAGCCAGAGCACAAAACCTACGCCTGGAAAACAGAGAAAAAAAACGAGCAACGCCGCGAACAAAACCGTCCCCATGCCGGTAAGAAAGTCCATATTACTTTTTCATCTCCATGATGATGTGCGACGCCTTCGCATAGAGCGCCAGCCGGATGTTGCGCAGGTAAAGCGGCAGTGCGTCGGGCCCGTTCTTGCGCAGGTCGGAAAGTTGCGCCGCCAGCCAGTTCAGCGGCTCGACCTCCGCCTGCGCGTTCAGCGTCTCGATCTGCACAGCCCGTTTCGATTGCACGATGCGCATGTCCGCCGATGCTTGCGCCACGCTGATGTCCGACGAAACCTGGTTGTGCGCCGTGTTGATCGCGGCCAGCGCCGACTCGACATCCGGCGGCGGGTCAATGCTCGTGATCAGAGCCGCGTCGAGGCGGATGCCGTACCGCGCGGCCGACGACGCGCACTCGCGGTCCATCTGCTCGTTGAGCTCGCGCAGGTTCTTGCGCAGATCGTTGATCGAAATTCCCTGCACCACGGCAGGCTCGACCGCGCTTCCACCCGGCACAACCGATTCGGTCGTCACCGCCATCGGCGGCGCATCGAAATTCGCAATGCGCTCGCGCAGGATCGAAACGAAATAACCCATCACGTGCGCGATCGGATTCTTCACCGCGAAGAGCGTCGCGTAGAGATTGCGCTCTGCGATCGTGTAACGCAGTTGCCCGGTCAGCCCCGTATTGAGCTGGTCTTTTGTCACCGCTTCCAGAATCTGGTTGTTGTTGTTCGCGCTGGCGCTCTCCGGGTCGAAAGCGATGTTCAGCGTCTGCGTCGCAACGGTGATCTTATAAACCCGCTGCCACGGCATCTTGAAATAAGGCCCGCCCGGCCCTATCACGCGCAACTGCGGATACGCATAGCGCTTCTTCTCCTCATCGTTCAACGATTCCGCAATCGGGTCCTCCAGCGTCGTGCCTCCCAGACGCTCCGCGCGCCCAAAAGTCGTGATCACCGCCCGCTCGTTCTGATCCACCGTATAAATGCCGGTCAGGATCGCCCGCACGATGAAGTAGGCGAGGAACCCCAGGAGCGCGCCAAAAACGATTCCCATGCTCGTTGCTTACTCCCGGGTCTTCCCAGCGACAAGCTTAAATGTCCGCAACGATCGCGACCGCACCGCATTTACTAAATTAATCTCCCCTGTCTTCCCTCTGCAGTCCTCCGTCCCTCTTCAGCCCTCTGTGCTAAACTTCCCCTGAGTAATTTGATAATCCCGTAGATGTCAGTCCACCGCGCCCCAAACCGCCACGGTATCGGCGGCGAAAATCTTTCCGAGCGCCTCGCGGGCGCTCGCCTCCGTCAGCGGGAAAATCTCCGTGACCTCATTCGTCCCCGCAGCCGGGCCTGAAAGCTCCGCCAGCCTCTCCGCGGGAAACCCCTCGATAACGAGATGCAGAATGCGACGCGGTTTTTGAGAAGCTTCACTCATAAACGAATCAGGTAATCGTTCGCGCGCACCAGTTCAGCGGTTTTCGTCACGGGAATAACCTCATACGTCCACGGCGAACCCTTCAGCGCGGCCAGATCGGCAAACGAATCCTCCAGATAAATCGGCCGCGCCGACTCCGCCACCAGCGGCAGATAGCGCGTAAAGTTGTCCTCATCCACCAGCTCGTCCGCGTATTCCTGAAGGCTGTAGCCCGCCACCGGCCCGCGCAGCAGCAGGGTCACGTCGGTTTTCCTCCACGCGCCGATGCCCGCCGCGATGCGAATTCCCTCGGCCGGACGGGCACTGCTCCGCGGGTCGGTCTCAATCATCACAAGCGTCTTGGGAAGGGACATGGTAATTACTCTTTAGAAGCCATCATTTTTCAACAGGAAAACATGAAATCATGAAGACATGAAGCGAGATCAGGATTGGCTGCCTCCACCTTCTTCCTGTTTTCATTTTTTCATGTCTTCCTGTTAAAAATAGCTCGATCCAAAAATAGCGTCTCAAAACGAAACAAACCGATCCGTACTCCCCACCACATCCGCCAGCACCGTCAGCCCCGACCAAGCCGCGCTTTCATCGAGCCTGATGTTGCGCCGCCCCGCCCCGTACGCGCAGCCAAAAAGACTCGCCCCGCGCGCCTTCAGCGCCTGCAACTCCGGCGTCGCCACCGAGCGCACGCCCTCGTCCACGCAATAAAGATAAACTCGCACTCCGCCCTCAATCGCCGCATTCATCAGCGCCACCGCAGGCCGAAAATTCGGATGTCCCGGTGCCGTCGTCAGCAACACGCCCAGCTTTTTCCCGGCAAGGTCAGGGCCCGCGACGTCAGGCATGGGCGTTCAGATTCAGACTAGGAAGTGCCAGCCCTTCCGCCACCAGCATCACCGGAATCCCGTCCCGGATCGGATAGGCGATCACCCGGTCGACCCGAATCAGCGCGCCTTCCACCGGCTGATCCACCGGGTTGCCTCCCACCGTCCGCACCTGTCCGGCGCGAATGGCATCGTTGATCCGCGCGATTTCCTCCGCCGTCGCCAAGGCGATATCCTGATGAGTGGCCGGGCAAACCAGCAAGGCGAGAAGTTCCGGGTCGAGCATGGCCTTTCAGAGTAGGGCGTGCTTTCCGGCCAGGTCAAGGCCCCGTTCATCCTGGCACCATCCGTCCCATCCGTCGTATCGCTCCTATCCCCCCCCGAATTATTATAAGAGCTAATAAGGCCTTGTTAGGATTGCATAATGGCGCAAATTCGGCTCAATTATTATCGTGGTTTATAAATCTCTCCTTCTTTTTGGCGCGCCGGGCTCCGGCAAAGGTACTCAAGGCAAAATTCTCGGCACCATCCCCGGCTTTTATCATTGCGCTTGCGGCGATGTCTTCCGCGCGGTCGATGTCCGCTCCGATTTCGGCAAGGCTTTCTTGAAATATTCCAGCAAGGGACAGCTCGTGCCGGACGACATCAGCATCGGCCTCTGGTCCACGCACATCGACGGCATGGTCCGCTCCGGCCGGTACAAACCCGACATCGATTTTCTCGTCCTCGACGGCATCCCGCGCAATGTCAACCAGGCCAAAATCCTCCAGTCCAAGCTCGAAGTTCGCCGCGTCTTCCACCTCACCTGTTCCGACAAAACCAAAATTTACGATCGCCTGAAACGGCGCGCGCTCAAAGAAAACCGGCTCGACGACATCAACGAGGCCGTCATTGAACGCCGGTTGAAGACCTATGAGGACGAAACCAAACCCGTCCTCGAATACTACGGCCCGGAACGCATCACCCACGTCAATGCCGACCAGTGGCCCTACCAGGTCCTGCGCGACATCCTCAACGACGTCGAGCATTACCGCACGGCGCCCGAAGATGATTGAGGCCTGAGCCAATTTCGATTGCCTCGCGATACGCAACGTTGCAACGTCACACATGCGCGCCATTTTCCTCGGCACGGCGGACGGTCATACCAGCTCTCGCCGCGAGCATTCCGGAATTCTGATCCAGACCAAGGAAACGTCACTGCTCCTCGACTGCGGCGCTGCTGCCGCGCGCTTCCTGCTCCACAAAAAGATCGAGCCCGATGTTCCCGAGACTCTCTTTATCAGCCACATGCACAGCGACCACAACGGCCAGGTCGCGTCCCTCATCCAGTCGCTCTGGTTGCGCACCCGCCGCGCCCCGCTGCACGTCTACGGCCCCGCCGCAGTCATGGAAGCCCTGAGGGATTGGCTCGAGAGATGCCTCCTCTTTCCCGAACTGATAGGCTTCCCCATTCACTGGCACCCGGTCAAGCCGGGCAAACCGTGGAAACATGGGCCGTTCACCCTGACTGCCTTTGCCACCCAGCACCTTGCCAGCCTCGCCACCCACTTCAAGCGTGCCTATCCCAAGACCTGCTTCGACTGCTACGGCCTACTCATCCAGTATGAGGGAAAACGCTACGTCTACTCCGCCGACCTCGCCCATCCCATCGAACTGGCCCCGGGCTTGAAGGGGGGCAAAGTCACCGCCCTGCTCTGCGAACTGACCCATTTCCCGGAGCGCGATCTCTTCTCCGAGGTGGCTAAATATGCTGTACAGTCGGTCTGGATCACTCATTATCCGGATCACCTTGTCAAGCGCGAGGCCGAAATCAAACTCATCGCACGTGAAGAAAAATACCGGGGCGAAGTACATTTAATGCACGACAGAGTTGCTCATGAGATTTAACTGAGGCTATATTGCGATCGTTACAAATCGATTAAACGGAGTTCAACCCGGAGGCCCAGTATGACTGATATTCTCTCCAAGCCCACCCTGCCAACTTTCAGTTGGATCGGTCACCTCAAACAGGACGACCGGGAATTATTGAGTTCCTACGGCGAGTTTTTCCCCGGGCATCCCGGCAATATCATCATCGAGGAAGGCGCCATGCAGACGCAGGTCTTCGTCGTCATCAGCGGGATGCTCGAAGTGCGCGCCAAACAGGACGACGGCAGCGAAATCATTCTGGCCCAGGTGGGACCAGGCGAGACGCTCGGCGAGATCAGCCTCTTCAATCCCGGCCCGGCGGCGGCCACGGTCGTCGCGTCGGAATTCAGTCAGCTCTGGCGCATCGCCGACTCCGACCTCATCCATTTCATGGAAGAAAATCCCGGTGCCGGCAACATCATGTTGCGCACCCTCGCCGCGATTTTATCCCAGCGTTTGCGCCAGATGAATCCCAAGGCCTTCGGATTGAGCGCCTATGCCGTCCTCGATACCCCGGAAACGCCCATCGAAGCAACGCCTGCCACTGCACCTGGCGTCGAAGCCGAAACACCCGCCGCCAGTGTCTCCACCGCCGCACCGATAACGCCCGTGGCGCTGCCCAAAATTGAGCCGGTAGTTTACCACACTCCGGTCACACCATCCTATCAGGACAAAAGCGTCATGAAGAAAACGCAGCTCGTTCCCGACCCCGACGAAGCCACACCGCTGTAGAAACTTCGCGGCTCCCCGGTCCTCGCCTTAGGCCGGAGGTTTAGACCGCCTCCATCTCCTCCACGCTCTGCACCTGCAAGAGCCGCGCCGCCCCCTGATAGCTCTCCACTTGCCCGCGCACCACCACCGTTGCATCGAGCCATTTCTTCGCCGGTACGTCAAACGTCGCCGGGTAAATACAGCGCAAATCCGGCAGGTTCCCGCTATCGATGCGCCGAAGATCAAACCGCCGCAAATCAAGATCAATCGCCCGCACGCGGCCCCGCAATTCGACCACCTCATTGCTCATCACCGGCTGCTCCAGCCACTCGCGCACCTGCAACCGTGTCTGCGGCGTCAGCAGCCGCCACGCTCCCCGTTGCAACGCGCGCCCGCTGATCTCCAGCGACGACACGCCCCGGCGGCCCGACGGCGCCAGTTGGCCCACCGCACTCAACGCCGCGTCCCGCAACTTCGGGTCCGCAAACTCCCGCCGGATCAACTCATACGCGTTCGGCTCGTTGATATGCGCCGTCACCGCGCCCAGCGTCGTCAGCGCCTGCCGCGACGCCGCAAACAGCGGGTCCCCCGCCAGCACAACATAACCCGGATTCGGCTCCGGCAGCGAAAACCCGAGGTAGAGGCTCCCCTGCGCGAATGAACTCAGCCCCAGATCAAATTCCCGCGGCAGCTCCACACCCTCGCTGAAAGAACTGACCAGCGTCTTGATCATCATCCCCACCTGCTTGCGCACATCGCCCATGATCCCCGTCACCACCGACAACCGCGGACTCTCCGTCTGCAGTCCCTCCCCGTCGAGATGCAGCAGCAGGTCCGAGCGGTCCAGCGCACGCGCGATCGGCATTTCCTTCTCGTAAATCTCATCCAGCAGCCGGTAATACGAAACGCACGATTTCGCCAGCACCTCATCGCTCCCGCCCGACTCACGCACCAGCCGTTGCATCGCCGCAATCTGCTGGTGCAAAAGCTCCGCCCGGCGCTTCAACACGCTCGACCAATCCGGAAAAGTCAGCACCCCGTTTGCGTTCATAGCTTAATGCGCACGATCCCCTTGCGCGCGCCCTCCCTCAGCCCGAGCGGCGCCGCGTCCTGCGGCCGCAAATACTGGAAGAAGCGCCGGAAATCGCTCAACCCGCCCGGAAAGCCTTCGCACCAAAAATGGAGATGTACCGAATATTCCGAGTAAATCGCATCAATCCCCCTGGCGAAAAACGGCTCCATCGCCGCAAACGCCTCCGCGCCGTAAGTCGCCCGCGTCTGCAAAATCACATCGATGTCTTCCGGCTGCGCCTTGTTCGTGATGAACCCGCCGTCAATATAGACATACGAAAATGAGCCGGTCCGGGCGGCCCACCGCAAAAACTCCTGCAATCGTCCCCAGAGCATTTCCCGCTTCGGATTAAACACCAGACGCGTGTGCAGTTGCTCGAATATCGTGTCGTGCACGCCCTCGGGCAGATAGCCGTGATAGTTAAACGGCGGCAACGGCGGAAGCGCGTCAGGTTCCATATTCCACCTTCATCACTTTTGCCGCGAAAGAAATTCCTTCGCCAGTTCGCGGTAACTCTGCGCGCCCACGCCCGACGGATCGTATTCGAGAATCGACTTCCCGTGGCTCGGCGCTTCGCCCAGCCGCACCGATCGCGGAATGATCGTCTCGAAGACCTGCTTGCCCAACGCATCCCGCACGCTCGTCACCACCTCATGGCTCAAATTCGTCCGCGCGTCGTACATGGTCAGCACAATCCCCTCCAGCGCCAGCGCCCCGTTGCCGCTGATCCCCTTGATGCGCTCAATCATCTCGAGAATCTTCGCCAGCCCCTCCAGCGCCAGGTACTCGCATTGCAACGGCACCAGCACCGAATCCGCCGCAGCCAGCGCGTTCGTCATCAGAACCCCGAGCGACGGCGGGCAATCGATCAGCACATACTCCTTCACCGGCTGGCTCGCCCGGTAATTCTCCAGCACCCGCCGCAGTCGCGTCAGCCGGTGCACGTCCGCCGCGAGCTGAATCTCGCACCCGGCCAAATCAAGCTCCGCCGTGATCACATGCAGGCGCTCGACAGAAGTCGGCTGGATCTGCTCCGCCAGCGAACGCGTCCCGCTGTCGTCGGTCAGCACCGCGAAGAGGCTGCGCCCCTCCGTCGCCGTCATCCCGACGGCACTGCTCGCATTCGCCTGCGGATCGAGATCGATCAGCAACACCTCGCGCCCGGCCTCGGCCAGACACGCCGCGAGATTCACCGCCGTCGTCGTTTTCCCCACGCCACCTTTCTGGTTTGCGATCGCGATAATTTTCATTTCGCTGTCTTTATGGGCCGCGACCTGCGCAAGATTAAAACTGTGTAAGATGCCACGTCGCAGGCTGCGATAAACTTGACACCGGAAGCAAATCTATTTTTCCTTAGCGTGGCGTTTACTTTTCCAACCGCTCCCATTCCGTTTTTATGATCGAAGTCGAAAATCTCTCCAAAACCTATTCAGGATTCCGCGCCGTCCAGAACATCAGTTTTCACGTCAACAAAGGCGAGATCGTCGGATTCCTCGGCCCCAACGGTGCCGGCAAAAGCACCACCATGAAGGTCCTCGCCGGCTATCTTCCCCCCACCGACGGCCGCATCCGCATCGCCGGTTTCGACGTCGTCACCGACTCCCTCGAAGTTCGCAAGCGCATCGGCTACATGCCGGAAAACGTCCCGCTCTACACCGACATGCGCGTCAGCGAATTTCTCCGTTTCCGCGCCGAGCTCAAGAAAGTTGGCCGCCGCAAAATCAAGGACCGCGTCGAGTCCGTCAAGCAACTCTGCAGCCTCAAGGACGTCGAAAACAAAATCATCGGCACCCTCTCCAAAGGCTACCGCCAGCGCGTCGGCCTCGCCGATGCCATGGTCCACGACCCCGACCTCCTCATCCTCGACGAGCCCACCATCGGCCTCGACCCCAACCAAATCCGCGCCGTGCGCGACCTGATCAAGGATCTTGGCCGGCACCACACCATCCTGCTCTCGACCCATATCCTCTCCGAAGTCGAACTCACCTGCAGCCGGGTGCTCGTGATCAACCGCGGCAAGATCGAGGCCTCCGACACGCCGGCCAACCTCACCAAGCTCGTCCGCGGCGGCGGCTCCATCTCCCTCGAAGTCAAGGCGCCCGGCGCCGACATCGTCGCGAAGCTCAAGGCCCTGCCCAAGGTCGAGGACGTCGAAATCGTGCTTCCCGCCGACGGAGACTGGACCCATGCCAAGGTTTTCGCAGAGCCCGGCGTCGATGTCCGCGAAGAAGTCTACGGTGTTGTGCGCCAGAACAACTGGTCGCTGCGCGAACTCTCCCGCGTCAAAGCCACGCTCGAGGAAGCCTTCGTCGAGCTGACGCAGGATTAACCTCTTTTCAATCACAACGGGAAAATTTTATGGCCTTCTGGACCCTCTATAAACGCGAGATCAACAGTTACTTTCAATCCGCCGTCGCCTACATCGTCCTCTTCGGCAGCGCCCTCATTCAGGGCATGCTCTTCGTCGTCCTCCTCAGCTTCATCATGGACGCCAATTACAAGGACCAAAGCGTCATGCAGATTTTTTTCACCTGGCCCCTCTTTTTCCTCTTCTTCCTCGTTCAGATTCCGCTGATCACCATGCGTGTTTTCTCGGAGGAATTTAAACTCGGCACCATCGAGATGCTTCTCACCGCGCCCGTCACGGAATGGGACGTCGTTCTCGCCAAGTTCTTCGGCGCGCTGAGCTTCTCCCTCATTCTCTGGATTCCCATCGCGCTCGATCTCACCGCCCTCCAGCTCTTTTCCAGCCCGGCGCCGCCTGTTTACTGGAGCCAGATTGGCATGACCGCGCTCACCCTCGCGCTCGCCGGAGGATTCTACGTCGCCATCGGCGTTTTTTGCTCGGCCCTCACCAAAAATCAGATCATCGCCGCCGTCCTCTGCTTTGCCTCACTCCTCGGCTTCTTCATCATCTCCCTCTGGCGCTGGGTCCAGCATACCAACGCCGATGCCCTCGCGCGCATTTCCTACGTCTCACTTCCGGAACACCTGCAAAACGCCGTGGTGGGCATTTACGACTCCCGCCCCGTCGTCTTCTACGCGACCATGACCGCATTCATGCTGGTCCTCACCAAGACCATCCTCGAGGGCCGTCGCCTCAAAAGCTAACCGGGGTTAATTTGCCATGAAATCCGATACTGATACTCCTTCCCCTTCCGCCCGCTCCTCGCGACATTCCGCCAGCTGGCATAGCCTCATCAAACTCATTGCCGCCGCCTTCATCCTCGTGATGGTCAATTACGTCGGCTTCAAGCACTACACCCACAAGGACCTCTCCCAGTCCCAGTTCTACACCCTCTCGCCCAAGACGGTCGACGTTCTCAAAAATCTCGACTCCCCCGTCACCGCCTACACCTTCCTCGACCCGCGCAATGAGGGACAACAGGAAGAAATCTCCAAACTCCTCGAGGAATACCAGACCGCCGCCGGCAAGAACTTCGACGTCGAGAAGATCGACCCCGCCTACGATTACAAGCGCGCCGAGGAACTGCAAAAGAAGCTCCACTTCGACGGCAACGACCACCTCGTCATCCTCGAGTACAAGGACCGCTCGCCCCGCTTCGTCAAACAAGAAGACCTCTTCGACCTCAACCCCATGACTGGCCAGGTCGGCGCGTTCAAGGGTG
>Ga0302319_10010315_pt1 | contig 17823 bp, 16 predicted proteins | sample Bog_T0_2_FD_203319 | JGI IMG/M metagenome (GOLD analysis project Ga0302319, IMG submission 203319) | Peat permafrost microbial communities from Stordalen Mire near Abisko, Sweden - Bog_T0_2 | ecosystem: Environmental > Terrestrial > Soil > Wetlands > Peat | place: Sweden: Abisko, Stordalen Mire...
CAGTCGTTTATCAAGCGCCTAAGATTCAGCCGATAGGGCTGCCCAGAGGTTGCGCAATGCGGAGAATCGCAATCCTTTTCATCTTTGCAATCATGTTCGTCAGGATTGCAACGCCTGCTTCTGGGACGAGGCGCGTGACTGTCGAGCAGCTGGGAGAGGCATTGCACGCTGCGCAGGGCAAGCGGGACAGCAAGATCGCAGATATGCTCACCAGTCTGGAATTGACCGAGAGGCTGACCCCGGTTGTGCTTTCCAGGTGGGAGGCGAAACTGCCGGGTGACAAGTCACGTCGTTCTCTGCAGGTGGTCGCCGACAAGGCCGCTTTCCTCGATCCTCCAGCCAGTGAAATTCCCGCGCTTCCTGCGCCGGATTTTGCGGTCCAGACTCAGATCATGACGATGGCTGTGGAATACACCACCAAGACGATCAAGAAGCTGCCGAATTTCTTTGCGAGGCGGGACACTGCTTTCTACGAAGACGATCCTCCACGGGTCCTAGAAGACGTCTCCAGAACTCTCATTCCCTACCAGCCGATTCATCAGGTGAATCGATCTGTCGAGACGGTGCTCTATCGCGACGGCAAGGAAGTAGTGGATTCGGCGACTACTAAACGCATGAAATATAACCCCAAAGCGGCGACACTCACCACGCACGGAGTCTTCGGGCCCATCCTCAGCAATACGCTTGTGGATGCAGCGAATGGGACGGTGAAGTGGAGTCACTGGGAGCAGGGGCCGAGCGGTCCAGTGGCGGTCTTTCATTTCTCGGTGCCCCGGGAGAAATCGCACTACCAGGTGCAGTTCTGCTGCTTCCTCGAGGCCCCCGGTCAGAGGAACGATTTCCAGAAAGTTCCCGCTTATCATGGCGAGATTGCGGTCGATCCAAAGGATGGAACGATCTTCAGACTCGCACTGGTGGCGGATCTCGATCCAATCGATCCGGTTGGAATTTCCAACATCATGGTGGAGTACGCCTCGGTTGAGATCGGCGGGAAAAACTATATCTGCCCCGTCAAGAGCGTATCGATGTGGGTCGCTTCGGGCGCTATCTCCGATGCCCATCAGATCCTTCTGAACGATGTAGATTTTGCGCAATACCATCTGTTTCGTTCGGAATCCCGGATACTTTTCGGCAACGACCCCATCACGCCGTGAGCCTGAAATCGCCACAAATCAATATAGGGGGAAGGGCGCAAATCGGCGGGAAAACGGGAGATTTAATTCACGAAACGTAAACGCTTACCTGCGAGCCGGGCAGGTGGGTGACTCCTCCTGAGTTATGAATTCTGTGAAACATGTTGATGATGCTGCAGCACGTGAAAGGCCGGTTCCACGATTTCCGCTTGACAAGATAACTTCAATGGGCGTAAAAATTTGGCGTTTGAGAAAACGATTGCTGGATGTTTCTGAATGATCGTCGCGGCGCTGCACGATTTCTGTGTCCAAAGAGGGTAAGGCATCTTTGGAGGGCTAAGCGGACCCAGTCAGAGCTTCCAGTTGGACGGCCGTTCCGAGGCAAAACATACTCGGGAGCGGATTCAATGCAAGGTGTGCCATCGGAATGCCGCACGGGGTACTCGCGCTTCTGACGACTTCATCTCATTGAAATCGTTTACTCAAACAAGCATGCAATTCCTGAATCGAAGGCGAATCCTGACCAGAGTTCACGGAAACGATACCGCAGAGTATCGAGCAGGAATTAAGTTCAGACCGGCAAGCGCAGACCTCCCGTAGCCCAACTTGCCAAACGGGTACTGTCAGAAAAAAACAATCAACCGTGTAACGAACGACCGGCAAGACACGGTTTTTGGTGGCTGAATCATTTAGAAAACGTTTGCTCAGGAGGCAGACCATGAATCATCCAACGTTCCAGAATCGTCGCAATGCAACGAGACACGCACGGAGATCTCTGACGGTCTGGTTAGCATTCTTCGTCATGCTGCTCACTGCGAGTACCGCAGCCATGGCACAGGATAATGCCACAATCAATGGAACTGTCGTTGACTCGACTGGAGCCGTGGTTCCGAACGCCGCTATTACGCTCACCAACCCGGCCACAGGCCAGGTCAGGGAGAGCGTAACGAATTCCTCTGGAGCGTATCGCTTCGCCAACGTGGGCGTCGGCACCTACACGCTGAGCGCTTCCGTCAGCGGATTCCAGAAATACACCAAGACCGATATTGTGGTGAACGTCGCAGCCACAGTGGAAGCCGACATTACCCTCACCGTCGGCAGCCAGTCGCAGACAGTGACAGTGGCCGCGGAAGCACTGCAGGTGCAGAGCGAAACCAGCGAAGTCAGCACGCTGATCAGCGGCGAGCAGGTTTCGCAGTTGGCGACTAATGGCCGCAATGTAACTTCGCTAGCTGCCCTCGGCCTCGGCGTCTCAAACAACCTGCCGGCCTTTGGCGGTGTCAACGCGTTGACTTCGGCGAACGGCATCAGCTTCAATGGCACCCGTTCCACGCACAACATTTACCTGCTTGATGGTGGCGAACAGAACGATCGCGGCTGCGGTGGATGCTTCATGAATCTGCCCTCGCAGGATGCGCTTGCCGAGTTCCAAACTCTGGACAGTAACTACAGCCCTGATTACGGCATCGGCTCGGGCGGCACGATCCTGATGGTGCTCAAATCCGGCACGCATAACTTCCACGGCGAAGTGTATGAGTTCAACCGCAACACGGCTTACGATGCTTCAGATTACTTCAGCAAGAGCACCCCGAAGTTCCAGTTGAACGAGCCTGGTGGCAACATCGGCGGTCCTGTGTGGATTCCGCATGTATACAACGAGAATCGAAACCGGACATTTTTCTTCTGGAACGAGGAGTGGCGCAGACTGATTCAAGGCAGTTCGCCTTCTGTCGTCAATGCGATCCTGGCTCCTAATTTTCCGACGGCGGGAGCCAACCTGGCCTATACGATTCCGGCGGGTGGACCGACCCCGATCGTACCGATAACAAGCGATCCAGCGAAACTGGCTCTCTATACTACCGATGGTCTAACGGCCGGGAGCCCCTTCCCGGGCAACATCATTCCCGCCAATCTGATCGACCCCAACGCAGTTCTGCTGCTGGGGACGGGTGCTTTTCCGAAGCCGAATTACAACAATGGCACCCAGTTCATCGCTTCTATCCCGCAGCCAACCAATGTCCGCGAAGATGTGGTGCGTATCGATCACGCCATCAACAGCAAATACCAATTGATGGGCCATTACCTTCATGACACGCTGGCTCAGTCGTATTTCCCGCCGCTGTGGGGTGACAGCACCTACCCGACGGTGGGAACTGCGATGACTAATCCGTCCTTTACGGCCGTCATCAAGCTGACTCAGACCTATTCACCAAACCTGCTGAATGAAACCGCTTTCCTTTACAGCGGCAACAAGATCACTCTCACCCCCATCAACGGGACCGGAACATTTGCGCAACCCGCGGGATGGACGGCGACCAGCTTTTTCCCGATCGCCGACAATTTCCTGAGCAAAATGCCGGAGATCGATCTGCAAGGCTCTCCGCTGAATGTGAACTGGAGCGCCAGCTACTACCCATGGAAAAACGGTTACGAGGGCTTTGAGTACAGGGACGATCTTTCCTGGACCAAGGGGCGGCACCAGTTGAAGTTTGGCGCCAGCATCCTGCATGACTACAAGAATCAGCAGCTGCAGGCCAACACCAATGGAACTGCGTCTTTTAGTTCGAGCCAGTTCTCAGGAGATTCGTATATCAACTTCCTGCTCGGCGATGCCTCGAACTTTAATCAATTGGAGTATCTGGCCGGCAAGCACTGGGTCAACAACAACTACGGCTTCTACTTCAACGACGACTGGCATGTCACTCCGCGGTTGACTCTGAATCTCGGACTTCGTTACGACGGATTACCGCATGCCTTTGAGCGCTACAACCAGTTCGCAAACTTTGTTCCTGCGGATTATCTCTTCTCGCTTGGCAACCCGGTCACATCGGCTGGAACTCTGACGCCCTCTTCGCTCTCGACTTTCAGCGGTACCGGAAGCCAGGCGTTCTACCTCAACGGAATTGAGGAAGCAGGCGTCAACGGCTTCCCTCGCGGAAACGTGAAGAACTTTTACGACACCGTGGAGCCCAGGGTGGGCTTTGCCTATAACGTCACCGGCAACGGGAAGACAGTTCTGCGCGGTGGTGTCGGAATGTTTTACGAGCGCGTTCAAGGCAACGATGTTTACAACGCTGCCTTGAATCCACCGTTCGCTTACATTCCTTCCGCCAACAACGTGTATTTTTCCAACCCGAACACGAGCGCCTTGACTGGAGCGACCACCTCCGAGACGTTTCCCTCGAACCTGACCAATATCAAGTTCAACTATCCGCCTCCGGGAACGGCGAACTTCAGCCTGGGAATTCAACGAGAACTTGCGCCTTCCGTCGTTTTGCAGGTGCAATATGTCGGCTCTCTGGGCTGGGATCAGAATGACGACCGCGCAATCAACACATTGCCGCTCGCCAATCAGGATCCGGCAAGCCCAGGCAACCCTTACTACGATCGACAGGGCGTTTCCAACGGAACGCTCAATGCGAACGTGTATCGGAATTACCCCGGCTTCGGCGGCATCGAGCAGGAGGAGAACGAAACCAACTTCAAATACAACTCATTCCAGGCAGGCGTGCGCATGGAGAATCGGCATGGTCTTACCGTCCAGGTCGCCTACACGTATGGCCACAATCTGGATGAGGTGGCCAACGACCTCAACGGGCTCTCGAACCCTTATAACCCGAAGTACGACTACGGCTCGGACACATCGTTTGACCGTCGTCACATCTTCAACGTGAATTACGTGTATGCACTTCCTTTCTATGCGAAGAGTTCCAATACTCTTCTCCGAGAAGTCGCGGGAGGCTGGTCGATTTCCGGGATAACGGTCGCGCAATCGGGATTACCTCTTTACATCGGCTATACCGGCAATGACACGCTCGGGCTGGGCGGCGGCACCAACAACCGCCCGAACCTGGTGTCGAAGGTGAGTTACCCGAAGAAAGTGGGAGCCTGGTTCAGCACCAGTTCCTTTGCCGACCCAGTCGCTCCGTGGAATGGCGGCGCAAACCAGGGCTTTGGCAACGCAGGAAAAGATTCGGTCGTCGGGCCGGGACTCTTCAACTGGAACCTGTCGCTGTTCAAGTCCATTCCGCTGACGGCTCACGAGGGACCGAAGATCGAGCTGCGCTTCGAGTCCTTCAATACCTTCAACCACACCAGTTTCCAGGGTGTGGATACAGGCTCGCATGACGGGAACTTTGGTCAGGTAACAAATGACTACGGTCCTCGAACCCTGCAGCTTGGCGGGAAGTTTAAGTTCTAACGAATCGTCTTCCGTTCGGCGCAGCAATGGGTCATCCATTGCTGCGCCACTTTTTTGCGGCATTGCGCGTGGCAATGTCCGCGGGTGAAAATGCCATTGGAGATGCGCGTGAAGCAGTGTGTGCCACAAGGGATAGTTCTTGCCATCGCGCTAGCGCTAGCTGCCGTGAACGGCCAATGCCAGGTGGCTGCGACACAGGTTGGGAATGTCGATCAGCTGCGCCAAACTGCCTTTGGCCTGGAACAGCAAGGCAAGACCAACGAGGCGGAAAGCGCCTGGCGCGCAGTGTTAAGGGCTCAACCGGCCAACGCTGAGGCCTACGCACATCTTGGGTTCCTTGAAGCACGGCAGGAACATTACGGCGAGGCCGCGCCACTGTATCGCAAGGCGCTCGCTCTTCAGCCGGGAATGCCCGGCCTCAAAATGAATCTCGGACTCGCGCTCTTCAAGTCCGGCAGGATGCGGGAGGCAATTGACACCTTCACGCCGCTGCTCAAGAGCGAGCCTGCCTCTTCACCTGAGGCGCTGAGGCTGACGACGCTCATCGGCATCGCCGACTACGGGCTTGGAGAGTATGCGGCAGCTGTTCCAAATCTCAAGGAAGCGACTGCGAACGATCCTCAGAATCTGCCTTTTCGGCTGATGCTGGCGCAGAGCTGTCTCGCTTCGAAGCAGTATCCCTGCGTTCTGGATACGTATCACGAGATCTTGTTGTTAAATGCAGAGTCGGCCGAGGCCGATATGCTGGCCGGCGAGGCACTCGATGAGATGAAGGATCATGCTGGCGCCATCCAGCAGTTTCGCGCCGCCGTGAAAGCCGACCCGAAGGTGCCGAATGTGCACTTTGGCCTTGCGTATCTTCTGTGGAGCCAGAGCCAGTACGAGGAAGCTGCGCAGGAGTTCCAGGCGGAGTTGGCGAACGTTCCCGACAGCGTGCAGGCGATTGCATACCTTGGCGATACCCAGATGCAACTGAGCCACCCTGACGCGGCTCGTCCGTTGATTCAGAAGGCAATTGCGATCGACCCAAGAATGGAGCTGCCGCATCTGGATCTCGGCATTATGGATGCGGATGCCGGAGATCGCGAAAATGCGTTGCGCGAGTTCAAACTCGCGGCCAGCCTGAATCCGAGTGATGTGAACGCGCACTGGCGGCTGGCGCGGCTGTATCAGGCCATGGGGCGAAAAGAAGAAGCCAAGGTGGAGTTCGACAAGACCAGCAGCCTGCACAAGGCCGAGAATGCAACCATCTTTGAAGAACTCGGGAAAGCCCGCGCCAAGGGCAAGCCGGAGGATGCGCCCGAAAACGCTGCTCCGACGAACCCGTGACGTTGCCTAGTTAGGGCGTGAGTTTTTTCTCGCTAAATCACGTACAAGTCGACGTATTCATGTACCGGCATCTTCTCGAGAGCCGCCTGGTCGAGCGATACATTCAGAATTTCTGCCTGTTGCTTCGCAGGGAAGCGTCGCGCCAGATTGGTTCTGAACTTGGCTTCGAGCAGGGGAATGCCGTCCTTGCGCCGCCGCTTATGGCCGATCGGATACTCGACTGTTTCCTCAAACACCGTGCCATCGTTGAGTTCGACATGCAATGAGTTGGCGATCGAGCGCTTTTCCGGATCGTGATAGTCGGTGGTGAACTGCGGCACCTCCGCAGTCTCCATCATTGCGCGAAGAGCATCGATGCGCGGGTCGGATGCCACGCGATCCTCGTAATCCGCTGCAGTGAGCCTTCCGAAGAGCAAGGGAATCGCGATCATGTATTGGATGCAGTGGTCGCGGTCGGCTGGATTGTTCAACGGGCCTTTCTTGTCGATGATGCGCAGGCATGCTTCATGGGTGCGAATCATGATGCTGCGAATGTCTTCAGCTGATTTGCCGGCGGACTGCAGCCGAGCGTGCAGTGTCATCGCGGCTTCGACGGCCGTCTGCGAGTGAAACTCGGCAGGGAAGCTGATCTTGAACAGAACATTCTCCATCACGTACGAACCGTATGGTCGTTGGAACCTAAACTCTTGCCCTTTGAAGGAAACATCGTAGAAGCCCCACGTCTTCGCCGTGAGCACCGAGGGGTAGCCCATCTCGCCAGTCTTTGCAATCAGCGCCAGTCGCACTGCACGGCTGGTCGCGTCCCCCGCAGCCCAGCTCTTGCGCGAGCCGGTATTGGGCGCATGACGATATGTGCGCAGGCTTTGCCCGTCGACCCATGCCAGCGAGACTGCGGCAATTGTTTCCTCGCGTGTCAGGCCCAGCAATCCTGCGACGACTGCCGTGGATGCGACCTTGACCAGCACCACATGGTCCAGCCCGACCTTGTTGAATGAGTTCTCGAGGGCAATGCAGCCTTGAATCTCATGCGCCTTGATCATGGCTGTGAGCACATGCTTCATGGGCAGCGGCTGCTTGCCGGCGGCCACGGCATTTCTCGAGAGCCAGTCGGCGACGGCGAGGATTCCACCGAGATTGTCGGAAGGGTGTCCCCATTCCGCTGCGAGCCATGTGTCGTTGAAGTCAAGCCAGCGAATCATCGCGCCGATATTAAACGCTGCCTGCACCGGGTCCAGTTGAAACTGCGTGCCGGGCACCTTTGCGCCATGGGGGACGATTGTTCCGGGAACGATGGGGCCGAGGAGCTTTGTGCAAGCCGGGTATTCAAGCGCTTCAAGTCCGCAACCCAGTGTGTCGATCAGGCAATGGCGGGCGGTTTCATAGGCCAGTTCGCTCTTGATTTCATAGGACTGGACGTAGTCGACAATGTCGACGATTACCTGGTCTGGTTTGGGGCGTTCATTGCTGATAGGTGCGGACACAATTTCTCCAGTAAAAGTACGCTCTGCCGAATGCGATGCTACTTCCGGTCGTGCAGTGGAATGAATTCAAGATTGTCTGGACCGACATAGTTAGCCGACGGGCGAATGATCTTGCCGTCGATGCGTTGTTCAATGATGTGGGCGCTCCAGCCTGCGGTGCGCGCAATGACGAACAACGGAGTGAACATCGCGGTCGGCACCTGCATCTGGTAATAGCTCACTGCACTGAACCAGTCGAGATTGGGAAACATCTTTTTGGTCTCCCACATGACTGTTTCGAGCCGCTCGGCTATGTTGAACATTTTCATGTTTTCCGCTTGCTCGGATAACTTTCGCGCAACTTCCTTAATGATCTTGTTGCGTGGATCGGAGACGGTGTAAACGGGATGACCGAAGCCGATTATGACTTCGCGGGCCTCAACACGCCGCCTTACATCGGCCTCTGCCTCATCTGGAGTTTCGTATCGCTTCTGGATGTCGAAGGCGACCTCGTTTGCTCCGCCATGCTTCGGCCCGCTCAGGGCGCCAATCGCGCCCGCAATGCAGGAGAAGATATCCGCGCCGGTTCCGGCGATCACGCGGCTGGTGAATGTCGATGCATTGAATTCGTGCTCAGCGTACAGGTTCAGGCTGGTATGCATGGCGCGCACCCATTGCCGCGTTGGGGCCGTACCATGCAGCAGGTGCAGGAAGTGGCCGGCGATCGAATCATCCTCAGTCTCGACGTCAATGCGCCGGCCGTTGTGAGAGAAGTGAAACCAGTAGAGCAGCATTGAGCCCAGCGAAGCCAACAGCCGATCCGCAATGTCGCGTGCTCCCGATGCGCTGTGTTCCGAGTGCTCCGGCAGCACGCAGCCAAACATCGAAACAGCTGTGCGCATCACGTCCATCGGATGCGCGCCCGCCGGCACCTGCTCCAGCACCGCTCGGACTGCCATCGGTATACCGCGAAGCTTCTTCAGTTTGTCGCGGTAAGCGGCTAGTTCTGTAGCATTGGGCAATTTGCCATGTACCAGCAAATGTGCGATCTCTTCGAAATCGCATGCGTTTGCTACATCGAGAATGTCGTAGCCGCGGTAATGCAAATCGTTGCCGCTCCTGCCTACGGTGCAGAGCGCCGTATTACCCGCAGGAGTGCCCGACAGAGCGACAGATTTCTTGGGCTTGAATGCCACAGGCTGCCCACCCGCCAGAACTTCACTCATCGTATGTCCCCAATCTCGACTTCGTTACATTTGCTTCGTTTTCGCAAAGAGCTTGTCCAGTTTCTCTTCAAACTCGTGATATCCGAGAAAACTGTATAGCTCTTCCCGGGTCTGCATGATCCCGACAACTTCCTTCTGCGAACCTTGCGCGCGGATTGTCTCATAAACCCTGAGCGCAGCCGCGTTCATGGCGCGATAGGCTGAACAGCAATAGAGCACCATATCCACGCCAGCCCCGGCCAATTCGTCTTTGGTGTAGAGCGGAGTCTGGCCAAACTCCGTGATGTTGGCGAGGACCGGTACACCCACTGCCGCCTTGAACTTCGGATACATCGAGAGGTCCGTGACAGCTTCGGCGAAGATCATATCCGCGCCGGCCTCGACATACGCAGCGCAGCGGTCTATGGCTGCCTGCAGGCCTTCGCTTGCCAGTGCGTCGGAGCGGGCCATCACGACGAATTCGGGATCCGTCTTCGCATCTACGGCAGCCTTGATCCGGTCCACCATTTCTTCGGCCGGGACCACTTCCTTTCCGGGACGGTGGCCGCAACGTTTTGTTCCCACCTGGTCTTCCAGGTGCACGGCTGCCACACCGGCCTTGATCATCGAGCGAACAGTACGCGCGATGTTGAATGCGCCACCCCATCCTGTGTCGATATCCACCAGCAGCGGCAATGAAGTCACATCCGTGATGCGCCTTGCGTCAATGAGCACATCCTCCATGGTGCTGATGCCCAGATCCGGCATGCCAAGCGAATTGGCCGCCACGCCCCCTCCGCTAAGGTAAAGCGATTGAAAGCCTGCGGCTTCGGCCATGCGCGCCGTGTAGGCAGTTATGGCGCCAATAATCTGGAGTGGCTTCTCTCGATCCAGCGCGCTGCGAAACTTCGACCCTGCAGAGTCACTTCCCATGTTTTTCATCACCGTGCGTCGGCTTCCTGCGTTCGTGTCTCCAACTACTGTAGTTGGTCAGGCGGTGCTGACGAAACAATTCCGGCCCAGTCCTGGAAACCAATCTGAATCGGTAGTAAATCAAAGCCGGTTGGCTTCTATTCGTAGCTGTCCGCAGACCTACGAATGTGCAATTTTGCACATTCTATTGTCAGCAACTCCCGTTCAATGAGGCTGTTACCTCATATAACAGTGACCGTCTGATAAGTCGACACTGGGGTTGACGGCGGACCAGGCTGGGAGGGTTTCAGATGGCGCAATTGGGCACATTTCTGTCTGCTTTGACCGAGGGGCGAAGTGTGCGCCGCGATGAATGGGAACCGGTCGTGAGGATGTTTGTCGCTGGGGAACTCCTGATGTGTCAATGCGGTAACCAGAATCCCTGGCTTCATTCCTTGACCTGGGGAGAAATTGCCGCGTCGGATTGGCAACTGGTCCAATCTCTTGCGTCTATCGATATGGAGAAGAAACATTAGACACAAAGTTTTGTTTCGAACAATGCAGCTTGACCAAGGAAAAGTCAGCGCAATTTCTGACAGAAAAATACGGCGAATCTCATTCCGAAATCTCAGATAAGTCCAGATCCGGCAAGTCACAGATTTTGAGAGCGTCAATCAGGAACTGAATCGGAGCCATCCCGGCAATATCCCATCCGATAAACGAAGTGGATTGCACTCCAATCACCACTGCTCGTCCGGGGCCAACGGACGGGCTTCCGCCTGCTGCAGGAACATACAGAATCGGAGATCCGCTGTTGCCGGGCACCAGGCTTGCCGCGATCATCCATTCGGACGCTGCGATATCTCTTCCATTCGGGCATCCCTTAAAGCTGATCTTCTCCAGCGGTCGGCTGGAGACGTATCCGAATTTAAAAATGGGGTAATTGCGCCTCTTGCCCGAAGCCCCTGGAAACAGTCCAGCAGAGAGTATCTGGGATCCAGTATCCATGGTTCCCACTTCAACCGCTTTGGGAAATTCGCTGAGCCCGATGACGTTATAGTCGGCTCCAAGAGCATCCAACTTGCCGGCATTCAGCAGGATAAACGCAAGATCAGCAGAATCGTCGTTTGGCATTACCCACTTGAAACCCTTCGTAGGATCGCCTGGGAGGTCATAGTCCACGGTTCCCGATTCATCCGTCTTCGGGTCGAATACTTTCTTGTTGAATCGCGCCACAATGCCCTGGTTCTTGGCCGGACACCCGGTCCAGAAGGGATCGACGATATGGCGGGCAGTTACCAGGAAGATATATTTGCGATTATGCTTCGTCTTGCTGGGTATGCCAATGAGAAATCCAGTTCCATCCGGCTGCGTTCTGCCGTCTGCGCCGCGAGCGTAAATGAAGACAATGGACTTCCGGACCGCGTCGAAGTTCACCGGAAACGCGCCTTGTGCGCTTGCGGAGACACAGAGTAGAGTCAACATCGTTCCCAGCACCAGCATTCGCAGTCGTACTTGCATTGGAATTGTCCTCGGGGTCGATGTTAGCGCGTGTCGGATTGTAGAGAATTTTTGATTCGCTGTGCAAATCACGGGGGCGACTCGTCCTCGCCCGGTTGATACCAGGGGACATCTTTCTGTGGGAACAGGAATGGAGACTTGGCCAGTAAATGCGAGAGAATCCGATGCGCCATCTTCACGGACTGTTCCACTTCTGCGTCCCACTCCGGCTGCGAAGCGGTGTCGCAGGCAATGCGAGGCCACTTTGCGGTCCGGATCGCCAGGATCAGGCTGCTGGCGATGACCAGCGTCGGTCCCATCTTTGACAGGTCGGTCTCCCTTCGATATCCGGCAATCTCCATGAGGGAATTATAGGCGAAGAAAGAGAGAAGATATCCACGGTGGAAATCTGAGGCCATTGCTTCCTTAACTCCGGGAGCAGGGTTATGCTTGTAATCGGAGATATCGCAGATGGAACAGCTCAAAGAATCTCCACAAACCGATACGTTGAAAGTCCTCGTGATTGACGATAACGAGGCGCACGCGGAGGGACTCGCCGAATTACTGGGCCTGGCCGGCTTTGAAGCGTCCCATGTGCATACTGGAAATGAAGGCATTGAAACCGCTCGATTGCTCGCGGTGGATGCCGTCCTGCTCGACATGAACCTGCCCGACATGAATGGATTTGAGGTCTGCCGCAAGCTGCGCCGTGACCCCCGGACGACCAATATTGCCGTCGTATTTCACACAGCGCAGGGCTCCGTTCCGGGCGCCCGGCACGAAGGCGATGCTTTCCTGACGTACCCCGTCGCCATGAGCGAAGTCTATTCGACGATTCGCGACAGCGTAGAGCGGCGCAGAAATCGATTCGGCAAGATCCACGAGTGGCCTAGCTGACTTTGCGTTCCGCGGGATAAATTTCGCCGACTTGTACGACATCTCAATATTCCTCTTGACAAAAGTCGTTATAAGGAATATTGTTGTGAATGTCGATGGAAACTGCTACCCAAACCGAACTCAAGCCGAAGTGGGGTTCCTGTCCGGAAGAGATCACGCATCTTGAGCTAATGCGCACGACCGAGGTTTTGTCGCACCGGTTTGCACAGGTCATGAAGACTGAGGATCTCACTCCGGCGCAGTACAACGTGTTGCGGATTCTGCGGGGTGCGCCCGAAGGACTTGCGTGCGGAGAGATCAGCAACCGCATGGTGACGCGCGACTCCGACATTACCCGCCTGCTGGACCGGCTCGAAAAGCGCACCTTGATCTCCCGTTGCCGTGAGAGCAAAGACAGGCGAACGGTCATGGCGCGAATCACGCGAGAGGGATTGGAACTGCTGGCCCGGCTGGATGAACCCATCCGAACGACACATCGCGAACTCCTGGGGCACCTCGGGATCGAACGGCTGAATCTACTTGCCAATCTGCTGCGCGATGCCCGGCAGCCGACGGGATAAATTTTTTGCAAATATTGTCGTTACAACGACAGTCAGTGTAACGAATCTAATCACCATTTCGACATAACCCAAACTTCTGAAAAGGACACACCACACCATGAGCACACTTACTACCCCAGCATTCACAACCCCCGCCATCACTACCTGGAATATCGATTCGACTCACTCGGTCGTCGAGTTCAAGGTCAGGCACATGATGATCTCCAACGTAAAAGGTCATTTCACCGGTGTGACCGGCACGCTGTCGCTGAATGAGGCTGACCTCACCCAGTCGAGTGTAGAAGCGGCGATCGAGATTGCGTCAATCCATACACGGGATGAGGGCCGCGATGCCCACCTGAAGGGCGCGGAATTCTTCGACGCCGAGCAGTTCCCGAACATGCAGTTGAAGTCGACGCACATCGCGCTGAAGTCGGATGGGGAACTGGTAGTCACCGGCGATCTGACGATCAAGGGAGTCACCCACAGCGTGGCTTTTGCGGTGGAAGGACCGAGCGCACCGGCGAAGGATCCGTGGGGCAACACGCGTATTGGTTTGACAGCGACTACGAAGATCAATCGCAAGGACTTCGGGCTGACCTGGAATGCGGCGCTCGAGACCGGCGGCGTGATGGTCGGCGAGGAAATCAGTATCACCCTGGACCTGGAGTTCGTGAAGCAGGCGTAAGAGCGACGCTGACGGTCGAAAGGATTCGCCGCCAGGGCATTGCACTTTGGCGTGTTCTGGCGGCGGACAGGCAGGCGGCCGATGCGACTCTCGCCTCTCAAACAGGGTGGGCAAACTACCGATGCTAGTATTTCCGCACGAAAAGAAGCATGAACCGGCTAGCGCAACCCCGGTGTCTAACTTCCATGAACAAGAAGCGGCTTGGTAATTCTGATCTCGATCTGTCTCCGATTGGCCTTGGCACATGGGCGATTGGTGGAGGTGGTCTCGCATCTTCATGGGGACCGCAGGACGACAACGACTCCATCGCCGCGATTCACCAGGCGATTGATCTGGGGATGAACTGGATCGATACGGCGCCAGTGTATGGCCTCGGGCATTCAGAAGAGATTGTTGCTAAGGCGGTGAAGACTGCCTCCGCGAAGCCCTACATTTTCACCAAATGCTCGCGAACCTGGAATGAGAAGCGCGAGACGGGAAACAGCCTCAAAGGAATCCGCCGTGAAGTCGAAGAGAGCCTGCATCGTCTGCAGGTCGACACCATTGATCTCTATCAGATGCACTGGCCGAAACCGGAAGAAGACATCGAAGAGGGCTGGAGCGTCATGGCCGACCTGCAGAAACAGGGCAAGGTGCGGTGGATAGGCGTTTCAAATTTTGAAGTGCGACACATGGAGCGAGTGATGAAGATTGCGCCTATCACTTCGAATCAGCCACCGTATTCGATGATCAATCGCAATATCGAACACGAGATATTACCGTTCTGCCAGCTACATCAGATCGGTACGATCAACTATGCACCGATGCACTCCGGGCTGCTGACGGGGCGCATGACGAAGGAACGAGTTGCGAACTTTCCTGAGGATGATTTTCGCAAGCGCGCAAAGAACTACCAGGAGCCTTTCCTTTCACGGAATCTTGCGTGGGCGGAGTTCCTCAAGACCGTCGGTTTGCGCCATGGTGTTTCGGCGGGAGTGATCGCAATTGCGTGGACCCTTCACAACCAAGGCATCACCGCGGCGATTGTGGGCGGACGCAATGCGGAACAGGTTCGGGGAGTGGCTCCCGCCTTGACCTTCCGCCTCTCCGATGCAGAGTTCGAAGAGATCGATTCTTACGTTGCGTCCCACGCATAAGGCTTATCGAGAAAAGATGAAACACTAGATTGAATCCGCCTCGAACTTTTTTAGGTGAGGCGTTCCAGGTGTAAGAGCTAAATTCGAGTAAGTCATTTGGTCGGAGCTAGAGGACGATTTTAGAACTTTTCCGCTGCATTCTGGGCACTGTGAAGATGAACGAGCCAGCGCCTCGCTAAGGCCGCTGGACGTAGATTTGTGAATCCCACCCTAGCCGCAAAGTACGCGGCAAGAGTGGGGCACCCAAATTTGTGGTCGGGAAAAGGTACAAAAGCTAGGCTGGGCCACCCGCAATCATGAGCCCGCTGCAACGACTGAACTTCAGATGAGCCCTTGGCCACAACCGACGCGGATTCAATTGGGAAGACCGTTCCGTCGGAACCACCAATACATCATAGGAACGAAGTAGAAGGAAACCAGCATGGCCGCGAACATCCTTAAGCCTGCTTCCTTAAGCGCGAGGTATTCCGCTGCCGAAATCACCTTGAGAGCCTGACCGTGACTTTCGACGACATATTGGCCGTCTTGGAGAGCTGGAACGCCGAGGCCACTATGCATTGCAAACCAAATGACTTGTACTAATGCGATTAAAGCCAGCATCCATTCGCATGGAGCAACCCACTTCGGCATGCCTTTGGCGAATTCCTTGTAAAAGAACGTGGGTGACCTAGAGTTTGGGTACTCCAGGATGAAAACAGGGAGAAAGAGAAGCATCATTCCGGCGCAAAGTAAGCCCATCCATGGATAGAGCCTGTCCACCGGCACTCCCAAGAAGCTTACGATGTACGCGAGCATGCCTGCGGCAAAGCCGCACATCGACAACGACGCAAGAGCCTTTCGGGTGTTTGAACTAATATTCACAGCGCTCCAAATCGCAAACTAAGGGCTCGTTGCTCGCGTTTAACAGTCACCGCCAAAAGCAGCACACTCGTTGTAGGTGTAAACTCCTTCGCTGAGCTGCGTTGCTGATTGCGCAGGAATCGTAGGCAAACCCATGTTGAATGTGGCCGCCGGGACAGAACCAATCGGCACGGTCCATCCCGTAGTCATCACGCTTGCGCCGGGAGTCCCGACGCCCATTAACGTCGTATAGTTGCCCTCTGTTGGATCTCCGCTAACTCCTCCCCCTGGACCGAAGAAGGCCGAACCGCCTACAGTGAAACCGGATTGATCAAGATTGTTTGTGGTCCCCGCTCCAAGAAATACTCCTGGGTCAGACGGAGGGCCGACCCCGCCAGTCATAAAGATGTTGCCTGACGATGGGACATAGCTTAAACCCCCGCTCCCTATGCCATAGTTCCCTCCGGCCTGTATCACCTCGTTGCTAAACGGAGCTACCTGTACGGTCGTCATATCAGGGAGATTCGCTATCGAATAGCTTTGAGTCGTTGTCACGTTAGCCTGCGGTTGTGCTTGAGCCGCAAGTTGGGCATTCGTATTCCATCCATTCCCTGTCGCTGCGTTCAAACGGGATTGCCCAAAATCGCAAACCCCTTGTAACCAACCGGGACAATGTCCATCCTTGTCAACTCCGCCAAGCGGATTGTTCCGCATGTATTGGTAGAGATTCAAGCTCTGCGGATTGGTGAGGTCTGCATAGGGAACGCCTTGCGGAGTCTTGCTCCAGTCGGGGGACATGAAGCGCCCCATACTGCTGCTGTAATACCTGGCTCCGAAGTAGTCGAGTCCGGATTCTGTATCGCGTTCTTTGCCGGTAGAAATCGATGGCTGTGCAAACGCTGCGCTGAGAAGGCAAGCGGGTGGCACCGTCATAGATGCATCGGGCTGTCGGGGTGAGGTCTGCGCTTGCATCGTATCGATATCCCCGTTTCACCAAAGGCGAGGGACCGGGGGGTCCTTACCGTGGTTGAGAACGATCATCGGGACCGGGGCCGGCCGCCATGACTTCTGCGCTGAAGCCCTTCCAAGTTAGGGCACTCATTACGTTTCCCGCGATTCGGCGCTGTGTAAGGGCATCGACGACCTCTGACGGATTATCATCCCACCGGCTAATCGTGTCGAGGAATACGGTTGCGCCACTACCTCCAACGTCAATCGTAAGAGTCAGCTTGCGACCATTCTCTTCGTACGTCGCCCAGTCTTGGCCCCAGCGGAGCGAGAAACCGTCATCTGACCGAATTAGCGCTTTGTCATACCAGGGTGTATTGAACATTTGCTTAGAACGGAACCGATGTGACTCTGACACTGTTTGAATTCAAGATTGGAGATTCGATGTTATTCCAAATCTGGCCGGTGTAGCCGTTTAGTCCTTGGTACATTGTCGCTGTTCCCTGAGCGCCGTTGGCGAAGGCCGAAGAGGCCCAATCCCATGCTGGCTTCATCGTCTGATACGAAAGACCGAATGCATCTTGAGTATTTTCAAGAACACGGCCAATGAACGTGGATTCCAAGGTCGATCCCTCTTCCAATTCAGCGGCGGCCTGTGCCCCAAAGTAACCAGCGCCGGACCAGAAAATTCGATTGGCGGCTGGACCTAACAAACCAGTTGCATTAGCACCCCAACTCGCAGCAGCGCCAGTTCCTGCCGCAATTTCGGGTGCGAACACGGCCCCTCCGGCCAAAAGGGCGTATCCTCCTGCCGCGTAATTTACGGCAGTGTTTGCAGCGACGAAACTTCCTGAACCTGCGCCTTGGAAAAGCTGTTGGGCGAACGCATGGCCACCCCAAGGATCACCAGACATTGCTCGCGCATTCATCATCGACGTCTGAAGCGGGTTGTCATATGGATTGTTTGCATCTGTGTGGTCGCCCCAATGAATCGTCGCGCTACTCCCGCCAGGATTGTCCGTAATACTATCCACG
>Ga0302319_10010317_pt1 | contig 17822 bp, 25 predicted proteins | sample Bog_T0_2_FD_203319 | JGI IMG/M metagenome (GOLD analysis project Ga0302319, IMG submission 203319) | Peat permafrost microbial communities from Stordalen Mire near Abisko, Sweden - Bog_T0_2 | ecosystem: Environmental > Terrestrial > Soil > Wetlands > Peat | place: Sweden: Abisko, Stordalen Mire...
TCGATGGAATGTCCATATCTTACGAGGCCAGAAAGCTGCGGGCACTTCTGATGACGGAAGCTGTCCTACTTGACGCGATTCGTTCCTGGGCCGGGCGGCTGAATTTCGCAAGCCCAAACGCGACCCGAATTCGAGACGATCATCCCGATCCACAATTTGCGACTTTCAGGTTCGATCTCACAGGGCCCAGCTATCTTTTGCCGCTGGTGACCTATACCGCCTCGAAGCCGACTCCGGGGTTCTTCGTTGCAGATGTGATTCTGGATATCGAACTTAGCGTGAATTCAGTGGCTGCATTCCTGCGCAAAGTCACAATGCTTACCGGACTCCGGAAAACGCGTCCGTTTATTCCGATGCTCATTGCGGATAGCTTCAGCTTGGACGCACTCAAGTTGTGTCGAGCAAAAGGCATAATCACGACGCGGCCAGAAACCCTATTCGGTCAGGATGTCGCCCGCGCGCTTGAAGACCTTTTACACACACTGACCAACACATCGACCGCCTCGATCGAACGCATTGAGAAGCTCTTCAGCAAACTGTCGGTGATCGAAGGTGCAGCAGGGAATCTGCGCGGTGCTCTCTTTGAGTTGATTGTCGGGCATTGCGTGCATCTTTTGGAAGGCGGAGAGATTACACTCGGTCCCGTACTTACCGATATGAAGACTGGCAAGCAAGCAGAGGTGGATGTTCTCTTGGAGCGTCAACGCCAGCTCACTGCATACGAATGCAAGGGCTACCGATCTCCTGTCAGGTTGCCTGAAGTTGAGAAGTGGCTGACCCAAAAGGTTCCCACGATTCATGCGGCGTTGAAGGTGCAAGATCGGTATTCCAGCACAGAGTTTGCCTTTGAGTTCTGGACCGCATCGAGCTTTGAACCCGACGCGGAGGACTTTCTGCTACAGGCAAAACGGTCCACTCGCCGTTATCACATCGGCTGGAAGAACGGTCTAGACATACGCAAATATGCCGAAGGCATCAAGGCACCAGGCTTGCGCAAAATTATCGACGATCACTACTTCAAGGACATTTTGGCTCAACCAGTTCCGGAGCTACTCAAAAGTTCTGTGGTGGCGCAACCATCTTCAGAATATGGTAAATTTGGGGTCACAGACGATGTTGACGAGCTCTCGGAGATCGTAACTACTGCGGCAACCGGGCCATTACTTAAGGGCGATATATCTGACGACGAAATCCCATTCTGAATCGTAGCGGTTGGTCTACCGCTATGTAAAAGGATTCTCAATTGATGCTAAATCACCGAAGCACTCATCGAGCCTTGAACTTAGATTCTCTTCTGAGGCGCCTGCAAAGTCCCGTTTCAGGCAACTTCAGTGAGACAGCCTGAATTCGCCAACAGTATCAGTATAGGAATCAGACCCCGCGAAGCCTGCGGGCGCCGGCGGTCCTGGCTGAACGCGCGACTCCGCCGCCTACGGACCGGCTCGCCCCTGTCTTCATGACACGGGTGGGCATCGCGGCCAGTCCGGCCTTTCGTGCAGGCTTCTTGATCTGTGCGGAGAAGGGTTTCATGGTTCTGTCCTGCCTAATGCGACAACAGCGCGCCGGTGGTAGGCGCGCTGTCGATTGGTGTTCCTATCTGTTGTGGGTTAAGCCGCTCTCGACCGGTTCTTGATGTTGAAGCCGACGGTGGTCCGGTTCTGGCGTGCTGAGACGACGAAGTTGGTGGGACCGTCCTCTTCATCGAGAATGATCGCAGCCATCGCCTGGCGGTTGAGGTTGTAGCCGCGGCCTTCATGCCACCGATCAGCTGCCGACAGCGACGGGCAGGTGTAGTGCATGATGCCGCCGTCATCCTCAAGCACTTCGCTATGGGTGTGTCCGGTGACAAAGATCTGATGGGCGGTCTGGGCCCATTCCTGGCGACGTTCATTGGCCATCAAGGTGGGCAGGTCGGACAGGCTGACATCGTTGCCGTGGGTGGCGCCGATCAGCGTGTTGTCGCAGACGTAATAATTGCGGCTCATCAGGCTGTCGACGATCTCCACGTCATCATCCTTTCGATACCAGGCTTGCAGGTACTTCATCAAGGCGATGTCGGAGTGGTGGTCATGGTTGCCCAGACAGGGAAGCAGAACGATCGGTGCGATCTGACGAAGCCAGTCGCAGAACTCGACCTTGAACTCGAGGCCTTCGCTGAGGATCATCTCGGGAGTGCCGTCCAGATCCTGAGGCGTGCCGCGCGTGGTGCTGCCGAACTGATTGTCCACATGGAACCAATCGGAACCGAAGGGAACGACGATGCGAGTGGGGCGGCCACGCGCCACCAGACTGTTCAGGATGTTTTCGGTGTGGAACTTCAGAAGCTCCTTACAACTCTGCCGTGTGTAGCTGTGGCCGGCTTCGTCGAACCAGGATCCCTTTCCATAATGGAAGTCCATCGGCAGGAACACGGCCGAGAACGGCTTCGACGCACGCACAATGCTCACCAACTGCGGGCGGTAGTCGGGAACAAAACGGTTGGCCCAGTCGTCGACAACCCGCGACACCGAATGCTCAAAGTTGTCCCACAGGGCAGCCCGTTTCTTGATCTCCTTCCAAGACTTCTCGTTCATGGCGGTGAAGACCGCCCGGCGCTTCATGTTGTAAAGATCTTCGACCAAGTCGTCGGTGGTCCGCTCGATCAGCTCTTCGGCTGAGAAGGGTTCCTTGTCGTGGGTGATGCCGTGGATGTGCAGATACTGGATCAGCCAGGCTCTGGGCATGCCGAAGTCGCGCGCGATCTCGTTCAACGTGGAGCTCTTCCCAACCATGTTGGAATAGGCTTCACAGATGGCGCGGTGCTCGGCGCCGGAGGTCACGATCGGCTCGCCCACACCGCGGATCACCGTGATGTAGCGATCCTGATCCTTGTTGTACCAGTAACGCTGGCGGATGTCGTTGCCCACCACCTTGGAAAGCAGCCACTGCCGCCCGTTGACGGAAGTGGTGGGCTGCTCATCCGACTTGGCCGAATCATCAACCTCATTTCCCGCGGTAGCCTTGAAGGTTCCAATATCGGCCGGGGAAGAAGGCGTCTTCTTCGCTGCGGAACCGTGATGCCCTACCCGTTTGTCGGCCCTGCCTGTTGGATTCGCCCTGCGCTCGACTGTGTCAGGAGAGCAGTTGTACTTCTTGGCGATCTGTTTGACTTTCAACCCAGCCTTGAGTTCGGCTGCAACCTGCTCACTGGTAATGCATGCCCTTGGTCTGACGCGTCCTGACATTCTTACCTCTCGGAAGGTTCACCAGGCCAACCTCTCAGTTGGCCCGGCGAGTACGGGTGGATTTGGGTCCATCTCCGTGTGGGGGTCCGTTTAATCCTCGTTGCTTGACTTGATCGCTCTGAGCCGGTCGGCCCGTGCTGATTGCTTGCTGGCTATGTCCTTACCAGACCCCTTGCCTTCCGCCTTCTCCCTCTTCCACTTCTGCTCAGGAGTCAGCATCCAATCTTTCAAGATCATTCTGCGCTGGGTCTGCAGTGTTACCAAAAGCTCGACGTTCGGGTGGATGACTTTCTCCCAGGAGATAGGAAGGAATGTCTCCGGGTGAACATCCTTGGGATTGGTCACCGTGAGGCGAGCTTCATCTCCTTTGCTCAGGATGTGCAGCGAACGCTGCATCTGAAGATCGATCCAGCAGAGGTCGGAAATAGCGACCCGGTCAGATTCCTTCGCCAGGACCGGGTCGGTGGAAAGCTCTCTGCACCAGGCGTTGAAACGCTCTTCGACAATCAGGCGTTCAACGGGACACATCTTGTCCGCGGGGGCCTTGTGCATTCGGAGCAAGGGACACTTCGACGAGTACGGACACTTGTCCTCGTCCGCTACGTTCTCCTGGTTGCCGGGACACATGAGCACAGCTCCGGCTGCTGGACCAAGAATCCGCAGCGCAGACTGGTAGTTGTCGAGTTCCTGCTTTTCCTCAACAGTGAGGCCGAGATCCTCGCTGGTGGCGAGGAGGCCATTCACATTCTCGGTGGGGACGGGAAAAAGGGGCAGGTCTTCCGGAATCGGAATAAGACCAAGAGTTGCCATACATACCTCCCTAGTATAGGAACTATTGCCCGAACAGCTTCTTGGTCAGTCCCGCGTTATCGCTTCTCTCAGTTCTTCCGCCAAGGCCCGCTCCCGCTGGTCTTGCATACCTCTTCATGTAACGAATCACCCTTACAAAGGGTGGTACGTTACAGAAAGATAAACCTAGCGTGTCGCACTCGCCGGCCGGATGCCGGCGAGCCGGGCAATGCATGTTTACTTCTTTGGAGCAGTGGCAGGAACCGGTGCCGGAGAGGCGGGCGGATCAGGAGTGGTGGCCTTGGCAGCTTCGGCCGGAGCATCGGAAACGATCGTCAAGGTCTTGAAGTCCAGGTGGTAGCCAGGGTGCGCGGCAATTACCTGCTCTGCCAGCTTCTCACCATCCTGATTGACCGAGTCTTCTTCGCGCTGCAGATCCACCTTGTGCTGGGTGTACAAGCTCAGCTTGAGCTTGAGATTCTCGATCTTCAGATCCTCGACTTCGCTGGGCTTGACCGGAGCAGTCGCAGCCGGAGTGGTTTGGGCGGGAGCCGGAACGGCCGCCGCGGGTGCAGACTTCTGCGCGATCGCCGGAACGACCAGCAGCAAGAGGAACAGGAGTGAAAGCAGTGTTTTACGCATTGGTGCCTTTCTTCGAGACGGGTTCATCTGCCTGTAGTGTGGATGGCAAGTGGTGAGATACCAAAGGCTCGCTTGGCGCTGATCATGACGGCCGGGGCCGGTTGCACGATGGGGCGCTGGGCCTTGATCCGATCGAGCGCGCGGTCGAAGTCGAAGCCACAGGTGTAGAGGTAGGCGGCCACAAGGACCGGAGACCGGCTGATGCCGGCGTGGCAGTGTACCAGGACGGTGCCGCCGCCAAGCAATGCCCGGCGAATCCAATCGACGGCCGAGTAGAGCTTCTGGACGTGCCAGTCGTGACCGTCGAGCTGATCCATCTGGATGATGTTGGCGACGCACCGCGACGGGAGCGAGAGAGGCTCGGTGGTGCAGTTGCAGATGTGGGTGATATTGAGAGGATTGCCGGACCGAAGGTCCTCAGCGTCCTTGAATCCGCCCAGATAGAGGCGGTCAAGGACTTTGGTGAGCGGGAAGGTATTGCGGTAGCCAGTTTGGTCGAGGGACACGGATTCTTCCTAAGGGTTGTGGAGCGGGAGGTCTGCGCTTGCGCGCCATTCCTCCCGTCTTGTACTGAGGCTTGGGATAGGGAACAAAGACGGGGAGAGATACAACTGAGAAAGGGCCTCTGGGTACAGAGCGCAACCCTAGATGGGGAAGACCCGGTGCTCGGACACGTCCGAAAGTGCCGGCGGGACGTGGATGAGGCAGCGGTGTGTGCTCATCAACATGTCCTTCCCGAAGGCGACCCTCCACTCGGCAACCTGGTCACACTGGATGCCCTCGTGGTCCTTGTACTCACACATAGGTGCAACATCACGGTCCCAGCAGCCTTCGATGGTTCCTGGACGGTGGCACAGCGCAACGTACTTGCCGCCCTTGCGGCGCAGGCGGTACTCCGGCGCTTCGGTGTCGTGGCAGTAGAAGCAGAACAGCGGCGTATCCGGCGGCACCAGGACAGTTCGGAAGCCGGCGGCGAGTGCTACGGCGAGGTCAGTCGGCTCTGCGAAAAGATCGCCGAATGGCAGATCACTGAACAGACCGGCGGGCATCTCGGTCGCATGAATGCTCTGTTGGGCGATGGCGGGGTTCTTCCAGTTCTCGATCACTACACCACCTCCGCAGCAGCCAGCAGCTTGACGCCGGTCAGGACGAAGTCGGTCATGTGAAGGCCATCCCCCACTTCCTGACTGAGGATGTGTTCACGAACGCGATCCACTGACGGCTGTGCATCAGGACTGCCGAGAATGGTGACGACGTCGGAGACTATCCGGGCATGCTCGATGTCGGGGTCGTGGACCACACCACAATCGGGACAATTCAAATCTTCTTCGGTGATCAGCTCAGCCGGCATCTTGGCTTCAAAGTCAACTGCCCAGATGCGGTCCGCTGTGGACACGTTGTCAGCTGCAAGCAGCTTGGCGATGTCGATGGCTGTGGTGGGGTGGGCGCTCAAATGAATTCTCCTGTGGCCGGTTTCCGGCCTCATGTTGAGAATGCGATTCGAGAGCGATCTACCAAAGGGAGGGCAGGGCGATTCTCGGTTCAGCCCTGCTGCTTTGAGTAATACTCAATATAAGAGTAGCTCTATAAGAGCTACTCTCTTTTAAGTGTAAACTCAATAGTAAGTGTTACTTACAATTAACAATTGAGTGAAACTCACTATTAAGAAGCATCGCACCTCTCTCGGCAGGTGTCAAAGGTTCAAAGGGGTTTTGGGTCAAAATTGGCAGGAATCTAAGGTATTCACCCTACTGGACAAGTCTGTGAGTAGACCTCAAGCTTTGAGTATTCGCCCCACCCATCCCCTGTTGCGCCGACCCCTTCCCTCCCCAGGACCAAAAGAGCCCCGCGCGAAGACGGGGTTCCAGAAGATGGGTTGGTGGGTCAACTTCCGAGGAGCCGACCAGATGCCCGGAGCCTGTAACGAAAGATCGATAGATCTCTCAGTGAGCGCTACGGGCTTCTCGCCAATCGAGGCTTATTCCCAGACGAATCGGCGAACACTGGCCGACATTTCAGGAGAGATCCTGGCTTTGGGTCACAAAGCACGGTCCTCCAACGGGTTAGACGCCGAATCGTTTATAATTTGCGACATCCTCGTTTTGGCAGCCGGGATTCGATTAAACCGGGGCGAATCTAAGTGACCGCCCAACGCCGGGTGACGAGCATAGCGTGTGGCCGCCGTTCTCGATCCTAAGAAGCCGTCGCGTTCTCAGCATTTCGACGCTCAACTAAGACCGCGCATTTTGATGGCCGGCAGGCACCTATTCCTCTGGGAGGAGGCGGTAGAATCTATGACGCTCAAGGCTAATTACTACAGAGTCGGCTCCCACACGCTCGACCTTGACGCGCTTCCAGGTTCAGGCGCGGGTCTTGAGGAATTCGTTGATAGCGCGAGGAAAAACATTGAGCCGTGGTTGTCGGCGGTCTTTCAGGCGGAGCATTTGAACCTTTTGCTGGGGTCGGGGCTGACTTCAGCTGTGAGCCATTTGGCAGGAACTAAGTCCACGGATATGTCGGTTGTAGCTCTCGGCTCTGCTTACGATGCGCAAATAACAACGCACGCCGAAGCATCTGCTGCAAGAATGGGACGCGGCAAGCCCAACATCGAAGATCAGCTGAGGAGCGCTCTAGCCTTGCTCGGCGGCTTAGCTATCACGAACCCAATTGAAGAGGCGGCATTTCGCAAATGCGTCGACACGCAGTTGACGGTATTTCTCAGGTCACTGCTTAAGACCGAACAAGGAATACTAGCCGGTTCCAAAACTTCGGATGACGCAATGAACGCCTTGCAATCGTTCTTGCTTAGCTTCGCCAGCAGGGCAGCATCTCGCGAACGCCTCCATATCTTCACGACAAACTATGACCGACTAATCGAGCATGGATGCGATCTTGCAGGCCTGCGCCCGATCGACCGATTTGTCGGAGCGTTGAACCCCGCGTTTCGTTCTTCTCGCGTAGAAGTCGATCTGCATTACAATCCTCCCGGAATCCGTGGCGAACCGCGTTTTATGGAGGGGGTCATCCGCCTCACAAAACTGCATGGCTCCCTCGATTGGTCCTACTCGACAGATGACCGGAGAGTTTCGCGCAAGGGGATTCCGTTCGGGGCTCCGGAGACGCACACGGATATTCCCGATAAGCCGACAGACACCGTCATGATTTACCCAAACCCAGCGAAGGACGTCGAAACTACCGAGTACCCGTATGCGGAGCTCTTTCGAGACTTTGCCGCAGCGGTCTGTCGCCCGAATTCCGTTGTCGTCACCTATGGCTACGGGTTCGGTGACGACCACATCAATCGAGTCTTGCTCGACATGCTGACCATCCCCTCAACCCACTTGGTCATGATTGCCTATTCGTCAACTGACCCGCGGGTCGCAACTTTTATCGAAAAGACACGCGAAGCGCAAGTCAGCTTGTTACTCGGCGAACACTTTGCAGATCTTAAAGTCCTGGTAGAGCACTATCTGCCGAAGCCGGCATTGGATTACATCACCGGTCGCATGACGGATCTACTGAAAAACAGGACTGCCTCATCTCCTTCCGGAACCATGGGGGCGGCGACCCCACCCGGAGCGGTTCCGACTCCGTAGAGGATGCTATGTCTTCATACACCGAACTCTTGGCTGGACTTGTCATTGGGACCGTCGAGTCGGTCGCCCCGGACGACATTCACGTGCTTCTTGAGCTCGATTCGCCTCAAGCCATAGCGCTGAATACCGGGTCCCCCTCGCCATTCCCGCGCATCAATGGCTACGTCCTGATTCCGAGCGAGGCGGGCGCGACCGTCGCTTATATACGTTGGATAGGAATTGAGCGCTCACCGTACCCAAAGCGCTCGGGGATGAAGGATTTTGGGATAATTGACCTCCCGTTCCCTCTTCGGAAGATGACTGTGTCTCCGGTCGGAACATTGACCTCGCGGAGGGGCACCGTAGCTGGTCAACTTGCCTTCACATTGTCCCGTGGTGTATCTGCGTTTCCATCTGTCGGGGACCAGGTTTTAATTCCGACACCAGAGCAGATCAAGGCGATTGTTGGCGCGCGCGACGAAGACAAGCGGATCCGGATAGGCACGTCGCCCATGGCATCGAACTTGCCAGTGATGGTTGACCCAGACAAGCTTTTCGGGCGCCATCTGGCCGTCCTCGGCAATACAGGAAGCGGGAAATCCTGCACGGTCGCAGGGCTGGTGAGATGGTCAATGGTCGCGGCTTCCGAGTCCTTGCAGAACAACAAAGAGGCAGACGAAATGAACGAAGCGGCCACGGGTGCCGCCGACGCGGCGACAGCAGAAGCCAAGAAGCCGAATGCGCGCTTCATCGTGCTCGACCCGAACGGAGAATATGCCAAGGCTTTTGATGGAATACCCGTGGACGTTAGGGTTTTCGCGCCAAATGACGCGGACAATCCACTGCTGGTGCCGGCTTGGATGTGGAACAGCCACGAATGGGCTTCGGTGACCTCTGCACAGCCGGGGGCTCAGCGCCCCCTCCTCATGCAGGCGATTCGGAACCTTCGTGCCGGCCGTGCCATTCGAGAACCAGTCCACGTAGGAATAGTTCGGCAGGTACGGCTCTATCGTTCTCGAACTCTCGCATATATCGGCGATCCTACCGGCGCCTCTTACACTGAGTTTCTTCCGCTGCTGAACTGCTGCCACCTTTTTAAGAATCTTACCGAAGTGATGGAATCGTTTCACCAAGAAATGCGTGAAGGGGATCCATCCAGGCCGCATTTGGACGCTTTGGCTAGGGCGGCAAATGCGTTCCATCAAAGGCATGCGGTGGTCGATCCGGCACGGGGAAGGACAAACTATAACGCGCCAAACGTTGCAGAGTTCAATAATTTCCTACCCCTCTTCAATAACGTTGAGCAGAATCTTCCCGCGGTGCCTGTCGAGGTGGAGATCAACGAAGACAGCCCGATACCCTTCGATGTGAATCAAGTCGCAGAATACGTAAGTGCGCTTTCGGCGGAGGTGCCCTCGAATGCGAATATGTCAAATTTCGTTTCTGGGCTTGTGCTGCGCCTGAAATCGATGCTCGCCAGCCGACAGCTCTCCACAGTCGTTGCTCCAACCGCTCCCCTGACTCTTGGAGATTGGCTGGAGGGCATGATGGGCAGCAGCGGTGACGGGGAAGGCCAAGTTGCCGTCATCGATCTGTCACTTTTGCCATCAGAGATACTTCACATCATCATCGCGGTCTTGGCACGTCTCATTTTCGAGGCATCGCAGCGATACCGATTGCACAACGAGGAGGGGAAGGCCCTACCAACCGTCCTTGTTCTTGAAGAGGCACATAATTTCATAAAGAGGGGAGTGAAAGATGAATCCTTCACGACCTCGCCTGCACAGCTATGTCGGGAGACCTTCGAACGTATCGCCCGTGAGGGCAGGAAGTTTGGCTTGGGTCTGGTGCTATCTTCCCAGCGACCCTCGGAACTCTCTCCAACAGTGCTAGCGCAATGCAACACGTTCTTGCTGCATCGCATCGTAAACGACTCAGACCAAGAACTCGTCGGCAAGCTCGTTCCGGACAATGTTGCAGGACTCCTGCGGGAGCTGCCAAGCCTTCCATCTCGTCAAGCAATCCTGCTCGGCTGGGCCACGCCTATTCCGGTCCTTGTCGAGATTGACGAGCTTCCTGAAGAGCAACGTCCAAAATCTGCGGACCCAGACTTTTGGGACGTATGGACACACAAAAAAAGGCGCTCAGTCGACTGGAATGTGATCGCGGACGACTGGACACAAGGGCTATGACGGGTGGCTGGTTGGAATCGGCCCTGATAAACGCCGATGGCGCCCGGGATCTTCGATCCCAGATTCAGTCCCATGATCCCATGACACTGGCCGACTTTTCGTTACTGACCAACGGCTCTGGGAACATCCCGTCTGTCCCCGGGTTTCCTGGCGCGGCGAAGCCCCGCTTGAACCCCGGCCCCAGCCTAGCGACTTGGCTGGACGCGAGGCAGCTGAGACACTAAACGCGCGGCCAAAGGGTCGATATGTAGGCAAGCTCAGCGTCGACGAGCGCAATTCGAGACTTTGATGACGCCCTCCAAGGGAACAGCTTTGCCCTTCGGACGTCCATCACCGACATAACCGCACCCTCCGCGCAATGGGGCCGCAGCACATGCTCCATCAGGGAGAGGATCACCTCCGCCTTGAACCGGTCGAGCGGATCATCCTTAAAATAGAGCTTGATCACGTATGTCTCCCGCCCGAACGAAACGCAAAGCTCAGGGTTCACTATGAGGTCTACGCCGCTCGAATGATAGAACTTTCGCGGCGGTTGGAACCACCTCACCGCCTTTCGCCCCAACCACTTGAGGTAGCCGTCAATCAACTCAGGATAATTCGCAGCTTTCTTGCGGTCCGTAAGCGTCCGAAGGAATACACGAAGGCTGGCACCCTCCTGGCCGGCCCTGTGAACCTCGATTATCTGCTCTCTGATTGGCTTGTAGAAGTCGAATCGCGGGTCGTAGTCCGGGCGAGCCTTGACCTGGGCCACCTTCGTGGCCTTGGGCGTGCCAGACTTGGAGGCAATATCTACAAAATCGGTCAGCGAAATCTTGATCATGCTAAGAGCATTCTGCTCTGAATCCAGGGTTGGGCGCCCTGAGACGACAGAGTCGCGGCTACCTAGGCACCAAACGAGTTACCCCCCGCCCCATTGCGCCGACTGCGCACCAACTCGGACCCATTTACCGAGCGGTTCCGCAGGACCTTACCCTAGGGGATGGCGGGCTGCCGGACCTCCTGGCCCTTCGCCCGGAACCTTCCATGGTAGAGCCCGGCAACCGAAATGGCCCTCGCCCACGGGCTGTCCATCCCCATCTTTAGCTCAAGGAAGGACTGCGGTGGCCGCAGCTCATCGACGTTAATCATCTTCGCTATCTCATAGGTGTTAAGAGGGCACAAGTATGGTTTCGCGTCATTCAGCTCAATCGCATAGACCTGCGGCGTGTCGCCCGCATACTCGGCAAACTCCTCATGCGAGCAACCGGTCCGGCCACCGAAGCGCTCCCAAATAACGCCTGGCGAGCCGGACGTAACGCCTGAAACCGTGACCTCTCCCATTAGCGCGGCTAGGGGCTGCGTACCATAAACCACCATTTTGCTCCCGAGCCATTTCTCGGAGAATCTCCGTCTTATCTCAACCTGCTTTTTGCCCGCGAACACGCGCTCTGCATATTCCGGCCTCATGCTGATGAGGAGTCGGTTTGAAGACGAGTACCCCCCAACTGAGAACTGGCCTAGCAGTCCCGATGCCCTCGAGATCGCATTCTCCCACACGACCGAAATCGGGGCCGCACAGGCAAGTTCGGCCTCCCCGCTGCGGTATTGGCGCTCCGACTCCATTGCGCTCTCGAACCCGAATGACTTGAAAAAGGCGGACCTCTCAGCCCAAAGGCTCTCCGGAAGGGTGAAATGGATGTCCGCCGCGATATGGCGCCTTGCCTCAAACGTCATGAGAGTAAAGAACATCTGCCCCAGGTCCTGGTCCTGAAATCCTTGAAGGACTCTCAGATGACAGAATTTTGCATGGGTTCCCAGTTTCAAAACGGCAGAGGCTATCGGCCTTTCGTCCAAGTACGCGACATAGGCGATGCGCATTCGATCCTTCATCCCAGGCAGAACCTTCTCCTCGTACCAACGTCCGATCGTGGGATACATCGCTTCATTTTCGAGCAGCAATTTTCGTAATGTCCGCTGGTCGTCGCTGTCGCGGCGCGCGTCATCCCTCCCAAGCACGGCTAGTCTGAAATGCGGCGTCTCAGGAAACAATCGGCCCGCAAACCCTGCATCAAACTGCTTCGACGGTGCCATCGCTTCCTACCTCCCGCAGTTCTTGGGGCCAATCCCCGAAAAAGCCGGATAGCTTCAAAGTCTGCTTCCCGTAAGTGGTTTTGTCGGGCTCGGCGTCTTCAGACATTCTGTAGAGCGTCAGATTCGCCATTCTTTCGCCATTCCTCAAGTTTACGTCAACTTGGTGTCCCCTGACCTCAAATATTAGCGGTGTACCTTTCGCTCCATCGTCCCGTATCCCAAAATGCGGATGGACGAAGCCCGCGTAGTGGATTCTCATTTCTCCAATCGTCTCGTCGCTTGCCCGACAGTAAATTGCAACTCCTGCCGGAACTCGGATTTTTTCCTTAGAACGCAGGATGTAAAACTGATCGTTTTCTATCCGTAATCGCCTGTCTTTTCCGGTCTTTACGAATTTCCAGCTCTCACAAGGGTTAGGGAGGCTACCCGACTCCCAAAGTTTGATTGGTGCGCAACTCGCCCCAACGGTTGCCCGAAAGGCAGCTGTTTCCAACCCTCCGATCAATGTGTTCTCCAAATCTACAGAAAGGCTTCCGTCGCAGTTCGCGGAGTCCCTAAAAACCGTCCGAAAAATCTCCGGACTGGAAATCTCCACGTCCTTCGGCCGACCATAAAAAAGTCGGAGCTGTGAAAGCGGTTTTCCCACCTGGACCGCAACCGGAAATGTGAAAGGCGTGATCTCCAGGTACATTTGGCCGCTCTGGCCCTTGAGGTTGGGAGCGTCGAAATTTTCATATTTGTCCATTCCGTCGACGATCAACCGCGCCAATACATCCATCCGACCAACTGAGCTCTTGGCCGTCGCTTGACCATAAATGCCGATTTCGGCAAACGCTGAATCTAGCCGTTCTGCGACTTCAAAAACATAGGTCTCCTTGCTTCCCAAGACGAAAAATCCTTCGGGACTCGCCGGAAGCTTCTCTGCGAGATCTTTGTTCTTGAGTAGGGCGCTGAATCGCTTGTCTCCACCGGGCTTGACCGACCCGCGTTTCATCTTGTATGCCTCAGCGGTGAGGGTGAGGTCCAATGACGCCGCCCCGATCGTGTCATTTGGCACGAAGAGAACTGCCTCGTCTACGAGGGCCTGCATTTGCCCCTTACTCAGGACTCCTGGAATCCAATTCTCCCAAGGCTTCCCCATCAGATACCCCGAAAATTCGCAGATCGCATACGGCAAATGGTACTCTGACCGGCGCCACCCCAACAAGAGTGAAAGGTTCGGCCGAATCGCGGAAATCATGCCGGATGCCGGGGTGCCCGAGGTTTCGATTTTAAGACCCGGGGCGCGTGAACCCCTCGAAACTACAGATAGGTCCCTGAAAACGCCGTTCCCGCCGGGAATGCTTCTCAGTTCGAGCTAAATTGCCTTCCCACTCAGGGAGCGGTGCAGGAGGGCGTTGTGGAAGAGACCCCAATTCTCGAGTTGCTGTCGAGTGCAGGACAAGCCGGAAACTGCTCTACTACCGGAGTTTGACATGGGCGGAGTTTATGCGTTCTTCGCCGCCCACTCCTCGGCGGTGTAGTGGGTCAGCGGCGGCCCGTTATAGGCAGCCAGGCCCTGAGTCTGGCAGATCTCCTGGCACTCGTTGCTGAAGCGCACCATGACGTCGGCGTGCTTGCCTGTGGCGTGGAGCACAGTGCCATCGCTGAGAGTCACCTTGAACTCGATGATCGTCGGCTTCGGACCCTTCGGTGTACCGAGAGCTTCGCCTGTGGCTGCTGGGGCATTCAGGGTATGCTGCTGGCGCAACTGGAGGGCCTTCCGTACGAGATCGCCGGCAGTAAACTTCGGTGCTGACGGCGCTACGACCGCGGGCGCTGGCTCGGGCTCAGTTTTCACCGTCGGCTTGGCCGGCGCCGGCTTGGCCTTCGCCGTGGCTTTCTTGGGTTGGTTCTTGCGAAGTGGCATTGGGTTGTTGCTCCTTCTTGGCCCTGTGGGCATTGAACTCGGCGTCGAGTTCGGTGGTATCGAAAAGATCGATCTTGTTGAGAGAGATGCCAGTCAGCATTTGGCCTACCTCGTCGCGGCCGGGCCAGCATAACTGACAGAGTGCTGTGCCACCGGAGCATCGGTGAACCGGCCCTTTCCGTTGCATCGAGCCTGGCGGAAGGCTTCTTCCGCCGGCGTCTTTAGACAACGGCGGATCTCGCAGAGCTTGTTCAGCCAGCCGCGGTCATCGGTCTTGGTTTTGGTGATGGTGATGAGGTGGCCGTTGACACGCCAGGCTTCATGCTTGTTGTGCCTGATCTGCTCGCCGTGTTCCTTGAGGAGCTTATATGCTTCTTTCTGGGCGTCCATGTGCCCAGAATGAACGGCTAGTAGGAAGTACCAAAGGTACAGAGGACTCCGCAGAGGAAGTCCGTTACTGCTTTACGCAACTTGTAATAGAGACCTCTCCGCCGAAATCGCGGATGGGTGCAAGAATCCTGGTCGAGTCGTTGAAGCGCAAAAGTATCGTCCCCACCTTCTCGATCGTTGCGAGAAAACGCTTCTTGGCAGAGGCTTCGGTCTTCTCGGGGACAATCATCTGATCCTTGATAGTCAGGACGTCTGTTCCCTGCTTGAACTTGACCTCGAACGTCAAAAGAAACAGCTTCATGTCCGGACTCCTTGTTCAGGACTGCAATCAGATGCTGGATGTAGCCACCACGGCGTACATCGATAGTGACGCCGCAGGAACACGCCTTATTCCACAGCAGTCCATTCTCTTCACAGATCATGTCGCACTGGTGGTGGGAGAACAGGTGAACCATCTGATCACGAGGGGTGAGCCAGCCGCGCGCTTCACACATCGCGGAGAGTTCATTGATCGCTTCTTGCTGAGCGGCAGACATGGTCATAAGGGAGGCATTACTTGCCCCCCAGAATCAGTGAAGACTCCTCGGTGATGATGCCGATGACGTGCGACTCGTCCGACAGAACGAGGCAATCCTCGCCCTCATGCTCGACGGTGATCTCGACCTTGGTCTGCAGGACGTAGACGCGATCGCCCGCCTTCAACTGCGGAGGGATGATCTCGCCGCCGGCAGTGACGAGGCCGCGGCCAACTGCACGGACGGTGCCCATCCGCTTGGGGACGTTGTAGGCCTCATTGAGCTGGCCCGGTGCAATCAACTTGGTGTTGCCGATGTTCTCATCGGCCGGATCGAGCTTGACGATGGTGTAGTTGCTGATAGGGTGGATCTTCATTCCAGAATGCCTTTCCTTGCCGGCTACTGAGGAGCTGTTGTGGGTTAGTGCCTTCCAAAGATCAGGTCGAACAGGCCGATCACTTCCGTACGCGAAGTCTCCGGCTCAAACTCTTCCGGTGCATGAAACGCGCGAAGGAACTCGTGGAACTTACCTTCCGTTACGAGGGAGAGAGACGATGTGCCTGCCGGCAGGTTGACTGTCACGGGCTTGCCGACAATCAACCTGGCGATGATGCGCGGTGTGAGCTTGACCCGAGCCTGCATGACTAGACATGCGCCTCGACGTGGACATTCACGGCCGGTGGCGGCTCAACCGCCGCAAGGCCCTGGGCCATGGCAAAGCAACCGTTGGTTGTGGTCTCGGGCTCGTCGTAGATCTCGGGGTTCTCGATCTCAAAGATCGCGTCGAGGGCTTCGTTCACGGTGTCCACCAGTTCTTCGGCGGGGACAAAGGTGCGGAACGTGACTGCGTTGTTGTCATCGGTCACGGCGGTGCCAAATACTTCCCAGAAAGCCATTGCAGATTCCTCTCAAAACGGGTTGATTGTTGGGACAATGCCAGCAGACTGCTGACTACTTCGGCGCCTGAACCTGGTTGAGGGTCAGTTCATAGAACTCGCCCACCCGGTAGTCGTCGACGATCTCTTCCTGCCCTACCAGGACAACCTTGCTGGTGCCCTTGGCGTTCGCGCTCTCGAATGTGACCGTGCCTACGCGGCCGGCCGCCTTGTCACGAAGCTTGGTCTCGGTGACGGCAAACAGAATCGCTTCCTTTGACATGCTTCATTCCTTACAGCCCTGGTAGGGCCGTCAATTGTGAGTATGGAAAGGGCAAGGAATGTACCAAAGCTACGAAGCCCGCTAGAGCGGCGGGCTTGTAGGTCTTTCACGAAAATGTGCAGCTCTAGCTGGCTGCAGGCGCAGTCGTGGAGGAAGGCTGCACATTCGTCGTGGTGGAAGGAGCGGCTGCGGTCTGATTCGAGGCGGAGGGATCTACTGTGATGGTCTTCCGCCCTCGGCCACCTGCCTTCGGTGCTGGAGTGGGAGTGGCGGGAACCGTAGCAGCAACGGTAGCTGTCGTGGTGTCTGTGACGGCAGTGGTAGCTGCAGGCGACGCCGTCGCATCGATGACAGATGCAGTCTCTGTCGTTGTGCCAGTCGCCGGCGCCGCGACGGAAGTAGCAGTGCTGGTAGCTGGCGCTGTTTCGGTGACCACGGGAGTAGGAGCTGGTGCTGGTGCGGGTGTAGCGGCAACAACCGGGGCCGCAGCGGCAACAGGCACAGCAGCAGCAGCAGTCGCCGGCGCCGAAGTAGAAGCGGCAACTGGAACGGCAGCAGTTGCGGAAGTCACCAGAACGACATTGGTCACCGTGACAGTCCGGATGGCGCCAGGGACGTTTGGAGTGGCAGCCCGATACAGGGTGTGAATCCCATTGATGATCTTGGACGACATCCCCGTGCGGCCATAGAACTCCTGGATCAGGGCCTTGGCGTCGGTCACATTGGTAGCCAGAACGGCAACCGTGAAGGTCGAAGTGCTGAGCGGAGTCTTGTTGTGCATGACGGCATCCGTCACCTGAACATCCGCTGTGTAGTGATTGAGGCTGGAACTCATTGAAACTCCTTAAAAAGATTGAGGGTTGGGGTGGGAAGACAGGGTTCAGTCCTATCTAGTATGGAAATCCCGCGCGCAAATGGATTACCGAGCCCACCACTTCCTGATGTCCTCAACAAGACGTCCCCACCAGGAGAGCTGGTAGCGAACCCATTCCCGTTCACTGCACACGTCAGGAAAGAACCGCACAGTCGGCAGGGTTTCCAGTTCCTCGGCGATGAACATTCCCTCGAGCAGATACCTCAAGGCATTGCTCTGGAAATATGTGGGCCAGGGCGAGAGAGCGCCGTCGCATCCGTGAGGAAGAAGGATGCCCATCCTGATGGCGCGCTTGACGCATTCGGTGGCTGTCTCCTCGTTGACAGCCTGGACTATGAACGTCGTGGGAGGAATCCCGTAGTGATTCGGGTTCACTGCCGAGACCTTGAAGAAGATGTGCGAGTTTGGGCCTGGCGGTGCAGGCCAGGGATCGATAGGTTTGACCATCGTCGAGCATGATCGTCCTTCTCTATCTACCAAAGGC
>Ga0302319_10010320_pt1 | contig 17820 bp, 14 predicted proteins | sample Bog_T0_2_FD_203319 | JGI IMG/M metagenome (GOLD analysis project Ga0302319, IMG submission 203319) | Peat permafrost microbial communities from Stordalen Mire near Abisko, Sweden - Bog_T0_2 | ecosystem: Environmental > Terrestrial > Soil > Wetlands > Peat | place: Sweden: Abisko, Stordalen Mire...
CCTGGCACATGGTATTCTCGACCTTGCATACCAATGACGCGCCGGGAGCGCTGACGCGGCTGGTGGACATGGGAGTCGAGCCGTACCTGGTGGCGTCGTCGCTCGAGGCGGTGCTGGCGCAACGGCTGGTGCGGGTGCTATGCCCGGAGTGCAAGACGGTGGACATCTCCGAGAGGACAAGGGGATTGCGGGAGCGGGTGGCGGCGCTGGAGGGGGCGACGATTTATGGGGCGACGGGTTGCAAGGCGTGCCGGATGACGGGATACACGGGGCGGCAGGCGCTGTTTGAATTGATGGCGATGAGCGCGAGCATCCGGACCGTGCTGCTGAGAGGTGGATCGAGCGTGGATGTGAAGGAGGCGGCGCGCAAGGAGGGGATGCGGACGCTTGTGGAGGATGGGTGGAGGCTGGTGAGAAACGGGATAACCACGGCGTCCGAGGTGCTGCGGGTATCGAAGGAAGATGACATGTCATTCACTGCGTCCTGAGAGCATGGCTACTTTTGAATACAAAGCGCTGCAGATGGATGGCTCGGTCAAGCTGGGCCGGGTGGATGCGAATGGACGGCAGGATGCGATGCAGATGCTCGAGGGAAATGGGCTGACGCCGTTGCGGCTGGCGGAGACGGGGTCGGCGCCGGCGGCGGCGCCAGCGCGAGGCGGAGTGAAACTGGCGGGGACGAAATGGGCGTTCAAGGGGAAGCGTGTTCCATTTGCGGCGCTGGAGGATTTTACGCGATCATTGTCGAGTTTGCTTACAGCGGGAGTGCCTCTGAGCCGGGCGCTGACGATCCTTTACAAAGAGTGCTCGAATGCGGTGGCGGGGGCGAAGTGGAAGGAGTTGCACGACCTGGTGATCGACGGCGTGGCGCTGGCGGAGGCGATGAAGCGATCACCGGAGACATTCCCGCGGGTGTATGTGGCGATGGTGGAGGCGGGCGAGGCGGGTGGGTTCCTGGATGTGGTGCTGGGACAGATCGCGGATTTCCAGGCGCGGGAGAAGGATCTGCGGGCGAAAGTGGCTGCGGCGATGATTTATCCGGCGGTGCTGCTGTTCCTCGCGATAGCGGTGGTGATATTCCTGCTGGTGTTCTTCATTCCGCGATTTCAGCCGATGTTCGAGAGTTTCAACGCGGCGCTGCCGTTGATCACGCAGATCATCATTGCCGTGAGCGACACACTGAGGCGGTATGGGCTGTATGTGCTGGGGGCCGTGGGAGTGGGGATATATATGGCGCGGGACTGGATGAAGAGCGAGAAGGGGCGGCGAACTTACGAGATGGTGCTGCTGCGGGCGCCGGTGGTGGGGCCGCTGGCGGCGCAAATAGCGATGGCGCGATTCTGCCGGATGCTGGGGACACTGCTGGGAGCGGGCGTATCGCTGATGAATGGGCTGAACGTGGCGCGGCGGTCGCTGGGTTACCAGACGCTGATCGACCTGATCTCCGACTCGACGGAGCGGGTGCAGAAGGGCGAGTCGCTGGCATCGAGCCTTGGAAACTGCAAGGTGATATTCAGCGGGTCCACGCTCGAGATGGTGGCGGTGGCGGAGGAGAGCGGGCGGCTGGACCAGGAGCTGGTGCGGCTGGCGGGGACGACCGAGCTGACGCTGGACCGGCAATTGAAGACGGCGGTATCGCTGGCGGAGCCGCTGCTGCTATTTATGATCGCGACATTCATCGGGCTTATATTCATCGGCATGGTCCTGCCGATATTCACCATCCAGGACTCAATCAAATAACCAAGCAATAAGATATGTACCATAAACCAAATCGCATAACCAAAGGCCGCGGCGGCTTCACGCTCGTGGAAATGTTACTTGTGTTAGTCATTCTCGCCACGCTGGCGGCAATCGTGATCCCGAAAGTAGTGGGGCGCAGCGAGCAGGCGAAAGAAACGGCTGCGAAATCGCAGATATCGAGTCTTGAGACGGCGCTCGACGCGTTTGAAGTCGATAACGGGTATTACCCAAAAACTGGGGGATTGAATGACCTGATAGCGCAGCCGGCGAACGCGACTGGCTGGAAGGGGCCGTATTTATCGAAGGGCATCCCGGTGGACCCATGGGGAAACCCATACACTTACGAGTATCCCGGGAAACATAATGCCAATGGGTATGACATCATGTCGATGGGGCCGGATGGGCGCGCGGGGACGGATGACGACATTACCAATTGGGACACCAGTAAATGATGCCATGCGCCGCGCGGCTGCTTTCACGCTGGTCGAGATGATCATGGTCATGGTGGTGCTCTGCATCCTCATTGGCCTTGCGGCTCCGTCGCTTGCGCGGTCGTTCCATCAACGGAACCTGACGCAGGAAGCGACGCGGCTGCTGGCGGCGACGGAGTACGCGCGGGACGAGGCGGTATCGCAAGGGGCGCCGATGGTGGTGTGGATCGATGCCGCGGGGGGCCGTTTTGGGGTGAAGGCGCTGCCGGGGTATGAGGACTCGGGGGCGCGGAACAAGGATTTTACGTTGATCAACGGGTTGCATTTCGACACGCAGAAGGGATCGGTGGATGCGGCTGGTGAGAATGATGCTGCGGTGTTTACGGCGGATGGGTCGCTGGACCCATCGAGCGAGACATCCGTGAAGATACTGGATGACTCGAATGGGTCCATCGAGATAGCGCAGACGAGCGATGCGTGGGGGTATGAGATTGTGAAGGATACGCAATGAAGGCGAAGCAATCCATACGGGGGCGGAAAGGCGACGCGTTCACCTTCTTCGAGGTGCTTGCGGCGCTGGTGTTCCTTGCGATCCTGGTGCCGGCGATTATCCAGGGATTGTTGATCGCGAACAAGACGGCAGAGGTGTCCGAGAGGAGTTCCGTGGCCGGGGAACTGGCGGAGAACAAGATGAATGAGATATTGATGCCGATAGTGGCGGCAAGCGTGTCAGGAACAAACTCAGGGACGGGGCTGGGGACGTCTTCGTCGAGCACATCGGCCACGAGCGGGGACTTTGGCACGGATTTTCCGGGGTACCGCTGGGAGACGAGCCAGCAGACCTGGGATGGGGACAATGTAAACACCATGACCGAGATGAGCGTGACCGTCTATTACCCAGTGCAGGGGAAGGAACGGAACTTCAAGCTGACGACGCTGGTGAGCGGGACAACGGAGAGTCAAACGGCGCTATGAGAACCGCGGGGACACAGCGAGGATTCACGTTGATCGAGTTGCTGCTGGCCTCCGTGGTGGCGGCGATCATCCTTGCGGCGGTCTATGGGATATTCCAGCACGCGATCAACATGCGGGACAATGACACGCAACGGATCCGCGATGCGCGGCTGCGGATACGGGCGACGGATGTGATCCGGAATGACCTGCGGAATGCGTATATCTCGGGGGGATTGTTCGCGAGCATTGTGGAGGGAGATACTACGAGCACGGATGGAGCGAACTCGGATGTGCCGGGGTATTTAAAGTTAACCACCACCACGGCGAAAGATACGGCTGACGAGCTTTATGGAGATGTGGAGCAGGTGGAGTATTACGTTGTGCGGGATGCGACAGGGACGGGGACGGGTGGAAACCTGGTGCGGGCGGTTACGAGGGACCTGATGGATAACGAGCCGCAAGTCGAGCAGCAGGAGATACTGGCGGGAGTGCAATCGCTGGCGGTGTCATTTTACGACGGTGCGAACTGGCAAACGAGCTGGTCGTTTAACACCGCGGACTCGGCATCGACGAGCGGGACGGCATCGGCGACCGCGTCCACGGCGAGCGCGAGCGGGACCGAGACGCTGCCTGAGGCGATACGGGTGGACATTCAGCAGGCGCCCGCAACGGCGGGGGGCGCGGCGCCGGCGCCCGTCGAAATAACCGTGCCATGGACCACGCAGCCCTTTACATCGCCAACACCCGCGCCGAGCGCGCCGTCATCATGAACGGGATATTGCAAATGCAGGGGAGAGACGGGGGTTCTGTGCTGATCGTGGTGCTGATCATTTGCCTGGGGCTGGTGAGCCTGACGCTGGTGCTCGGGCACTCGATGATCATGGCGTACCGGGGCTCTGATAATGAACTGGCGGGGAGGCAGGCGGACATGGCGACAGAAGGGGCGGCGCAATATGCGGAGGCGCTGATGGCTAATGTGGATGAGCCGGGGGCGATGCCGGACCCGGAGAACTATCAATATGAAGCGGTGCCGCTGGGAGATGCGACGTTTTGGTTTATCGGGGAGCCGCAACCGAGCGACACGTCGAATGACGTGGCATTCGGGCTGGTGGATGAGGCGTCGAAAGTGAACATCAACACGGCGCCACTGACGATGCTCGAGAATCTGCCGGGGATGACTGAGGACCTGGCGGAGGCGATTGTCGCGTGGCGCACATCCGGGACATCGTCTGCGACGAGCGGGAGCAGCGCGTCCACCGATACCGCGACAGACGTGAAGAATGCGCCATTCGAGTCCGTGGAGGAACTGGCGCAGGTGAATGGCGGGACCGACATTGACACGCTGTACGGGACGGACGCGAACTTGAACCATGTGCTGGACGCGAGTGAATCGGCGAATGGGGCAACGGCAAACCAGCCAGGGCTGATCGAGTATGTGACAGTGTTCAGCCGGCAGCCGAATACGCTGAGCGATGGGACGAAGCGGGTGAATGTGACGCAGACTTCGGGGGCGTTGACGGCGCTGCTGAACACGGCATTCGGGACGAGCCGAGGGGGGCAGATCGCGGCGAGCGCGCGAAGGGCCGGGCCGGTGCGAAGCGTGCTGGAGTTCTATATGAAGAGCGGGATGACGGCGACAGAACTGGCGGAGATATCGGGAACATTGACCATGAACAATGGGGCGTATGCCACGGGCTTGATCAATGTGAACACGGCGAGCGAAACCGTGCTGGAGTGCGTGCCTGGAATCACACAGGCGATGGCCGACCAGATCATCTCGGCGCGGACGGCCCAGGATCCGCCATTGACGGATCTCTCATGGGTGGCGCCGATCCTTGGGCCGGCGGTCGCGGCGCAGGCGGGGCCTTATCTTACGGCGGAGACTTATCAAGTGAGCGCGGACGTGGCGGCGGTGGGGGCGCATGGGCGCGGGTACCGGCGGACATTGTTTGTGATCGATAGCAGCACTGGGACGCCGCAAATCGTGTATCGGCGGAATCTGAGCTATATGGGCTGGGCGCTGGGGAGCGCGGCGCGGCAAACATTAGCGCAAGGAGCGGCCACGCCATGAAGCTGGAACTGAACGATATCAAGAAGCGGTTGCTCATGCGCTCGGCCGTGGCGATTACCATCGAGTCCGGGCGGATTGCGGTGAAGCTGGTGCGGGGGGATGCGGATGGGACAAAGCCCGCGCCGTCGCTGTCCGTGCCGGTGGGGGGCGATGATGTGTTGAAGGATCCGGACAAGGCGGGGCAGGAATTGGGCGTGGCGCTGAACGGGGCGGGAATCCGGGAGCGGGACTGCGTGGTGTGCGTGCCGGCGGGGTGGGCGTTGACGGCATCGACGGATTTGCCGGAGGTGGCGGAAGAGGATTTGCGCGGGTACCTTGAGTTAAGGGCGGAACGGGAGTTCTCAAGCAGCGCGAATGACCTGAGGCTTGGATATTGCGCGTATTCGCTGCCGAGCGGGCAGCGAAGGGCGACGCTGGCGGCGCTGTCCGGGAAGAAGATCGAGGCGGTGGAGAGGATGCTTGCGGTATCTAACCGGCGGGCGACATCGATCTCGCTGGCGCTGGAGAAATGCCTGTCGAAACCGGAGGCGATGATCCATTTCCTGACGAATGGGAATCATACCGATGTGGTGGTGACGGCGGGCGGCGGGGTGGCGGGATTGCGGTCGCTTACGGGACCGCAGGCGAACGGAGACACGGCATTCGATCCCGTGGCGTTCTGCCGGGATGTGCGGATCACGCTGGGGCGGCTGCCCGAGCCGGTGCGGCAGCAGATCCGACGGGCTGCGTTCACGGGGCCATCCGCGCAGAGTCTTTGCGTCCAGACGAGGTACGATCTGCTGAGGATGGGAATAGAAAGCTCCGAGACGACCTACGCGGCGACGGCAGTTGGGTCGCCGCAGGAGACAGTGGGAGCGGCGGCGGAAGCGGCGCGGCTGAAGTTGAGCGGGCAGGCGATCGCGTTCGAGTTTGTGGTGCCGGAGACCAAGCGGTGGCAGGAGCTTTTTCAGCGCTTTGATACGCAACGCCGGCGGATGCTGCTGGCGGGGGTGGCGGGGCTGGTTGTGCTGCCATTGCTGCTTCTATTTATCCGGGCGCAAATCGAGAGCCATCTTGAGTCGGAATGGGCGCACATGAAAACGAAGGCGGAGGAGCTGGACGCGCTACAGCAAAAGATTCACCAGTTTCGCCCATGGTTTGAGCCGACGCCGCAAGAGATGGAGTTGATGAACAGCCTTGTCTCGGCATTCCCGGAGGATGGGGAGGTGTGGGCGAAGAGCGTGCAGGTGGCGAGTGGCAACAAGGTGAGCTGCACGGGATTTGCGAGGTCGCAGGCGGCGCTGCTCGATTTCCTGACGCGTCTGCGGGGGCGGTCCGATGTGACGGCGCTGCAGGTGCCGCAATGGCAACAAATGCAGCAAGTCCGGGGCGACAAGCCGATCCAGTTTTCGCTGACTTACCAATGGGAGGAGCAACATGACTGAGAGCCAGCGAATGACTTACCTGAAGATCGCGGCGGGGGTGTGCGCCGGGTTTTGGCTGCTGGACTGGGCGGTGATCTCGCCGGTGATGTCGAGCTGGACCAGCCAATCCGCGAGGATCGACGCGTTGCGGCAAAAGGTGGAGCGAGGCCAGCAATTGATCGATCGCGAGGATGCGATTCGGCGAAAATGGGCGCAGATGACGCAGGCGAATCTGCCGACGGAGGTATCCGCGGCGGAGAGCGCGGCGTTCCAGGCGATAAGCCGTTGGTCGCGGGTAAGCGGGATAAGCTGGAGCCTGACGACGCGGTGGCAGGATCAAGACCCGGGGTACCAGACCTTCGAGTGCCGGGCGACGGCGACTGGATCACAGGCGGCGTTGAGCCGGTTTATATTTGAGCTGGAGACGGACCCGATCCCGGTAAGCCTGGATCAATATGAAATCACGACGCGGGACGAGCATGGATCGCAATTGACGATGACGGCGCAGTTCAGCTTCCTGCGGATGAACCTGTCGGGAGAGAGAACGCAATGAAAAGTTTTGCGGCCATTTTGACAGGCGCGGGCATTTGCGCGGCGGGATGTGTCGCGCTGGCGCAGGGGCCGATGTCGCCCAGGGACATGGGGAGTTACCGTGTGTTGCAGACGCGCAATATATTTGATCCCGACCGGGAGCCGTATGTGGCATCCGCGGCGCCGAGGCCGCGAATAGTGGAGGCGCAGAGGAGATCGGCCGGATATGTGATGCTGACGGGCGTCATGGTTACACCGGAACGATCGCTCGCGTTTTTCTCGGGTTCGCAGCCGGAGTATGACAAGGTGATCGCAGTGAATGCCGAAATAGCAGGGGCGAAACTTACAAAGATCACGTCGGCGGGCGTTGAGGTTGATCGTGGCGGCAGGAAGATTAATGTTCCCGTGGGGCTGACGGTGCCATTTGACGATTCAACGCCCGGCGCTCCCCCCGCATCCGCCGGTGACACGACCGCCGCAAGCGCTCCGCCCGCCGCGCCAGGACTTTCCACAACACCCAACCCGCCGTCCTCCGGAAACATCGACGAGGTGATGCGCCGGATGATGGAGAGACGACAGAAGGAATTACAATGAAAACACGGAAGTTTCTAACCCTCATCGGAATTATCTCGATACCCTGGCTTCTCCAGGGGCAGGCGACGCGCCCGTCCGCGCTGCCTACGGATCCGCTGCCGCAAGGCGATACGCTGGAAGCGGTGGCCCCCTCGGTCCCAGGCACGGGAGCGCAGACCGCGCCGCCGGGGTCCGCTCAAGCGGCGCCGGATGCGTCGCCGGCCGGGGGGATACTCCTCAATTTCAAGGGGGCTCCGCTTTCGGATGTGTTGAATTACCTAAGCCAGGCGGCGGGATTCGTGATAGTGCAGGATGTGCCGGTGGAGGGGACGGTGAATGTCATCAGCCGGCAACCGCTGACGGCGGATGAGGCTGTGGACCTGCTCAATACCGTGTTGATTGAGAAGAATTTCATCGCGCTGCGGTCGGGGCGAATATTGAAGATCGTAAGCCGGACGGACGCGCAGAAGCTGGACTTGCCGGTTATCACGGGGGCCGACCCGAGCGCGATCCCGCGCAAGGATACTGTGGTGACGCAAATCCTGCCGGTGCGTTACGCGGACGTGTCGAAATTGATCGATAACCTGAGGCCGCTGCTCTCCGACGAGGCATCGATAAGCGCGAATGACGCGAGCAACGCGATCATCCTCACGGATACGCAGACGAATGTCCGGCGGATAGCGGAGATCATCCGGGCGCTGGATACGTCGATCTCGGGGATATCGACCATGCATGTGTTCCCGCTCCAGTACGCGGATGCGAAGGAGCTGGCGGATGTGCTGACGCAGCTCTTCCAGCCGACGGCGGGAGCGAATGGCTCGCGGCAGGGAGCCGGCGGAGGCGCGGGCGGTGGGTTTGGCGGGGGTGGTTTCCCGGGATTCTTTGGCCGGCGGGGGGGTGGAGAAGGAGGAGGAGGAGGGGATAATGCGGAGCCGACCAGCGAGGCGAGGAGTGCGGCGTCGCGCGTGGTGGCGGTGGCGGATGAGCAGAGCAACTCGGTAATCGTGAGCGCGCCGGACGAGTATATGGCGACTATCTCCGAGGTGGTGAGCCGGCTGGATACGAGTATCAATGACGTAACTGAGACGCGCATCTTTCACTTGCTGCATGCGGATGCGACGGAGATGGCGAACATATTGACATCGCTATATTCCGACAACTCGACGACGAGCCAGACGACAGGGAATAACAGGCAGGGACAGCAGTCACGCTTTGGGGGGGGCGGCGGGCCATTTGGGGGCGGTTTCGGGGGCGGCCAGCAAAATGAGGCCGCGACGGGCCAGCCAAGCACGCGGGCGCTGCTGGCGGCGCGGGTGGTGGCGGTGCCGGACCCGCGGACCAATTCGATTATCGTGACATCATCGCACGATTCGATGGAAGAAATCGCGCTTACAGTAGGCAGGCTGGATGCGAGCGACTCGAAGAAGCAGCATGTTAGGATTTACACGCTCCAGAACGCCGACCCGGACAATGTGGCGGCGATATTGCGCGGGATGTTCAGCACCAACGGGAGCTCGAGCACGGATACGCAGGCGACCGATGTGCTGACGCAGCGAACGGCAACCGGGGCATCAAGCGATGTGGTCAATACGCTGGATACCAGCGGCAATACCGGAAGCGGCTCGCGGAGCAACGGACGGTAAACCTTTTTCCCGACCCAAACCCATGAAATCAAGCCCCAGACTGGCACTTATCCTGATCCTGCTCGCGTTTGCGCCCGCGGGCGCGCTCGTGGCGCAATCCACTTCCAATATCCGGCCGAGCTCGGCCGCGAATGGCCGCAGCGCCTCGACGACGGGCGGAGGCGGCAGTTCTTACTCGTCGAATTCGAGCAATAGCAGCACTGTGCGGCAATACCGGAATAATACGATGCTGGGGGATGCCATTGTGCAGATCGATCCGGAAACGCGCTCACTGATCATTGTGGCGGACAACGATACGCAGGGGGAAATCGAGAAGGTTATCCAGAACCTGGACAGGCCAAAGCCGCAGGTGTTGATCAAGGTGCTGTTTGCGCAAGTAACATTGGACAAGAACCTGGACCTTGGGCTTGAGGGTAATTATTCGTTCAATTTGGGGGCGTCGCCGCTCCAGCAGTTGCTGTCCGGGCCGCTATCCGCGGCGGCGAGCACGGCATCGACGGCGGGAAGCGTGGTGACCACCGTGAGCGGGACATCAACGACGACGACCACGACGACGCCGACAGCGCCAACCACGCTGGCCACGCTGCAAAATCCGTCCGGGGTATCGACGAACTATGGACTTGCGTCCAACACGACGGGGTCCTTTCTCAGGCTTAATACGGCCAATGCGACGGCGACGCTGTATGCGCTGGCGCAAAAGGGGGATGTGAATATCCTGTCGCGGCCATCGATCCTTGCGCGAAATAACCAGGAGGCGGTGATTGTGGTAGGGCAGGAGGTTCCACTGATCACCAATAGCCAGATTACCGAGGCCGGGCAGACGATCAATACGGTGCAATACCAGGATGTGGGCATCATACTGAGGGTAACGCCATTTATTACATCGAGTAAAACGGTCGAGATGATTGTCTCGCCGGAGATATCCTCGCTGTCGAGCCAGACGGTGCCGATCTCGAATACGGTGAATGCGCCGGTGATCAACAAGACGTCCGCGGAGACCGTGGTGGTGACGCCGGACGCGACAACGGTGGTCATAGGGGGAATGATGCAGAAGCAGACGACATCGAGCGTGAACAAGGTGCCGCTGCTGGGAGATATACCGCTGTTGGGGTATGCGTTTAGACATACTGTCAAAGCGGATTCGAAGACGGAGCTGCTGATTTTTCTCACGCCATATATCGTGGAGGGGACGGGGAACTTGAAGGACCTGAGCGCGAATGAGTTGAATCGGACAGACTTGCCGGACACGGCGCTCCAGGGTAGCGACCTCGACCGGTATATCGATACGCTGAGGCCGATGCCGGACGAGGCGACGATGCCGCCGAAGCCGCGGGGAACATCGAAATTTGATCCGACTGCGACGGGGCCGTAGGGGAGGCGGCCTTGCTGATTGCGCGGAGGAGCTTGTCAGGCAATAACCACCGACCTATCCGCCGGCGAGGGCGATCAGGGCGATGTCATGGCCGGTGGTCGAGCCGGGATCGCCCCTGGCGCTGTCCGCTGAATAGTTGATGCGGAATCGATGGCCGGCGACGGTGAGTTCATTGGAGATTATGTTGGTGAATCGACCGAGCACCGGGGCGGCGTTATCAGTGGCGATGATGTAAAACGCGTCACCGGGCTTTGGCTGGAAGCCGCCGATGATGGACAAGTCGAGGTTCCCGTAGAGGCTTAGTTGACCGGATGCCCGGACCTGATCGTATCCATGCGAAGCAGCGCCGCCGGGTAGCTTGCCGCCGATGCGGATGGATAGGTTTGAGCCTGGGATCATGGAAAAATTCCGAGCGTTAAGGATGCCAGTGCTGTTACCACCCATGCCGGGTTGAACCACGGCGCCGGGGGTTTGCAGTAGGATATCGCCAATCGATCCCGTGCCTGAGAGCACGGCGCGCGCCAATGGGTTGCGCGGATCGCCGACCTTGATTTCGCCGTCCACGCTGCCGGCGATCAGCAGTGCGCCGAAGGAGACGGTCATGGTTGTGATTGCCCGTTGGCGGCCCCTGAGGGTCATTGTCCCGGAGCCGGATTTTATAAGGCCGCCGCCACCCACGGAGTCAGTGAGATTTCCCGAATAGACCAAATCTGTATTTGCGACGCCTACGCGGAGGATCTTACCTTTGATATCTATATTGGCATCGCCGGTGATACCGCCAAAGGAGAACATCTTGATCTCCGGGTCGAAATCGATGCCGCGCATGCCGGCGATGGCGACAAGCGTCGCCTGGTTGAGAGCGTCGGGATCGCCCAGGTAAATACGGCCGCCGCTATAACCAGGCGACACGCCGTTGAGAGTGACTGTTCCCATGAGGGAAAAATCGTTGGTGAACCGCACCGTGCCGCCGGTCCCGGAGCTATCGTTATCTATAAACAACGGGCCGGCGCCGGTGATGTCACTGTCGAATGACATATCGTGGCCCTTTGAATGAGTGATCAAGGTTGCGCCGCCGGGACCAATTGTAACATCGCCGGTAAAATGCGGATTGCCAGCCGCGGCCTCGATAATGCCGCGATTGATCTCTATGTCATTTGTTATCAAGTCGCCGCCGGCGGCTTGTTTCGAGCGGCTACCGAGACGGAGAATCGCTCCGTTTTTAATTATGATCCGGCGCGAGCCGAAAGCAGGCTGGTCCGTAACATTGATGCCGGGATGGTCGAGCACAAGCACGCCGGGGTCAGCGGTCGCGCCGCTCGCGGGCCGGGGCGCGGCGAGGAGGAGGAGGGCGGCAAACGGGAGAAAAGCGCGGACCAGCATGATGGGTTTGGGAATCGTCACCGCGTGACTCTGACGCAGTAGAAGCGGCCCTGGCCGGGAGTAGGAATTGTGGGATCGATCACGGTGACCGGCTCATATTGATAGGGAGCGTTCCCGGCGGGGCTTCCCGGAGTAATCGTCACGCCGGCGACATTGGCAACCCAGCCACCAGCCGCGGTGTAAGTGGCAAGAGGGCTCCATGGGCCGCCGGGGGAGTTGGAAGCCTGGACAACATAGGTTACATCCGAGATGGCGTAATTCCACTGGAAGTTGACCTGAGCCAGACCGTTGACCATCGTGGCGTCAGGGAGTTGCGCCTGGGCATTCCCGTTTGGGTTAATATTCATGGCGTACTTGATGAGGTTGGCAATGCCATCCCCGCTGGGAGTGGCAAGCGTTCCCGCATAAGCGGGGTTACCGGCATTGCCGCCGTAAACCGAGTAGAGCCATGTATTATAGGAGTCCTGGAGGATCGTAAGCGTAGCGGTGGAGAGCGTGCCAAGCGTGGCGCCGCCGGTCGGATTGCTGAGCTGGAGATTGAGCGATAGGTTGGGTCCGGCGATATTCGGATTGAGAATAGGCACCGTGAAGGTCTTCGAGCTGGCGTCGCCATTGGCCCAACTTAGGTTGCCCGAGACCGCGGTATAGTTGGTTCCCGCCACGGCCAACCCTCCCGAGACAGTGGAGTACGAGATACCGACGGCGTCCAGGGAGCCCCCGGTGCGGCTCACCGTGATGGTGGCCGAGGCGCTTGACTGGTTGACTGTGTATTGCGCATTCGAGAAAGCGAGGGAGCCTTCCGTGGATACCGTGACGTTATCCATCGAGGCCGAGCAAAGATCGGCGTTATTATGAGCGGTGACACAGACACCGACATAGATCGACGCAGGCATCGTAAGGGTTTCCGAGCCCATCTCGGTCCATGTGTTTCCATCCGGCGATTCATATCCTGTTACCACGTTGCCAGTGCGCGCGAGGCGCACCCAGTAAGGCCACGCCAGGGAATTTGATGAGGTGCCGTTGGCGGCGTTATTCGCGGTGGTACGGTACTGAAACGCGGAGCCGCTGCTATAGGACATGAGGGCATCCGCGAAAATCGAGCCTGGGTCCAATGTTTGCCGGATCATGACACCGGACTTTGCCCATGTATTGGTGTCCTGGATCGAGGTTACCTGGCCTGTGATGATGCAATCCCCAGTCACTGGCTGAAAGAAGAAATTGAATGCGTCCGCGTCATCCCAGATATCCGCGCCGCTGCCATTGACGGCGAACACGCCATCATAAAGGGTAGCGCTGCCGGCAACCCCGACCGAGCCGATATCAGAATCTGTCCAGGTAGTCTGGGCAAGCGTCGCGACTTCGGCATTGGCGAGCGCGCGGTTGTAGATTCGCACATCATCGAGTATACCCGAGAACGCCTCGTTCACTGTATCAGCTTCCGCGAGGACGAGTTCCCCATTGCCATTGGCCGCCTGCGCGGCGCCGGTGGCGACGACCGCCCCATCCACATAAAGCGCGCGAGTGCCGGCAGCCCCGTTCTGCACCGCCGCGAGGTGATGCCAGCCCGAAGTAACAGGGGTGCCCTCAATATCGGCCGAGGGCCCGCGGAAGACCCAGTTATTATTGGGATCGATGCCCAACTCGTACCATGGGGAGACGCCGCGCGATTTCGAGATCATCTCGGAATACTTGCCCGGTGTGTTACCGGACTGCACCCACGTGGTGAGGCTAAAGCTCGAGGTCGCGCTAAAATCGATCGCGGCTTCGTCGGGGATCGAGACCCTTGCGGTCGCGGCGCCGCCGCCGTGGAAATCGAGCGCATCGCCGAGTATGCCGGTTGTCCACGAGACTTCTCCAGCGATTGTCCCATTATCGCCGCCGACAACATCCGTGGCTGTCAAACCGGACCCATCATCAAGGGGCCAGTGCGCCACCAAACCGACATTCGCCTGGTTATTGAGCGTGGTCCCGCTGGCGACATTGGTATAGGCGGATTCACCATCCGAGTTCTCGGCGCGCACCTCGTAATAGTAAGTCGTATTGACCGCGCAGGTAGTATCCTGAAAGGTCGTGCCGCTGGCGGAGGCGATGTTTAGCTGGGTGAAGTTTGAGGGAGTCGTCGAGCGCCAGATTTCCATGCCATTCGCGTTGGTTGCATTGTTCGTCCACGAGAGATTGATCTGCGTGGAGGAGACCGGGTTGGCGGTAAGGCCGGCAGGGGCGGCAGGCGGCGAAGAAGCGGACGGGAACTCGCCAAAAACCTCCACGGCCCCGCTCGCGCCGACATAGACTTTACCATTGGCAACCGTAGGCACGGTAAATTTGACGCCATTCGGCAGTTGGTCCCGGGTGCCCGCCATCGAGCTATTGTAGATTTCCGTGGCAAGGTTGCTCGCATTATAAGCGACAAGAACGGCTGGCGTGCCGTACGCGGTGCCCCACACGATGCCATTGGTCGTCCCATTGGCGGAAATGCTTGGAGTGATGCCGGGGTGGGCCAAAGTCCGTGTACCTGAAGTAATCGGCCCGGCCAGCACGCCATTGGAGATGGAGAACTGCCTCATCACATCGCTCTGGGGGCCGTAATAGAGATAACCGTTGAAATAAGCAGGCGTTGAGAAGACACCTGCATTCGAACTGATCTGAAGTGTCTGAACCACGGGGTTGGACGAGCCAGCCGTGTTGTAGTGGGTGGTCCCGGTCGTCATGTTGTCGCGGTCGATGAGGTACATCAGGCCGGCCTTGCCAGCGGCAACCATAAGATGGGGATGAGCGGAGGAGCCGACTCCATTCGGGAATAGCAAGGGAGAGCCGGCGCCGAGGTCGCTATCGGAGCTTTGCAGGCTGGCCTGGTTATAGGGGGTAAACCAATCCAAAGGGGGCGTGGCGCTGGAAGCCGGGAAGCTCGTGGCCGATAGCTTGACCACGGAGTCGCCAAACTCCGTTGGGTTTGTAAAACCGCCGCTGGCGTTGCCATATATCCCATTTCCGACCACAAACAGGAGAGTATTGTTGTTATTAGGGTCCACGCACAGGCCTCCGCCGCCGGCCCAGATGCCCCCCTCGCCCGCATTCGCGCCAAACTGGGCGGTGGTGCTGTTTGGGGTGGTTACCCAGACTTTCGAGAGGGAGAGGGACGGGCTCGTGTTAAAGCCCAATATCCAGCCGTGATATGGATTTGTATCAGCGAAACCGGCGTAGGCAGTGAATAACTGCCCATTTAAGAAGGTTAGCGCGGGCCGCGGATTGAGATACTCGTTGCTGAAATTCAAGACCCCGTTTGAACTGGCAACTCCGTTTCCGGGATAGGTTGCCTGCACGAGGAGGGGTCCGCCAAGTTTCTCGGTGCCATCAAAGATGCTTAAGGCATGGATACGATGGTAGTAAGTGGTGCCAGAGTCATTGGTGAATGCGTCGATGTAGAGTGTGTTGGTGGCCGGATCGATGGTCGGGGTCGCAATAATTCCCACTTCCGGAACGATATCCTGATAGTTCCCGTACCTGTTGCCGAACGTGCTGTTTGGCGTGGCGGCGGAAGGGCCGAGATTCACATGCCACAACAAGCCTCCATTCGCGCCGGCATTTGAATCGGCATCGAACGCATACACGCTGTTATGCGCCGTGCAAATGAAGAGGACATTGTGGACGCCCTGCCCGGGGATTGTAATATTCGGCAGGTAGAGCGGCTGCGCGTAAACATTGCCATCCACGGCGTACTGGAAGAGCTGCCCGAATTTCAGGTAGGTCACGTTTGACGGCGTCAGTATCGTCTCATTCAGATTTTGCCCCGTGCGGCTCAGGTCATTGTGATACGTGGTCACGCTTACCTGGGCCTGGACCTTGAGGGCGAGGAGCGCGCCGGCGAGCAGGCACCGGAAAGCTGGGTGGATGGCTTTCATTGGAAAAAAATTGGCAGGGGGAGAAGGAGCGGATTGACAGGGAATCGACTGCTTATCCCTGGCCACACAAGGCTTGGCATCGTGAGGCGCATTACCATTCGATGCGGGAACCGTTGGCATCCGAGTGGACTGTCCGACCGAGGAGAACGGCGATGGGGGCGCCAAATTTATCCTCGGACAGCCGGGCGTAAATCGAGTAGCCGGCTCCCCCGGAGTAAGTAGTGGGAATATCCAGGAACCAATTCACAGCCTCCTTCGGCACCTGGACCTGAGCCGTGATGCGGGTGCTGGTTGAATCCACAACCTCGCCCGTCAGGCCGCCATCCGGAGTTTTCCCGACGATTGTGGAACGGTAGAGAAAGTAAAGCTGGATGAGCTTTCCCTTGAGCTTGTCTCCGGAGGCCGCCAAGGCTCGCGGGGCGTAGGCCGGGGCGGCGGCCACGTCCTGCGCGGGCATGGAAACCTGAGCGGTGGCCGACGCGATCAGCAGAAAAAACGGCAGCATTCTGGAGGGTTTCAAGGCAGGGATAAGGTGAAGGGATTATGGTGAAAGTCAAGGTTTATAGCCTGTCGTATGCTTGCGGAAGCCGCTTACGGAGAAGGGATTCATAGCCATGAGGGATAGGACGCTGGACTCCGTAAAATTGCGAAGTTACGCGCCTGCATTGACGCGCCTGGTCCATGAAGGCGGCGCGGCGGTTTCCACTCCGGCCAGGATTTCATCCACGATCGCCCGGTCTGGAGAAAGCGCGCATACCGGGTCCGTGGCGGCGGCATCGCCGGTGAGAAGGGCGGCCTGGCAGCGGCAGCCGCCGAAGTCGATCTCCTTGCGCGGGCACTCCCGGCACGGGGCGGGCATCCACTCCGTGCCGCGAAACCGGTTGAAGCTGTCCGACTCATTCCAAATCCACTCGAGGGCTCGCTCGCGCACATTGTCAAAGCGCATGCCGGGAATACCGGAGGCCGTGGGACATGGGAGGACCTCGCCCGCCGGGTTGACAGTCAAGTACCTGCGTCCCCAGCCTTGCATGCAGGGCTTGGGTTGCGTCTCGTACATGTCCGGCAACACGTAGTAAATATCCATGCGGCCGGCGAGGCGCTGCTTCTCCGCGAGGGCGATTTCCTGCGCCTGGGCGGCTTGCTCCCGCGTGGGCAGGAGAGCGGAGCGATTTATGAATCCCCAGCCGTAGTATTGCACATTGGCCAGCTCGATGCGGTCCGCGCCGAGGGACTCGGCGAGCGCGATCATACGGTCCAGCCGGGAGATGTTTGCGCGGTGCAGGACTACATTCATGCTCAGGGCAAGGCCGGTCTCCCGGATGATGCGGGCCGCGCGGAGCTTGATCTCGTGCGCCCGGGTGCCGGCCACCTGGTCCGCAAGGTTTGCCTCGTCGGATTGGAAGCTGAGCTGCACGGATTCCAAGCCCGCGTCTCGCAACTCACGGGCTTTGTGTTCATCCAGCCCGACGCCGCTTGTGATGAGGTTTGGATAAAGGCCGGCGTCCGCCGCGGCTTCCGTGAGGCGGGGGAGGTCCGGCCGCAACAGGGGCTCGCCGCCGGATAACGCGAGGTGAAATATCCCGAGCGCGGCAGCCTCGCGGAAGACGCGGGCCCAGTCCTCCGTGGAGAGTTCGCCTTCCGGATAGCGGACGGGGTTTGAGCAATAGGGACAGTGGAGGGGGCAGCGATAAGTAAGCTCCGCGAGCAAAACCAGGGGGCGATACTTCCCGCCCTGCCCGCGGGACTGGCCGGCGTGCAGCGCGGATCTGTAGGGGCTGCGGCCGGGTCCGTCCGGCGTCACCAATCGACGGCGATGCAGCTCC
>Ga0302319_10010324_pt1 | contig 17815 bp, 22 predicted proteins | sample Bog_T0_2_FD_203319 | JGI IMG/M metagenome (GOLD analysis project Ga0302319, IMG submission 203319) | Peat permafrost microbial communities from Stordalen Mire near Abisko, Sweden - Bog_T0_2 | ecosystem: Environmental > Terrestrial > Soil > Wetlands > Peat | place: Sweden: Abisko, Stordalen Mire...
GGTTTTGTCCACGGCAACGGCGGTAGGCTGGCCTGGGCGGGCGTAGCCCGCTTGCACGGACGGAACGTCGAAGCCGAGGTTGGAGTCCGCGGACCAGGTCTCGGCCGATGGAAGGCCCGGGGTGGCGATCCTGCATCGCTGAAGCTGAAAGCGCCATCCTGGGGGTTGGCATTCACGCCATGCCGACTGCCGACGGAACCGTCGGGAAGTCCATCCGGTGCCGCTGGCCACAGCGTTTTTGCCAGGCCGGAACTGCCGACACTGTTGTGCCGGAATCGGGTGCTGTCGGCAAAGGACACTGGCTTGCTCCGCGGTGCGATGGCGGCCGCCGCACCGATGCCTGAAATGGCACCCGCAGGCAACGCTTCGGTCGGCACAATGCCCCCAAATGATTAACGGATCGTTTCCGGGACACTGCCCCGATGGACTGATGGGAATTGCATGCATTGCGCGTGGACGATTGTATGTCAACTGCTCGCGGACAACTGTATGTCAACTCCTGGACGGACGACTGTATGTCAACTAACGAGACCGGATGCGCCGCCTGGCGGGGGCACAGACCCGACGCACGGGCGCAACTCCCCGGGGCGGCTCCGTCCCGGTGGCGCACACAAAGTATAGGGTACGCAACATGCCGACGAAGGCCGCGCCCAAGAAGCCGCCGCCAGCGCCCCGGCACGCCGCAAGGCGGCGGGCCATCCTGCCACGCCGAAGCCCCCCTGCCCCGCCTGAGATCGGGACCCGCAGCGCCCACCCGCCGCAACTGGGGCACCTCGGCATGACGGAGGACTTGGTTGCCGGGTGGTTTGAAACCGCCATCAAGCATTCATCTGACGTGTGGGGCGCCGTGGTGACAGATGCGGTCGCCCTTCGCAAAGACGCTGCACCTGTAGAGGACCAAACCGCTTGGCAGCGTGACTGCCGAAAGGGCTGCCGCGGGGAAGGGATTCTTCGTGGGGATCCCGGGGTGGATCGGGTGCGTGTCGCATAGAAATTTGGGAAGGATTTTTTTTTGCGTCCCGGCGAATCTAGGGCTCACCCGTCCTCAATCTTTCCTTCCGCGTACTGCTTCGCTTCGCTTGCTTTTCCGAAGCAGCCTGCCGGCCCGTGGTTCTCCGCCCCGGCATGAAGGGGGATGGAGGCCATCCTCCTGGGGTGGATCGGGTGCGTGACACATATTAGTTCCCAGCCTCCTTTCCATCTTTCCTTCCACGTACTGCTTGCTCCCCCCGAAGCAGTCCTGCCCTCCCCGGCCCTCCGGCCCCTGTCCCGCACCACCCCCATCGGAAGGAAGCAGCCTGTCGGCACGGGGTTCCCCATCCCGGTACGAAGGAGTGTGAGGAGATCTTTCCTGTCCACGGCAGACCGCCACAGCCACGCACACGCCTTCCGACCGGGGAAGGCCACACCCCGGCCCAGGTCTGCCATTCCTGCCTGTGGCCTTTCGGCCGTGTCAGGCTGCCAGCCTTGCATCCTCGTCGCCAACGGCCTCAGCCTGGTGCGCCACGTCCCGGCCACGCTGTCCGGCGTCGGCGTCAGGGCAAACGTCCCGGGCATCCGGGTGTCCGGCCTCAACCTGTGGCGCCGCCGACACCGGCACGATGCCAGCCCGCAGGCGTGCCAGCGCCCGTCTCACCGTGCCACGGTCAACCGTGAGCCGCCTGCAGATCTCCCTCTCGGAGGTGCCCTCGGCAATCAGCGCAGCCACATCGGCATCATGCCTTCGTGCCCCGGATTCGTAGTCCTCCCTGGACTTGCCGCCAGCATCAAGCCGTGCGACGGAAGCGGCGATTGCCCTGCCGGAAACCGAGCGCAGCTTCAGGCGGTCCGCCTCATCGACGGTCGCATCACACAGGGGAACGATGGACTTCAGGCGGTAGCGGTAGAGAGCGATGCAATCCCGGCCGCCGTGCCGGCGCGTCGGCTTCCCGCCGGCATCGCTCCACTCCACATAGCGGGCGATGGCTGCGGTGTCATACTGCTGCAGCCACTCGCCCTCATACCAGCTCATCGGCAGTCCGGCGGCCACAGCAACCATCCGCAGCCTGCTGCGGACCTGGTCGGCATCCAATCCGAGTGGCATGCGCTCGATTGCCAGGCTGCCGATTGCGGACATCCAGTCGTTCCGGATGCCTTCCGGCACGCCATGTTCCCAACCCGGCACGCCGCGCGCCCAGCGGTCCTGCGCAAGCGCCAGCATCTCGACCAGCGCACGGGCCGGGAACAGCTTGTTCTGGCACCACTCCAGGTGGCCCTCACCGCCCTGCGCCGACTGACCCTCGCCCCGGATGATTTCCATCGCCTCGACGGATTCCCGGAGCAGAGGGAGGACCGTCGGGGCGCAGCCGGACTGCTCCCGCGGCGCCCTGGCGACCTTCGGGGTCTTCGGGGTCTTCGGAGCGCGCGCGGGCTTTGCCGAGGCATCGTTCCCGAATGGCAGCGCCATGCCCAGCTGCTTGCAGAGGGCCTCCATGTCTACCACGTCCACCGCGCCGGGCAGCAGCATGTGGCGCTTCTTCCCCTTCAACGGGTCCTTGGTAGTGCCGGAGAACCTGGGTGAAGCGACATAAAGCGGCATGTGTGGCTCGGAGACTTTCGGGTCTATCGGCTTCGGCTTCGATTTCAGCACACCGGCCGCTCTCAGGACGGCCTTCACCCAGACGTTGAGTGCCGCCATCATTTCCTTGCGTTCCGTGCCATCCAGCAGAACGCTGAACCAGAGCCACACGTGAGCGTCGAGCCGCTGGGGTGCCCCCTCGGCGGCACGCCACTTGCCCTCGTGCTCTTCCATGCAGGTGGAGGAGGACAGCTCGAAGTGGCACGTAGCCCCAGCCAGAGCCGGGGGGAGCAGGCTGCGGAGCCGCTCCGCTATCGCCTCGACTGAGCACGTCCTCGGATCCATCTGCCACACGTCGTTGCCGATGCCGTCGAGGTCCAGGCAGCAATAAAAGTGAGGAAAATCATCCAGGTGCCGATCGGGCCCGTTCACCTCCGAGCTCGTGCGCCGGATGGGCCCTTCCCTGTTGGGGGAGCCATGAATCGGGAATGCGCGGCGGGCCTCGGCAGCGCCGGAAAGCACGGCGGACAGCTGGTGGATGTCGGATACCGGTCTGGTCTCGGCGAGATGCCACAGGTGGAAGCCAAACTGTGTGCGGATCCCGTTCCGGAACGCCTTGCCCGGCATCTTCCCGCTGTGCTTGCCGCGTTCGTCGCAGGGGGTAAGCAGGGTTACGTGGTCCCACTCGCGGGGTGCGCCGACCTCCGCGTAATCGAAGCCCTCAATAGGGGGCGCGGACTTCAGGTAGGCGATATATTTGACGTAAGCTTCCGGATATGCCATTGTGGTCCCTGTTCATGAGACCCCAGGGGAGCGGCGCCAACCGCGATGATCCTGGGGATTTTTATGCCCGCATCGAAAGATAACACCGTCGCCGTGCAAGCGGCAAGCATGTGTGCGGGGGCGGCCCCAAGAATTCTTGCCATCCCCAGGCGCTGCCATGCGCCCTGGCATCCAGGTTTTCCTCATTTCCGAAGGAAAACCACCGCACCTGGCTGGGGGAGCCAGCCCTGCCCGGGCTTGCCGGGCTGACCGTGGTCATCCGGCGGCGGTGGCTTCCATTTCTCACCCGCGCGGGCCTCCAGTCGGCGGACGGTGTCCTCCATCCGGTCCAGCAGGCCAAGCGCGCGGACCTCGTCCTCGAGCTGCCCGAGGAAGCCACGCAGACGTCCGGCGGCGTCCCGCGCGTATGGCGGCGGCATGTCTTTCGGTTCGCCCACCAGCCACAGGAGGTGCTCAATCGGCAGGGTGGCGAACGCATCGCCGACGGCGGCCCGGTCCACCTCGGCGGCGGCCGCGGAGGCGAAGCGCTCGTAGGTGATGAACTGCCACCTGCGGGCGCCGGGACTGTTGCAGCTGAATATGCGGACAACCTCACCCACGGCACGCCTCCTTTTCGCCTGGGAAGGATACCGTCCGGGCGGCGGATATCCTCAGGACCATGCGGAAAATATGGCTTATCTGGCTGCATTTGTCACAGGATTTGCGCGTTCCTTGCCGCGCCCGCCAGATGACCCCAGGCTGGCGCCCGCAGAAATCCGGCGCCGCCGCTGAACTCCGGTTGCACGTGGGGACCTACAGGAACCTCGAATGGGGGGTCGCCCGACATCCGCGCATCCTGCGGCTCGCCGACCTCATTGAAGTCCTCGAAGGGCTCGCCGCCCTTCAGCCTGCGCTGCCCACCGCCCCGGAGGAAGATCCCCGGACAGTGCCGGCATCCCCTCCCCCGTCCGAAATCATCCCAACCCGACCCGAATTTCGTTGCCGAAGCCGAGGACGCGACCTCCCCGGCGCCTGCCGCCGGGTTGGCTGGCCTCATCTGCGGGAGAGGCAAGCGCCAGGTCGGTGACGTGGTCGGCTTCCGTGGCGAGCCGGCAGCCACTGACCAGGCAAAATCCCCCTGCCATTCCAGGACGCCGTCGGGGACGCCGACGAAGCCACTGCGCCTGCGGAAATCGGCCGCCCCGTTCAGGATTTCCTTGGCGAAGAGTTCGGCCCTCTAGACGGCCCATCCGGCAGACCGCAACAATCGCAAGCGAAATATGCGCCGGTCTCAACCTACGGGTGCAGGGCCATCGCCCCGAATAGCGGAAGCCTCTTTGGTGGCATCCCCCATCTCGCGCAGCGACCCTGCCTTCGCCACTTTCTCAAGCGTCGCCCGGGCTGCCAGCCCCCGCGCGCTGTCCTCCTCATACCAGTCCGGCAATTCACTCATCTCGAGGCCCCCCTTTCCATTGGTGCGTCCGCACCGGAGGCTCCATCTGTAGAACAAGGGATACCAAACGGCGTTGACACCTCCAAGTCATCAAGGAAAGTTGGGGCCGCCCGATCCGGCAGCCGCCGTGGCGCCGGATGGCGGCTGGCACATGAAGAAGCCGCCCCCGGCTGACCGGAGGCGGCTTCACGGGTAGCGGCCGTCGGCCCGCCGGTGTCGGCGTGCAAGCTCGGAGATTGCCGCATCCGTCAGTGCGGCATGCCCCACAGCTCGGCGATGGTGGCCAGGTGCCGTTGGCGCGTAGTCATGGTGGAACTCCTTGGTTGGGTCAGGTCGCCCGGCGGACCGGGGGTCCCCTGAAGGGAGCATCCCATGGGCGGCGCTGCTTTCCAAGGATTTCTACACGGTGCTAACGAAAATAGTTGAGGCTCCGGGTTGACGAGGTGGATGCCGCCCATCGGCGACACAGCGGCATGAGGTCGGAGGCGGTCCGCAGAGCGGCCTGATACGCCACGCACTCCCGGCAGGGATTTGACAGCTCCCCGCAAGCATCCGCAAGTTACGGTGTTCCGACGCTGTCTGCCACTCGCCGCGCGGCGTCAGTACTTTGCGGGAAGCGACATGACAGTCCCAGTGGAGCAGTGCCCCGCAGTATTCAGATTCGTACCCGCGGACCTCCCGTCCGGCGAGCTTCCGGACGGTGGCGAGGCCGTTGCGGGTGCCGTTGACTTCGACTGAGAAGGTGGTCTTGGCGCTCATGGTGTGAACTCCTTGGGAGGTGTTGTGCCGCCCCGGCGGGCCGGGGCGGCATCGATGGCTGGGGAGGCTTAGCCGGGGATGCGGAGGGTTTCCGACTGGGTCGTGCCGTACGGCTTGGAGGCCTGCCGACGTTGTGTGCGAGGAGCTCAACGTTGGCGTCCACGTCGCCATGCTTGGTCGCCGCAGTGTGGAAGTCCCGCATCGCCGCCCAGGGGTCCTGGTAGCTGCGGCTGCGGACCACCGGCAGGCTGGCGCTGCGGGTGCGGATGGCGAGGTCGAAGAGGGGGAGGGCTGCGCTCATGGTGTGAACTCCTTGGGAGGGGCCGTTTCAGCGTTGGTGCTGTTGTTTTCCTCTCCCATGGCTGAAGCTTACCCCCTCGTATGCGGCGAACAAGGATTCACGCCGAAAGCAAAAATAATTCAGTCCGCCCGCAAGGACAGCCCTCCGCCCTCCCTGCGGCCGCCCTGGCGCCTGACGGCGGCCTCGGGCCAGGCGGCGCGCCGCAGGCGGGTGATGTCGCCGATCCGCGACAGGTGACCCCGCCGGGGGGTCGTCAGCCTGGTATTGTCGGCAATCTGCGACACGGCAGAGGCAACCTCCCGGCTTTTCCGACAGGTTGCCTCCCCGCCTCCCGTTGTATACCGGAGCGCATAGCGGCAAGCATGTGTGGCGGTGCGCCGGCGCATGAAAAAGCCGCCCTTCCGGTGATGGAGGGCGGCTTCGGTGGGCGAGGCGGGCGAAAAGCCGACCGGAACTCACGCGCAGCCGCTATGCCTGGCTGAAGAACGCGAGCAACCTCACCGCCGGTCAGCGCGACACCATCGACAGCCTTTCCCGCCGCAACCTCAAGACTGCCCGCGCCTACCAGATCCGCCTGACCTTCCAGGAGTTCTACCAGCAGCCGTCACGCGAGGAGGGCGAACGGTTTAATCCGCCGCGCCTGAGGTCTCTTGCAAGCGACCAACGCATTCTGCCCCTAGGGCCAAACCGCATTTCGCGGAGGCGAAACACAGGGGTGTGTTGTTGCGTAGGATTATGGCGGCTCTCGGCGCCGCGTTCAGGGGCATCTTCGGACGACTGGGGTTCCTCGGCCACTGGCTGGAGGACTTGGCTGACGACGCCATCGCATTGCCGAGGCAAGCCTGGAACGGGCTGCGGGACAACTGGCCCGCGATTGAGCGCGGCGCCGAGCGGGTTTTGGCCGTGCCGCTGATGGCCGCTGAAGCGGTGCTCTCCGTCCCCGGTGCGGTGATCGGCGCACTGTTCGGCCGCGGCGGGCAGCCGGAGCAGGCGCAGACCGCAGCCCAGCGGCAAGCCTCGGTGCAGCAGCAAGCTGACGCAAACGAGGACACCAAGATCCGGATCCATAGCGTCCGCCGGATCGCGAGCAGCCGTTCAAAAGGCCAGCAGCCAGAAGCCGATGCGGTCGCCTCGCTGGACCGGAAGGTGGTCGCTTACTTGTCGAAGCTCTCCCCGGAAGAGTGCGGCGTGCTGGCCGTTGCAAAGACCGCCTCGCTGCGGGCGCTCCTGGAGAAAGGAGAGGCGCCCGTCGGTGTGAGGTCCCCGCAGCAGGTCGCCGAGGGCTTTTCGGTCCGCGTTATCCCCCCGAGTGGCAGCCCACCGGCGGCGGGCATCGCTCCTGCGGTAGCCGTGCCTGGGCGCGCGGTCCCCACGCCGCGCGCCGTCGGACTCGTGGATGCCTGGCGGCAGCGGCACGCCCCGGCGACGGCGGACCGCACTGATGCGGTTGGCCGGACCCGCCGGATTGTGGTGGCCCTCGCCGCCGGTCGCCAGCCTGCTTCCTCTGATTGCGAGGCATTGCCGAAGGAGGCGGCCTTCTATCTGGGTTTCCTCCGGCGGGATGAGGCAGCAATCCTGGCGGCCGCCAGCACCGCAGAGATGACGGCACTCGTGCGCGATGGCGTGCCGCCGCCTGGCGTGCGCAGCCCGAGCGAGGTCGGCGAAATCTACGCGGCATTCTGCGCCGGCAAGACGGAGCCATCGAGCCGGATGGCTGCCTGACCACGGTAGGGCACCGTCTTACCACCGAGGGCCGCTTCCATCACGGAGGCGGCCCTTTTCTACGCGGCGAGCAGGCCTTCCTGGCGGCGGTCCTCGATCCATTGAAGGAGCGCCTCCGTGTCTTTGCGCGCCTCGCCGAGAGCATGCCTCAGGTCATTGATTTCCGACCTCAGCGCGGAGTCGTCCTCGATGTAGTCGGCAATCCTCGCCCTCAACTTGGTCACCGTGTCGAACAAGATGTCCGAGTCCGCGTGCCATGCCGCCGCCTCTCCCGCAGCGGCCCTCGCAGCCCGCAGGTGCCCCTGGGCTGCTCCGCGTTGCATCCCGCCGATCAGGCAGCCCGCAAATCCCGCTGCGAGCGTCCCGGTGATGGGCTCCAGGCTATCATAGGCCATGCTCTCCTCCATGTGCGGCATGCCGCCCGTCCGTGGTTGGCATCCGTGCCATACGGTAATGCATTTCTTTCGGGAGTCAACCAATTTTGCGGTTGACGCGTGCGCCAGCATAGCTCACTGTTGGGCATCATCCATATGCACGTACACCGCGCCACCCCTGTCGCGGTCGTCCAGAACCCGCCGCGCTCCTCCAGGGTCGGCGGGTTCGCTATTTCTGGGCTGATGCCCTCGGGGTCCGAAGCATGCCACTGCCCCCGAAGCATCAGCGATTCGTGGATGAGTTCCTCGTGGATTTGTGTGCCACCCAGGCGGCAATTCGCGCCGGATATGAACCCAGCTGTGCAAAGCAGCAGGCGTACAAGCTGCGGCAGGAGCCTCAAATCAAAAGGGAGATCGACAGGGCTCCCGCGGAGCGCTCCAGGCGCACCGGGGTCACCGCCGATCGTGTTATCCGCGAGCTGGCGAGGCTGGCGTTCAGCGACATCAGGGGTACCGTCGAGTGGACGACGTCCGAAAACGGCAAGCCATCCATCCGGCTGAAGAGTTCCCGCACGCTCGGCGATGACGCCGCGGCGGCGCTCACCGAGGTCAGTGAAACCCGCAACGCCCAGGGGACCACCCTGCGCGTCAAGGTCGCCGACAAAATCGGTCCACTGAAAGTGCCCGCGGCTCACACCGGGGTTATCGGAGTGCCCGTCGGGCCTGCGGAAGAGGACGTCGAGAAGCTGATCGGCGGGGACCCCGATCCGGAAGTTGACGACCGTGGCGAGGAAGCGTGACGCCAAGAAGGCGGCCGTCGAGCGCAGGACGAAGCTAAGCCGCCCGCGGTGGGAAATCTACAAGGCTGGCTGGACGAGGTCCCCATGGCCGTAATCACGTCCGCACAAGCCGGATATGCCGACCTCGCGTCCACGTGGACAGGCGGCGTTGTCCCCGGCAACGGCGACTATGCCATCGTCAACCATGCGGTGACGGTGCGCCAGAACTGGACCGTGGGACAGAACCACGCGCAGGTTGCCCAGTTTGGCGGAACTGCCGTGGGTGCAATCCTGGTCAACGGCCCTGCCAGCGGAAACTTCGCGCAGGCCAACAATCCATACGTCGCCAACAAGGCTGGCAGCCTGACCCTTCAGCCGGGCGTCGTTTTGACGGCCAGGGGCAACGTCATCCTGGCGACAGGCAACACCACCACCGCCGCAAACCTGACGCTGCAGAACGGCACGCCCCCCGCTCCGACCACCCTGATTTTCGACTCGTCCCAGGCCGCCGCGCCGATGTCCACCATCTATGTGCTGGACATCGTCATGCTGGCGAAGGTCATCGCCCAGGGTCCGGCAGCCATCGGCGGCTACCAGAACACCCTCATCACTTCGAACATCGCCACGGGCAGCCCGGCCCGCATATCCTGCGGGACCGTGTTCTGCAATTATCCCGCAAGCGACGGCGGCATCCTGACCCCGACGGCGTGGACCTTCGCACACACCGTTGCCTCCGGCGCGGCCGCGGCTGCCCTGGCGGTGACGGCGGCCAGCCTCAACGGAGGAACTGCCGACGACGCGGCTGGCAACGCGGCGGTCCTCACCGGGCTTGCCGGCGCCCTCGGCGTCAGCGAGGACGGCATCGCCCCTGTGGCGTCCGTCGCGGCCTCGCCGTCTTCCGGCTACGTGGGAGCCGACGGGACCATCACGGTCACCGTCACCTTCTCGAAGCCAGTCACGGTCGCTGGCGGATCGCCATCCATCGCACTCAACGACGGCGCCACGGTGCGTTCGACCCCCTCGCCCGGGGGCAGTCCACAGTGCCAGCCGCTGGCGCTGGCCGCCTCCACACCGACGACGTGGACCTTCCGGCGCACGGTGTCCTCCGGCACCGCACTGGATTCCCCGGTGGCGGTGACCTCTGTGTCGCTTGGCGGCGCAACCGTCACCGATGAGGCGGGCAACGCCGCAGCCCTCGGCGCTGTGGTGGCGTCCCTCGGCGTCAGCGGGGACGGCATCGCCCCAGTTGGGACGCTGGCCTCCTCCGGATCGGTGGGTGCCGGGCAGACCATCACCGTCACCATCGGATGGTCGAAGCCCGTAACCCTTTCCGGAGGCACGCCATCCATCACCATGTCGGACGGCTCCGTGCTTCCGCTGGCATCCTCCACCGCCACGGCGTGGACCTTCACCCACACGGTTGCCGTCGGCACGGCCGCGGCTTCCCTGTCGGTTACGGCCGTCTCGCTGAACGGGGCCCCCGCCATCGATGAGGCGGGCAAACCCGCCGCGCTCTCTGGACTGACCGTGCCGCTGGGCATCACCCAGGACGGCATTGCCCCCACCGCGACGCTCTCCGCCACCCCGGGCAGCGGCACCGTCGGTTCGGGCGGCCTCGTCACCATCCGGGCCACCTGGTCCAAAGCGGTGACCGTGAGCGGAACGCCGTCCATCACACTGTCTGATGGCTCCGTTCTCTCCCTGGCGTCCTCGACGTCCAACGTGTGGACCTTCCTGCACACGGTCTCCTCCGGCGCGGCCGCGGCAGCCCTGTCGGTGACGCTTGCCTCGCTGAACGGCGGGTCCGCCGCCGACGCGGCGGGGAACGCCGCCGTGCTCACCGGTCTCACCGGCGCGCTCGGCGTCAGCGAGGATGGGACGGCTCCCACCGTCACCGGCGTCACCGCGAACCCTGCCACGGCTGTCCTTGGCGTGGCGCAGTCCTGCGTCCTGACGGTCACCCCCGTCACCGCACTGGGAGTGATCCGCTGGTCTTAAGGTGGTCCGCCGTGGCCGGCGGAGCCCCTGCCCTCCCCCACTGCCTTCCTGCGATCCAGGCGAACCCCCACATGCCAGAGGTCGTCCGTCCTGCCTGTGCAGGCCGCCTCTTCAATGCCGCTTCCTTGCTGGCTTGAGTTATCCCCGTAATGCACAGGGTGATGGCTTTCTTCGGAGGGGCTGCCCCCTGCCCGCCGTCGCCTGCCGCCTGGAAGGGGCGCTAGGCGGGCGGGGACAGCCCCTCGCGCGCGGCCTTTTTAGTATTAAGAAGACGACTCCGTGCAACCCGTTGGAATCATTGAAACCATGCGGCCACTTTCTGGCCGAAGTCGGCCAATTTGTGGCCGACTTCGGCCAAAACAGGTGGCTATTTTGGCTGAAAACGGCAGACCGCTGTCCGTTCTCGGCCAAAACAGGCTTGCCATTTTGGCCGTAACCGGCAAGGTGATGGCCGTGAACGGCCAAAATGCGGAGTCGAAAGTGGCAGACGACGGACACGGCAGCCTGGCGGTTCTGCATAAGAAGGGTGTGCCCGTATACGAGCGCAACCCGTCCGTCCCGGAGAGGGGTGCCATCGCCAAGCAGCGGCGGGCGCAGATCGGGGATGACCGCAAGGGCCTGGTGATTGACGGCTCCGGCGAGGTGCTGGGGCCGGGATGCGCGGTAGCGTACGAGTGGGAAGAAGTGGACGCCGAGAGGTTCGTGAAGCTGTTTTTGGCTGGGCTGAAACAGGCTGCCGGCCTTAGCAAATCGGGCCTGGCTATCTTCGAGGTGATTTACCAGCAGATGCGGCAGAACCCCGGCCGTGACCAGGTGCACCTGTCTTTCTACGCCGCCGCCCAGACGATACCGGACCTTGCGGAGCGGACCTATCGGCGTGGGGTGCGGGAGCTGCTGGATAGGGAGTTCCTGTTCAGGAGCACGTTTGACGGGGTCTTTTTCGTGAACATCAGGTTCATGTTCAACGGTGACCGACTGGCATTCGTAAAAGCGTATCAGCTCAAGCAGGAGAAGGACGCGCCGCCGCAGCAGCTGTCCCTCCTCCCGGATGCATGACGACGCCACCTGACCCCCTCCCCTCCCCCGGTTGACGCCCTCCCCGATGGCATCCACGATTCCGGAGGGCGGCGAATCGGCGGCATCCCCTCGCCCGGCGGTGTCCTCCGTGGATCCAACGCATGCCGGACGACGGCTCGCCGCCCATCCAGGCCATCATTCCGGTCGCGGCATCCCGTCGGCCGCGAGGCCAGCCGTTGACCACGAGGATGCCATCGGGCCGGATGGCGCCCACCATCGCCGGTATGCCGACATCTCCAAGGGCGCCCGCACCATGCCGACGGGCCGCGTCCCGCCAAGCGGACATCCTGATCGCGCCGGGACGCCTGCGGCACGGTGAGGGATACCCGGAAAATATATATCTGCATATTCGGTTGACTTCCCCCCACACACGGGCGACATTCCGCTCGGACGACGGAAGGATGCCCGTATGCATATCGTGACCGTAACGAGCCGCAAGGGCGGCGTGGGCAAGACGACTCTGAGTTGCATATTAGCCGTGGAGGCGGAGCGGTCAGGCTACGGCCCTGTGGCGCTCATCGACAGCGACCCGATGCGCGGCCTGGACATGTGGTGGCAGTCCAGGAAGTCCGAATCGCTCGGACTTATCTCGCTCGACGCCGGGCTTGCCTCGGCGGTTTCCGTGGCGGAACGCCGTGGCACTAAGCTGCTCATCATCGATACGCCGACAGCGGATATCGGTTCGGCGGTTGGCACGGCGGTCAGCGCGGCCCATTTGGTGCTCATCCCCGTGCAGCCATCGCCGCATGATTTGCGGGCCATCGGCTCGACTGTAGAAATATGCGAGAAGGCTGGCAAGCCTCTGGTTTTCATCATCAATCGTACGAAGCCACGCGCGGGGCTGACCGGGGCAGCAGCAATCAAGCTCAGCCAGTATGGCCGAGTGGCTCCCACCATGATTGCGGATCGCACGGCGCATGCGTCTGCCGCCGCGTCGGGCCGGACGCTGCCGGAGATGGAGCCGGGTGGACCGGCCGCCGTCGAGGCCGCCGAACTTTGGGCATACGTGGCAGAGAGGATAGGAGCATCGGCATGAGCAAGCCTCGCATCTCAGGTGTGCTCGATGACATCGACATAAAGCCAATCGAGCCCAACCCGGCGGCCGCCGCTCCTGCGGCGCCCGCCGTCCCTCCGCCGGCAGCCCCCCAAATCGAAGCCATCCCCCAGCCTGCGGCGCGCCCGACGCTGTTCGGGGACGGCGAGAGGGTCGTCCGTCAGGCGCCGATGGTCGCCGATCCGAGGGGTGCCTTGTATGCTAAGGTCGCCTTGTCGACCTTGGAGCGCCTCGAGCTTGCGGCAATCTCCACGCGCCGGAAGCGGCAAGACATCGTGGATGAAGCCCTTCAGGACTGGTTTTCCGCCAGGGGTCTTTAGCGGACCTGTGGTGCGCAACCGCTTCCCGGAGAAAGCCGCGGGCATCCCTGCTGACTGGTCCAAGGTGTGCGGATTTATCCGGCCCCGGCGCGCCGCCGTCTTATGGCCGTCCAACCAAGCCCCAGATTCCCGATTTGTTCGCATGCTTGGCGACATCCAGCCTGAAGCGTTCCGCGGTCCGGACCCGAGGAACACCGTGCGACGTCAGCCGCACGGTGTTCCTCGGGGAAGGGGAGGGGGAGGGGGCTTCAGGCCGCCAGGACCGTCGGCCTCGCCGCGTTTCTGACCTGTGCCGCCATCCCTGCGGCGAACAAATCCCGGATGGCTTCCTCGGGGACCGGTCCGGTCAGCCTCGACCGCTCCGCGCAAGCCCAATCCAGGAGGGAGGCTGCCGAGATCTCCGATGGCAACGCCGCGAGTGCAGCGAGTGCGGGGAACGCCGGGAAGGCTGGCCTCGGCGCCGGAGCCGCCGCGCGGTGAGAAGGCAACCCCGTAACGGCCGTGGCTTCGAAAATCGCCATGCGGGCCTGCCGCTCGGCGGCGAGGTGACCTTCAATCTCGGCGCGGGGAACGCCGAGCCGATGGGCGAGGTCCTCACGGGACCAGCCGCCGACATGCACCGCCTGGGCGATCTGCCTGGTCAGCGCAGGGAGTGCTTCGAGCCGGGCCGAGGCATTCATCCGGGTCTGGGTGGTTGCGGGAATCATCAGACTTCCTCCTGTTGGTGGTGGTTTTCAGTGAGCGGGGCAGGGCGCCCCAACCAGACCTGCGATCCTCGACGGCCCGAGAACTCCGCCAGCACGCAACGCGCGCCGCGATCCGTATGGACGCCCACACTCAGGATACCGGGCACCGAAAGGGCAGCCTCCTCGATGTCATCCACGGTTCCGCGGCCATCCCGAAACCGGGACATGGCAAGCCGCAGGGCGATGGCCTCGGTCCGGCCCGGATTGCGAGGCTGACCGATGGCCATACTCCACGCGGTGGACAACGCCACTTGGCCGGAAAGCACCCGCCCATCAGCATCGATGACCTCAAACCGCCCCCGGTCGCCCGCCATCTGGCGGATGCCATAATCACACCCGGCCCTCCCGACCCAAAGCTCGTCGCAAAACGACTCGACGTGCCCCACCAGAGGATGCGGCAGGCAGCCAGTCCGGCGGAGGCGCGCCTCGACGTCCGGTAGGTCTTCCCGCGCGATGTCGATGATTTCCTTGGTGAACAGCAAGGCACCCTCCAGGGTTGGTCGCCTGGAGACCATCGTGATTGGCACAGATGCCTATTGCAAGCAAGTCACACAAGGAAGTCGCAGAAAAAGCGGATTTCCTGTCAACTGGCGGGCGCCCGCGAATCTGGCAAGCGTTCACGCGGAGGGCAGGGGACAATGCCGAGGCCAGGGTTCATCGACGGCACGGACGACATGCTGCACGACATGGAGGAGGCCGACGCCGCGTCGAGCGGCCTGCTCACGCCGTATGTGCTGACATCCATCCGGGGGTGATGGCCTCGTTCGGCCTGGCCGCTGACCTGATTGCCGGGCAACTCGGAATCAGCGTGGCCGACGTCGAGAAGGCGTGCGCCGAATAGCCGAAGGGCCGCCCCGTTGCCGGAAGCGTCCCTTGTCAACAATGTCAACTTGGGCTACAGCCACTGCCACCGTCCCAGGATGCGCCCCTCCGTCTTGAAGTCTGCCACAGGCACTTCGGCTGCCTCCACCCCGAGGCGCTCAGCACGCACCAGCGGCTTCCCGTCGCGGACTGCAATGGAACACCTCGCGAGGCCGAGGCCGAACCCGTCGAACACCAGGTAAACCCCGGGCGGGGAGGGGGTGGCATCGCCTGCGTCCAGGAGCACCCGGTCGCCACGGCGGACCTCGCCGCAATCGTCTAGTGCGGCCGTCACTATGAGACTGGCATCCCCAAGGCCGCGGGCCTCCAGCAAGCTGCGGGGGATCTGCCACGGTCGAGCGGCGCGCCGCTCGACCGTGGCAGGCTCGCCGGGTTGGCGGAGGACGGAGAACACCACTTCAGGCACGCTTGCCGTGGGCTGCGGTTGGCCTGGCGGTCCGGAGGGAAGCGGTTCCAGCCCAGTGAGGGCTTCAGCGGACACCTGGAGTGCGCCCGCTAGCTGGATTACGGCGCCCGCTCGGGGTCGCTGACTCCTGGCCTGCAGCACGTTGCGGACCGTGTCTTGTGAGAGGCCCGCCTTCAGGCTTAGGCCGCGCGCCGTCAAACCCCGTGCTTTCATCAGGGTCAACAGGTTCTCCACCAGCGGCGATGTTGCCTTCTGCGGCGCGGCCGCCGCCGGCGGGGAGGGCGGCTTGATCGGCAAGGCGTCCCTCGGCGCTGCGGCTGCCTTCGGCACCGGAGCCGCCTTCGGCCGGATGGCGGCCACCGACTTGCGGCGCGCCGGCGCCGGGGAGGGGGCCTTCTTCTTGCGGGCGGTCTTCGTCGGCATGGTGTGCGTACCTTATATAGATGTGCGCCACCGGATGCGGCGCCCTGTGTTTGGCAGGAATGCCTTGCGTCGTTCCGAGCGGTCTACCACGATCCATGCATGGACACCACACGCGGCTACGCTCTCTCCCTCATCGACGGCTACCTGTCCCGCACGGGGACGGCCTCATGGTCATTGGGGCTCGCCGCGGTCGGATCGGCCAAGGCAATCTCCCGGCTTCGGCAGGGTTCCAACGTCACGCTGCACACCATAGAATCCCTGGAAGCCTTCATGGCGGCGAACCCCAATGGTGCGCACGTCCACCGTCCGGCAGGCCGCCCTCGGCCTGATGAGGCCGCCTCCGGGGATTGAGGGCGGCCTTCAGGCGTGAGGCGCACGAATCCTTCCCAAAGATGACTTCAGGCCCCTTGGGGCTTCCTCCCGACATGTACCTTCCTCGAAAAAGATCCCCCGCCTCCTAGAGGTGAACCGCACGCGCACGGTGTGTGCGCCGTCGCCGCACGGTGTTTTACGGTGCGGCCAAGGTGCGCACACCGCACAAAACGCCAATGGAATGGCCGTTTTCATCGGATATGCCGGGTTCTCCCGTCAACAGTTTGGGCGGTTCCGCTGGCTTGCCAAGGGACCGGTAACCATGCCGCATGGACGCATACCGCACCCCGGATGACGAGCTGCTGCACAGGGCCGAAGCGGTCCTGTGCGGACCTGCGCCCAAGAACCTGGCGGCGAGCACGCTGGAAGAATACCGCCGGGTTGCGAAGCGCCTCATCGTTACCGCGCAGGCCGCGGGGCGCGAGTGGGATGGCATTGAGAGGCTTACGGACACGAAGAGCACGCACTACCTTCAGCGCGCGGTCTGGTGCAGGGTGTGCCGCTACGAGGTCGAGGCATCGCTGAATGGCCTGCGCACCGGGAAACTGTCCAGGTCGGAGGCGCTCTCCCGTTTGCGCGACTGGGTGCCTCAGGCGGAAAAATACCGTCCAAAGACCAAAGATGCCCCTGACCCAAAGATGGGGCAGCCCGGTGCCTGGCTGCAGGCCGTTTCCAAAGATGGCCGCACGCCGTCGGCGTCCCGCTCAAAGAAGGGCCCGGTCCGGGATATGCCGGAGGACTGGTTGCGCGAGCTGTGGCAGATCGCCGTCGCCAAGCGATACCGACACCTGGACACGCTGGCGGTGCTGCTCTGCGTCGGCTGCCGCCCCGCAGAAGCCTGCCGCGGCATTGCCGTGCGCATCACGCCGGAGGCGCACCTGCAATTTGCCGTCTGCGGCGCAAAGGTGACGGAAGACAACGGACAGCCGTGGCGCCTGCTGACCGTGGCAATCGGCGACGACCCGGCGGCGCTCCACCTGGAGTCGCTGTGCGCCGCGCAGCCCGGGGAGCGAATCCGTGTGCGGCCGGCCTTAACGCCGGATGCCCTCAGCACGTCGATTGCAGAGATCGCCGGTGACAAGTGGGGCAGGCGGATTTCCTGCTACGACATCCGGCATCAGCGTGCCGGCGACGCCAAACTGACGTTTGCGGGCGACCTCGAAAAGGTGGCCGCATGGCTGGGGCATGCCGCCGCTACGACGCTTCGGTTCTACACGAGGTTGCCGCGGTCATCCTCTTGCCGGGGGCCGCTGCCCATCGACGCCGCCGCGCCCCGTCCCGTCCGCCGCCGGACACGGCTGCTCGACTTCGACCTGGACGCGGAGAACACGTTTTAGCGTGGTAGCGCATGCCACACGCGCGGTGTGGGTGCCGCGACGGATGTGCGCTTCGGCCATGCCGGAGGCTCCGATACGCTGTCTGTCCATATGGTGCACTGCCATGAGGACTGCTGCCAGAGTGGCGGCGGGCTAACCACTTGGGGAAATCCATGAACACCACGAAGCCGGCCGTCAGGACAAGCTGACTTTCGACTGCGAGGTGCACAAGAACCGGGGCGAGCGCGGCCACCACAGGCCGGGCGTTGCCACCATCTTCGTCAAGGAAGTCGATGCCGTCCCCGGGTTCTTCGAGTAGGCAGCGCTGCCTCCAAGGATTTCCGCCTGGCCGTCTAATCCAGCCGATCCTCCACCCCGGGAGGGCATTCGATGACCGGATCGCCGCCGCCCTTGCCGATGCCGAACAGCCGCAACCATTCGACGAACTGCGCGCCATCTGCCGCGTGCGCACCGCCACCCTCTACGAACGCCTCGCCGCGATGACAACCACAGG
>Ga0302319_10010325_pt1 | contig 17814 bp, 18 predicted proteins | sample Bog_T0_2_FD_203319 | JGI IMG/M metagenome (GOLD analysis project Ga0302319, IMG submission 203319) | Peat permafrost microbial communities from Stordalen Mire near Abisko, Sweden - Bog_T0_2 | ecosystem: Environmental > Terrestrial > Soil > Wetlands > Peat | place: Sweden: Abisko, Stordalen Mire...
AACGGCAAGGAAGGTCCGTACGGGCAACAAGCGGCGTTTGCTCAGCACTTGCGGCCGCCGACCATCGACGGCACCAATCGTCACGTGTCCGGGGCTCATCTTCGACGCGCCGAACAGGTTCGCGAGACCGCGCAGGAACCACGTGGGATAGGCAAAGGTGTACGCGCTCAGCAGCACGCTGCCCGTGTACCCGAAATAGGCGTCGAAAAATTGCCCCTCGTTCACGGAGGAATTCTCGATCAAGATGGTATTTTCGAACGGGCTCGGGAAAAACCGCGACGGCGCCTCGTAGTCGTGCTTGCCGACGACCCGGTCAAAATCTCCCCGGGGCAGCGCATATACGACGGTCCGCAGTCGTTCGGGAACGGAAGGAATTCCGAGCGCCGTGGTGACGGCCGCGTCGAGCCGCCGAAGACGGTGCACGATCGACTTCGCCTCGTCCGAATAACCGGCGGACATCACGGAGATGCCGCCGTCGGAATAATTCCAGTATTGAGTCGCGTTCGCCGTGGCGAACACCCCGAGCAAGAGCATGGCCGGAGCGATCCGCACCATCCACGGCGAGCCGTCTCCCCGGCTCAATCGGCCGGCTTCCTCGCAATGCTCGTCGCCATGGTCACGATCGAGGCGAGGTCGCTCAGGTTCGCCGGGATCACGAGCGTCGTGCCCTCCTTCGCGAGCTTGCCGAACTGCTTCACGTATTCTTCGCCGATGCGTAGCTGCATCGCCTCGATGCCGCCGCGATCGGAGAGCGCGATACCGACCTGCCGCAAGCCTTCCGCCGTGGCGGTCGCGACCGCGAGAATGGCCTGGGCCTGCCCCTCGGCCTCGTTGATCTGCTGCTGTTTGTTGGCCTCGGAGGCCTTGATGACGCGCTGTTTGTCGCCTTCGGCCGCATTGATCTTCGCTTCGCGCTCGCCTTCCGAGGTGAGCACGACCGCCCGCTTCTCGCGCTCGGCGCGCATCTGCTTCTCCATCGCCTGGAGCACGTCGCGCGGCGGCGTGATGTTCTTGATCTCGTAGCGCAGGACCTTGACGCCCCAGGCGGCGGAGGCCTTGTCGAGTTCACCGACGACGTTGGCATTGATCACGCCGCGGGCCTCGAACGTGCGGTCGAGTTCGATCTTGCCGATCTCACTGCGCAGATTGGTCTGCGCGAGCTGCGCGATCGCGAACATGTAATTGGTGATGCCATAGGAGGCCAGGTGCGGATCGAGCACCTGCATGTAGAGCACGGCATCCACGCCGACCTGCACGTTGTCGCGCGTGATGCAGATCTGTTCGGGAATGTCGAGCGCGTTTTCCTTGAGACTGTGGCGATACGCGACGCGTTCGAAGAACGGCACCAGAATGTGGAAACCCGCATGCAGCGTGCGGCTGTACTTGCCGAGATACTCGACGACGAAGGCGCTCTGCTGCGGTACGACGGTCGCAGTCTTGAACAACACGACGATCACGACGATCGCGAGCAGGATGAAGGCGTAGCTCAATCCAAATTCCATGGAACCGCGCTCCCTCAGAGTTCGGCGTAGAGCATGAGAGTGAGGGCTTCGACCCGGTCGATGCGCGCCTTGGCGCCGGCCGGAATGGTTCCGGAACCGGCATTGACGGCGCTCCAGGGCGCGCCGCGATACTCGAGCCGGCAGGTCTCGCCCGGCGGCAGTGCCACGGGCAGCGTCACGGATTCTCCGACCACACCGCCGCCCACGCGGGGCAGGTGCGCGCGCAGGCGCTCGTAGATCCAGCGTCGGAAGAAGATCATCGCAAAGGCGGCGAGCGCCGCAAACACGCTCCATTGCAGCCAGACCGCCAAATCGAGCCCCGCGAGCTGCAGAAAGCCCACGACCAGCGCCGCGGTACCGACGAAGACGAGGTAGAGCTGCGCATTGACGATCGTCAGTTCCGCGCCGAGGAGCAGCGCGCCGACCGCCATCCATGCCCACCAGATCATCGCATCCCTACCGCTTCATGGCGTCGAAGAAGTCCGTATTCGTCTTCGTATCCTTCATCTTGTCGAGCAGGAACTCGATCGCCGCGAGTTCGTCCATCGGATGCAGGAGCTTGCGCAGGATCCACATCTTCGAAAGCTCGGCCGGATCGGTGATGAGCTCCTCCTTGCGGGTTCCGGAACGATTGATGTTGATCGACGGGAAGGTGCGCTTCTCCGCGATGCGCCTGTCCAGGTGGATTTCCGAGTTGCCGGTTCCCTTGAACTCCTCGAAGATCACATCGTCCATCTTCGAGCCCGTGTCGACGAGTGCGGTCGCGAGAATCGTGAGGCTGCCGCCCTCTTCGATGTTGCGCGCCGCGCCGAAAAAGCGCTTGGGCCGCTGCAGCGCGTTCGCGTCGACGCCGCCCGTGAGCACCTTGCCGGAACTCGGCACGACCGTGTTGTAGGCGCGCGCGAGGCGCGTGATCGAGTCGAGCAGAATCACGACGTCCTTCTTATGCTCGACGAGACGCTTGGCTTTCTCGATCACCATCTCGGCGACCTGTACGTGGCGGCTCGCGGGTTCGTCAAACGTCGAGGAAACGACCTCTCCTTTGACGGTGCGTGCCATCTCCGTGACTTCCTCGGGCCGCTCGTCGATCAGCAGCACGATGAGATAGACCTCGGGATGATTCGCCGTGATGGCGGTCGCGATGTTCTGCAGCAGCATCGTCTTGCCGGCTTTCGGCGGCGATACGATCAGGCCGCGCTGACCCTTGCCGATGGGGGCGACCAGATCGATCGCGCGCGCGGTCAAGTCCTCCGTCGAGCCGTTGCCGCGCTCGAGCTTGAGGCGCTCGGTCGGATGCAGCGGCGTGAGATTCTCGAACAACACCTTGCCGCGCGAGCTCTCGGGCGAGTCGAAATTGATCTCACCGACCTTGAGCAGAGCGAAATAGCGTTCGCCGTCCTTCGGCGGACGGATCAGGCCGGATATCGAGTCGCCGGTGCGCAGGTTGAAGCGCCGGATCTGGCTCGGCGAGACATAGATGTCGTCGGGACCCGCCAAATAGCTCGAGTCGGACGAGCGCAGGAAGCCGAAGCCGTCCTGGAGGATCTCGAGCACGCCGTCGCCGTAGATGTCCTCGCCCTTGCGCGCGTGCGCCTTGAGCACGCCGAAGATGATGTCCTGCTTGCGCGAGCGGCCCATGTTCTCGAGACCCATGGTCTCGGCGAGCTTGACCAGATCGCTGATCGGCCTCTTCTTCAGCTCGGTGAGGTTCATCGAGCTGCGGCTGCGCGCGAGGTCGGTCGGCGCTATGATTTCGAGATCGTCACCGCCCTCGGGCAGATCGCCGTAATCCTCGTGCTGCTGCCGGGGGCCGGCGGTGTTGCCGTTGCGATTGTCGTTGCGGGGCCGATTCGATCGGTTCGACCGTCCGCCGCCTCCCTGCCCGCCTCCCTGCCCGCCGCCCTGGCCGCCGCCGCGCGACTGATTTCCCAGGTAGCCTCTCACAGGTTGCTGTCCAGAAAGGCGGCGAGCTGCGATTTGCTCACGCCTCCCACTTTCTGGGCCTCCACGGTGCCGTTCTTGAACAGGATCAGGGTCGGAATGCCGCGAATGTTGAACTTCGGCGGCGTCGCGGGATTCTCGTCGATGTTGAGCTTGGCGATACGGACCTTGTCCTTGTATTGCTCGGCAATCTCATCGAGGATCGGCGCGATCGCCTTGCAGGGTCCGCACCATTCGGCCCAGAAATCGAGTAATACGGGAAGGTCGGACTTCAGGACGTCCTTGTCGAACGTGGCGTCGCTGGTATGGACGATGCTGGGGTTACTCACTGCGGGCGGTCCTCCTGTTGGAGAGTCATATCGGTTTGGGGGCAAATCGGTTTTTTGAACGATTTTCGGGGGAAAGATGCCGGGGAACTCGCGCGAAGTGACGATGCGCGGCCGTTCGGGCACAATACAGCGGCTTTAGCGGTGTTGATTACCTTAAAAGGGTACCGATGATACGGTGGCATGGAGCGGATAGACCTGCTCCGGATGACTGTATTGTTAACCGGTCGCCCACCATTTTGCAAGTTTCGCCTTTCACGAAGAGAAAATGTCAGACGCCCATCTCAGTCAGCTTACGTTCGACTCCCTGCTCATCACCGATTCCCTGAAGAAGGGAATCGCCGAACTCGGGTTCACCCGTTGCACGCCCATCCAAGCGCAAACGCTGCCGGAGGCCCTTGCCGGACACGACGTTGCCGGCCAGGCACAAACCGGCACCGGCAAGACCGCAGCGTTTCTCGTGGCCTTGTTCAACCGGCTGTTGACCGAGCCGCCCCCGGAGCGCAAGCCGCCGAACGCGCCACGCGCGATCGTGATTGCGCCGACCCGGGAACTCGCCGTGCAGATCCACTCGGACGCCGAAGCCATCGGCAAGTACACGGGGCTCAAGCTCGCGATCGTGTTCGGCGGGGTCGACTACGAAAAGCAGCGGCGCGTCCTGGAGGACGGCGTCGACGTCGTCATCGGTACGCCGGGTCGCATCATCGACTATTTCAAGCAGGGCGTTTTCGACCTGCGCTACGTGCAAGTGGCCGTCATGGACGAGGCCGATCGCATGTTCGACTTAGGTTTCATCAAGGACATCCGCTTCATCCTGCGGCGGCTGCCGCATCCGACCCTGCGGCTCAACATGATGTTTTCCGCAACCTTGTCGCACCGCGTGCTCGAACTCGCCTATGAGCACATGAACAATCCCGTGCTGATCCGCATCGAGCCCGACAAGATGACCGTCGACCGGGTCCGACAGGTGCTCTACTTTCCGTCGACCGAGGAGAAAATTCCTCTTCTCATGGGCCTGCTGCGGCGCATCGATGCGCGGCGCACCATGGTGTTCGTGAATACACGCCGCATTGCCGAAGTCCTCGAACGCACCTTGACCGCCAACGGCTTCGTGGCGCAGGCGCTCTCGGGCGACGTGCCCCAGAACAAGCGCCTCAAAATGATGCGAGATTTTCACAACGGGGACGTCGCCGTGTTGATCGCGACCGATGTGGCCTCGCGCGGCCTGCACATTCCCGACGTGAGCCATGTGTTCAACTTCGATCTGCCGAACGATGCCGAAGACTACGTGCACCGCATCGGCCGCACGGCCCGGGCGGGTGCCGAGGGCGACGCGATCAGTTTCGGCTGCGAAGAATATGCGATCTCTTTGCCGGATATCGAAGCCTATATCGGTCATCAGATTCCGCGCGCGGCGATCGATAGCCTGGATCTCGCGGCAGTGACCGCACCGCCGCCTGCCGAGTGGCGCGAGCGTGCCCCGCGGCATCCGCCATCGCGCGGCGGCGGGCGACCGGGCGGACGGCCGGGTGGGCCGCGGCCGGGATCTCGGCCGAGTAGCAGCGGCGGTCGATCCAGCGGCAGCGGCGGCGGTCGATCCAGCGGCGGCGGACGGTCCAGCGGCAGCGGCGGCGGACGGTCCAGCGGCAGCGGCGGCGGGCGGCCCAGCGGCGGCCCGCGCAGCGGCAGCGGCGGGAGCGCAGCGGGGGGAGGCGGCCGCGTCACGAGCGGCACCCGCGGCGGCGACGCCGCGGCGGTTCCGCCAGTCGCAGCGGCCCCGGCGGCCCCGGCGACCGCGGCGCCATCGCCGGCACGCGAAGGTGACAGTGGCCCCGCTTCAGCCCCGGGGGGACCGGCGCGGCGCCGACGCCGTCGGCGCGGCGGTGGCGGGGGATCGGGCGGCGGCAACCCCGCCGGCAACGCGCCGACACCCGGCGCGAACACTCCCGCGAACTGAAAGGCCGCTACAGCAGGTCGGCGACCCGGTCGATGGCCTCGAAGTCGGCACTGTCCACGGCCGGCCGGCCCGTGTCGGGGTACCGCACGGCGCGCAGCCAACCGATCCCGAAAGCCCGCGCCGCCGCGAGAACCGGCATGCTGTCGTCCACGAACAGCGTACGGGCGGGCTCGAAGGGCTCGGCGTCCCGAAATCGCGCCCAAAAACTCGGGTGCTCCTTGGGCACGGCAAAGTGGTGCGAGGAGTAGCTCGCATCGAAGTGCTTGCCCAAGGGCACGTGCTCGTTCTTGATCGCGAGGGTCTCGGGGTGGGAGTTGGTGACCAGGACGCGGCGCTTGCCCGTCGCGGCAAGCCGCTCGAGAAACCCCTCCGCACCGGGCAGATAGCGCACTTGGGTGCGCACGGCGCGCTTGAGTCGCGGGATGTCGAGCTGGAGTTCGCGCGACCAATAATCGATGCAATACCAGTTCATCGTGCCGGCCACCGCGGCAAATAGCGGTTCGAGCGAGGCTTTGGCGGCAGCCTCGCTCAAGCCGCGCTCGCGGGCGTAGTGGCCGGGTACGTGTTCGCGCCAAAACCAGTTGTCGAACCCCAAATCGAGCACGGTGCCGTCCATGTCGAGGAGGACGGTATCGATCCCGGACCAGTCGACTGGGGAAGTGCGACGCATCCCGGTATCATAGCAAGCGATGCGAGACCTTCATGCCTTGGCCCTGGCATTACGGCCGATCGTCGATCGCGCGGGTGCCGCGATCATGCGAATCTACAATGGCGAATTCGCGGTGCAGCAGAAAAGCGACGATTCGCCGCTCACGCTCGCCGACCTCGAGTCCCAGCGGGTGATATTGGAGGGGCTCGCACAGCTCACACCCGGCGTGCCGGTGCTCTCCGAAGAGTCGGCCCAGGCACCATGGCGAGAACGCCAAACCTGGAGCGATCTCTGGGTCGTCGATCCGCTCGACGGAACGCGGGAGTTCGTCAAACGCAATGGTGAATTCACGATCAACGTCGCGCTGGTGTCACGCCACGAACCGGTGCTCGGCGTGATCACGGCGCCGGCACGCCAGGTTGCCTATTGGGGCGCGCAGGGTGTCGGCGCATTTCGCGATGCCCCCGGGCTGACCGGAACACCGATTCGCGTGTCCCAGCCCGCAAAGCCCTTGCGGGTCGTCGGCAGCCGTTCGCACGCAACGCCCAACACGACGTCCTACCTCGAGCGCCTCGGTCCTCACGCGCTGCTCGGAATCGGGAGTTCCTTGAAATTTTGCCTGGTTGCGGAAGGCAGTGCCGATCTCTATCCGCGTTTCGGCCCGACCTCGGAATGGGATACCGCCGCAGGTCAGGCGGTGCTCGAAGCCGCCGGCGGCCAGGTAACCCGCCTCGATGGCCACCGCCTGCGATACAACTGTCGGGAGAGCGTCATCAACGGCGATTTCCTCGCCTTCGGTCAACCCGCCGTCCTCGCCGGCGCTTGACGCCCCGCGCGGCCGTCAGGCGTTGCCGACGGGCTCGCAGAGCTGAAGGGTCGCGTCGAGCAAAGTCGGGATGTCGAAGACGACTTCATCGTCGGCCGCCATGGTCAGGCGGGCGACACCGGCCGCCGCGATCAGGGCCGCCGGCACGTGAATCTGGTCGGGGCGCCGCGGAGTCGTCCACGTGCTCACCCGCGCATCGCCGAAGGCCCGATTGAGCGCGCTCCAGCGCAGCTGCGCGGCCCGCGCAACGGGCGTGTCGCCGCCCCATTGACGCTGCGCGAGACGCAGCGACTTCTCCGCACCGGGCGCATCATGCGGATACGTCATCAGGGAATGCACGAATTGAATCATTTCGGCAGGGTCTACACGTACCCCCAGGTAGGTTTGCACGTCGTTCGTCATGTCCGGAAATCCTCCACTCGGCTGTTCCACCCGGATGATAATGGGGCGCATTTGCAGGAAAACCAGGTCCCGATCCTGAAGCGTACAACCATTTGGCGCCCCATAGCGGTAAGCTTTACTTATGAGTGACGACCTTTTGCTGTTGATTCTCGCAGCAGCCAGTCTCGCGGCGCTTTACAAAATATGGCACAGCGCCTTGGACGCCCGGGAGACTGCCAACCGCATCGCCCGCGAGACCTGCTCACGCGCCGTGGTCCAGCTACTCGACGAAACCGTCGCATTTGCGGGCTTTCGGCTGCAGCGCGGTGCGGACGGCCGACGCCGCCTGCTGCGGACCTACACGTTCGACTACACCCGCGACGGCTTCGAGCGCGCACAAGGGTTCGTGGTGCTCGCCGGCCGGCACCTCGAGGCGGTCGGACTCGCCGGTATCGCATCGTGACTGCAGAGCTCTCGATCGATCTGCACACGCACTCGAACTGCTCCGACGGCTCACTGACTCCCGCGGATCTCGTGAGCCGCGCGAAGACGGCCGCCGTCGACGTCCTTGCGCTCACGGATCACGACACGATTGCAGGTCTCGCGGAGGCCGAGCGGCGCGCCGGAGAGCTCGGGATCGAATTCGTCGCGGGTGTCGAGATCTCCGCGAGCTGGCGCGGGCAGGCCATTCACGTACTCGGTCTCTGGATCGACCCGGAGTGTGCGGCGCTGCGCGACGCGCTCGACGCCCAGGCCGGCCATCGCCGATTGCGCATGCGCCGGATTTGCGCCCGCTTGAGCGAGCTCGGCTTGCCCGGCGATCGCCTGCTCGCGGCGGTCGAGGCCGAACCGGGACTGCCGACCCGCGCCCATCTCGCCGCCGCCTTGGTGGCGCAGGGACTCGTCGCGCGCACGGACGACGCGTTCCGCAAGTACCTGAAGCGCGGACGCGCGGCGCACGTCGCAGCGGACTGGCCGGCGCTCGCGGTCGTCGTCGGTTGGATCCTCGCCGCCGGCGGCAGCGCGAGCCTGGCGCATCCGGCGCGCTATGCGCTCTCGGCGGGGGCGCGCCGTCAGCTGCTCGGCGAGTTTCGGGACGCCGGCGGCGCTGCGATCGAGGTCATTACGGGCGGCAACGCTGCGCATCACGTCGAGACCTGTGCGGAACTCGCCAGGCGTTTCGGCTTCCGAGGCTCGATCGGCTCGGACTTTCACCATCCCGAAGTTCCATGGAATACCCTCGGCCGCTTGGCTAAGCTACCGCATGGCGTCATCCCCGTATGGCGCAGGTGACAACGTGACCGACGACGACAGCAACGTGAATACCGACCTGTTCAAGAACATCGAGCGCCTGCGCCAGCTGCGCATCGAGCATCGCGACCTGGATGACGTGATTTCGCGCCTGACGCTCGACTTCAAGGTCGACGAACTGCAGATGAAGCGCCTGAAGAAGCGCAAGCTCATGCTCAAGGATCAGATCACCCGCCTCGAGAGCCAGCTCATTCCGGATCTCAACGCGTGAATGAACTCTGGCGGGAGATCGGGGGTTTCTTCGAGATCCTGTTCACCCGCAACGTCCTCATCGAGATCGCGGCAGTCGGCATGTGCCTGGCGGCCGGCTGGTTCGCCGGTGCCGCCTTGCGAGCGCGCGCCGGCCGTGCGGGCCGCGTGGCGCCCACATCGGCTCGGGGACGCCTCAGTCCGGAGGGGCTGGTGGTCATCGCGCCCGAACTTCTCGCGCTCGCCTTCGTCTTGCTCGCGCGTGCGCTGCTGCAGGCCGCCGGAACCGACGCCGCGCCGTTCGACACGACGCTGATCGACGTGGCCGTGCGCCTCATCGGCGCATATGCGGTGGTGCGGGTCGGCGTGTTCCTGTTCGCGACGAGCCTCGGCAACAAATCCTGGATCGTGAACTGGGAGAACCGCGCGACCTTCGTCATCTGGCTCGCGATCGCGGCCAAGTATCTCGGTTGGCTCGACCCCTTCATCGATCTGCTCGACAGTGTGGGGATCGCCGCGGGCAAGAGCCGCATCTCGCTCTGGTCGATCCTCAAGCTGCTGTTCATCTTGACTTTGTTCGTGCTCGCCGCCGCCTCGATCAGCCGCTGGATCGAGCGCCGCCTGCAATCCCTGAACACGCTCGAGCCGTCGACCCGGATCGGGGTCGCGAAATTCGCAAACGCGTTCCTGATCGGCCTGAGCGTGCTGCTCGGTTTGAACGCGGCGGGCGTAGACCTCACGGCCCTGACCGTGCTCACGGGTGCGATCGGTTTGGGCCTGGGGTTCGGCCTGCAATCGATCGCCGCAAACTTCGTGAGCGGTTTCGTGCTGCTCATGGATCGTTCGATCAAGCCCGGAGACGTCATCAGCTTCTCCGGCCAGAGCGGCACGAGCACCGAGAATTTCGGCTGGGTGCACGAACTGCGCGGGCGCTACGTCGTCGTGCGCGATCGCGACGGCGTGGAGACCCTCGTGCCGAATCAGCAACTCATCTCCAATCCGGTCGTCAACTGGAGCTACACCGATCCGCGCATTCGGCTCAAATTGCCGGTACGCATCAGCTACGCCGACGATCCGGAGGTCGCGCTCGCGGTGCTGCTCCAGGCTTGCGAAGGCCAGGCACGCGTGCTGCGCGAGCCGAAGCCGGCCTCGCGTCTCATGCACTTCAGCGACAGCGGCATCGAACTCGAACTGCGCTTCTGGATCTCCGACCCGCAGGAAGGCGTCAACAACGTCCGTTCCGAGGTCAACCGGGCGATCTGGCGCCTGTTCAAGGAACATCGCCTCACCATCCCGGTCGCGCAGCGCGAAATCCGGATGCATTGATGCCGCCGGAACTGCCCGAAGACTTGGCGGTCCCCGACGAGGAACTCGAATGGAAGTTCGTGCGCGCCTCGGGGCCGGGCGGTCAGAACGTCAACAAGGTCTCGAGTGCCGCCCAGCTGCGCTTCCTCCTCGGACGAAACACGAGCCTGCCGGGGCCGGTCAGGCACCGCCTGCGGCGCCTCGCGGGCCAGAAGCTCAACGATGACGGCAGCATCCTGATCATCGCCCGCAGCGAGCGCAGCCAGGAACAGAATCGCCGCGATGCCCTCGGGCGCCTCGAGGCACTCATCCGTGCGGCGCTGGTCGCACCCAAGATCCGCAAGAAGACCAAACCGACTCGAGCCTCGAAGGAGCGCCGCATCGATTCGAAGAAAAAGCGCGGCGACACCAAGCGGCAGCGCGGCGGCGGCGCCTGGGATTGAGCGGCGCCGCACGCGCCGCCCTGCGAACCTGGAGCCTGCGCAGATTCTCCCGACTAGTTGGCGCAGTTGGTATATGGAAGGCCCGAAATGCCCCCGGCAGCTCTGATTGCACCGACGGTCAAGGCCGTCGGCGCATTGCACGCAATATTCGGCGAAGCGTTTCCGGTCACGTGGGCGTTGACGCCAAATTGTGCAATCGACACATCGTTGACGCTCACGCCCGATCCCGCATTGCCGGTGATTGAAATTACGGTTGAGCCGCCAACGCCGCCGCCGACGAACAGCTTGCTACCCAAAGCCAGATAAATGCCCTCGGCCCCATTCTCGGTGACCTGGGTGGGTGCGTGCACGTTTACGGCGCCGCCGAGATTGGCGAAGATGCCTTGCTGTGTGTTTTTCGTGATCACCGTGGGGGTCACGCTGTCCGTCCCGGCGTGCACGGAAACGCTTCCCCCGTGATTCAAGTAGATCCCATACAAATTATTCTCGAGCGTAACCCCCGCGACGAAGAACTCACCGCCGTCGTTGGAAAATAGGCCGTAGTAATTGTTGTGCGCCTTGCCGCCCTGGACGATCACTTTAGAGAGCGGATAAACCCCGATTCCGCCGCCGTTGCCCGCACCCGAAAACGTATTGTCGATCAGCACGCATTCGGCACCCTGGTAGCAATCGACCCCGTCGGCGCCCGGCCCGTTCATACAGCTTGCGGGGCACGTCGAGGTAATCGTGAATCCGCTCAGAGTGAAACCGGTCGAATTTGCCACATCGATCACTTCGTGGGTACCTTCGGATACGTCGGTGATCGAGGCGCCTTTGACAGCCTTCAACGTCAGGCGATCCATGTTCTGAATCAGCACATTCTCTTTGCACGCACCGGTTACATTGATGGTGTTCGGTCCCGAGCCTCCCGATGATTCAAGCACCTTGAGGGCGGCGCCGATGCTCGTGAGGCCCTGCTTGGCGCCGCACTCGACGGTAAGCGTGGAGGCTTGCGCCACGGATCCGACCGACAGCATCAGGATCGATGCGAATAAGTACGTCTTGAGCTTGAACGTTGTCATGATTCCTCCGTGTTTGTAGACCGCGTCATGAGATTCGACGAGCCCGGATTTCTACGCCACCGGGCCGGACGTGGCAAGCTTCGAGGTTCCATGGCGCCTGCCGCAGACCGCATCCGGCCTGTCCCATGACGGAGCGGCCGGACGCCGGGACGCCCGGACGCCCGGACGCCCGGACGCCGGGACGCCCAAATCTCTTGGGGCTTGAAGGGCGCCTTCTGGTCAACGAGTCTCTCCTCGTTCCACGGCACGCGGATAGAGCCACCTGAATTGATGATTCCCATGTTCTGCTCCTTGTGATGCAGCGGCTTGCTGCACACAATATCACCGGGTTCATTACTGGGTATACGTCCGGAGAGATCATGAGAGATTCAGCCCAGAAGCGACTTGGATATGATCGTTGCCGCCGTCGCCGAACCAAACGAGTGCGAGATTGCAACGGACAATGAAAAACACTGTTCGGGTCTCGACGTCCTCAATCCGTTGCGAACATCACGGTGAGCCCTTGATTCGATTGTTTCCCGGTCGGTGGGACGCCGACCAACAAGCCGCCGAGCGCCGCCTTCCAGTCGCCCCGATTGAACGCGTCGTGCTGCGCACGCGTGACCGCTATATTGGCCGCCTCAACTTTTTGGTGCGAATGAGCGTACAGCTTACCGCCGCACGCCGGGCAGAGCGCAGGTGGCGGGTGCCGGCTGTGGTGACCGTCGCCGGCGGCCTATTGATCCTCACGCCAACAGTCGTGCGACTGTCCTTGCTGCTGGGTACCTTCACTACGGCTGCGATGACCTCTTCATGGATGTGGATCGCACTCCTTCCCGTCTCATAGATCGGGCGAAGGATGTTTTGGCGCAGGTGAATGCCGAATGCGCCGAGTCCGCCCGTGGGCGGGCACCCTACCGGCCAGTGGACCCGACCCGGGTAAGGAAGCCGCCGGAAACGCCCCTTTCGCATACCAGCCGCGGATGCAATAATTAAGCACGCGTGCAGCGACATGGGACGATCATGGTTCGACTTGCGCTCATGACGATGGTATTGCTCAAGGGGCCGCGAGCAGATCCCTTGGTGGCCGGATTCATGGAACGGATTGAAGGCGCCTTTGCGGAAGCTGAGGCTTCCGAAGGATTCATCGATCGGGCTCGTCTCGACGCCGCGACCGGGCGCTATAATTGGGGCACCCGGGGCGTACCCACTACTTTTCCCGACCAACAGTCGGGCGATCGGCTCGTCCACACTTTGTCGCAGTGGCGCGACCTGGAGTCTGTCGCTGCATATGCCTATCGAGGCAGACATGGCGAGGCACTTCGCGGCCGCCACAGCTGGTGTGTCGATCCGACCTGGCCGACGTACTTCGCTTGGTGGATACATGGGGACGCGCCACCGACCTGGTCGGAAGGCTACGAACGCTTCGACAATATCCATCGCAATGGGTCAACGGCGGCAGCATTCGATTTTAGACATCCGTACACAGCCGACGGACGGCCGACCCAGCTGGCGCGAAGGTCACCCGACTCTTCGCACTGAATCGAAATTTCGGCAGGCGGACAGAGCCCCGGCACGCGGCTGGGGCTCGGATTTCAGAATCAGCGCTGCGCGACCAGACCATTCCTCGCCTTCAGTTCCTGAACGACCGCCGAGAGTTGCCGCTCCAGGTCGTCCACCTGCGCAACTTTCTGCTCCAGTGACGCGACCTTCGCGGCTTGCTGTTCGATTCTAATGGCATCTGCGTCATGCTTTTCCTCGAGTGAAGCGATACTCGCCGCCTGCGCCGCAACGGTCGCCTGCTCCTTCTGTATTTCATTCAGCAGCATCGGCGCAAGCTCCTCATAGCGCAGCCCGTCGATTCGGCCGTTCAGATCGCGAGTCACGAGCTCGGGGTATGCCTTGGCTACTTCCTCGGCAATCAACCCATATTGAACATCGCCCTGCGGATCCGACTTCAAGTGAAACGACACGGGTCGAAGCTGACTCAACTTCTCAGTCTGCGTGCCCATCGGTTCAATGGCAGTCTTGTACCGCTCCGATGAGGCGAGGACGCCGAGCTCTCCACTGGCAGTCACATAGACTGCTTTGCCGGTGATTTTTGAATTCTCGATTCCCGCGATGAACGTCTTGGTCTGAGTACTCACGTTGCCGATGCGTATGACACCGTGGTTGGCAGCCACGCCGTCCGTCGCTTCGCCCTCGTTGCCAATATCGATGTTGTTGGCGCCGGTCGTCAGGTTACGGCCCGCTTGATAGCCATAGGCAATGTTGAAGCTGCCGGTCGTGTTGGACGCCAACGCGAACGAGCCAGCGGCGGTGTTGAAGTTGCCGTTGCTGTCCAAAAGCGTTGCATACCCGATCGCAGTATTCTCTTGGCCGGAAACGTTATTATCGAGCGCGTTGGATCCCGTTGCTGTATTGCAACAGCCGGTCGTATTCCCTTCCAGCGCATAGTATCCGACAGCTGTATTTTCGTTGCCGGTCGTGTTTTTCTCGAGCGTCTTCGCCCCTGCGGAGGTGTTGTACTGCCCGGATTTCGAGGCAGCCGGGCCGCCCAAGGCGCCGGTGCCCATTCCGGTGTTGTCGTTTGCGTCGCTCACGTCGTTGCCCGAAGGCACCTGCGCATAAACCGTGCCGGTCAGCAGTCCCAATGTCATCGCCCACGCTAAAGTCCTGTTCATGTGTTTGCCTTGTGTTGGTTCTTGTATTGCGACATCGACCGATGGCCGCTCACCGAAGATTGGACGCTCGTCTGACCAATATTTCAATGCTCTTTTGGAGGAGGCGTCGTTTGTCATGACGCCAGGCCGAAGATCGGGAGTCGCGACTCGATGGCATCGACAACATGTCCGCTTCACAGCGGATAGTGCATGCGTCCGAGTATCTCATTGGCCGGGAGTGATTTTGAACGACGGCTCTGCAGCCGAAACAGCGGCCAATCCTCCACGCAGTGGGTCCGATGGCGGCGCCTGGAACTCATTAGCGCCGCCTTTCTACATCGCCGCGATTGTCGGGTCTTTCCAGACCTTCGCTGGAAGCACGAGGTCGACCGGCGCCTCGAGATCGGCGGCCGAGCGCCCCAGTGCGAACCGGTAAGTGCCCCCCTTGATCCGCCAAGCGCCGTGATCCCAATGGGCGAGCAGGCGCGGGTCGACGGTGAGCTCGAGGGTTTGCGACGCCCCCGGCGCGAGTTCGACGCGTTCGTAGGCGACCAGGCGTTGCGCGGCCGTACCGGCGAGGCTCGTGACGTAGAGCTGCACCACGTCCGCGCCCGCGCGCGGGCCCGTGTTATGCACCGTGGCGGCGGCAATCGGCACTGCAGCGCGCGTGAGCTTGAGCCCCGCGGTCTCGAACGTGGTGTACGACAATCCGAAGCCGAACGGAAACAGCGGCGTTTGGCTGGTGCGCGCATACCACCGATAGCCGATGTCGGCGCCCTCGACGTTATAGTCGATGTCGAGGGCCTGCCCCGGCTTGCCGCCTCCCGCGAAGTCCGGTTCGACGCTGAGCGCACCGGGGAGCAGCGGCCGTGGCAGTTGTGCCGTGCTCGCCGGAAAACTGACGGGGAGGCGGCCCGACGGGTTCTGATCCCCGAACACGAGCGCCGCAAGGGCCTGAGCCCCGTGCGCACCGGGGTACCAGGCCTCGAGCACGCCCGCGACCTGATCGAGCCAGGGCATGAGAACGGGGCCGCCGGTCTCGAGGACGACGATCGTGTGCGGATTCGCGGCGGCCACCGCGGCAATCAGCGCGTCCTGGCCGTCGGGAAGGCTCAAGTCGGGCGCGTCCAAACCTTCGGTCAGCGGCTGGGTCGCGAAGACGATCGCGACGGCGGCGCTCTTCGCCGCGATGACCGCATCGGTGAGATAGCGGCCATTGCGAAACACGATGTCCGCCTGCGGCGCGCGCGCGCGCAAGGCGTCGAGCGGCACTGAACGCTGATAATTGTCCGCCGTGAGCGCCGCGAAGACACCGGCTCCGTTGGGCCTCGAGATCGCGGGACCGCCCTCGCCTTGCACCTGGCTCGAACCGCCGCCGGACAACACACCCGAGTCCGCATAGCCGCCGATCACGGCGATGCGTTCGGAGCCCGCTTCGAGGGGCAACGCATGGTCGCGGTTCTTGAGTAGCACGATGCCTTGCAAGGCCGCAGTCTCGGCGACCGCGGCATCGGCCTTGAAGTCGATCGGCGCCGGCTTCGCGGGATACGCGTCGACGCCCACCGCGAACATCGAGCGCAGGATGCGATGGTCCATGTCGGCAACGCGCGCCGCGTACCTCGGGTCGGCGGCCGCGGCATCCTCGAGCGGTTTGCCGAAATATACGCTCGCGTCGATCTGCTCGCCGGATTCCTGGTCGAGTCCATGCAACGCCGCGTCGGTTGCGCCCACGGCGCCCCAGTCGGACATCACCCAACCCGGATAGCCCCACTCCTGCTTGAGCACGTGATTGAGCAGGACTTCGCTCGCGCACGCGGGCTCGGCGTTGATCCGGTTATACGCGCACATCACGGAGCCCGGCCGGCCTCGTTCGACCGCGATACGGAACGCGAGCAAATCGCTTTCGCGACCCGGCGCCTCGGCAATGTGAACGTCGTAGAAATGGCGGCCGGTCTCCTCGTCGTTGAAGGCAAAGTGCTTGACCGTGGAGATCACGTGGACCGACTGAATCCCGGCGATCGACGCGCCGGCAAGCGTGCCTGCGAGCCAAGGATCCTCGCTCAAGTATTCGAAGGTGCGGCCGTTGCGCGGTTCGCGAATGAGGTTCACGCCGCCCGCCAGGAGCACATTGAAACCCTTTGCTCGCGCCTCGCCGCCGATCATCGCGCCGCCTTGCTGCAGCAGCGCGGGATTCCAGGTCGAGGCGAGCGCCATGCCGGACGGCAATGCGGTCGCGCCGTCCTTGCGCAACCCCATGACGTACGCCACGCCGAGCGAGGCGTCCGTTTCCGCGAGCGCCGGAATGCCGAGACGCGGGATGCCCGGCACGTAGCCGGCCCCTGGTATCGCCTCCGGCGGCGCCTTGAAGTTGCCGAAGGAAATTGCCATGGCACCATGCACGAGGGAGTTTCGCTCGGTCGGCGTCAGGGCCTTTACGACGTTTGCCGCCCGCGAATCCGGGTCGGTCGCGGCCGGCTCAGCCGCCGCGTGCCCGGCCGCGATGACGACACAAATCAAGGACGGCAGGAGGCGTGCTTGCATCGGATGCTCTCTCGTTGTGGTTTTGGCGCATTCGCTTACCGGCGGCGCAGCATGCTGGCGAGCCGCCGAGCGCACAAGGCTATCGCGAAATTCGAGTCCGTTTCCAGCAAAACGAGATCCCGTGCACGATGCACGATGCACGACGGCGCGCCGCGCGGGGTTTCGCGTCGGTCTCGCGGTTTCGCATCGGTCTCGCGCAATACGAGCAGGCTGACCAAGACCGGTTCGCCCTTGATTACGTCGCGGACGATCAAACGCCGAGCTCGCTCGTCCTGCGGCTGATCGTCCCGAGTCAGATATCGGACGAGAACATTGGCATCGATCCCGAGCATCAACGGGACAACAGTTCGATCGATAGAGGTTTCCGGCGCTTCTAGTACAACGTCCCTGGGAGACCAGAAACGCGCTTGTTTTTTACTCGCATGACGACAGCGCCGTCCGGCATCAAAGTGAAGCTCATTTTATCCCCGGTCTTCATGGCCGAACTGTCTCGGATGAACTTGGGAATCGTCTTCTGACCCTTGCTCGTCAGCGTGGCTTACTTCGCTCCGGTCGTTGGTGATAAGGGAGGGTTGGGAGGTCCGGTGGACCGCGCGAAGAGCACGCCTGCAAGGGCGCCGACCGCCATTTGCGCGGCAAGGCCCACCGCGCCGCGTGCGCCGAAGATACCCACCGTTCCGAGCAGCGTCCTCATCACGGTAAATAGAACGAAGATCGCCGCTGCGCCGGCAATGCCGAAT
>Ga0302319_10010327_pt1 | contig 17813 bp, 8 predicted proteins | sample Bog_T0_2_FD_203319 | JGI IMG/M metagenome (GOLD analysis project Ga0302319, IMG submission 203319) | Peat permafrost microbial communities from Stordalen Mire near Abisko, Sweden - Bog_T0_2 | ecosystem: Environmental > Terrestrial > Soil > Wetlands > Peat | place: Sweden: Abisko, Stordalen Mire...
GAAGCTCGTCTGTTTTTGGCATAATAGTTTATTCTTTTTGGTGGGGGGAGACTCGGTTCAGTCTACGCCCCGTTTGCTCCGCAACCAATGAGCCTAATCAACATTCACCTATCTGAAACACACAGTATGCCGGGGGCAACGGAGCAGCGTGGGAGCGGCTCTTTGCCAAACGCAAGCTTAGAGACTGGAAAATCATGCCTTGGTCACCGCGTTACCACCAAAAGACTGGAATGGGAGTCCCATTCACCGTGGGGACGGTTCGCGGAAGCATGCGCGGAAATTTGCGCCATTCAACGTGACCATCCAGCATCCCGATACTGCCACCGACCGGAGAATTATTATTCAAATGAGAAGTCCGGTGCAGGAACGGTGGATAGCTTGGCGGCGGCCAATTCAAGCCACCGGTGATTCCGCTCCATTTATAGGTGCCAACCTTGGTCGGATCATCCTGCGTTGTGGCCGACATCGTAATGTCGGTGGTTAATGGGCGGTCTGACGGGGAAGGCGGCGGGTAAGATGGATTCCCCGGCCTGAGCGTGTCCATAATCGTGGTGGGAATGATTAGACGATTTTGATTCGTTGGAGTGAGGGATGGTGTGTTTTGCCACGCATAAGCGTATCCGGTGACATGGACTGTCCCACCTGCATAGCCCCATGCGCCATCATTATTTTGATCGGGAAACCCCGGATCATAAAAAACATCACGCGTGCAGCCGCTTGAAAGCATCGACTGCATCAACACGTCGGGCACATCCCACGGCCAGTATTGCCCGCCCGCAGCGACAAAGTCCGGGCATCGGTCCCGGTTTTCTCCGGTGTACATGAATGTGGCCACCTCTATTTGCTTGATGTTGCTCAGGCACTTGATGCGAATCGCCTTATCCTTGGCCTTGGCCAAGGCCGGCAAAAGCATGGCAGCCAGAATAGCGATGATGGCAATCACCACCAGCAATTCAATCAGTGTGAACGCGTTTATGGCAGCGGTGACCAGGCGTCCCGATGGGTTGCCAGTGCCCTTTGTCTTTGGAAAGCATTCGGTTTTCATAGATATAGTTTTTATACCGATCTGAACCGGGGCGAAGCGGACGCTTCGCCCCAGCCAGAGCAATTATTTGCCGGCCGGGCTATTGGCTTAACCGGAAAAACGCGGTCGCGTTGGTTGCAGCCAATGTCACCGTGTTAACGCCGTTGGCGGTCACGGGCAAAACTGTCACCGGCAGCCAGGTGGTTGGGCCAAGCGTTCGCGTGTATTGGAGCACGTATGTTCCGGAAGCCGGCCAGCTCAAGCGGAGGTTTCCTCCAGTGATGCTGGCAGCCAAAGCCGGCGAAGAAACGGTTTGATCCAGCATGAAGCTGTCGAAACCAACGGTCACCTGGTTGCCGGAGCCGAATCCACCGGCGAGCAATCCCACCTGCAGCGGCAGACCGGCGAAGTTAGTGATCCCGTACGTCGTGCCGTTGGGTGTTGGCGCCCACGGATCGGTGGCCGACTGGCGCTGGAAGAACAGGAAGTTCGTCGCGTCTTTGCGCATGATCAACAGCCAGAGATTGGTGTCACTCGTGGTATTGGCGCCATTGAAACCGCCCGGTTGGGTGGACTGCGTGACATTGTTGTCCAGGTTCTTTCGGGCGTAGGTGCCGATGCCGTACAAGTCAAACCGGGTGAATGAAACCCAGGTTTCGCCCCGGGTGAGCGGATCGATATTGTAGGGCGATCCGTTGGTATTATAGGCGCGGGCGAGCAAACCCGGATTATTGTAGGCCACCATGCTGCCGCCATCATAGGCATAGGAGGCGTCAAGGTAGCTGATGTGAACGGAGGCCTGAAAGTCGCCAGCCACATTCTTGAACAGGAAGAATCCGTCATTCTCCGCCGCCTCCCAACCCACGTTCTCGCTTGTGACATTGAGCACCTGATTGCTGGTGACATTGGCATCGGCATCAGAAATGGACGCCAGCGGATCAGAAGCGTAGCTGGTGTTTGGAATCGAGCCGGGCTGGGCGTAAACCCCATCCCACGTTGTGTTCGTGACCCCGTTGGCGATGTAATCGTGTGAGGTTCCAAAGTTATCCGTGTAACCCGCCGCGTGGACCACCGTCACGATTGGCGTGGTGAAGGTGCTTGTGCCAAAGACAAAGGTGACGGTGTTGGTGGCGGTGCCGACTGCGAGACCGGAGAGCACATTGTTGGTCACGGCGATGACGTTGGTGTTGCCGGAGGTGATCTGCACGGATTGGCTGACACCCACCGTCCCCCCGCCTTGAATTTGTGCGCTGACAGACACCAATCCGACGCCGCTCACGGGAATGCTGCCGTCCAGGCTCGCCGTGATGCCGGTGAACACCACCGGCGGCGAGTTGGTATAGGCGGAGCCGACCAGGTTGAATGACTTCGCCGTGCCCGATCCTGAATAGCCATATACTACGGCGTAATAAGTGACGCTGGGCGTCAGGCCCGTTACGGTGGCGGTGTTGCCCCCGCCGATATAAACCACGTAATTCCCGCCGCCGAGATCCATGCCCTGCCCAAAGACCGAGTTCGGGCCGCTGAGCATTCCATAGTAAGGCTGGGCGTCAACCGGCGCACCCGCGCGCATGACGACCAGGCTGTTTGCGGTGCTGCCGTCACTGTTTGTGCCCGGTGTCCATGTCAGCGTTTCCTGCGTATAGGTTGAATCCATACTGGTCATCAGGTTCGTGGTGGCGGAAGGCGGCGTGCCGCTGGCAATGCCCACCGCATCCAGCGTGAAGCTGTCGAATTGCACCGAGCCAGCGTTCGCGGTGAACATGGACTGCACGAGGCCCACTTCCATGGGCGCGCCATTAGTCAAATCAGGCCGGTTGATCGTCTCCGACGGCTGGAAAATCCACGGATCGGTCAAGTTTGCCTTTTTAAAGAAATAGAAGTTAGAGGAACTGGCGCGCACCATCAACAGCCAGTAATCCGTGTTTTCACCGTCATTCTGGTCGGTTTCGATGTTACTGCCATTGACGGTGTTGAAGGTCGCCGTCGTGACCCCAAATTCATCAAACCGCAACCAGCCGATGAAATTCTCGCCATACGCGGGACCGCTGGGCGAGGCATTATCCACGGCACTGAACGAGCGTGCCTGCAGGCCGACGAATTCATAATTCAGCTGGCTGTAATCCGTGATGTGAACCGATGCCTGAAAGTCTCCCGGCACATGCTTGAATAGGAAAGGGCCATTATCGTTTGCGCCTTGCCAGGCCGAGTTTGCCGCCGTGATGGTAATGGCATTGTTGCTGGTTATGTTCGCATCGCAGACAGTGGTCTGCGCCATCGGCGGGGAAAAGCTGGCGTTGGGAATATCGCCCCCCTTCAAGAAAAGCCCGTCCCAGGTCGAACCCGCCAGGCCGGCGAGGAAATTGTGCGAAGTGTCAAAATTGTTGGTGTACGCCGGAACGTGAACGGTCACCGGGTTAGTGGCGCTGAAACCGCCATACGTGGCCACGACTTGAGCCGTGCCCAGGGCCACACCATTGATGGTGCCGTCGGCCGCCACGGTCAGAATTGAGCTGTCGCTGGAAGACCAGGATGCACTGGCATTGGCCAGGGTATCCGTGTCGCCGACGCTATCGAAGGTCACCAGCACCGGCACGGCCACCCCGCCGACGGGAAGTCCGCTGGCCGGAGTCAAAGTAAAGTTGATGCCCAGGGGAAGGCCGGCTCCCGTGGTGGAGCTCGTGGCCGGTCCCGCCCCGTAAACAATCGCGCTGCCAGAACCAGAATAGGAATAGACCGCCGCGCTATAACTGTTGTTGGTGCTGCCCAGTCCGCCAACCGTCACACTGCTGTCCGCACCGGAATAAACCGCATAAATATTTGCGCCAATATCATCTCCGCTCGCGAAGTTGGTGTTGGCAGCGTAGGTATAGCCATTGATGGGTTTTTCCTGCAATGCCAGCGGGCTGTTTTTGCGCAGCACGAGGAAGCTCCCCGAACTGCCGGCGCCGGGAGTCCATGAAAAGCTCACGTTGGCGCCCATGGGTGTGGCCGTGAGTCCGGTGGGATTTGCCGGCGAAACGACGGACGACGCCACATTGGTTCCGGTGAGTTCAAAATCCGTGTAATAGGTGGTGGGCGAAGCGGAGCCAAACGATGCATCGGCGATGCCAACTTGCAGGGGCGCGCCCGCAAGGTCGCTGCGCGTCAGGGTCCCCTGCAGCGCCCAGTCATCCGTCTGGTTTGTCTTGGTGTAAAAGCTGAACGCATCCCCCACCCGGGTGATCCGTAAATAACGGCTGGTACTCGTGTCGCTGGCCGATCCCGGAACAGAAATATAACCGTCATGATCAACCCCGTTTTGGGTGTAGCGGATGTCTTCATCCACTCCAAACTCCTGGAAGCGCGGCAGAAACACGAAATTTTCCGACCCGCCGTAAGGCGCGCCCCAATGCGGACCACTGGCCGTGAAAGCCCGCACCAGCAGGCCGCTCATGTGATAATTGGGGTTTTGAAACGGCGCGACATTCTCGACGGAGACATCGAAATCACCGGCGACCACCTTGAACAGGAAAAAACCATCGTCTCCGGTTCCCGCCCAGTCCGTATCGCTGCTTTGCACCGTCAGGTAACCCGTGTTGGCGGTTTCATTGGCCACCAGCGTAAAACCGGAATTCCCGTCGCCATCCCCTCCATAAATGTCACCCAATCCCAGATAGACGCCATCCCACATGGAGCCCGGCACGCCATTGACCATATAGTCGAGGGAATTGTCAAAGTTATTGGTTATGCTGCCGGCTTTGGCCTGCAGCCCAACGGCCAGCAACGCCAGAACCGAGACCAGGGCTGTGAGTCGAATAGTCGTTTTCATTGTTTGGATCATTGGTCTTTTTAATTGCTTTTTTTGACTGCCGGGAAACGCCGCATTTTCAGCAAATTCAACTTTTTGCCTCGATCCTTGCCGGCCAAACCCGGCCTGGCCACCTCCCTTACGTGCCAACCGAATCGCGGTTGTTAGGATACGTTAACAAGATTGTGATATTTGCCCATGATAGAAATCCACAACCTGATGTCGCAAACACACTCCCGTCGCCACCAGGGCCCAAGCAGCAGACGGTGAAAGCGCACCGCCGAATTGCTTGGGACCGGAATCATTCCAAACGAATGGAACCGGCGGCTAATTGGTGGAAAAGACCGTTTCATTTTGAGCTATTATTCGCACCGCGTTGTTTTGTGGTTGGCGGCGGGGTTTCACATTCAGTGGGCCGGCGTGGCGCGGATGGTGCGCAAGCCGAAAACGGCGGCGATTTCGTTGTGTTGAGTCGCCTGAAAGCGGATGGTAATTTTCTGCCTGGCGTTCACCAATCCGGCGGGCAAAACGTATTCCTTGTCAAAGAAATGCGGCGCCGTGCCGTCCTTCTCCACGACCTGTTCGGCGATGCGTTGCCCATCCACCAAAATGTCAAACGTCCGCCTGCTCCATTCAGCATTACAGTAGGTCACCACCAGCGCCATCGGATGGATCGCATCAACCGGCAGGTCGAACGAGAACCAATTGCGCCCGCGCCGGCCCGGACGTCCCATCACGCGATCGGGTTCGCTGGCTTCGCCCTGCTGGTTAAAGTCGCGCTCCGGCTGCATTTCGCCGGGCTGGGCGAAGGCGACGGTGGCCAGCTCCAAATGGTGCTGCTGCTCGCGTTCGGCGGCGATATCCGCCGCTTTCTTGCGCCATTCTTCCGGCGTGAACAAATCCCAATACGCCGCGTAGGTCCGGCGATGCAACCGGTAGAACGGAATTAAATCCACATCGCGCTCCCGGCCCACGTTCTCGGAACGAAAGCTGCCTGGCTGGCCGGAAACCGGTTTGAGCCATGACTCAACGGGCTGGCCGGCGGCGACCAACACCGGCACCGGATTCCCGGAAGCGCCTGGCTCCTCCGGCCCCAAATCGCCCGCCAGCACGAGCGGCCCCCACATCAACGCCACGCGGCGCGCATTGTCCGGCAGCGGCTCTGCGTGCAATTGCTTCGGCAACGTCAGCGCCACAATGTCGCCGTTCTGCCAGGTGCGTTTCAAATCCACATAGGCTCCGGCGGCGGGCAGAGGGCCGACCGGCCGGCCATTGACCCGCACGGAAAAGCCCGCGCCCGCCCACGACGGACGACGCAATGCCAGCGTGAATTCTTCCCGCTGGTCCAACGTGATTTTCACCGTGGCGCATTCCCCTTCGGGAAAATCCGTCTGCACCTCGACCTTCGCCTTTTTCGTCCGCCAGTCGGCAATGGACGGCGTGTAAAAGTTCACCCACAAACGGTCCTGTGCCTCGTAATAAATCCCATCGCCGTGCAGTGCGTGACTTTCCATGCCGGTGCCGACGCAGCAGGTGAAATCGTGCTGCATGTCCTGATATTCACGCGTGACGCCGCGCCCGACCGGCACCATGTAGCAAGTGCGGCCATCCTCGGGATCCATCGAGCCAAGCACATGATTAAACAGCGCGCGCTCCTCAAACTCCGCGTACTTCGCATCCGGTTGCAGCGCAAACAGCAGGCGCGTCATCTTCAACATGTTATAGACGTTGCAGCTCTCGTCGGTGCGTCCGTCCACGCGGTTGTTCAACTCGTCCGGCTCGCCGAAATACTCGTCCTGGCCATGGCCGCCCGTGGCGAAACTGTGGTGCCTGACCACCTCATCCCAGAAAAATTCCGCGGCACAACCACTCGTCTCGTTTCCAGTGTACAGGTAGCGCTTTAGCTCGCCGAGTAGCTTCGGCACCTGCGTGTTGCCGTGCTGGCCTCCGAGAATGTCCTGGTGACGCGCCAGCGGATCCACGATGGCATGGTGCTCAAAATGATCGCACGCCTTGAGCCAGCGCGCGTCGCCGGTGTCGGCATAGAGATCCGCCATGACCTCGTTCATGCCGCCAAACTCCGCCGTGAGCATTTTCTGAATCTGCGCGTCGGTGAGGTTGGAAAGAATGCCCTCCGCCCAGGCGGCAAATTTGATTTCCACGTCCAGCGCCGCGCGGTTGCCGGTCAGCCGGTAAGCATCACGCAAACCTGCAAAGAGTTTGTGCTGCACATACCAAGGCGACCACATCCCGTTCAGGTCGAACCCGCCGGAGACAATGACTCCCCGGGCCAGATCTTCGAACCGCTGCTTGCCATCCACCAACGTCACGCTGCCGTTCTGCCTGAGGTCGGCCATGAGGGCGCCGATATAGCCGTCGCCTTGTTTGTCCTGGATTTCCTTCAGCTCACGCACGAGGTAATCCGCCCGCTCTTTGAAGCGCTGATCATCGGTGGCTGCGTACATGTAACTGACGGCCGAAAGATAGTGCCCGGCGATGTGGCCGGTGAGGTGGCGTCCGTCTGCGTCCCAACCGCCGTAACCCGCCCTGGCCTTTGGCTCCAGGCCGGCGCGTTTCCGTAAATAATACAACATGCGGTCAGGCTCCAACTGCAACAAATAGGCGCTGTCCAGTTCCTGCGCGTGCAGGAGCGGGCCGCCGGTCAACCGCACCGCCGACAACGGCAGTGGTTGCGCCAGCACGGGCACCGCATTGGTGATCACTTGGGTCGCCGTCAGTTTGGAACCGGCGGTGCCCGCCCCGCCACCGCCAGCAGCATGATCGCCATCGCGACCGCCAGACGACGATTCTTTTGAGGCATAATCCAGTGGCTTATTTTTGATCCTTGACCCAGACCATGGATGCGCCGGGAGGCACCGGAAGTTTGGTCTTGGGAGTGTTGGCCCGGGCGGCAGCCCCGCCGGAATAATCCACGGCCGGGCCGTCCCCGGCGGCTGGCGCGCTGGGAGCCCTCCGGTTGTTCCGCGCATAATTGGGAATCGCCAGCAGCGGACTGCCGTCGGCCCAGGTTCCCTGGAGCGCGACGACCCCATCAAGCAAATCCCCCTTCCACACTGGCGTCAGCGGCGCATCGCTCAACGGCTTGTCAATGCTGGGTTGGTCCGCCGTCTCCACATTATACACGAGCGGTCCGTACCGGAAGGCGACCCGGCCACGATCGGCCTCAATCTTCTGATCCGCCGTGATGCGCTGCACCTTCATGGGCACCTCCAGCGTGATAGTGTCGCCGGCCTGCCATTCGCGGGTGATCACCGCATAGCCGTTTTCCATTTTCGGAGTCATGGTCTGGCCGTTTACTCCCAGCGAGTTCAAGCCGTTGACTGCCGGCGTTTCCGTATAGAGTTCGCTGGTCCGGCGGTCCGGCACCCGGACATGAACCGTGAAGGTCGTGGCCGTCCCGGGATTCACCGTGATGGCCACCTTGCCGTTCCACGGATAATCGGTTTTCTGGACCATTTCAACGTCCGTGCCCGCGACGTTTTCGACTTTGATGCGGCTGCCAATGAACAGATTGACATAGAGGCCGTCTTTGCCCTTCACATAAGTCCAGGTGGGAATCATCAGCAACGTGCGCGGAATGTTGCCGACGCAGCACGGACAGACGTGCCATGGCCCCCGATGTCCGCCCAGCAGCGGGTTGGTGTATTGGAAATTATTACCATCGAGGTCGGTCGCGCCCAGGAGCGCGTTATAAAGTGTCTCCTCATACAAGTCGGCATACTTGGCGTTGTGATAGGCGAGGTTCATTTTATATTGGAAGAAAATCAAACCGCAGCTTGAGCACGATTCGCAATAGGCGTCGTTGGGCAGCGAATAATTGGGGCCGAAGCCTTCCGAAGTCTCGCCGCTGCCCACGCCGCCGGTGACGTAATACTTTTTGTTCACCAAATCATCCTCCAGCGAGGCCACCGCGCTGGAATAGTCCTTGTCGCCGGTCTCGGCGGCAATGTCCGCCATGCCGGAATAAAAATACACGGCGCGCACGGCGTGGCCGACGGCTTCGTATTGCTGGATCGGCGGCAGGTGGCTCTGGTCGTATTCATCGCCGCCGCGGCGGGAGTCGAGCAGGAAGCGGGCGAGCGCAATGTAGCGGTTGCCGTGGCTGTTCGTGCCTTCCAGATCATTCACAAACCGCCCGAAGCGCACGAGCGCCTGCTCCATTTCCTGATGGCCATCGAACCACTCCTTTTTGCCGGGCCCGAGGTTGGCCACCCAGCAATCGGCGAGTTTTTTCGCCGCCTCGTAAAGTCGCCGGTCTTTTCCCTCCGTGAGCGTGTAGTGATTGATGGCGGATTCAATAAAATAGCCGGCCGTGTAGCCTTCGTGATTGCCGCGCTGCCCGGGCGACCAGCGCTGCGGCCAGTCGTCGCGCGACGCGAGCGTGTAGGCCGTTTGCAGATAGCCGTCCGGCTCCTGGGCGGAGAGGATTTTCGGAATCCAATCCTCCAGCGTCGCCTTCATCCCATTTTGCGCCGCGATGATTTCCGGATCACCTTTCGGATCCACCATGAGCGCAAGGCAGATGGACTCGACAGTTTCGTGAACCCAGGCGTTGGCGAAAACGTAACCTTTTTGTTTGCCGTGCGGTTCGCCGCGCAACGCCTTGCCCGCCTCGATGAAATTGTCAATGCCGCCTTGCCCCTCGGTAAGGTTGGTGCGGTTGATCATGTCAATGCAGTGCGGAATCCAGTTCACGATCAGCGCCTTTGCCCGGGCGTTCCACAGCGGGCTGTCAATTGCGTAATGCTTCGTGTAAACCACGTCGAGGCGCTGGGCGGGCGGCGGATTTTCCACCTTCACCCGCAAGGTGGATGACGTGCCCAGCGTGCCGCTTCCGGCGGCCAACTTGAGCACGTAATCGCCCGGCGCGGAAAACGTCGCGGTCGTCACGGGCGAATGTTCATCGGCGAATATGACCTCGCCGGGACCGGAAAGCCGGCTCCAGACCAACCCGGTTTTGCCGGCTTTGAGCATTTTCACACTGCCGGCCAAATAGGTCTTCCCCCCCAGCATCACCACACGATCCACGCCGGCCACCACGGCGGGTGGAAATTCCGGCGATTTGCCGGAATCCAATACCCGCCATTCCAACACGCCGGTCGAGAAGCCGCCGTCACTGTCCATTTCCAAACGCAGCTTCGCGGTCGGCAACTCATCAAACGTGGTGACATTGAATTGGTCGGCAGCGACGCCCAGTCCGGACGGATTTGGCACCGGCGCAAATTGTTTGCCATCCCAGAACAGCAGCCGGCAGGCCTTGGGCAGGTGCACGCCCTGATGGTCGTCCCACCAATACACCTCCACACGCCTGGTGCTGATGGGCTGGCTCCATTCGTATTGGACCCATTGCGTGCCCTTGCACGGCCAGTTGCCGTAGGCACCGGTGCCGCGTTCAAGCGAATTGGCCGGGCTGTTGCCGTCGTTGAGCGCGGCCACCAAAGTGTCGCCGGAAACATAGGACGCGGACGGCTTGGCGGCGAGCGCGAGGTTCACCTCATCGTCGGCGGCCGTGGCTTGGAAAACCAGGCTGGCCGCCAGCAGCGCTCCAGTCACACAGACACCGTGGATGAATCGGACGAATTGGGGGATGGTCTGGGTTGTCATGGATATTATCAATGCGTTTCTAAACGAATCACGGAAAGCGAATACGCAGCCGTGCCCGGGCAAAGCGGGCCGGCGCAGGCAAAAAAACACAACCGGGAGAAAGAACGGCTGGGCCGCATGGTGACCTGGTCTTTACTTCGATTCCGCTGCGGCAGCCGGCGGGTTGGTGACGCTCGATCCGCTGGCCCATTCATGCCCGCCGGAATCCATTTTGCCAATGTGGATGCGGCCGCTGTAAAAATCATCGAACAACGCGTAGGCTTCCGGGTCATATTTTTTGAAGCCTTCGGCGCCGTTTGCCGGCTTGGGGCCGGTCATGTGCAAATCGCCGTGTGTGCCGAAATACCACATCGTCAGTTCCGCGAAAAACTCGTCTGGATTGCTCGCCGCGTAGGCCCCCTTCCACAGCCCTTTGGCGAGGGAACTCTGGTATTGCTGGTCGAACCGGGCGACCACTTCCAGCGGCATCCCGTGATTGCGGATGGCGTGGGAGAACTCATGAACACAAATGTCGCGTCCAAAATAGCGGTCCGTCTTCAGCCGGAGCAGGTTTTCCTCGCCGCACGAGGTCAGTTTTCCGCCCATGCCGCGTGTCCGCTGGTCAATCGTCAACCCCCCATACTCCGGCAGCGGCTTGCCTTTCAGATCGCGAAACTCCGGCAAATCCGAAGTCACCTGCTGCACCCCGATGATGTGCAGTTCCACCCCTGCTTCCACCAGATTGGAAATCAGCATCGGCTGCTTGACGGCGAGATTCGTGAGCAACCGGGTCACGCGCCGGCTGGCTGCATACATCGCCTCATCGGAAACCACCAGGTGAGCCTTGATTAGTATCCCCTCGCTGGCAAGCTGTTTTGAAAAAAAATTCTGTTCGGGTGGAATCAGCCGGGTGATGGCCGATTTCATTTCGTTGATTTCGTTGGTGGTTCCAGCCCTGGCCGCATTGCCCCCAAGCGACACCAAAGCGGACATGAGCAGCGCTGTGTGAATTGGCTTCATGGCTTCAATCTGGGCGGATCGCTAACGGTTGGCCGCCAATAGCGGCCGCGATTTGTCCGGCGCCCGCCCGTTGCCATCCCTGCCCTTCGCGGATTTCCGCCCCGCATTCATGAGGCCCTCGATTTCATCCGCCTCAATCGGAATGCCCGCCATCAGGTCCACCGGTCCCTGCCTCGTGATCAGCACATCATTTTCCAGCCTTACAGCGAAGCCTTCTTCCGGGATATAGATGCCCGGCTCCACAGTCATCACCCAGCCCGCCTCCATCGCATGAACCGTGAGGCCGAGATCGTGCACGTCGAGCCCGATCGGATGGCCGCAGCCGTGCATGAAATATTTTTTGAAGGCCGGCTTGTCCGGATCCTGCTGTTTGATTTCATGCATCGTAATCAGCTTCAAATTGACCAGTTCCAGTTCGACCAACTGTTCGGCCTCCTTCTGCCAGTCCTTGGTCTTCTTGCCCGGCGTCAGCCCGGCGATGCACTGGCGCAGCACGCCCAGCACCGAGTTGTAAACCTGCTTCTGGCGCGGCGTGAAGCGGCCATCCACCGGGATGGTGCGGGTCAAATCGGAGTTGTAATTAGCATGGCTGGCCGCGACATCGAGCAACAGCAACTCTCCTTCGCGACAGACCTGGTTGTTGGCCAGGTAATGCAGGCAGCAGGCATTGACCCCGGTCGCAATGATCGGCAGATAAGCGAACCGTCCGCCATGGCGGATGAATTCGTGGGAGAATTCAGCTTCCACCTCGTATTCCTTGACGCCCGGCCGGGTGAATTTGAGCACCCGCTGAAAGCCCAGATCGGTGAGCTCACACGCCTTGCGGATCAGAGCGACTTCGTCCTCGGATTTGACCGCGCGCAGGCGGTGCATCAACGGAGCGAGCCGACGATAATCATGAACCGGATATTTGCGCAGGGTGTCAATCACAAACCGCGCCTCCCGGCTTTCCACCTCGATGATGGCGCGCTTGTGTTCGTTCGTGTTGAGGAATACTGGCTGGCACTCGCACATCAGCAGGTGAAACAGGCGGGGAAAATCCGAGAGCCAGTGAATGTTCGCAATGCCAGTAAGCTCGCGGGCTTCCACCTTCGTGAGCTTGTGCCCTTCCCATAATTCGTTCTCTGCGGTCGGCTCGCGTAAAAATAGCAATTCGCGGCGTTTTTCGTCGTCGGCATCGGGATAAATGACCAGGATGGATTGCTCCTGCTCCACCCCCGTCAGGTAAAACAGGTCCGAATTGGGGATGGTAGTCTGCGAGCCGTCGGCATTGGTCGGGCTGGTGTCATTCGCGTTGAGCACCACCAAAGCATTGGTTGGCAGCAGGCCAGCCAGCCGCTGCCGGTTCTCAACAAATAGTTTGGACGGAATCCGTTCGTAACGCATACAATCGTGTTTTTGCTTCGACATCGCGCTGGCGCCGGTCAATGCATTGCTGCTTTCCCAACCCTGAGCCTCACCGTGTTTCTTTTATTATTTGAATCAGCGTATCCTGAATTGCTCCTGCCGCCCATGAATCAAATGCACCAACACCTATCGGATTTCCCCCCCACCCATTGTTTCGGCCGGCCCTTTGCCTGTATCTTGAGCCGGTCAAGCACATTTCCATCATGAATCAGCCAGCCAAAACTCTCATGGCCGTTTTGTTAGCCAGCGCCTGGTCCGCTGAAAACTCCTTCGCCCAAACTCCGGCCGACCGCGCGTGGCCCCATGCCATTCCGTGTCGCATTCAGGACGGATCAAACCCCGATTTATTCGTCATGACCCTCGGTGACGTTCAAACCCCGATTGCCGATGGCGTTTTTGATCCCGTTAAAGACGCCGTGACCTTGAAGGATGGAAGCGTAAAAACGAACTATTACCGCGACACGCTCGGCGTGAAGTTCTATCAGCCGCTGGACAAATCCCATTTTCACCAGCCCCCGTCCGGCTGGTGTACCTGGTATTACTATTACAACCGCATCAACGCCGCCGAAGTGCGGCACAATGCCGAATGGATTGCCGCCAACCTGAGGGATTTCGGCGCGCAATATGTACAAATTGACGACGGCTGGCAGGGAACCGGCACGAAAGGCAGCGCCCGCAACTGGGAAGCCCTGAACCGGGAGCGCTTTCCCCAGGGCCTGGCCGACACGGCCAGTCATATCAAAGCACTCGGCCTGACCCCGGGGCTCTGGATCGCGCCGCACGGTCAAAACAACGATGATGTCGTGAAGGCCAATCCCGGAGTCTTCCTGCTCAAACCAGACGGCTCGACCGCTTCCGACACGTGGGAAGGACGATTCCTGGTTGACCCGTCGAATCCCGCGTCGCACAACTACCTGACGAGCTTGTTCCAGCGGTTGTCCGGCTGGGGTTACGACTATTTCAAGATTGATGGCCAGCCGATCGTCGTGGATGAATACGCCCAAACCAGGAAATTCATGAAGACCCCCTCCGATGATGCGGCCGGACTGTATCGCCAGACCGTGCAAACCATCCGCAACGCCATTGGACCGGATCGTTACCTGCTCGGCTGCTGGGGCACCCCCTTGGAGGGCGCCGGCATCATGAATGGCTCCCGCATCGGGGGCGACATTGTACTGGGCTGGGGCGGCTTCCAAGTCGCGCTGCGGCCGACGCTGCAATACTACTATCTGCACAACATCGTCTGGTATTCCGATCCGGACGTGCTGCTGGTCCGGTCGCCCCTCACCCTCGATCAGGCGCGGGCGTGGGCAACCTTGGAGGGACTCACCGGCCAGGCTCTGATGTCGAGCGACCGGTTGATGGATTTGGGGGACGACCGCGTGGAGTTGCTGCGGCGCATTTATCCGGCAACCGACATCCGCCCACTGGATTTGTTCCCCACCGAGCGTTACAAGCGCATCTGGGATTTGAAGGTGAACCATCTCGGCCGCCACTATGATGTCGTGGGGGTGTTTAACTTCCGCGAAGAAAAGTCGGACCAGGTTTTCCTCGATTGGAAGGAACTCGGCCTGCCGGCGGACCAACCGGTGCATGTCTTCGATTTCTGGAACCAGGAATATCTCGGCGCCTGGGCCAACGGCATGGCCGTGTCGACTTCCCCGACCAGTTGCCGCGTGCTGACGTTGCTGCCTGATTCCGGCCAGATCCAACTCATCTCCACGAGCCGCCATATCACGCAAGGCCCCGTGGATCTGGTCGCCCTCAGCGCCCGTGGCCGCCGTGGTGACGGGGCCAAAATCAACCAAGCCCAAAACGACCGGCCGCAAGCGGAAACCAGCCCAAGCCTCCGCCCGCCGGCGGCCACGGTTTTCACCGGTGTCAGCAAAGTCATAAAAAACGATCCCTACCAACTGCACTTCGTGTTTCCGCGCGGAACCAACTTCATCGTGACGAGCGCCACCGCCCGCGCCGGCCACCACCAGCTCCCGGTGAAAATATCCAATCACCAAGGCTGGGCCACCGTGGAAATCACCCCGTCCGAAACCAGGGAAACCAGCTGGGAAGTCCGGTTTACCCCCGGAGAATATTATCATTTTACACCCAGCGAACCAGTCCGTCTGACCGCACAACGTGTTGGCCTTGATGGAGTGGATCTGGGCTGGCAGGAGCAGTATTATTTGAACGCAGGATATCAGGTCTGGCTCGACGGACAATTGCTTGGCGGCACCCCCGAGGCGAAATTCCTGATCCGGGGACTTGCGGCGCAGCCCAGTCACACCGTCGAGGTGAAATCCGTGTGGGAAGATGGACGCGAAAGCGCCCGAAGCGGGCTGCTCAAATTCAACCTGGCTGCGTTGCTGCCGGACCAACTCTCGCTGACCGGGCTTGAGCCGGCGCGGGCCACCGGAAAGTGGGAGGGTTATGAAATTGAGGAGTTACTCCTGCCCGCGCCGCTGGCCGTGGCCGGAACGCACTACGATTCGGGGTTGAGTTCTTTCGTCAACTCGGAAACGGAATTTGATCTAAAAGAGCTCTACGCAGAATTCACGGCTCAAGTCGGCGTGGACGATCGTTCGGAAGCACTGGCCACGACTGAATTCCTGGTTCTCGGTGACGGCCGGGAACTCTGGCGCAGCGGCCTGATGAAAAAATCTGGCCCGCCGAAATCCGTAAAACTTACCATCACTGGCGTCCATAAACTCACGTTAAAAAACAGCGCGCCAGAACCGGACGCCAAGCGGACTCAAGCCGACTGGCTCGCTCCAGTCGTGTCGCGACCAGTCCGATGAAACTCTGTAAGCAATGCACTGTAGGCCCGGTGTGCGCGCACCGGGTCGAGTTGGGTCGCCTGAAATTTCCCCTCATTTGGCTCGCCAGACAAAGTGTGCGGAATTACGCTCCCCAAGCTTGCAGCATGACCGGAAAAGAAACAGCACTGGTCGACGTGACCCTTCTCGGCCCGCGTACGAAAATGCGGGGCGTTCAGGCCGCCCAAATTGAATCTCGTCCCTGGCTGGAGGGCTTTCCCGTTTGTCAGACGCTGCGTCAATATCAGATGCTGCACCTCGGAATTGAGGAAACCCGTGCGCCCATGCGCATCGTCCGGACGAAACAGACCTCCACCTATTTTCTTGCGTGCATTGGCGGCGAGGGCCGCGTGCTGATTGATGGGTCCTGGCGCATTTGTCGGGAAGGCTACGCGTGTCTCCTGCCCGCCCATACGTTGAATGCTTTCGAGGCGGCGTCAAAAGAGCGTTGGGAATTCTGCTGGGTCTGCTATCAACAACCCGGCCAGCAACGCCCGCTCGCCAACGTCACGACACCCGTCATGGCCAAGTACGATCCGCTGCCACTGCGGTCTGCCATTCTCGGCCTGATGTATGAATGCGACGGACCGGCGCAGCCCACGTTGATTCAAGAGTGGACTGATCTGGTTCATGCTTATGTGCTGCGGTTTGCACAGCCGTCCGACCAGCCCGACCAGTTGCGCCTGCTGTGGGAGCGTGTCGCGGCCAACCTGCCTGGCGAATGGTCCCTCATGCGGCTCGCCAGTGAGGCCGGTTACAGCAACGAGCACCTGCGCCGGTTGTGCCAGCGCCAGATGGGGCGCAGCCCGATGCATCAGGTGACCTATCTCCGCATGCGGCGCGCGGCGGAATTGCTGGCCACCGGCGAGCAGACCATCGAATCCATCTCCCATCAGATTGGATACCAGAATCCGTTCGTGTTTTCGAACGCCTTCACCAAATGGATCGGCTGGCGCCCCTCGGAATATCGGCGCAGGAAAAGCAACAAGGTTTGAGGCACCGTTGCCTTCGGTTCAACCTCACTAGCGGTAGGGGAAGACCCCATGGCAATCAGGCCCAAGATGAAGGAGACTTGTAACCATGAGAATCATTTTTCTGTTAATATGCACTGTCACGTTGCTGGCCACCTCCGGGTGTATTTTCCGGGGCGGCGGGGGCGACCGTGGGCATTGGGATCATGACGACCATGGCGGCGAACATCATGATGACGACCATCACTGACCCGGATTCAACTGGATCGTTCGGCTATGCAGGCGGCGTGATAATTTGCCTTGGCTTCCCCGCCCGCAACACGCGCAACGTGAAGCCGCGTCCGTTCTCAAACGGTTCCACCGTGGCCGTGACTTCCAGCACCGGATACCGCACCGTGGCGAGCCCGTAGCTTTTGTAGGTTTGCGCGAACAGTTCCGTTTCCACCATGCCGGTCCAATCCGCCAGCGTCAGAAATTTCATGGGCTCGCCGGTGATCTGGTGATGCGTGCGCTGCTCCACCACCAACCCGCATGCCACCACGGTCCCGCCAACGTGCTCGCCCAGCCGCGCGACCGGACAATAGGTGTCCCATGCGATGTCAGCGAACAATTCCAGCGGATGCCCGCTCACGGCGTAGCCGAACAATTCCGTCTCAGCCTCCAGCCGTTCGCGGCGGGTTGGTTCGCGGAGCGCGGCGGGATTCCGGGCAAAGAATTCCGCAACGGGATTCACCCCCGCGTCAAAATCAAATTCCAGGTGGGAGGTTCCGCCCTCCCCTTTTCGCCCGCCGCCCTTCAGCAGTTGTTGCGCTTCCCAAAACTGCCGGGTCCGCGACTGGCCGAACCCGTCAAAGCCCCCGGCGCGAATCATGGCCTCCAATTCTTCCGGCAAAGGTTTCACCCGGCGATGGAAGTCGGCCAGGGACCCAAACTGGCCGTGTTCACGCTCCGCCAACAGATGCTTCACCGTGCGTTCCGTGAGTCCCTTGGTCCGCGTCAGCGGGACACGAATCGCGCGGCCATGCACGGTGAACTGCGGCCCCGGTTCGTTGACCGCGGGCGGCAGAAATTTCAATCCCAGCCGGTAGCTTTCGAGCACATAGACCAGCGGGTCGTAAAAGCCCTTGCCGTTGGTCAGCACCGCCGCCATGAACTCCGCCGGATGATTGCATTTGAGCCAGGCCGAT
>Ga0302319_10010330_pt1 | contig 17811 bp, 11 predicted proteins | sample Bog_T0_2_FD_203319 | JGI IMG/M metagenome (GOLD analysis project Ga0302319, IMG submission 203319) | Peat permafrost microbial communities from Stordalen Mire near Abisko, Sweden - Bog_T0_2 | ecosystem: Environmental > Terrestrial > Soil > Wetlands > Peat | place: Sweden: Abisko, Stordalen Mire...
ACGTATGCATAGCCAGCCTGTACGCTGTCTGCCCCATAAAACGTGGAACTCAACTCAAGGGCTTTCTTGAGATGGATCAGGGATTCGTCAGTCTGTCCGGCGAGGGTAAAAAACAGACCGGCGTTGGCCTCAAGAATGGCCATGGACGGCGCTGGCTTGGCCTGACGCCCGACAATTGCGAGCGACTCTTCCATGGCTGCGCGAGCGCCCGCGGAATCGTGCGCGCCGAGCAGGTTCAGTGCCTGGTCTTGCAGCATTGAAGCCAGGTACAGACCGTGATCGCCCGGAGCTGCGCGCACCGCCGCGATGGCCATCTCCCCCGCGCGAAGGGAGCAAGGCCGGTCTCCAAGCGCGAAGCAGACCTTATCCCATGCATCCGCGATCTGGGCAAGATCGAGTGTGCCAGGCGCGGTCCGCTGGGCAATCTCCACTGCCTGCTCCACCAGCGGACGCCCTTCCTCGGGATGATCCATCGCGACATACACTTTGGCCAGGCCGGCCAATGCAAACGCATAGAGCGTCGATTGACGGCCCTGGGCGCCCTCGCTGACCGTAATCGCCCTTTTTGACAGCTCCACGGTCTCATCGCTCACGCGGCGAGCGACCGTCTCCCTCAGAGCCAGGTTGGTTAACGCATCCGCCACCTCCGGGGTATTGCCTGGATGCTCGGCCTCCGCGGTGGCAAGGGTGGCGCGAGCCTGGACCAAAACCTCCGGCTCACCGCTTTGTGGGCCTGCTGGAATCGGCGCCTGTGCGATCGCCGATGACAAGAGGGATGGCGACAGAATGCACAGCAAGCAGAACGAGAGACGTTTCATCGTGCAGCGCCCGCTCACGCCCGGCAAAAGTGCCCGATCAGAGCCGGAGAAGCTGGAGCGAAGCCAGGGCTTCCGTATTCTTGTGAGTTTCATTCGAGGTCGCCGCTCCCTGTTTTTTAGAGCATTCACAGGCTCTCTCAGTCGCTACCGGCTCGCCTGCTGTGGTTGATAACTTCAGCGAATCACATCGAGTTCGCTGCGCGCCCGGGCTTCAAATTCCCCGTGCAGCTTGATGGCCTGGGCAAGGTAGTCGCGGGCCCCGGTTACGTTGTTGCCGAGAAGGTCAATTTGGGCCAGGTAGTAGAGCGCCGCTTCCTGTTGCGGCGAATCGCCTGCGTTGGCAACGCCGCGAAGGCTTTGCGCGGCCGAAGCTAAATCCCCATCATGCATCTGGCACACGCCTGTATAAAGTCGTGCGGCCACCGCCCGTTCATCCTGCGCGGGGACTTCAGTGAGTGCTATCGCCGCAGTTCGGCAGTCAAGGCTCGCGTAGGCCTTCATCCCCGCTTCGAAATGGGGCTCTTCTTGTCCGCGAAGCGTCTTGGTCGAAAAGGGCGGCAGAGTCATGTCCGCCAACTTTGAGAGATCTGAATCCGTCAGCGAGGGCACTTTGTCCGGTGCGGACTCGCCGGCGGTCACTGCGGGCTGGGCCGGAGCATTGGTCGAGGAGGTGGGGGACTTTGGTGCATTGCCTTCGTCGATGCCGGCCTCGGGGTCTTGCGCAGGGGAAACGTGCAGGGTCGCCTGCCAACACACGCCACCCACCGCGGCCAGCAGCACTGCGGCCGCCACCCCATACCAAATCGGGCGAGAACGCCATCGATCGATGCGAGCCCGCGCCACAGGCTGCGGATAAACAGGAGCACGCGGTGCGGCAGGAGTGCGAGGCGTAGCAGCCAACTGAGCCGCGAATTGGCGAAAATCCTCCAACTCTGCAGCACATGAGCTGCAGGCAATGGCATGCCGTTCAACCTCGGGTGATACCGGCTTACCCTCGGCCAGCATGCTCAGTTGCTCGTACTGGAGATGCGTCTCATCGGCTGCGAACTGAGCCTGTAGATCGATCACAAGGGCGCCGGCTTGTGCTTTCCCCTCGAGTGCGGCTCGGCAGGCTGGGCAGTCCCGAAGGTGGTCGTCCAATTCAAGCAGTTGCTGAGGCGGCAAATCCCGCTTCAGGAAGGCTTGAATCTTCGATTTGGTTAAGTGCTTCATCGGGTTCTCTTTAAGTTTGTCGCCAGATTCCTTGCGACATTACCATTTTCGCGGTCTTAAGCTTGCATTTGTCTTGTCAGCTTTGCCCGCGCGCTCTTGCGCAGGTTGATGACCTGCTGGCGGGTGAGCGACAGCAGGTCTGCCACTTCCTGGTCGTTCAAGGGGGTTCTCTCCCACAGACTCGCAAACTCTGCGTCAGGCAGATCGATGGCGCGGGCAATTTGGCGAATCGTGGCCACGCCTGTGGTTACCAAAAGGCTGGCGCCGCAGCAGCCGCCCGGCCCTTTAAGGTTGAGCAGCAGCGCGGCGCGCTGGTTGCGATTCAGCTCGGCGATGTAATTCCAGAGAACGGTCAGCCACTGCTTCTGGGCCATCGTCACATCCAGGGGTTGCGTGGCGTCCAATGCCTCCTGATCTTCCGCGACCTCCATCTCCGCCTCCTGCACATTCCAAAGGCGCGCGATGAGGAGCGCGAGATCGTTGAAGGGGATGGGCGCGTTTGCCCGCGAGAAAACTTCGGCCAGTTGGTCCGCTGGATGTTGGGCTGACAGTGCATCCTGCAAACCTTCAATCCGATCTACATCGGCGACCGCCAGGCTGGCAATCTTCCCCTGAATTCGCCATGCGGCGAGACCACAGAGCCACACACCGGAGCCAGGGTCCTTCCAGCGGCCCAGATCAGGATATCGTTCGATGAGATAGCGAAGCTTGTTACGCAGGCTGTGAAAGGCTGGATAGGCGCGACGAAAATAGTCGTTGCATGCGCGCGCGGCAAGCGTGGAAACGAAGGCATCGAGATTTGCTACAGGCGCGGCGCGTCTGGCGCGAAGCTCTTCTACATGCAGCAGAAAGGCGACCACCGCCTCAGAGGAAACATCTTCGATTTGACCGTGGTGCGCGGAGCTATGGCGACGCAGGCGAGATGAAACGATGCGGAAGACGAGTGGCTCCACGTGCGAGTTGACAAGGTTTCCGAGCAGAGCTTCGGCTCGCACGGGGTCTTTCTCGCCTAAACACGCACCGAGGGGGTCGGCCGCTTCGTCAGCGGTCAGCAAGCGTCTCGATCTTATCTGGTGAACCGTGCCCATGGGGGAGGAGACTGTGGGTCAACTCGATGATACCCCACCTCAAGTTCGCAGGCAGGCCGGATGCTTCATTTTATTGGGTTTAGCAGAAGGCTAGGGGCATAGGTCACGGCGGTGGAGAACTTAATGGCGGAGGGAGAGGGATTCGAACCCCCGGTACCCTTTCAGGTACAACGGTTTTCAAGACCGCCGGTATCAACCGCTCACCCATCCCTCCGCTTGGGGGGCTGTCTTTGATTGTACGGCTAAAACCGCATTTCAGGCAGAGATCGGCAGCGAGCGGACCTGGCGAGGGTTGCCAGTCAGGGTTCGAGAAATCGCCAGCCGAATCGCCGCTCGTGGGCCAGGAATGCGCAACAGTCGGGTGGGGGGAATGCAAAGGCGAAAATTTGCTACCGCGAAGCCAGAGACAATCTACCCGAAACCCATGCTCCCAAGTCAACGCGACCATACGGAGCGGCGACCTTGAATGGAACTCATGTCGGCAAAGTTTTGCTTGTTTTGCTCTAAAACCATTGAAATCACAGCGCGACAGGTGGGGAGGGATGTTAGAACAGATGGTAATGGTGAAGCGCGCAAAACATGGGGCTGAGCCGGCGCCGGGGCAACCGATCAGCCTGCGGACGCTCGGGGAGTATCTGAACCTGTCGCCGGCCACAATTTCCCTGGTGCTCAACAATGCGCCCGGCGTGCGCTCCATTCCCCAGGAAACGCGGGACCGCGTAACCGAGGCCGCCGCCAAATTCGACTACCGGCCCAGCTTCTATGCGCGATCGCTGCGCAAGCGCCAGACCTTCTCCATCGGCGTTCTGATTCCAGATTTGAATGACAACTATGCAGCCCAGGTGCTCACCGGGATGGAGGAATTCCTCATTGAAGAGGGCTACTTCTATCTCACCGCCAGCCATCGGCGCAAGCCCGACCTGATTGAGGAGTATCCACGCCTGTTGATGGACCGCAGTGTGGAAGGCTTCATCCTGATCGATACACTACTGGAGCACAGCTTGAGGCTGCCTGTCGTCGCGGTCGCCGGGCACCGCAATTTTGAGGGAGTGACCAACGTAGTTTTGGATCAGCGTCGCGCAGCCGAGTTGGCGCTCCGCCATCTGTATCAGCTCGGCCATCGCAAGATCGCCTTCATGCGCGGAGGCAGCCACAGTTCTGACGCCGATGAGCGTTGGGAGTGCCAGATGGCCGTAGCCCGGGAGTTGAAACTTGAAGTTCCTGCCGAGCTCACGGCGCAGATTCAGTTGCGCGTTTCAACGCCAGAGATGGGCTTTGGGCCGGCCAACGAATTGTTCAATCGCGGCACTGGATTTACGGCTTTGGTTTGCTACAACGACGTCTCGGCCTTCGGCGCAATCCGCGCCCTGATGGACCACGGCTTGCGCGTGCCGGATGATGTCTCGGTGGTCGGCTTTGACGATCTGCAGGCCGCGGCTTACCACAACCCCAGCTTGACCACTATTCGCCAGCCTTTGCAACAGATGGGCATGGTGGCGGCGCGCATTCTGCTGCAGCGTATTCGAGGCCAGGCCACTTTCCCGGATGCGGTGCCGATTCTGCCCGAACTGGTGATTCGCGAGTCGACCTGCCCGCCAAACTTGCGGCGCGCCCGCGTCAAGAAGATCTGACGGGAAGAGGCGGGGAATCGATTGCGATCGAAGAATGCGTTCTGATGAGTTACAAAGGGGGAGCCTATGTTGGCTCCCCCTTTATCTTATTGGTGATGTGATTCAGTTAGGGCTTGCCTTCAAGTTCATCTGCCAGCGCGTTGGCGCCGTAGAGCTTGCGCAGCCCTTCCATCATGCCGGCTGAGTGTACGGCAACGGCCCGGTTCTTGCTGCCATCATAGACAAAATCGCCTGCCAACGACTCGATGTTACCGTCAAAGATCAAGCCGACTAATTCGCCGTCGCGGTTCACGACCGGCGAGCCCGAGTTACCGCCGATAATATCCCCGGTTGTTACAAAGTCGAGAGGCGTAGAGAGGTCGAGCTTGTCGAGTCCGGCTGCCTCCTTGGGTGTCAAATCAAAAGGCGCCTTGTTGCTGAAGCTCGCCGAACGATCGTAGAGCCCATAGAACGTTGTGAACGGCGGAGCAATGGTCCCGTTATAGGGGAAGCCTTCAACGGTCCCATAGCTGAGGCGCAGAGTAAAGGTCGCGTCAGGATACGTATCCTTCCCGTAGACCAGAAAGCGCGCCTTGCCAAGTTTCTCGCCGGCGGGTGTAATCACGCTCTCAATCTCATCCTTCACCCATCGGCGGTAACCGCGTGAAATCTCATCTGTGCGGACAGCGGCCTGCATCATCGGATCGGTCGAGGCTGCAACCGCGGCTTCGCCTCCGTCGAGCAGAGCCTTGCGCACTGCGACGTCACTCAATTTGGTTCCATCAACCACGGTATTCACGAATGCAGTTACATCGCTGCCCTTGAGCAGCGCCTGCAGGTATTTATCGTCTTTCCCCAGCTTCTCTTCGGCCAGGTCGAGCGCTGTGGTCATGTAAAGCTTCTCCGTGGCAGGCTCAATCGGCGCCGGCGAGAGAATCTGAAATCGAAGCGATTCGAGCTGGGCGTCGTGATAGCCGTCAATTCGTTCCCCGTCGGGCTTCTTCACTTCGGTGACGTACTGCTCAATCATCCGCGCAATGGCAAACAGGCGGCTGTCCGTGCGGCGAAAGATCATCGCCCTCTGCTCGCCGGCGGTCTTCGTCTCAACAGCGGCGATCGCATCCCATGCGTCGCCGTATTGCTTCTGCCACTTTGGATTGGCGGCTACCTTCTGGCGGAAGTCAGTCTCTTCCGCTTGTTTTTTTGCGGCAATGGCCTTGTCGCCAAGCGCCTCAGCCCGGCCCAGATAAACCTTCAGGCTATTCTGCAGACCGAAGATGATGGTTCCTACCTGCCGGGCCTGCTCAGGCCCCTGCGCGGCGAATGCCTGGGCAGTGCTGATGCGCCGCTGCAGGTAATCGACAATGGCCGGCCCCATCGTGTCGCGCTCCAGCAACAGTTCAGCCATCGTGTCATCGCGGCTCGTTGACCCGGGATGACCGGAGATAAAGGTCAGTTCCCCCGGTGCCGCTCCCTTGGCGCTCCACTTCAGGAAGTTATCGGTATGCAGCGGCTTGCCATTGTCGTAGACACGAAAGATGGCCATATCCAGGTCGTAGCGCGGATAAGTGAAGTTATCCGGGTCGCCGCCAAAAAATGCCGCTTGCTGCTCCGGAGCAAACACAAGGCGCACATCTGTGTAGACCTTGTATTGGTAGAGCCAATATTCCCCGCCGTCATAGAGAGCCACAACGTCGGAACGAAAGCCGGTCTTGTCTTTGCTTTCCTTTTCGATCTGGGCAATCTCTGCGTCGCGGGCTTTGAGCGCCTTGTTGGCGTCGTCGGGGTATCCCTTGGCTGCGTCCAACACGCGCGATGTTACTTCTTTCATGCCGACGAGTACGTTGATTTCGAGATCGGGTGACTTCATCTCCTGGTCGCCAGTGGCGGCGTAGAAGCCATCGCGCAGATAGTTGTGCTCGGCAGTCGAGTTCTTTTGTAACTGGCCGCGCGCCACGTGATGGTTGGTCAGCAGCAATCCATTGGGGCTCACAAACGAGCCAGATCCGCCATCGTTGAGTCGAACGCTTGAAAGCCGGAGATGGTCAAGCCAGGCCTGTGTGGGCGTGAATCCGTACTTTTCCTTGAGAAGCTTAAGCGGGGGATTGTCAAACGTCCACATGCCTTCTTCAGCGTGAAGAAGTGACGCCGATGCCAACAGAAGGGCGACTGGGAGCACCACAGCAGTGCGAAAATTCCGAAGTGACATTTTGTTCCTCATGAGTTGAAAAGCAGGTTCCAGCTTCGAGCCCTCAGTTTCCGGCTGTTAATCGATGCCCGGCACAATTCATCTTGTTCTGGCGAGATAAAAGCTGAGGGCTAGTTTTTCGGCATCACCAGCACTTCGACGCCAGACGCTGCGCCTTGCTGGCGGAAGATTTGTTCCGTTGCTTTTTGAAAATCTTCCGGTTTGGCATATGGAATGTCGGTAAATGTTTGTGGATTGCGATCAACAAGCGGGAACCACGAGCTCTGCACCTGGACCATAATGCGGTGGCCCTTGCGGAAGGTATGGAAGAGATCGGGCATCACAAAGTCAACGTCAGCTTCCTTACCTGGCGTCAGAGCTTCAGGCTTCTCCCAGCTATTACGGAACTTGGCCCGGAACGGTTCCCCGCGCAGTAGCTCCTGGTAGCCGCCCATGTGCAGCGGAGGCGCATCGAGAATGCGTTTGTTGCCCGTCAACGAGTCATCCGCATCCGGTGCGTTCTCTGGATACACGTCGATGAGCTTGACCACGTAGTCGGAGTCGGTACCGGTGCTGGCAATCTTGAGCTTGGGCGAGATCGGGCCCGCGATGGTTACATCCTCTTCAAGCGGGTCGGTCTGATATACCAGCACGTCAGGCCTGTAACTGGCGAAGCGCTGATCGTCCACCATGTAACGCTGCGGCACCGTGTCTGTGGTGTAGCCGACAAAGGGCACGGGATGGTTTGGATCGCTCACGTATTCGTCCACGCCCTTGGCGTCGGCAGGCGCAACGAAGCTGAGCTTGCCGCCGGACTGAAAGTACAGTGTCCTGGGCGCGGCGGCCTTCGGCGGCCATGTATCAAAATGACGCCACACGTTGGTTCCGGTCTCAAACACAACGGCTTTTGGCTGCGTTTCGCCTTTGCCTTTCAGGTAGTGCTCAAAGAAAGGGAACTGAATGTTCGACCGGAAGTAATCCGCCGTCTTCGCGTTGAACTGCACATCGCCCAGGTGGCTTCCATCGCTGCGCGCCCAGCCGCCATGCACCCATGGGCCTTCAACCAGCGTGGTGGGAGTTACTGGGTTTGCCTTCTCGATGGCATAGAACGTGCGATATGGTCCCTCAAGATCTTCAGCGTCATACCAGCCGCCCACAACAAGCACCGCGCAATGCACGTTATGCATGTGGCGCGAAAGGTCGCGGGACTGCCAGTAATCGTCGTACGTGTCGTGCTTGAACTGGTCGTTGAACAGCCAGTTGGAGCCTTTGAGATAAAGCTTGTCGAGGTTGGCGATGTTACCGGCCTGCAAATAGAACTTGTAGCTGTCGGGCGTGCCGAAGTCGAACGGAATTGTTGGTGCAGGCAGTTGCGGATTGGTTTGCGGTCGAAAGAACGGCGCATAAAACCCGAAGCCCGCGGACAGCATGAAAGCTCCGCCATGATAGCTATCGTCGCCCAGAAACAGATCGGTCATCGGCGCCTGCGGGCTCGCGGCCACCAGCGCCGGGTGTGAGTCGATGATCGATGCCGATGTATAGAACCCTGGGTAAGAGATGCCCCATATTCCGACCTTGTCATTATTGTTTGTCACGTGCTTGAGCAGAAACTCGATGGTGTCGTATGTGTCGGAGGCGTCATCCACATCCTGGGGAGATTTCTTGTCATCGATATGCGGACGCATCTCAACAAAATCGCCTTCGCTCATCCAACGGCCACGTACATCCTGATAGACAAAGATGTAGCCGCCCTTTTCAAACTCATCCGAGGGTCCAAGGTGCTTTGGATATTGATCCTCGCCATAAGGCGCGACGCTGTAAGGCGTGCGATCCATCAGGAACGGATACGGTCCGCCAGCGGCATCCTTGGGCACATAGACTGCGGTGAACAGGCGCTTGCCGTCCCGCATGGGAATGCGGAATTCGTACTTTGTGTAATGCGAACGTACATAGTCTTCGCCAGGAGCCTGGCTTGGAGGCTGCTGAGCATCTGCGTTGCTCAGGGCGAGAGCAACAGATGCCAGAAGGGCGAGGGCGAAGAGGCGCAGTTTGTGCATCTTGAGGTAGAGTCTCCTGAGCATTCAGATTACCCCAACCAGGCGGCCAGCGGTCAGCTATCCTCGCTTCGAAAGTTCCGACGCGCATGTAGAAGCCTCGCCGTCGACAACCGTCAACTAACCGCCGATGCCTCAAAAACCGCCTTCGTCACTCGTCGTCCTTCTTCGTCGTTGCCGGCGCCTTTTCTGGTACTGTCAGCGGCTTGGTGATGTCGTCGAGATAGGCCGGGGTGCCCTCCACGCGCTCCAGCACCGGATAGCGCTCGCCATCGTGATAGTCGAGATCGATCATTGAGACAAACGAGTCGGCCTGCACGATCAAGTGAATGGGATCGGTCTTGTCTTTTGCCCCTCGAATGGCGGTCTGCAGCGCGTCGTTTGAAAAGATCTGCCCGTTCACGGCGATGATCTTCTCGGTAGGCGCGAGGCGCGCCTTATCGGCAGGCCCGTTCCAGCGCACGTCCATGATTGCGCCATCCGATCCAATGCGCAGGCCGAGGGAGTACCAGCAATTGAGGCCGCGATAGCGCGGGCTGCCTGAGGACATGAGCATCTTCTGCGAAGGATCCGGTTTGTCTTTGTAGACGAGCTTGTAGCCGCCCTGTTCGATCCCGGCCAGATCGGCCCGCGGGTTGATCTTATCCACACGATCATGCAGGAATGTAGCCCAGTCATAGGGCGCCACGGCATTCAGGTCCTCCACCAGCTCATCGAATTTGTAAGGGACAATCAAAGGACCGGTGTTCCCGCCCTTGGCCAGAAAAATCTTTTGGAAGTCGTCAAGCGATTTCTTGTTTTGGGTCAGCTTGCGGATCAGCGTATCGGCGTCGAGCCACAGCAACTCGCCTTCCTGGTAGTAGTCCTGGCCGCGCCGCCACATCGCCCACTCGGGTCCATCGTCGCGCAAGATGCTGGCGGAAATTGCGGTATCGCTTGTCGACCGCCATTCGCGCCCTGGCCTGTAGTCCAGGCTTGCGGCAGAGCGTGCCAGAATATCGCGATATTGCGCCTGCGTTTCAAGCCCTGATCGCGCAGCCAGCATGTCTCCAAGATACTCTGTCATTCCTTCATAGACCCACAACAGCGCACCCTGCTGAGCTGTCGCAAAGTCTGGCTGGTAGAGGCCCACGGGGCGGCGATATTTGCCGTTCCAAGAGTGGGTAAACTCGTGCGGCAGCAGGTCCGCCTCACCTAGCTGGTGGGCATCGTCAGAGAAGCCCTTCTCGCCCACGCCGTTGTCGGATGACTGGCCGTGCTCCAGACCCTCGCCGCCCGCTACGTCTGAAAGCGTAAGCAGGAAGTGGTAGACGTTGTAGTGATGCGAACTATAGAGAGCATCGGTCTCGCGCACCAGGTTGCCCAGTTCGGCCAGCAGCGCAGGGCGCAGATTTGAGTCCTCCGGGTTGTCTGAAACCACATCGATGAAATGCTTGGGCGTGATGGTGGGGGCCAGCGGAAACTCGTGGAAGTATTGGCCGGTGATGACGGGTGAATCCTGAAGCTGTTCGACGTTGGTCGCAGCGTAGTGCGTGGTCGCGCCGTTGGCCGGCACCGGGTAGGGCCCGTCGCCGATCGGGGTAAGCGCGGTGCCGATGCCCCAGCCGGCAGGAACGATCAACGAGGGCTGGATCGGTATCTCGCGGACCGGCGTATTAGCTGGATAGAGCAGCAGCTTTTCCCATTCCAGCACGGCCAGCTTCTGGCTCAAGCGTCTGGTCACAATGCAATCCAGATGGGCGTGAAGCGTCGTGACCCCCTCCGGCACAACCAGGTGAAACTGATAGAGGTCCACATCGTCGCGCCGCCACGCGAGGGGCTTGCCGTTGACTGAAAACACAACGCCGGTAATCTCGTCCACGGGGCCAGTGGGCCGGTGGTTGCCAGGAATCCACTGCGGGGTGGTCAGCGTCAGCGGCCCGGCGGTAACGGGCAGATCGATCTCCGCGTGGTAGAGCTTGCGCGGCGCGTCAGACAAGTCGGCCGTGATCTGAATCGGGGCCTTCTGTGCCAGCGCAGGCGCCAGGGCGCAGGCCAGTGAAAGGCAAGCCAGAAATGCGGCAGAAATGCAGTGTGTTTTCTTCATGCGGGACCGAGCCTCCTGAGAATCTCAGATTACAGCACTGGACTGTATAGGTCTGGCCTTCATCGATTCCTGATGGCGCCTTTATACCCCATGTGTTAAAAGCTAAATAACAGGATCCATGCGGTGCGGCCTTCCCAACTGGAGCGAAACGGGTGCGGAGCATCAACCCGGATGGCTAAAGCGCATCTGCCATCGGAGCCCTGAATCTATCTTCAAGGAAGTCATCGCCCCTCATGAATCCTGGTCCAACAGAGGAATCGGCAATGGAAGTGGATTCGCTCTTCGGGGACTACCCTCTCGACCAGGCTTTCGACGAGATGCGCGAACCCGGCGGCGCCCTGCGCCCGCATTATCGCGCCTTGGCTGAAACCTTGGCGCGCCTGCCTCAGGAAGAGTTGCAGCGTCGCAAGCAGTCCGCGGAACTATCGTTTCTCACCCAGGGCATCACCTTCACGGTCTACGGACGCGACGAGGGCACCGAGCGGATTTTCCCTTACGACCTGCTGCCGCGGCTGATTACCGCCCAGGAGTGGGACCGGATTGAGCGTGGCCTCACCCAGCGCATTACCGCGCTGAATCTTTTTCTGCGTGACGTCTACTCTGACGCGAAGATTCTCCGCGACAAGGTGATTCCGCGCGAACTGGTCTACAGTTGCAAGCATTATCGCCGCCAGATGCGTGGCCTCCAGGTGCCGCGCAATGTCTACATCGCCGTGGTCGGCTCTGACCTGCTTCGCCTCAATACCGGCGAATATGTGGTGCTTGAAGATAACCTCCGCGTGCCTTCAGGCGTGAGCTACATGCTCACCAATCGCCGCGTCATGAAGCGCACATTTCCGCAACTCTTCCACAGCTACGGCGTTCGGCCCATCGAGCACTATTCGCAGTTGTTGCTGGCCACGTTGCGTTCCCTGGCGCCCGAGGGTCGGCCGGAGCCCAACATTGTTCTGCTCACTCCTGGAGTCTTCAACTCGGCCTACTTTGAGCACACCTACCTGGCGCGCCAAATGGGCATCGATCTGGTTGAAGGCCGCGACCTGGTGACCCACGACAACATCGTGTACATGCGGACCACCGACGGGCTCAAGCGCGTGGATGTAATCTATCGCCGCGTGGATGACGACTTCAGCGATCCCCTGATCTTTCGCTCCGACTCGTCGCTGGGCTGCGGCGGGCTGTTCAACGCATACCGCGCAGGAAATGTGACTGTGACCAACGCCTTCGGCACCGGTCTCGCCGACGACAAGGCAGTCTACGCATACGTACCCGACATGATCACGTATTACTTGAAAGAAGACCCCATCCTGCCCAACGTAAAGACCTTCCTGCTCAGCGACGACAAGCAGCGCCAGCACGTGCTGGCCAACCTCGACAAGCTCGTCGTAAAAGCGGTGGGCGAAAGCGGCGGTTACGGAATGCTCATTGGGCCGCAATCGACTGCGCGCCAGCGTGAAGAATTTGCGCGACAGATTGAAGCCAACCCGCGCAACTATATTGCCCAGCCAACCCTCGATTTCTCGCGTGCTCCGTGCCTGATCGGCAACCACCTCGAGCCGCGCCATGTGGATTTGCGGCCCTACATTCTCTTTGGCGAGAAGGTCAACATCGTGCCCGGCGGCCTGACCCGCGTCGCGCTTGAAAAAGGCTCGTTGGTGGTCAACTCCTCCCAGGGCGGCGGCAGCAAAGACACCTGGGTTCTTGAACAGTAAGGCAACAACAAGTCAGGGAGAGTAAGACGATGCTATCGCGCGTTGCCGACAGTCTTTACTGGATGAGCCGCTACCTGGAGCGGGCCGAGAACACTGTGCGCCAGTTGGATGTCACGATGGGTCTGATGCTTGACACTACTGGCACAAGCGCGGAGACGCGCTGGCAGCGGTTGATGGCTTCGCTCGGGAAATCCGGCTCGCCTGAGAAGACTCCAGGCATGGAGTGGAACGGCGATCTCGATGCGATGGCCCGCACACTCGTCTTCGACAGCCTCAATCATGCCTCGGTCACGTTCTGCATCAACGGGGCACGCGAGAACGCTCGCCAGGTCCGCGAAGAAATCTCCAGCGAACAGTGGCAGCGGCTCAACCGGCTCTTCCACCAGATGCACTCGCAGCATGCGCAGGCTCAGTTTCGCTCCAGCATCAACGATTCATTGGCTTCGGTCGTCGATGGAATTCACTTGTTCAAAGGCGTCAGCGACACCACCATGATCCACGGTCAGGGCTGGCAGTTTATCCGCCTGGGTCGCTATCTTGAACGCTCCTATGCAACCGCGACGCTGCTTGAGGTCTATCAGGCCGACATGTTTCAGGAGCGGGAGCAGGACCATTCCGGATACCAATACCTTGAACTGGTAGGCCTCCTGCGCTGTTGCACATCGTTCGAAGCGTACTGCCAGGTGTATACGGCTGACCTGTCCCCCGACCGCATTCTCGAGTTTCTGCTCTTGAACAGAGACTTTCCCCACGCCATTCGCTACTGCGTAGACGGTATCCGCGACGCCATCGACGCGATTCAGCGCAACGGCGGCCGGCGCCCTCCAGAGGAGTTCACAGCGGTCATCGGCCGCCTCCACGCCATGCTCACCTATACCACCGTCGGGGAGATTCTTGCCGGGGAACCAGGCGCTTTTCTACATTCAATCCGCGAGCAGTGCATGCGCATCCACGAGTTCATCTACCGCAACTATGTGCAGTATTCCATCCAGTCTGCGCTGGCCACTTAGCAGCCTGTGGTGAAAGTCAGGTTTTGAAAGGGCACGACTTCAGTCGTGCCGTGAATGCTTGATTACAAATGACGGGCTTTGGCCCATGAGGGATGTTTTTCGGCAATTTGGGGTTTTACCACAGGCTGTTAACGGAGACCGAGCATGAACTTCTATTCCATCCGGCACCTTACGCGATTCCGCTACTCTGAGCCCATCAGCGAGAGCATCATGGAGACGCGCATGCACCCCCGCTCGGACTCGAATCAGCATTGCCTCACGTTCTCGCTTTCGGTCAGCCCCCGCTGCCGCGTGTTCAGCTATCGCGACCATCAGGGCAACAACGTGCAGCACTTCGATATACCCAGCGAGCACAACCAACTGGTCATCGTCGCGGAATCCGTGATCGAGCAGCAGACTCTTCCAGACGTGCCGGCCTTTCTTTCGCCCGATGCCTGGGGTGCTCTCGACGAGATGGTCGAGGCCGGCGATTACTGGGAGATGCTGTTGCCTAGCACCTTTGCCGTGGAGACACCGGCGGTCAAGCTGCTTGCTACGCAGATGGGCGTTACCCGGCGCGACGATCCCCTGATGCTTGTGCAGGAACTGAACCAGCGCCTCTTTGACTACTTCAAATACGTGCCGCGGTCAACGCGCGTCGACTCGCCGATCGACGAAGCTATCGTCAGCGGTGAGGGCGTCTGTCAAGACTTTGCTCACACCATGATCGCCTTGTTGCGCCATGTGGGCATTCCCGCTCGCTACGTCTCCGGCTATCTCTACCGCAGCCGCGAAGATCATGACCGTTCCACTCCAGACGCAACGCATGCCTGGGTCGACGCGCTTATTCCTCATCTCGGCTGGGTCGGTTTCGACCCCACCAATAATCTTGTCGCCCATCATCGCCACATCCGCACTGCCGTGGGCAGGGACTACGCCGATGTGCCTCCCACGCACGGCATCTTCCGCGGCAAGACCGATAGCGAGCTTTATGTTGCCGTGCATGTTGAGGCCGGCGAGCAGCCGCCCGCGCTGGATCGCCAACTGCCCATTCCCGAGGATTGGAGCGTGCTGGTCGAGCGCGCTCAACAGCCTCCGGACCCACCCGCCGTCCCCTTCCTCGATTTGCAGCAGATGCAGCAGCAACAGCAATAGGGGATAGGGAAGAGGGAAGAGAGAATAGGGAATAGGAATTTAGGGACTAGCCTGGTGCCCCAGGTCTCGCTTTTGAGGCTTGGGAGATCGCAAACTTCATTCCGCCGCGCGCACCTGAGCAGCAATCTTTCTCAGCTCCGGCAAAACCTGCCCCAATGAAACTGCTTCCCCATCGCGCCCGCCCAACGCAAAATACAGATCGCGATAAAGCCGGTAGAGCTGTTCGTACACTGCGGTCGCGCTGGGGTCGGGTTCGATTGTGCGCAGAGGCAGGCAGACCGCGGCCTGCGCTTCCTCAATGGTCTTGAAGGCGCCTGCAGCCAACAAAGCAAAGATGCCCGAGCCCAGGCTGGTGGGAATGCCCGCGGGCACCAGCACCGGCTTGTTCAGCACATTGGCATAGACCTGGTTGAGCACTTCGTTCTTTTGCGGAATGCCGCCGGCGTTGATCACTCGATCCACCCGCACACCAAACTCGGCCATGCGTTCGAGAATGATGCGAGTATGGAATGCCGTGCCCTCGATCGCAGCGAAAAGTTCATCCTGCGCGGTATGCACAAGATTCCAGCCCAGCGTAACGCCACCCAGTTCTGGATTCACCAGCACAGTTCGATCGCCGTTGTCCCAACTCAGACGCAAGAGTCCCGTCTGTCCAGCCTTGTACTTCTCCAGACCTTCTGACAGCGCGGCCAATGTTGTCTGGGCGCGGCGCGCAATCGCGTCGAAGATGTCGCCCGTAGCCGAAAGTCCGGCCTCAATGCCCGTATATCCCGGATGCACGCTGCCCGGCACAACGCCGCAAACTCCAGGCACGAGCTGTGCCTCGCGGGCCATCGCAATGATGCACGTCGATGTTCCCACAACGTTCACCACATCGCCTTCGCGAATGTTCGAGCCGATCGCATCCCAGTGGGCATCGAACGCGCCAACGGGAATCGGAATCCCCGCGCGCAGCCCCAGAGCCTCGGCCCACTTGGCTGAAAGGTATCCGGCAAGGTGATCGCTGGTCAGATATTCGCCTGAGAGTTTGGCGCGCACACCGGCAAAAAGCGGGTCGACAGCAACAAGAAATGATTCAGGCGGCAGCCCGTCCCACTTGGCATTCCACATCCATTTGTGGCCCATCGCGCAGACGCTTCTCTTCAGTTCGGCGACTGTTTTAACTCCGCAGAGCGTGGCTGCCACCATGTCGCAATGCTCGAGGGCTGTCACAAAGTTGTCGCGCTTGTCAGGGTTGTGGCGCAGCCAGTGCAGCAGCTTGGCAAAGCCCCACTCAGATGAATAGACGCCGCCGCACCAGTCGATCGCTTCGAGGCCAAGCGCATGAGCCTTGGCCGTGATCTCTTCGGCTTCGGCTGAGGCGCGATGATCGCACCACAGGTAATACTCGTCGAGGGGCTCTAGATCGTTACCCACCGGGATGACGCTCGAACCGGTGGTGTCAAGCGCAATCGCCGCTACCGCATCGCCATCCACGCCAGTGGCCTTTAACGCGTCGCGCGTCGCAGCCGCCAGCGCTGCCATCTGGTCAGCATGAGACTGGGTAGCATAGTTTGGGTCTTCGCGGCGGCGGTGCAGCGGATAAGTGGCTGACGCGGTTCCGATGGGGCCCTTTTGGCTGTCGACAAGAGTTACACGAACGCTGAGTGTGCCAAAGTCAACACCAGCCACAATGGTCATGGAATGAGCTCCTCTGGGTAATCGCTCCCCGCACGCAACCCAGAGTACACCATTGGACACGCCAGAATGCACAGATCGATAAACATGGAGTCGATCGGATGCCTGGCTACTTTTTTGCTCCCGGCAACATGCTCTTGAGCCTGTCCATGAGGCTTGGCTTGGCTATCGGAGTTGCGGGGGACGGCTTGGCTGGTCCCTGTACCAGGTTCGGCGTCGGCGCCAATGATGGCGCAATCGCGGGCACCGCAGCCTGCGGCTTGGCTTTGTCCTCGCTCGCTGCGGATGGCTTGGCGGCTCCCGGCAACGGCGTGCTTCCATCCACAACCTTGGCCGCAGAAAACGTCGGCACTGTCTCGCTGTCGTTCTTGACCAGGATGGAGATTCTGCGATTCGAGGGGTCGGTTGGATTGCTCTTGACGCGCAGCATCTGGTCAGCATATCCGCGCACCTGGGTTACCTGGTCGGTCCGCACACCATCTTGCTGCAGTAGCCGCCTTGCCGAGTTGGCGCGGTCGGCGGAGAGATCCCAGTTGCTATAGCCGTTGCCGTCGGAATACGGAGTGGAGTCCGTGTGCCCTTCGATCAACAGCGAATTGGGCAGAGTCTTCAACTCGGTCGCCAGCAGAGCCAGCAACTCCTGACCGCTCGGGCTCAGCTTCGGGCTTCCAAGCTCATAAAATGTGCCGTTCTTGCCCTCGATCAGCTCAATCCGCAGTCCTTCCGGCGTGATCGTAATCTCAATTTGCTTGGAGAGCTTCTCTAGATCTTTTCTCGCCTTGATCTCCTGTTCGAGCTTATCTTTCAGCTTCTGCAATTCGTCCGTGCTGACCTGCGATACGGTCGAGCCGGTCCCCGTCATGGTGGTTCCTAGCTGGCTTGCGATTCCCTTGGGATCGTTGAAGTAGCCGGCCACCGCTCTCTTCACCTTTTCGCTTGATCCCATCAGCCAGAGCACAATAAACAACGACATCATGGCGGTGACAAAGTCGGCATAGGCAACCTTCCATGCCCCGCCATGGTGGCCGCCATGACCGCCCTTCTTCTTGATTACGATGATCGGTTGCGCCTTGGCCGTCATTGCGCTTTCTCTTCCTTGAAGTGGTTGCAGAACAAAAAGAGTTGGAGATCCTACGCTGCGGCTGCCTCAACCCCAGCAAGCCCGCCCTTGCAATTCTTTTCCATCTCGTCGAAGCTTGGCCGCACATGGGCCGGTATTGCCCGC
>Ga0302319_10010332_pt1 | contig 17807 bp, 20 predicted proteins | sample Bog_T0_2_FD_203319 | JGI IMG/M metagenome (GOLD analysis project Ga0302319, IMG submission 203319) | Peat permafrost microbial communities from Stordalen Mire near Abisko, Sweden - Bog_T0_2 | ecosystem: Environmental > Terrestrial > Soil > Wetlands > Peat | place: Sweden: Abisko, Stordalen Mire...
CCTGAAACAATCCGGCATGTTCTGGACGGCTCGTGGTGCCAACTCGATCATTGCGCTGCGATGTTGTCACCTCAACGGGCGCTTCGAGGATTATTGGGAGAATCGTCGGGCGGCTTGACTTCCCCTTCTATGTCGCCCACCCAATTGATGTTCTTCGAAGGCAGATCCGGTCGGCGTTTCCGGCTGAGCCCTTTACCGGACCCGTCACAACCTGCAAGTGCGACGAGTGCACTGAGATTCGCAACGGCCTCGAAGGGAAGCGCTGGACCGACGTTGCACCGCAGTTCCTTGACTTCACCTGCAGCCCAATATTGCCTGGGCCGCAGGCGTTCCGGGCTTTCGTGCCCGCTTACATGATCCGAGCCCTCGACGAACTCGCACAGCAGACGTGCGTTCTTGAGCTCACGGTCTACTCGCTCTGCCCGAGCGTAGCGGATGCGGGCGAGGAGCCGGACGTCAGCTCTTTCGAGCTCAAGCCGGAGCGAGCGGAAATCATGAACGCCGAACAAGCCGAGGCGATCCGCGCATTCCTGAGTGACGTGGCGAGGGGCCTCTACCCGTCTCGGTTATAAACTAACCATCATGACCGCGCGTTGCCTCATTTTTTTCGCTTCTGCCACCCTGCTCTCCGCAGCCACCTACCAGCCACCCCAATCCCCTCGCAGCCGCCAAAGCTTCGACGCAAACTGGAGATTCATCCGCGAAGACGTGCAGGGCGCCGAAGCTCCCGATTTCAACGACTCCGCCTGGACCACCGTCACCACTCCGCACAGCTTCAACGACGTCGATTCCTTCCGCCAGATCATTTCCCATGGCGGCGGCGACCGCGGCACGTTCAAAGGCGTCGTCTGGTACCGCAAGCACTTCAAACTTCCGGCCGGCGCCGCGAGGAACAATGTCTTCCTAGAATTTGAAGGCATGCGCCAGGCGGGCGACATCTTTCTGAACGGCAAAGAAGTCGGGCTCTACGAGAACGGGATCACCGCGTACGGCATTGACCTGACTCAAGCTCTTCACTTCGGCAATGAAGAGAACGTCCTCGCGGTCAAACTCGACAACCGCACCAACTACGCCGAGCGCGCTACCAACACTACCTTCCAGTGGAACGCCAACGACTTCAACCCGGACCATGGCGGCATTAATCGCCACGTCTGGCTCCACATCACGGGGAAAATCTACCAGACGCTGCCGCTTTATTACGGCCTCCAAACCAGCGGCACTTACGTCCACGCCGGGAACTTCAACATCGCCGGCAAGACAGCCGACGTCACAGTCGAATCCGAAGTGAAGAATGCTTCGGGCGACCGCGCCACGGTGGGCCTCACTGCCGTTATCGTGGATGCCGCCGGGCAGGTCCGCGCGAGGTTCGAAGGCGAGCCCGTCGATATGGTCGATGGTGAAAAAACCCAGCTCACCGCAACCGGCCCGATTAAAGACGCCCGCTTCTGGAACCCGGACGATCCCTACCTCTACGATGTCTACACGATCCTCACCGTAGATGGCAAAACGGTTGACGTGAGCAAGCTCGTCACAGGCTTCCGCAAGACCGAATTCAAAGGCGGAGTCGGCACCGGCGGCGTGTACCTCAATGACAAATTTATTTACCTGAAAGGCTTCGCGCAACGCTCGGCCAACGAATGGGCCGGCGTCGGTGCGGGCTATCCCGACTGGATGCACGACTACACCGCAAAGATGATTCGCGACAGCCATGCGAATTACATGCGCTGGATGCACATCGCGCCGCAGCCTGTCGATGCCGACGCCTTCACCCGCAACGGCATCATCCAGATGTGCCCGGCGGGCGACAAAGAAGGCGACGTGACCGGCCGCAAATGGGATCAGCGCGTCGAAGTCATGCGCGACACGATCATCTATTTCCGCAACAACCCCGGCATTCTTTTCTGGGAAGCGGGCAACACCGTGGTGACCGTCGAGCACCTGAAGCAGATGATCGAACTGCGCAGGCAATGGGACCCGGAAGGCGGACGTGTCATGGGGGCTCGCGGTAACGACAACGCCGTCCTCAACACCGCCACCACGCCCGTTGCGGAGTTCTACGGGATCATGATCGGGCAGGATCCTCGGACCGACGCCCTTGCCACGCACGACGCCATGTTCCGCGGCTACAGCATGGATCGCCGCGATCGCGCCCCGCTGATCGAAACGGAAGATTTCCGTGAAGAAGGCGCGCGCCGCTTCTGGGACGACTATTCCCCGCCCTACTTCGGGTTCAAGAAAGGCCCCAACGATACCTGGGAATTCACTTCCGAAAAATTCGCGCTGGCCGCTGTTGCACGCTACAACGCCTACTGGCAGAACCGCATTTCGAACACCGATCCGGCGCATTCGAAGTGGTCGGCTTACTGCTCGATTTACTTCACGGATGAAGATGCCGACGGCCGCCAGGACTCCAGTGAAGTAGCGCGCGTCAGCGGCAAGGTCGACGCCATGCGCCTGCCCAAGGAAATCTACTTCGCCCACCGCGTAATACAGAACGAAAAGCCCGATCTGCATATCCTGGGGCACTGGACCTATCCCGACAAGACAACCAAGACCATCTACGTGATTGCCAACACGCAATCGGTAGAACTCTTCGTCAACGGTAAATCCGCCGGGGTAAACTCTCAGCCGACCAACGGCTATGTCTTCGCTTTCCCCGGCATCGAATTCGCGCCGGGCAGCCTGAAAGCGATAGGGCGCAACGAGGGTAAGCAGGTCGCGCTGCAGGAACTCGTCACCGCGGGCCCGCCCACTCAAATCAAGCTCACACCCATCACAGGTCCCAAAGGGGTGCAGGCAGATGGCGAAGACGTTGCCCTGATCGACGTCGAAGTACTCGACGCAAAAGGCAACCGCGTCCCCACCGACGACGCCCGCATCGACTTCAAATGCGAAGGGCCCGCCCTCTGGCGCGGCGGCTATAACAGCGGCAAAACCGATTCCACCAACAATCTTTACCTGAACACTGAAGACGGCATCAACCGCGTCGCTGTGCGCGCCACCACAACTCCCGGCGCCATCACTGTTACGGCCACCCGTGAAGGTCTGAAGACGGCACAACTGAAAATCGTGTCGCATTGACTTTCGTGCGATCCTGACCACAGTGGCCGCGCACGCGATCGAATTCGTTCTGCTGTTCTTCGCGGGCCCCGCACTCTTCGCCTATACGCGTCATCGAATTCCCGCTATCCCCGCCCTCTGGGTCTGGACGGCCTGGTGCCTCTATGTCCTGCTGCGCGATCCGAATTTCAATCGCGAGCATCTTTGGGACTCGGCGCCGTTCTTCCGCTACGCACCTTCGATTTTCGCGATCTTCATTGCCGCGCTCGCGATCGGAATTGCGCTCATCCGCCGCTACGCACCCGAGCTTTTTCTCAGCCTCCCGAGGTCGAAGCCCGCGCTCTGGGCCGCGCTCATGGTGCTCTATCCGGTACTTTCCGTCTATCCGCAGGGCGTCGTTTTCCGTGCCTTCGTCTTCGACCGCTACCGCGACCTCTTCAGTTCCAACTGGGCCATGGTCGCAGCCAGCGCGGCGGCGTTCACATGGGTCCATATCGTCTTCCACAACCGCCTCGCGATCGTCCTGACCGGTTTCGGCGGAATTCTCTTCGGCCTGCGCTACCTGCAGACCGGATCGCTGTTCATTACGTCGGTGGAACACGCGCTCTACGGGTGCGCGATCTTCACGATAGGAGTCGGACGTTCACTCCATCATGCCGAGATGCGGCGGGGCTCGACATGACCCTCCGAACCGCACTCTGTCTGTCCTTCGCCGGAATCCTCGCCGCACAAGTCCCTTTCCGCGAATTCCCCGGCGTCGAATACGAACTCGGCACCATCCCGCTCCCGCCCGATGCCTTCGAGAAAACCGAATTCGCCTTCGCGCGCCTGATGTATCCTCAAGGCCCCGGCGGACGCGGTTTCGGCGGCGGGTTTCGAGGATGGAGCGCCTGGCAAACCGGCAACAGCATCTGGACTCAGGACTATCCCCGTGCCGACCGCCACTTCGTCCAGGCTGTTCGCCGCCTCACCCGCATCCACGTTCGCTCCGTCGAACAGCCGATCAATCTCGATGAAGCCGGTCAGTATGACTGGCCCTGGCTCTACGCCGTCCAGGCTGGCCGTATGCAACTCACCGACTCACAGGCAAAAGGTCTTCGCGAATACCTGCTGCGCGGCGGTTTCTTCATGGCTGACGATTTCTGGGGCGAATACGATTGGGCCACTTTCATGGAAAGCATGCACAAGGTCTTCCCCGACCGCGAACCGGTCGAACTCTCCAATAGCGACGTCATCTTCCACACCGTCTACGACCTTAACGACCGCTACCAGGTCGCAAGCCGAGGCAGTTCCCTGCGCGGCGTAAGCTACAAATGCCAGAACTGCCCCGACCATTGGCGCGGCATCTTCGACGATCGCGGCCGCCTGATGGTAGCGATCACATTCCAGTCCGATGTGGGCGATTCCTGGGAATGGGCCGACGAGCCGACGTACCCGCAGGAGTACGCGGCGCTGGGGATTCGCATCGGAGTAAATTACATCATCTACGCGATGACGCACTAAAAGCAAAAAGGCCCGGCGATTTGCCGGGCCCTCTTGGAACTACCAGGGAGAAAATTAAGCCTTCGCCTGAGTGGGAGGCCCGGCGGCGATCACCTTATCGAGCGCGGCATTGAACTTGCCCATCTCTTCATAGGTGCCCACCGTAACGCGAACCATCTGAGGCCATACCGGCCACACGCGGCCGATCATCACCTTGTTGCCCGCCATCGCGGTGTTAACCTGCTGGCCGGTCATCCCCTTCACTTCGATCATGAAGAAGTTGGTGCCGGACGGGATATACTTCACACCGACTTTTTCGAGGTGCTCGAAGGCGAGTTCGCGATTCCTTTTGTTGATCTCGAGGCGCTCTTTCATGAGGCTCGGACCAACCTTCATGCTGGCCGCTGCGCAGGCTGTGGCAGTAACCGGCATGAAGCCGCTGCCGCCGTACTCGCGCACCTTCTGGATCAGGTCCGGGCGTCCGTAGCAGGCGCCCGCCCGAAGACCGGCCATGCCGTAGATCTTCGAGAACGTGCGGAGCACAACCACATCTTTGTCCGCTTTCACCAGATCGGTCGACATATTCTCGGGACCGGAGAAGTGCACGTAAGCCTCATCGATGATGAGCACCGCGTCCTTCTTCTTGTTCGCGAGGATGTATTCAAAATCCTTGCGCGGAGTCAGAGTACCGGTGGGGTTGTTGGGGTTGCAGATGTAATAAGCGCCCGCGTTGGGGTCCGCTTTGATCATCGCTTCCACGTCGTGCGAATAGTCTTTGCGCAGCGGAACCTGGATGGTCTTCGCGCCAATGAATCGGCCTGCGCCGCTGCCATAACCGGGATTGCCCATAACCCAACCGCGGGTGGGCGAGCAGAAGGCCGCCGCGCTGTTCGCGAGCGGAATGCTCGATCCGGGAAACGCCACGACGTGATCCTGGGGCACATTCTCGGTACTCGCGAGCAGCGAGTTGAAATCCAGATTGTCCCCCTGCGGCGAATAGCGCCAGCCCATCGGGGCGACTTTGATCAAAGCCTCCAGGCCCTCTTTGCACGGTCCCATCGGGTTCTCGTTCGAGGTGATGCGGACCACGTCGGGATCGTATACCCCGCGTCCCATCCCGCGACCGCCGGCGCGCCGCGCGGTCTGATCCGTAGCCTGCTGCGCCAGTGCAAATTCGTGGAAGAACGGTATGGCCGCGCTGGCCCCCATGGCAATCCGGGCGATGTTGCGCCGGGAGTAGCCTCTCTCAAGCAGCGATTCTGTGGTTTTCGTTGAAAGCGCCATTTTGGCTGAAGTCTCCAGGAGTGCCTGTCACTCCTCATTTGTTGGAAATGTGAAAATTGTTGAAAAGGGAGCGGCGGAAACTTGCGTCGCCAAACAAGAGGAGCTGCAGACCTGGAGCCCGGGGAAGACGGTGCGCGTTGCGTGGCGGACCGTTGAAGCACGATTATAACAGTTACGGGGGATGGTATCGCTATACCGTGCCCATGTCAAGCCTGCACGTTCGGCAACGTTCGGCACACGAACTATTGAGCCGACTTCCACAGCCCGATGGTATTCCCCTCCGGATCGGCAATCCAGGCGAAGGTTCCCGTCGGGATGGTGAGGGGCCCCACCAGTTTCCTGCAGCCGAGACCCACCGCTTTGGCAATATGCGCCGCCACGTCCGCAACCTCGACGTAAAAGATCGTGTAATTGAAAGGTTCGTGGCCGAGCGCGGTGATGTGGCCGTCGATTCCGGCCTGGCTGATCATCGCGGCGATACCGGCGCTCTGGATTTTCCAGTCGAAAAGCTCGCTGTAGATCTGCTGGGTGCGGGCAAGGTCGCGACACCCGATTTCGAAATGAACTATGGGGTTTGGCATTTCTACATAGTAGAGTCTATGAACTCCGGGCGCAACACAAAAGACAGGTATACTTGCGGGAAATGGAACTGCTCAAACTCGGCAGCACCGGTCCCGATGTGACGGTCCTGCAAAATGCTCTCAACGCAAGAGGATTCAGTAGCGGCGGGGAACAGGATTTTGGATCGGCCACCGACGCCGCAGTCCGGTCCTTTCAGAAAAGTATCGGTTTGAATCCGGATGGCGAGGCAGGTAACGATACTCAGATCGCACTGGGCCTGATATCCGCGCCGGTGATCACGCCCATTCCGATTCCCGAAGTCACGGTCGAGATCGTGTCGTCGTTGTGCCCGGGCGCTCCTAAGATCAACATACAAACGCATCTGCCGAACGTTCTTAACTCACTTATCGCGCAGCACTTGGCCGACACACACATGGTGCTGATGGCCATCGGGACCATTCGCGCGGAAACCGGCTCATTCCAGCCTTTGAACGAGGGAGTCAGCAGACTCAACACAGTGCTGCCTGACGGTACCGAGTTTGGTCTGTACGATCCGCCCGGCCACATCGCAGTCAATCTGGGCAATACTCAGCCAGGCGATGGCGCGCGGTTCAAAGGCCGCGGATTTGTGCAGCTGACCGGCCGCTTCAACTACACGAAATTCGACCGGGTGCTCAATATGAATGGCCAGTTGCTCAACAATCCCGATCTGGCCAACGATCCGAAGATCGCGGCCAATCTGCTGGCGGTTTTCCTGAAAGCCGCCGAAGCTAAGATCCGCGCGGCTCTGAATGCACCCACGCCGGATCTGACCACGGCGCGCGCGCTGGTGAACGGAGGCAGCAACGGCCTGGCGGATTTCGAGGACGCCTATACCCGCGGGTTGGCGCTGCTGCCGCCGGTGCTGAGCGCGCCGCCCGCTCCCAACGCCGCCTCTGCCTGAGGCACGCCGCCATTCCGCATGTACAATGGCCGCATGCGAGTTTCGCTTGTCTTCTTACTGCCGTTAGCCGCGCTGGCTCAGGCTCCGAACGCCATTCCGCCCCAGTTGCGGCAGGCCGCGACCCTGATCAACGATTTCGGCAACACGAAACGCTACATGGCGGAAAACGCCACCGTGAAACCGCCCGCCGCCGGTGAGCAGCGCGTCGTCCTGATGGGCGACTCCATCACCGACAACCTGCATAACACCCAGCGCTTCGGACCGTTCTTTCCCGGCAAGCCTTATTTCAATCGCGGCATCGGAGGCCAGGTCACCGGTCAGATGCTGCTGCGTTTTTATCAGGACGTAATTGCGTTGCGGCCGAAGGCGGTGGTCATCTTCGGCGGCACTAACGACATCGGCGGCAACATTGGCCCCGTGCCCCTGGAGGCGATTGAGAACAACCTGGCCTCCATGGCGGATATGGCAGTCGCCAACGGGATTAAGGTGATCATGGCCTCGCTTACCCCCGTCTGCGACCTTCCGGGCAAGTCCGCGATGACGCCCGGCCGGCCTCCTGAGCAGATCGTCGCACTTAACCGCTGGATCAAGCAGTTCGCCGACAGTCGCAAGATGGTCTTTCTCGACTATTTCACCGCGACTGCCGACGACAAAGGACTGTTTCGCGGCGATCTCACAGAGGACGGTCTGCATCCCACGGCGAAAGGCTACGAGATCATGAATCCGCTGCTTGAAAAGGCCGTCGCCCAGGCTCTGGGCCAGTAACCGAATCGCCCATGCCCAAAGCCAAAGAATTTACCATCAAGATTGAAGACAAACCCGGCGCTCTCGGAAAGTGCTTCCTGGGGATTGCGGAGCGAGGCGTTAACGTGCTGGCGTTCCAGTCCTATGTGGAGGAAGGCGAAAGCGTAGCCCGAATCGTGGTGGACAATCCCGCGGTGACCAAAAAGTTGCTGGGCAACCTCCGTATGATCTTCGAGGAATCCGAAGTCGCGGTGGTCAGCGTTCCGCATCGTCCCGGCGAACTGGGTCGCGCAGCCGCCTGCCTGGGCGAGAACGAGATCAATATCGATTACTCTTACGGCGGTCTGGAGCCGGGTTCGGACCGGATGATGCTGGTTTTCGGCGTCGACAACCTGACCAGAGCCGCCGGCCTGCTGGACAAGCTGGCAGCCGCTTAATCGTCGGTTAATTCAGTTCCCGAACCCAGATGTTGCGGAAGGCGATCGGCTCGCTCTTGTCGCCATGTGCCTGGAGCTTGATCGGCGCACTGTCGTACTTCTTATAAAACGGCTTGCCGATATACAGGGTCTCGCCCTTCAGCTCGAAGTGGTTCTCCACCAGAACGCCGTTGAAGATCACGGTGACAAAGGCCGGGCTCTTGAGCGAACCATCGGCGTTGAACGTCGGCGAGGTCCACATCACGTCGTATGTCTGCCATTGGCCGGGCCTGCGATTCGGATTCGCCAACGGAATCGCCTGCTTATAAATGCTGCCCGCCTGACCGTTGACGTACGTCTTGTTGTTATAGGAATCCAGTATCTGCAGCTCATAGCCCGCGTCGCCGGGACCGGTCGAAGCCAGAAACACACCGCTGTTGCCGCGAGCCTGATCGGAGCCGGTGATATTTTCCGGGATCTTCCATTCGATGTGGAGCTGGTAATTCTTAAACGTCCGTTTCGTTTCGATGTTTCCGGCGGTTTTGCTCACGGTCAAAACACCGTCCGCGACCGTCCACTTCGCCGGAGACCTGTCCGCCGCAGAAACCCACTGATCGAGATTCTTCCCATCGAACAGCACAATCGCGTCGGAGGGCGGCGCCGCGTCGGTTGCGCCGGGCGTGACGATTCTCGGCACCGGCTCCCAAACCTCAGTGTCCTGAGGCTTCGGAGCACCGGGCTGCTGTGCGCAAAGCGATGCGGCAAGGGCGACCAAAACGGGCAGAGTTCGCATGTGGATTCACCATCAATCTACACCCGCCCGTCGGTGCCGGCGTTTCAGGCCAGCGCCAGTTCGGCTTCTTCCTGAACTAAACCGTGCAAGTTGAGTTGCCCCTTCAACTCCGACAGGCTGACCGGCTTGACCAGATAGACATCGCAAAGCTCGCCAAAACAGGCCATCACTTCGTTGATGTCGTCAACTGCCGACGTCATTACGATCTTCGCCCCTTTGTGGGAGAAAATCCCTTCGTTCTCCTCCAGCGCCCGAATCTGCTGGACCGCCTCCCGGCCATTCATGACGGGCATGATCAGGTCCATGCAGACCAGGTCGTACCGCTTTCCTTCGACCAGCGCGGAACCAAAGGCTTCCACGGCTTCCGATCCGTTCACGGCGATGTGGCACGCGCCGAACTGCGAGAGAAAGGTGTTCAAAATCAGCCGGCTTGTGAAATCGTCGTCTACAATCAGTATCTTCATGATTATTCCGGTGGATTGATCGGCAGTTTCGCTCCAATCCTTTAATCCGCCGCCCGTAATCCGAAGCCCGAAACCCGAAGCCACCCTGCGGGATCGAAAGAAATGATGACTCTTCGCCGCCCGGGCCTTTTGGCCGCCGCGCTTGCTTTTGCGGCCGTGCCCGCCCACGCCCAGTTCAAAGAGATCAAAGCGGCGCCGTTCTCCGCCGCCACGGCTCGCCAGAAAATTCGCGCTCAGCTGGACATGGCTAATCCCGACAACCGCACCCAGGTCGTCAACACTATTTCCGCGTGGCTCGACTGGTACCGCGATGTTCTCGACGAAGAGCTGATCGCACGCTGGAAAACCGACAGCAGGGCGAACCTGCCCCTCGTGATCGCGCCTCTTGCCGACGCGCGCGTGGCCCGAGAGATCGTACTGTTTTCCTGGCGCACCGACCCCCAGGATGCGTTTGTTCCCGACTACGCCGCCATGCTGGGCGACCTTATGGAGCGCTATCCCGACAGCTCGAAACCCTTCCTCGACGACCTCAACGCTTCCCCTGCCCCTCAGCTGTCGCAGCCAGTCGCGCAAACCATGTGCCGCATTCTTCTGGACATGCCGGACATTGGCGCGTGGAGGAAGAACGCGCTGCAGATTCTGCCTCGTTACCGCGCGGTGGTCGACCCGATCCTGAAACAGGATCTTGTCCAGCCCGATCAGGAGAAAGCATATCGAGCCCAGCGCTGGCGCATGAGCCTGGGGCTGGACCCGCCGCCTACTGTCACCTCCCGCAAACTCAGTCCGCGCCCGGGCCTCGCCAGCGGCGATTCGCAGCGGCCTCACATCGTCGGCGCGCAGGCCGACACGATGAGCGCCAATACCTATACAGGTCCTACGTCCGGCACCTTCGAATCGACCGGTGGTCCGATCCCGCAGAACGGCGAGTATGTGTTCCCGAACATTCCGCCGGTTAAGCTGCTGCTTGATTTCGACACGAAGCACTGGGAGGCGCGGCTCGCTCCGGGCGAGGGGCAGACCCAGGTGCTGGTGCTGCGAAATATAGGCAAGGGGCCGCAGAAGAAGTGCGTGGTGCACTGGACGATAGCAGGGGCGTAGTCGCTTACTGCGATAGAATCACCGTGATCATGAAACCCTTGTTGCTCTTCGCGGCGCTGTCGTCTCTCGCCTTCGCCCAGCCTCCCAACTTCGGCCCCGATTCCACTCCCCAGGCCAACGTCCCCAAAGGGACCCTCACCAAAGGCGTTCTCGCCCCCGGCAAAATCTACCCCGGCGTCCCCCACAACTATCAGGTCTACGTTTCGACCAAGGTCGACCCCGCCAAACCGGCGCCCTACATGATCTTTCTCGACGGCAACGGCTTCGCGGGCAACGGCCTGCGTATTCCCGTTGTCCTCGACAACCTGATCGCCAAAGGCGAACTCCCGCCCATGGCCGCGATATTCATCAACCCTGGCGTCCTTCCGCCGACTAATCCCGATACCCAACTTTCGCGCTTCAGCCGCGATTGGGAATATGACGACGTCCGTCCCACGTTCTCCCGCTTCCTCATCGAAGAGCTCATCCCCGAAGTCGCCAAAACCGTAAACCTCTCGAAGAATCCCGATGACCACGCCATCGGCGGCAGCAGCACTGGCGCAGTGGGAGCGTTCATGGCCGCCTGGTATCGCCCCGACGTCTTCCATCGCGTGGTTTACTTCATCGGCACCTTCGTCGACATGCGCGGCGCCAACCAGGTGCCTTTCTGGATCCGCAAGACCGAACCCAAACCGCTCCGCATCTTCCTGCAGGACGGCACTGCCGATCTCGACCACTATGCCGGCAACTGGCCGCTGCAAAGCCAGCACATGGACGCCGCCATGAAACTCACCGGCTACGATCACCGCTTCGAGTTCGACGAAGGCCAGGCCCACAGCACTCTCAAGCCCGCCGAGAACATGCCCGATATTCTGCGCTGGCTCTGGCGCGATTACCCCGCGCCCATCGTGCAGAATCCGCCTGAGTTCCTGCCTGTCCCCGCGGGTCGCGGAGGGCGAGGCGGCGGCGCACCGGCAGTCCGCCAGCCTGCCTATGCGGTCGTCACGCCCGATAGGCAATGGGAACCGGTCGAAGGCGATTACACCGGCGCCGCCGGCATCGCCGTCAACAAGACGGGCGACGTGTTCTTCGCCGATTCAAAGCACATCTACCGCATCGGAGCCGATGGCAAGCCCGCCGTCTTCAAACAAAACGTGGGCGGCGCCAGAGGACTGCGCGGCGGAGCGGACGGCCGCATTTACGCGATCGAGCCGAATGCCCGCCGCATCGTTGCCTGGTCCGCTGACGGCACCGAAAAGGTGATCGCCAAAGATATCGATGCCTTCGACCTCGCTCTCACCAACTCCGGCACCATCTATTACACTGACCCCGTCCACAAGACCCTGGTCCTCATCGATGCCAAAGGCGCGCGCCGCATCGTCTATAACGGCGGAGGCATCGAAGCGCCAACCTCGCTCGCGCTCACCCCGGACCAGGCCTTCCTCAACGTCAACGACTCACGCACCCGCGAGCCCTGGTCCTTCCAGGTCGCCGCCGATGGCAGCCTCATCAACGGAGCGCCTTTCTTCCGCATGGAGACTTCGCCGCAGCACGTCAATGACACCGCGCTCCAGATCGCTGTCGATAATTCCGGCGACATGTATCGAGGCACTATCCTCGGCATCGAGCTCGAGAGCGCCAGCGGCCGCATGGACATGATCCTGAACCCGCCCAAATACGGCGGCATCCCGACGCACGTGGCCTTCGGAGGCCCCGACCGCGACTGGCTCTACGCCACCGAAGACGGCAAACTCTATCGCCGCCAGACCAAACGCAAGGGCGCGGTCGCATGGGACCCCGTGAAACCCCCGCAGCCTTCTCTGTAAGCCGCCGTATCTTTTGACCGGCCATCCGGTAATAGTCAACAGATGACAACCGAGGCCGCGTTCGACCGTTACAGCGCGACGGTCTACAGCTTCGCTTATCGAATGACTCGGCGGACCGATCTGGCCGAGGACATTGCCCAGGAAACGTTCCTCGCGTTGCTGCGGTCTCCCGCGCGGTTCGACCCGGATCGCGGCACCATGAAGACGTTTCTGCTTTCGATTACCCGCAATCTGGTGTTGAAGCACTACCGGGATCGCGGCGAATCGGAGCAGCTCGATGAAGGCGATCTCGCAGTCCCTTCCTTCGACCCGCGCACCAGTATCGATACGGGCGCGGCGGTGGCGCAGGCGATTGCCGAGCTGCCGCCCTTGCAGCAGGAGGCCCTGGTGCTGTTTCAGTACGAGGGCGTAACTCTGGACGAACTGGCCGCAATTGTGGGTGCGGAAGTGGGCACAGTGAAATCGCGGCTGCATCGTGCGCGGGCTGGTTTGAAGCGGGCGCTGGCGCCTTATGGAGGAAAAGTTCATGGAAGATCTTGACGACGCCGAACTGGATTCGATGCTGTCTGCCTGGAAGGTGTCCGGGATGCCGAGACCCCTCGCGATTCCCTGGTGGCGGCGGTCGATCCGGGTGCCTTTGCCCCTGGCCGCGGCGCTGCTGATCGCGATCGTGTACGGCGTGGTTCGCCTGGCCACTCCCGCGCCGGCAACCGTTCGATGGGAGCCGGTCAAAGAAATCAAAGTTCGAATCATCAGGAGTCACAATGTTCAGAATTAGTCTTGTCCTTGTGCTGGCGAGCGCGGCGGCCGCGCAAACGGAAATCAGCGACGGCGGTTCTGTCACCCTCGAGTCGGGGGTAACCATCAAGCTGAAGACCGTGATGGAGCCGGCAATGCCCCGATCGAAGTTCGTTCCTCTGGGAACCGGGTTCCGCAGCGACGGAAACACCATGCGCTTCATCCTCTGGGACGACGTGTCCGCATCGTGCTTCGGAGTCCGGGTCGACGTGTCCGCGGAAGAAAACGGCGGCGTGCGGCGAGTTACCTTTGGCCCCGTCGGACCCGAAGGCGCCGGGATGTCAGTGGCCTTCGGAGATCGGCCCTACAAAGAATCGCCCTTACCGAAGTACCCGCCTCCGCAGGAGCTACGTGACGGCGATACCATCGCGCTCGATCTTATGGTGAGCGCCGACGGAAAGGAGCGAGTCGTCGAATACCTTAAGTTCGAGTTCGGAGGAAAGACCGCCGGGGCGCGGGACTTCACCCTCGACGACGGCCCGGCGCACTTCTCTTTCAAGCCCGCGGGCGAGGTCCTGGTCAATGGCTCGAAGCCCTCGGGAAACGCTGTTTTCATCGATGGAAGACAGGGGCATGCGACGGTGTGGGTTTATCTTCCGGTGCGCGGCCGCTACATCCTGTCGCTCCTCCCGCACGAGGGCTTTGTCAAAGCGGGTGTGGTCCGCGGCAGCAGCCTCGCGTTTCAGGCCGACGGAAAGCAGCTTGAGGTCCGTCTCGGCAGCCCGCTCGCCGGGAGCCAGACACCCTGGAACCTGTACATGTTGCGCGATCCACATTTCGTCCCGCCGCCCGGGCAGGAGGGGCGGGTCATCGTCAGCGCAGACCGGCTGGAGAATTTGCTGCCCAAGCGTTGAGTACGGCTGAGCTATTTGCCGCCCGTCCAGACAACTCTCCAGATGGATTTGGAGCCGTCGTCGGTGACGAGGAGCGAGCCGTCGGGCGCGGTGGCGACTCCTACGGGGCGTCCCCAGACATCGCCGCCGTCGGTGACGAAGCCGGTGAGGAAGTCTTCATAGATTCCTTTGGAATGGCCTTTGTCGAGCGGGGCTCGGATCACTTCGTAGCCGGTCCGGACGGACTTGTTCCAGGAGCCGTGCTCGGCGGCGAAGATGTCGCCTTTGTATTCGGCGGGGAACATGTTGCCGTCGTAGAAGGTCATCTCAAGCGAGGCGTTGTGGGGCTGAAGGAGGATGTCGGGAACGATGATCTTGCCCTTGAGCTCGGGGTGCGTGCCTTCGAGCCGCGGGTCCTGATTGCTGCCCATGTAGTACCAGGGCCAGCCGTAGTGGCCGCCTTCCTGGATGTGGGTGATGTAGTCGGGGACGAGGTTGTCGCCGAGGGCGTCGCGTTCGTTGACGGAGCACCAGAGTTCGCCGGTGATCGGGTTGACGGCGATGCCTACGGGGTTGCGGATGCCGGCTCCGTAGACTTTGACGAAGGTTCCGTCGGGAGTGTATTCGAGGACGTTGGCGCGGTGGACTTCGCCGGGGTGCGTGTCGGGATCGTCAACATTCGAGCCCGAGCCCACGGCGACGAACATGCGTTTGCCATCGGGCGAGAAGGCGACATCGCGCGTCGAGTGGCCGCCTACCGGGAGTTTGGGGATGATGATTTCAGCGGGGCCGGAGGCCTTCAGGTCGCCCTTTTTATAAGGGAAGCGGACGACGGAAGCGGTGTTGCCGACGTAGACGTACTGCGGGTCATTCGGCGGCCAGAAGGCGATGCCGAACGGGGCGTTCAGGCCTTCTGCGAAGACAGACGTTGTCTGCGGCTTTCCGTCGGGGGTGATGCCGCGATAGATCTCGATGGAGCCTTTGCCGTTGGTCTCGGCGAGAAACATGTCGCCATTGGGAGCGCGGCGTATCAGGCGCGGATTGAGCAGGCCGGTGGCGAAGAGCTCGACCTTGAAACCCGAGGGCGCGACCGGCCATGCATTTTCGGGACGCGGCACCACGCGGGCGCTGTTCGACGCAGATGGCGTGGCGCCTGGCTTAGGCAGATCGGCGACGGTGATGTGGCGCCAGGTACCAGCTTTGACGGTGCTGTAACTGGCAAAGGCCTTCTCGCCTGTCAGCACGTTGGCGGGATTGGCGTTGGCGAAGACGAGTCCGACGGCTACGGCGCCGATGACCAGGAATTTGTTGAGTTGAACCATTTTGTTTTCTCGACCGTATCTTATCCTGTCTCCCCTGCCCTCGTCAGTGGGTCATCGAATAGACCACGTAATTCACCCCAATTCGAATCGCGCTCGAAGCCGCATTCTCCGGATAATAAGGATCGTCCGCATACTCCCACGCATCCCCCACATCCGAGTTGTACGTGATCGCAATCATGATCCGGCCCTTGTCGTCATAGATGCCCTGCCAGTGCGCCCCGCGCCCTCCATCCCCGCAGTTCTTGCATCCCTGTCCCAAATGAGCCTGCCCGGGAATCTGAATCCGATCCGACAAATCGTAAACCGTGTGCAGAATCGGATCCGAATCCGGAATTTCAATCACTGGCCGTTCCGGAAACACCATCTTCATCGTGTCCAGAAAAACCTGCCGCTCGAAATTGCCGTGAAAATCGTCGGCCATGAAGAACCCGCCGCGCAGCAGATATTCGCGCAACTCAAGACACTGCTTCGCCGTCGGACCCCACTCCCCCACCTGCACCGCATACAGCCACGGCTGGTCGAACTCCTCGCCCTCATCCAGATTCACAGGCTGCTCGACCGACCGCACATGAATCCGCGTCAGCCGTCTCAGCGCCAGGGAAAAATGCCGGTCCGCGCGCGGATAATCCTGGGTCCACAACGAAAGCCCCTGCCGCCAGTCCCCCTGAAAGCGCGGATAGTACCCGTCCACGCCGGGCCCGCCGCCGGGAAACATCATCCGCGCAAAGCTGAACTCGCCAGGTTCCTGGTAATCGGCCGGGGTCTCGAAATCGTAGTATTCGACACCGTGGTACTGCCGGAAAGGCTTCTGAAAAGCCGCGCTCGAGCCCACAAAGATACCCAGCGCCAGCAGTGCGCATACCGACAGCCAGACTGCGTTTCGAGCCGACACAGGCACCGCCTGCCCTTGAGCATAACACCGCATTTATGGGCTGTTCGCCTTTGCGGAGCAACTCTGGGATGGTAAAATCAAAACTTCGGCGGGGTAGCTCAGCTGGCTAGAGCGACGGTCTCATAATCCGTAGGTCGGGAGTTCGAGTCTCCCTCCCGCCACCATAAGCAAATCCACGCGACCCCCAGGCTAAAGTCTCAACTGTCCGCGTTAAGCTGGAGGCAGGCAACATGCATCTGACCGTCGAAATTCCCGACGATATCGCTGGTCGTCTCAGCGCAGGGGGCGGCGATCTTTCGCGCCGCGTGCGAGAGGCGTTTCTGGCCGAGGAATACAAGCATGAACGGCTCACTAAACCGGAATTGCAGCAGCTATTGGGAATCGAAACCAGTTATGAACTCGACGGTTTTCTCAAGGCTCACGATGTCTGGATCGAATACACCCGCGAAGACGCCGAACGCGAGCGCCAGAGTTTGCAACGCCTGGGCTTCTGATGCGTTTGGTAGTAGCCGATACCAGCCCCATTTTTATCTCGTTTCCATCGGCCAGATCGAACTGCTGCCCCGGCTGTTCAAAACCGTGTTCGTTCCGGACGCCGTGCATAAGGAACTGTGCCACCCGACAGCGCCAACGGTGCTGAGGGAATGGATCGGAGAGCGTCCGCCCTGGCTTCACGTAATGCCGGTCGATTTGATTGAAGATGCCACGCTCCAGCCGCTCGGCGCTGGGGAACGCGCGGCAATCGTGCTGGCCCTGTCGATGCATGCAGACATGATTTTGATCGACGAACGCAAAGGAACGTCCGTCGCTCTAACGAAAGGGTTCGAGGTTACCGGAACCTTGGGCATACTCCGTCTGGCAGCGCGGACCGGCTTGATCGATCTCGATGACGCGCTCGCCAAACTCAAACGCACCAATTTCCGCTACCGCCAAGAGATGATCGACGATCTGCTCAAAGAATTCTCCGGAAAGGGTTAAGACTTCGCCCGCTATCCCGTTCAGGTGCCCGGAGACTGGACCGTCAGCAGCGGCCCAACTCATCGCCCTCAAATGCACTTCGCGGGGTCTTGCTGGTCCTTGATGAGTTCCCGCCATACGTCATTACCATCAGGCCGACGCAGACGTAAACTCCCGACTTGAGTTCGCATGTGTGGTCGATTGGGGAGATTGCTCGCTTGCCGGGTCATCTAGCAGGCTGCGGAAAAAGTAGGTCTCGGGGATCAGTAGGCTTTCCGGAAATTGTGTTTTTAGAGTCTTGTAGAGGGCGAAACAAGCCCCACGTATTGGTGGGTGTATGCCTGAGGGGCTTTTT